>Ga0180220_1002295_pt1 | contig 12528 bp, 6 predicted proteins | sample eDN5th37CBELigBY_FD_151335 | JGI IMG/M metagenome (GOLD analysis project Ga0180220, IMG submission 151335) | Enriched backyard soil microbial communities from Emeryville, California, USA - eDNA 5th pass 37_C BE-Lig BY (version 2) (version 2) | ecosystem: Environmental > Terrestrial > Soil >... | reverse complement strand
GATGATTCGGCCGGGCATGGCGCCGACGTAGGTTCGGCGGTGGCCCCGGATGTCGGCCTCGTCGCGGATTCCCCCCAGCGCCGCGCGGATGTACTCGCGACCCAGGGCTCGGGCGATCGACTTGGCGATCGACGTTTTGCCGACCCCCGGAGGGCCGACGAACAGCAGGATCGGCCCCTTGGCCATGGCGCGGGCCTTGGCCTCCTTGCTGTCGGTGATCGACCGTTCGTCGTCGCGCTTCGCCCCGCCCAGCGAGGGGACCGCCGTGTCCTTGACCGCCTTGAGCTTCGACGCGGCGCACTCGCCCGAGTTCTCCACCTCGTCGGCGATCTGTTTGGCTCGAAGCTGGCGAACCGCCAGGAATTCGAGAACGCGATCCTTGACGTCCTCCAAGCCGTAGTGATCCTCGTCCAAGACCTTCCCGGCGTGTCCCAGGTCGAGCTTGTCGTCGGATCGGTTGTTCCAGGGGAGTTCGGCGATCCACTCCAGATAAGTGCGGATCACCTGGGCCTCCATCGACTCGCGCCCGGCGCGCTCCAGCCGGCCGAGCTCTCGATCGACCTCGACGCGGGCCTCCTTGGGCAGATCCAGCTTGCTCAGCTTCTCGCGGAGTTCGTTCATCTCGCGCGACTGGTCGTCGTCGCCGAGTTCCTTTTGGATCGCCTTGAGTTGCTCGCGGAGGAACATCTCGCGCTGGCGCTCGCCCAACTCCTCTTGAACCTGCGACTTGATCTCGGCCTGGGCCGCGAGCATGCCGATCTGGCGCTGGATATGAATCAAGACTCGGCGCAACCGTTCCTCGACCCCCAGCGTCTCCAAGAGCGCCTGCTTCTCGGCCACCGGCAATTCGACGTAACCGGCGACCAGGTCGGCGAATCGGCCGGGCTCCGTCACCGACTCCAACACCTGATGGAGCACCTCTTCGGGCAATCCCCTGCGCTCGCCCAACTCCATCGCCCGTTCGCGGGTCTCCTTATAGAGTCCGGCGAAGGCGGCGTCCTTCTCGTCCAGGGGCGGAACTTCCTCAAGGGCCATGACGTCGGCCGCGAGAAACTCTTCGCCGGCGTGGTAGCTCAAGACCGCCGCGCGCCGTTCCCCCTGAAGCAGAAGCTGCACTCCCCCCAGCCCGCGCTGAACCTGGCCGATCTTGCCGATGACGCCCATTGTGTAAAGCTGGTCGGGCGAGGGCTCGTCCTCGGTCCCGCGCTGGGCGACCGCGAAGACCTCGCGGTCCCCCTTCAAGGCCGCTTCGATGGCGTGAAGCGTCCCGGGGCGTCCCACCGCGATCGGCACGGTCAGGCCGGGGAAGATCACCGTGCCCCGCAAGGGCAACACCGGCAGCGTTTGTCGTTCGGCCATGTCCTTCCTCCAATTCGCCACTCAGTTTCCACTTATTATAGTTGGCCTCCACTCCGCCGCGATCAAGGGCGCGGCCGATCGGCCGACCTCTTCTTCCAGCCTCCGGGTTCCCGACGAGCGAGCCACAGCCGCGCCGTTTGGCCTATGATTTTCATGCTCGATTCAAGGCGAGTCGACGCGCGATGGATGGAACCCCGCGCGCTTCCAAATTAATAATAAGGGCGCGGCGCCGAATCTCCTGGAATGGAGAACCGCTTCGGAGGACGGGACCGACACGATAAGAGGAGAGTGAGAATGCGCGTTTTCGCAAAGGCTCCCAGAGGAGCGACCTGGGCCGGACTGCTCGGCGCTTTGGGACTGGCCGTTCTGTTCTCGCCGTTGGCTTCCGTTCGGGCGCAAGAGCCCGACGAGGCGCGCCCCGAGGCCTCCGCGGAGGACGAAGGCCGCGACGCCGAGAGGGACGCCGTGGAGCGCCTGGGCCAACACCTGGGCGAATTGGCCGACCAGCTTCGAAAAGACGTCAGTCCCATCGGCGAGGAGATTCGCAAGGCCATGGAGGCGGCCGCGTCGAGGGTCAACGAGACGCTTAAGAAGGAACATCTGACCGCCGAAGACCTCCGCGAGGCGCTCGACCGGGCCGGCGACGACCTGCGCCGATCGTTTCGATCGGGAGGGCCGGTCGACCGCGAAACCCGCGAGGCTTGGGACAAGGCCCGAGCCGAACTGAGGGAGGCCCTGGACAAAGCCCGCGCCGACGCCCGCGAAGCCCTGCGCGATCGTCCCGACATCGAACGCGACCGGTTTCGCGAACGCGACCGAGTCCGCGACCGCGTCCGTGACCGTGACCGTGACCGCGACCGGCTCCGCGGCGCGGAGGAATCCGCCGAGGATGACGCGAGCGAAGAGCTGACCAAGGCTCGCCGCGAGGTCCAAGAGCTTCAACAAGAGCTGCGCGAGGCCATGCGGAACCTCGCTCAAATGGAGCGCCGCGAGGCCCTCGAACGCCGCGCGGCCCGCGAGCGGCCCGCCCCCGGCGCTCGCCGCGGTCCCGGATTTGGTCCCGGACCGGGCCTCGGATTTGGTCCCGGCGGCCCGGCGGCCCGTCATGAGCGCCGCCTCCAAGAACTTGAGACCAAAATGGATCAGATTCTCGAAGACTTGAAGAGCCTTAAGGAGGAGAAGTCGGAGAAAAAGACCGGGGAGAAATCGGAGAAGAAGGCGGACAAGAAGGAAAAGCGCGAGTCCGAAGACCGCGATAAGGACGAAGGCGCCATGTTGCTCCAGCCCTTCCACCTCGATAACTCGGCGGCGCAAATTCAGATCGGCTGACGCCGCCAAAACCCGCGGGCGCGATCGCCCGTTCAGCGCGCTCCGCATTCGGACCGCCCGCCCCGGGAACGCCAATCTCCCGATTGGCGTCCGGGGCGATGGGTGGGCCGCCGGGCGTCGGTTCCGGCCGGTTTGGAACGTTGGGTCGTCGAACGTCTCCAGGGAATCCTTCGGCTCGATCAGCCCCGCGCGCCGCGGCCGATCGGGGCGGTTGTGTCCGGCCGAAGCCGCTGTATCCTGTGTAGTTTCAGCGGCGATGTTCCACACTGGACGGGAGGAGACGACCATGAGGCGGAAAACGAGCCGACGATTCGGGTTTGCGAAGGGGCTGTTGGCGGTTGGGATCGCGTGTTTGGGCTTCTCGGCCAGCGCGACGGCCGCCGATCCCCTTCGGGCCTTGATCGTCGACGGCCGCAACAACCACGATTGGGTGACGACGACGGCGATCTTGAAGGCGGGGCTGGAGCAGTCGGGCCGGTTCCGCGTCGAAGTGATCTCGGCGCCGGAGGCCGGCGCGCCCGACACGGCTTGGGAGGGCTTCACCCCCGAGTTCGCGAAGTTCGACGTCGTCGTTCTAAACTACAACGGCGAGCTCTGGCCCCAGTCGATTCGCGAGGCGCTTGAGGCGTATGTCTGGGGCGGCGGCGGGCTTGTCGTCATCCACGCGGCCAACAACGCCTTCCCCGAATGGCCGGCCTACAACGAGATGATCGGCCTCGGCTGGCGAGGCGCTGAATTCGGCGACCGAATCACCATCAACGACGCGAACCAGGTCGTCCGGACCCCCAAGGGCGAAGGCCCCGGCGCGGGGCACGGGGAGAGGCACGCCTACAAGGTCGTCGTCCGGGATCCCGAGCACCCGATCACCAAGGGGATGCCCCGCGAGTGGATCCACGACGTCGACGAGCTGTATCACGGCCAGCGCGGACCCGCGAAAAACATGGAGGTCCTGGCCACCGCCTACGCCGACGAGAAGACGGGCGGGACCGGCGCCAACGAGCCCTTGGTCTGGGTCGTCTCGTATGGCGAAGGGCGGGTTTTCACCAACGTGATGGGACACGTCGGCGGAGGCGACGCCCGCGGCGCCCAAGGCGCTGATTTCCGCTCCCTGCTCCAACGGGGCGCCGAATGGGCGGCCACCGGACTCGTCACGATCCCCGTTCCCCAAGACTTCCCGACGCTTGGGAAGTAAGCCGGAGCGAGCGACAAAAGTGGCCCGCTCCACCGGGCCCCCCAATACTGTTCGGCACGAGGTTTGTTTCTCCGCGCGGAGGCCTCGTCAAGCCACCTTCTCCCCCCGGGAGAAGGTGGCCGAAGGCCGGATGAGGGTCGTCGGATTTACGGAAGGAGTTGGGGATCCAGTCAAAAGGGCCGAACTCGCTCCGAAATCCCACGACCCTCACCCGGCCGTTCCGGCCACCCTCTCCCGGGCAAGATTATTCACCGCCGACGCAACCCCATGGCTCAGAGTGGCCAACGCGCGGGAGAGCATCCGGAAGCCCCGGAGGGGCGGCCGTCGGTAGCCGGGGGTGTCAACCCTCGTTGTACTACACAAGTTCACTGTAAGTCCGAACATTGACGCCGTAAGTCCTGTAATCGCCAAGATTTGCGCCGCGCTGCACCCATGTGGGATCCAGAGCGCAAACCCTTGCGACGCAAGACTTTACGATTTGTGTAGTACGACGAGGGTGTCAACCCCTGGACTTGCGGGGCGTCGCGCCCCTCTCCGTCGAGTCCGGAGGGGACGACCGCAACTCCGTCCATAATTGGGTTTCCGTCGCCCCTTCGGGGCTCCCTGGACGGATCATCCGTGGGCCTCGGGTTCCCGGGGGTTGACACCCCCGGCTACCGACGGCCGCCCCTTCGGGGCTAAAAAGACCAACCTTCCCAACGGCCTCGCGCGGCTTTCGGCGCGCCAGCCGTCCGTCGGATACGGAGTTGCGTCGGCGGTGAATAATCTTGCGGGGGGAGAGGGAAATTCGCCCCGCGGTCGCCGCGTATGCAAGTCGTGCCGAACAGTATTGCCCTTTGGACCCTCCTTGGGAGGGAGAAGGGCTCCGGACGGAATTTCTCGCGCGGCGCGGCGCGAAATCGCATATATAAAGGGAATCCAGACCCTCATCCCCGCCACGAAGCGAAATCCCACGGGACCTCCCCATGACCACCTTGGAAAGCGAACAGCCGACACCGGCCGACGTGCTCGATCAACCTCTGGAGGAACCCAACTCAAGCGCGCCGGCGAAGAAGCCGCCGCGCCTGGTTTCGATCGACGCCCTCCGGGGCTTCGACATGTTCTGGATCATCGGCGGCGACGCCCTGATGCGGGCCGTCTGCGCCTGGTGGGACACCCCCGCCAGCGCCAAGCTCGGCGAGCAGTTCCACCACGTCGATTGGGAGGGGTTCCGGTTCTACGACCTGATCTTTCCCCTCTTCTTGTTCGTCGTCGGCGTCGTCATCCCGTTCTCGCTGAAGAAGTACCAGACTGGCGAGCATCCTCGGTCGCTGGCCCTTCGGCGGACGGCTCGGCGGGTCGCGCTTCTGCTCGTTCTGGCCTTCCTTTACAACGGCGTTCAGAGGTTCGACTTCGCCAACCTCCGTTACGTCGGCGTCTTGCAGCGGATCGCCATCTGCTATGGGATCGCGGCGGTCATTTACTTGTTCACGAGAGCGCGAACGCAGGCCATCGCGACCGTCGCCATTCTGCTCGGCTACTGGGCCCTCCTGGCGCTCGTCCCCGCGCCCGAGACCCAAAAGGCCGGCGACTACAGCAAGGAGACGAACCTCGTCGGCTACGTCGACCGCCAGCTTCTGCCCGGTCGGATCTTGAAGAGCTACTACGGCTACGGCGACAACGAAGGACTGCTCTCGACCATCCCCGCGGTGGCGACGGCGCTTCTAGGGGTTCTGGCCGGCGAGTGGCTTCTAAGCGACCGACGCGCCGCGATCAAGGCCCTGGGGCTGCTGGGAGCGGGGGCCATCTTCGCGCCGCTTGGGTTTTTGTGGGGAGACTACTTCCCGATCATCAAGAACCTTTGGACGAGTTCCTTCGTCTTGGTGGCCGGAGGCTTCAGCCTGCTCTTGCTCGGGCTCTTTTACCTGGTGATCGACGTCTGGAAGTTTCGGGCTTGGTCGTTCTTCTTCGTCGTCATCGGCATGAACGCCATCACCATCTATATGGCGCAGAACATCATCCCGTTCCGCGACATCATGCAGTTCTTCCTCGTTGGAACGCTGCCCTTGCTCTCCGAGACCGTCCGGCCCATCGTCGCGGCGGCCGGCGTGCTGGCGGTCAAGTGGCTCTTTTTGCTCCACCTGTACCGGACCAGGACGTTCCTGCGGGTCTGAGCCGCCGCGGAAGGGGTCGCATTTTCGGGGGGCATCCGTAATACTTGTTGAATAATGCGGAGCCCCCCCATGAGACCGCGATTTCTTCTCGTCGTGATTCTTTGGACGATGGCCCTTCTCCCCTTCGCGATCGGCGCGCCGCGCGCCCAAGCGATGGACGACGACGAGGATTCGCCGCCGTTGCCGCCGGCCGTGGATTGGAAGGTCGACTACGCAAGCGACGTCGCTCCGATCCTGGAGCGAAGCTGTTATCGCTGCCACGGCCCCCAAAAGCATCAAGCGGGCCTGGCGCTCCACCAGCGCGACAAGGCGATGACCGGGGGAGACTCCGGCCCGATCATCCTCCCGGGCGAGAGCGCCGAGAGTCTGCTCATCGAGGTGACGGCGCGCGTCGACCCCGATTACGCGATGCCCCCCGAGGGCCTTGGCGACCCCCTCACGGCCGACGAGGTCGGAATCCTTCGGGCCTGGATCGACCAAGGGGCCGAATGGCCGGTCGACGCCTCGACCGCTTCGACCGAATCGTCGGGAATCAAATCCGATCACTGGTCGTTCCAACCGCCCAAGCCCCCCGTTCCCCCCGCGGTCGAAAACGAGGCGTGGGTCCGCAACCCCATCGATCGGTTCGTGCTGGCGAGGCTCGAGAAGGAGGGGCTTGAGCCGTCGCCCGAGGCCGATCGACGGACCTTGATCCGACGGTTGAGCCTCGACTTGATCGGCCTGCCGCCGACGCTCGAGGAAATCGACGCCTTCCTGGCCGACGACCAGCCCGACGCCTACGATCGGCTCGTCGATCGGCTTTTGGCCTCGCCCAGCCACGGCGAAGCTTGGGGCCGGCACTGGCTCGACCGCGCCCGATACGCCGACACGAATGGATATGAAAAGGACCGCGAGCGATCCATCTGGCCGTATCGCGATTGGGTCATCCACGCGATCAACGCCGACATGCCCTTTGATGAGTTCACCATCGAACAGATCGCCGGCGACCTGCTTCCCAACGCCACGCCCGAACAACGAACCGCCACCGGCTTCCATCGCAACACGATGATCAACGAAGAGGGGGGCATCGATGTCGAGGAGTTCCGCTACATCGCCACCATCGACCGGGTCGCCACCACCGGAACCGTCTGGCTCGGCCTGACCATCCAGTGCGCCCAGTGCCACACCCACAAGTTCGACCCGATCACCCAGCGCGAGTATTATCAGTTCTTCGCCTTCCTCAACAACGCCGACGAGCCCGACCTCAACCTCCCCGACCCGGATGTCGCCGCGCGCCGGGCCGCCATCGAGGCCGAGATCCAAAGGCTCGAGTCGGACCTCGAAAACCAGTACCCCCCCGAAGGACCAGACAGCCTCCAGGCCAAAATCGACGCCTGGGAAGAGACCGTCAAGCCCGCCCGCTGGTCGATCCTCGAGCCGTCGAAACTCGTCTCGCGCAAGCGCGCCACGCTCGAGCTTCAACCCGACGGCTCCATTCTCGCCACCGGAGACAATCCCAACAACGACGTTTATGAGATCGACATTCCAACCGATCTCAAAGGAATCACCGCCCTTCGCCTCGAGGTGATGACCGATCCCAGCCTCCCCGAAGGAGGGCCGGGGCGCGCTCCCTTGTACCAGGAGGGCGACTTCCTGCTCACCGAGCTGGAGGCGACCGTCGCTCCCGCCGACGGCGACGGCTCCGCCGAGCCCGTCCCCGTTCGGTTCGGCCGGGCGACCGAAGACTACGCCCCGAAGGGACGATCCGCCGCGCTGGCCGTCGACGGCGTGCCCGACACCGGATGGAGCGTCCTCGGCCGGGTTGGCGAGGCCCATCAGGCCGTCTTCGAGCTGGAAACGCCCCTGGGCGACGGAAGCCCGCTGATGTTGCGGCTCGCGCTCCATCAGGAATTCATCCACCAGATGACCATCGGCCGGTTCCGCCTCTGGGCGACGACCGACGCGACGCCGGTCTCGGCCTCAAGCGTCCCCACCGACGTTGAGGAAATCCTGCTCGCTCCCAGCGACCAGCGAACCGACGAACAAAGGCGGCGAGTCGTCCAATACTATCTGACCATCGCCCCCGAGCTGGCCAAACAGCGCGAGCCGATCGCCGCCTTGCGGAAGTCGATGCCCCGGTTCCCCACCACGATGGTCATGGAGGAGCGTCGGCCCGAGCACGCTCGGACGACCCACATCCACCGTCGCGGCGAGTTTTTGAGCCTGGGCGAAGAGGTTCAACCGGGGGTTCCCTCGGTGCTTCATCCCCTGCCCCAGGACGCTCCGGCCAATCGTCTGACCCTGGCCCGCTGGTTGGTCGACGAGAGCAACCCCTTGGTTGGCCGGGTCATCATGAACCAGCTTTGGCAGACCTATTTCGGCCGGGGATTGGTGACGACCACCGAGGATTTCGGCTTGCAAGGCGAGCCGCCGACCCACCCCGAACTGCTCGACTGGTTGGCGACCGAATTTCCGCGACGGGGGTGGAGCATGAAGGCCATGCATCGGGCGATCGTCACCAGCGCGACCTATCGCCAAAGCTCGCGGGCGACGCCCGAGCGAATCGCCGCCGACCCGAACAACGAACTGTTGGGCCGAGGCCCCCGGTTCCGGGTCGACGCCGAGACGATCCGCGACATCGCGCTTTCGGCCGGCGGACTGCTCGCCCGGTCGATCGGCGGGCCCAGCGTCCGCCCGCCGCAGCCCGACGGCGCCTCGTCGCTGGCCTACGGTCAGCCGGCCTGGGTCGCGGACGTCGGCGACGCCCGATACCGCCGGGGGCTCTACACCTTCCTGAAGCGAACCGCCCCCTACGCGGCGTTCACGACGATGGACGCGCCCGGCACGGAAACCACCTGCGTCCGTCGCGAGCGGTCGAACACGCCCCTCCAGGCGCTGACCTTGCTCAACGACGCGGTGTTCGTCGAGGCCGCCGGCGCCTTGGCCCGCCGCCTGATCCTCGAGGCGCCCGAGCCCTCGGAGGACGCTCGGCTGAACCTGGCCTACCGCCTCTGCCTGGGGCGCGAGCCTCGGCCCGAAGAGCGCGCGCGCGTCCTCGCCTTCTACAACGAACAGCTCGCCCGATTCCGCGACGGTCGGCTCGACGCCTCGCGCATCATCGCCCCGAACAACGAGCCGCCGACCCCGCGGCTGGCCGTCCCCCCGGAGGCCGACCCCAACGAACTGGCCGCCTGGATCACCGTCGCCCGAGTGCTCTTGAATCTCGACGAGACCGTGACGAAGGAGTGATTGGTCAAGATCATGAACATAACCGCCCCGCTCCCGGGGGGAGAAGGATGCGTGGCGACGGCCGCTCCCGCGACATGAATCGAATAATGAGGCGAAACGCGATGTCACGTTCTCATGATTTCCATTCCGATCAGGCTCGCGCCTTCGCCGCGAGGAACCTGTTTCGGGCCCGCCGCCACTTCTTCCGCGATTGCGGCGTGGGGCTGGGCAAGATCGCCCTGGCTTCGCTCTTAATCGAAAACCAGGCGAAGAGCGCGAGGGCGTCGGAGGCGACGGCCGAGATGGCCAACCCGCTCGCGCCCCGGCCGCCGCATTACGCCCCCAAGGCCAAGCGGGTGATCTTCCTGTTCATGGCCGGTGGGCCGAGCCAGCTCGACCTGTTCGACAACAAGCCCGGTTTGACCCGGTTCGACGGCCGGCCGATCCCCGCCGAGGTGGTCAAAGACCAGCGCTACGCCTTCATCCGGCCCGACGCTGCGCTCATGTCGACGCGCTATCGATTCTCTCGACACGGCGAGTCGGGCGCCGAGATCTCCGAGATGCTCCCCCACCTGACGAAGGTGGCCGACGAGATCGCGATCGTCAAATCGGTTCACACCGACCAGTTCAACCACGCTCCCGCCCAGATCTTCCTCAACACGGGCTCGCCGTTCCCCGGCCGTCCCAGCATCGGCGCCTGGGTCGTCTATGGCCTGGGAAGCGAGGCGACCGACCTTCCGGGCTTCGTCGTGCTCTCGTCCGGCTCGGGGCTCAGCGGCGGCTCGGCGCTTTGGTCCAGCGGCTTCCTGCCCACCGCGTATCAAGGCGTGCCGTTCCGCTCCCAGGGCGATCCGATCCTCAACGTCGCCAGCCCGTCGGGCGTTGATCGCCGGCTGGAGCGCGACTCGATCGACCTGATTCGCGACCTGAACCAGAACCATCTCGAAGTTGTCGGCGATCCCGAGATCGCCACCCGGATCAACTCGTACGAGATGGCCTTCCGCATGCAGTCGAGCGCCCCGGAGCTGATGGACCTCAGCGGAGAGACGCCCGAGATCCTGGCCCTTTACGGCGTCGAGCCGGGCAAACCCTCGTTCGCCGCGAACTGCCTTTTGGCCCGTCGGCTCGTCGAGCGCGGGGTTCGGTTCGTGAACCTCTTCCACGAGGGCTGGGACCACCATTCCGACGTCGCCGGGGGCCTCAAACGGGAGTGCGGCCAGACCGACCAAGGCGCCGCGGCGTTGGTCATGGACCTAAAACAGCGCGGGCTGCTCGACGACACCCTCGTCGTTTGGGGAGGCGAATTCGGCCGCACGCCGATGGTCGAATCCAACGCCGCGCTGGGGCGAAGCATGGGACGCGACCACCACCCCCAGGCGTTCACGATGTGGCTGGCCGGAGGCGGCGTCAAGGGAGGCCAAACCATCGGCGAGACCGACGAACTTGGCTTCCACGTCATCGAAGACCCCGTCCACATCCACGACCTTCAGGCCACCCTTCTGCACCTGCTCGGCGAGGACCACACCAAGCTCACCTTCAAATCCCAAGGCCGCCTCTTCCGACTTACCGACGTCCACGGCGAGGTCATTCAGAAATTGCTGGCGTAAAGCGATCTTTTTCCCCTGGATGCGTCGCTCGCCGGGACGGACCTCCGCGACCCGCGCCCGGGGCGCGCGCCTTTTGATGGGCGCGGCGCGCGGTTGCAGCTCCGCGGCTTCCCGTTTTCGGTTGGCGACTCATCGGAGAGACGGACGCGCTCGCCCGTCCCCTCGGATTGAAAATGTCGTGCGAAGCGACTCATCGGCGGTTGTAAAGCATGCATGATTCACCAGGTTCTAAATCAACACATGCGGGTCGCCGACCCCGGCCATAAAAGAAGAGGCCGCGGAGGATCCAGACGTCTTCGCGCGACGTAAGCCCGCTTCGCTGTTGAGGATACGCGTTAACGCGGGATGGCGTTCGGAGGCCGCTCCACCGCCTTTCGACTCGGAGGATCGCCCGCGCCCTCACAACGGCCGGCTCGATTCAACCCGCGGCGGCCGTCCAGCGACCCAATAAATCGCCGGCTCTCGCTTGCTTAGGACGTTGGCCGCTTCTATAGTGAGTCCACATGCGGAACCGATTCATTCTGTAGAAGGCGGTCCGACCAAGGTCCGTCGCGCCAGGAGGGCCGACGATCGTTCGCGCCCAGGTCGCCGTTGGGCCGAGGCGCCCGGCTGGTCTTTCCGGCCGTTGGTAATCCGACGCCGCTTCTTATGCGGCGTTCCGCTTGTCAACTCATCCAAAACAAGAAAGGAGAGCCATGCGCAACGAGCGTTTCCGTTTCCTGATGTCAAGCCTGGCCGCGGTCTGCCTCGGCGTCGCGACCCTCTCGGGTTGTGGCGATTCGGGGCCGGTTCAGGAGATCCAAAACGAAGAGTCTCCGACCGAGAGCATGAAGGATTCGATGGAGTACATGCGGGAGCAGCGCGCGAAACAGGGTGGTTCTCGGCGGGGCCGATAAGGCTCCTTAGGTCAGGCGGTCCATCTATCGACTTCTCATCGCGGCGCTCCGTCAAATTGCGGTAATTGCTTTCCTTGGCTTGATTTCCGTTCATTTCCGGGCGTCGCGCGGTTCCGCAACCGTGTGCGTCCGCTTTGCGCGTTTCGACCTCGGCGCGCCCGGATCACGGCGTCGTTTCCTTCATTTTTTTGTTTGGACGAATTAGGAGCGCCTTTATGCGACTCGTTTTTCGAAACGCCCCCCCGCGCGGTTGTTTGCGCGCGCGATGGTGGGCGGGGTTTACTCTGATTGAGCTGCTGGTGGTCATCGCCATCATCGCGGTCTTGATTGCCCTGCTGCTTCCCGCGGTGCAATCGGCCCGCGAGGCGGCCCGCCGCGCCCAGTGCGTCAACAACCTGAAGCAACTTGGGTTGGCCATGCACAACTACCACTCGGCCAACAACTCGTTCCCAATGGGCGTCTCGTCGTCGTACAACACCCCCAACGTCGACGCCAACAACGGTAACGCATGCATCGCATGGGCCGGCTGGAGCGCGCAGGCGCTGCTCCTGCAATACATGGAGCAATCGGCCATCTACAACGCGGCCAACTTCGACTTCGACCCCATCCTCGCCGGCGGCGAAACCCTAAACAGCACGGTCATCCGCACGAAGATCGCCTCGTTCCTCTGCCCCTCCGACGGCAACGCCGGTCGGACCTTCTACAACAGCTACTACGCCAGCCGCGGCACCACGATCGACATCGATTGGTACGTTCCGGCGAACGCGCCGCCGAACTGCGGCGGC
>Ga0180220_1002294_pt1 | contig 12529 bp, 10 predicted proteins | sample eDN5th37CBELigBY_FD_151335 | JGI IMG/M metagenome (GOLD analysis project Ga0180220, IMG submission 151335) | Enriched backyard soil microbial communities from Emeryville, California, USA - eDNA 5th pass 37_C BE-Lig BY (version 2) (version 2) | ecosystem: Environmental > Terrestrial > Soil >... | reverse complement strand
TCAAGCTGCTCGAGCTGCAGCGGCACGCGATGCTCATGTACACGAGCTGCGGCTGGTTCTTCAACGATGTCTCGGGGATCGAGACGGTGCAGGTGATCCAGTACGCGGGGCGGGTCGTGCAACTCGCGAACGAGTGCTTCGGCCTCGACCTCGAGCCGGAGTTCCTCGAACGCCTCTCGAACGCCCGAAGCAATATCCCGGAGCGCGGCGATGGGCGGCAGATCTACCGCGAGTCGGTCCAGCCGGCGATGGTCGACCACCTTCGTGTGGGCGGCCACTACGCTGTCAGCTCGCTCTTCGAGCCGTACGCGAAGGACGCGAGCGTCTACTGCTACGACGTCCGGCTGAACGAGAGCCGCACCTACGAATCCGGCAGGGCCCGGCTCGCCTTCGGCTGGGCGACGATCACTTCACGAATCACGCGTGAGGCCGCCGACATCAGCTTCGGCGTGCTGCACCTCGGCGAGCACAACGTTGCCGGCGGCGTGCGGACGTTCCAGGGGAAGGAGGAATTCGACGCCCTCGTCCGCGAGGTGAAGAACGTCTTCGACCGCGCCGACTTCCCGGCCGTGCTGCGCCTGATCGACTCGCACTTCGACGGGCACACCTACACGCTCAAGTCGCTGTTCCGCGACGAGCAGCGCCGCATCATCGACCGGTTGCTCGAGACCACGCTGGAGGAGGCGGAGGCCGAGTACCGCCAGGTCTACGAGATGAACGCGCCCCTCATGCGTTTCCTCGCCGATCTCAGCATCCCGCTCCCCAACGCGTTCCAGATGGCGGCAGAGCTGGTCATCAACACCAGCCTGATCGAGGCGTTCGCGCACGAGGACCTCGACCTCGACCGCGCGCGCGACCTGGTCCGCGAGGCTACCGCCGCCGGTGTCGCCCTCGACTCCGAGGGGTTGAGCTTCGTGCTCGAGGAAACGCTCGAGTCGATGGCGGAGCGGCTGCGCCGGCAGCCTAACGACGTCGACCTGCTCGAGAAGCTGGATTCCGTCGCCGGGCTCATCGAGTCGCTCCCCTTCCAGGTCAACCTCTGGAAGACGCAGAACCTCTTCTACTCGATGCTCCACGACAACTTCGAGGACTACCTCGAACGGGCAGAGCGCGGCGATCCGCTCGCGGAACGGTGGGTGCGCGGGTTCCGGCAGCTGGGCGCGAAACTCGGCGTAGCGGTCGAGCCCGGGCGTTGAGACTGCCGACGGCGACCTACCGGCTGCAACTGGGGCCCGGCATGGGCTTCCGCGAAGCCCGCCGGCTCGTCCCGTACCTCCACGCACTCGGCATCTCGGACCTGTACGCATCGCCGCTGCTCCAGGCGAGGCCCGGGAGCCACCACGGCTATGACGTGACGGACCCGTCCCGCCTGAACCCGGAGCTGGGGACAGACGAGGAGTTCGAGGCGCTTGCCGCCGAGCTGGCCGCGCGGGGGATGGGGCTCATCGTCGACATCGTCCCCAACCACATGGCCGCCGGCGCCGACAACCCGTGGTGGCGCTCCGTCCTCGAGCACGGCTCCGCCTCGCCGTACGCCCACTTCTTCGACATCGACTGGCGGCCGTCGCACAGCCCGCTCGACAATCAGGTCCTGCTCCCGATCCTCGGCGAACACTACGGCCGCGCCCTCGAGGCGGGGCTGCTCGAGCTGCGGTTCACCGATCGCGGGTTCGTCGTCCGGTACTACGATCACGAGATCCCGCTCGGACCGACGACGTGGGTCACGATCCTGGACGATGTCGCGCGCGAGCTGTCCCACGAGGCGGAACCGGCGCTCGTCGCCGAGCTGGCGTCCATCTCCTCCACCCTCGCCGAGCTGCGGGAGCGTCCGGCCCGCTCGCCGCAAGCGAGAAAGGCCAGGGCCGAGGCGGCGGAATCGGCGAGGCGCGCGCTGGTGGCGCTGGCGGAAGGGGACACGCGGGTGCGTGACGCGATCGCCCGCGTCGTCGACCGCCACCGCGGGAAGCCCGGCGATCCCCGCAGCTTCGATCCCCTCGACCGGCTCCTCTCTGAGCAGGTCTATGTACTCTCCGCCTGGCAGACCGCGACGGAGGAGATCAACTACCGCCGCTTCTTCGACATCGGCGACCTCATCAGCGTGCGGGCGGAGGATCCTGCCGTCTTCGAGGCGATGCACGCGCTCATTGTGCGGCTGGCGCGGGAGCGTCGGATCACCGGGCTCCGGATCGACCACGTCGACGGGCTGTACGACCCGGCGGAGTACCTGCGCACGCTGATCGAGCGGCTGGGCGGTCGCCGCGGCGGTCCGCCACCGTGCTACATCGTCGTCGAGAAGATCCTGGCACCGGACGAGTCGCTCCCCCGCGACTGGCCGGTGCAGGGTACCACCGGCTACGATTTCCTGAACACGCTGAACGGGTTGTTCGTGCACCCGGACGGCCTCGCCCGGATACAGCGGGAATACGGTCGATTGACCGGCGAGAAGCGGACTTTCGACCAGCTCCGGTTCGACGCGAAGCGGAAGGTGATCCGGGAGCTGTTCGCGGGCGACGTCCGCAGTCTGGAGTGGCGGCTGATCCGGCTCGCGCGCCAGGACCGGCACGGGCGCGACATCCCGGGACAGGAGCTGGCGGCAGCGATCGCGGCGGTCTCGGCGGCGCTCCCTGTCTACCGCACGTACATCCGTGCGGACACGATCGCGGAGGAGGACCGTGCGCGCATCCGCGAAGCGATCGCGACGGCCAGGCGGCTGTGCCCGACCATCGATCCTGCAGCGCTGGACTTCCTCGAGCGGGTCCTGCTCCTGGATCTGCCCGACAACTCGCCGCCGGGGCGGCGACGGGCGTGGCTCGCCTTCGTCCAGCGGTGGCAGCAGTTCACCGGCCCGATCACCGCCAAGGGGATCGAGGACACGGCGCTGTACGAGTACAATGCGCTGACGTCGCTGAACGAGGTGGGCGGCGACCCCGGTGACGGTGCCGTCTCCGTCGCCGAATTCCACCGCCGGATGGACGCGCGGCTGGCCCGGTGGCCGGCCACCCTCAACGCGACGACGACCCACGACACGAAGCGGACCGAAGCCGTCCGTGCGCGCATCAACGTGCTGTCGGAGATCCCCGGCGTCTGGCAGCGGCAGCTCCGGGACTGGATGGGTCGCAATGCGCCGCTCAGACCGGTCGTCCGCGGCCGGCCAGTCCCCGACGCGAACGAAGAAGTGATGCTGTACCAGACGCTGCTCGGCGTGTGGCCGCTCGATGCCGCTCAGGTGCCGGAGCTCCTTCCGCGGCTCGAGGAATACGTGGTCAAGGCCGCCCGCGAGGCGAAGGTCCACACCCGCTGGGTAGACCCCGACCCCGAATACGAAAACGCGCTCCTCACCTTCCTCCGCCGCATCCTCGAGCCGGACCCGCACAACGAGTTCCTGAAACGCTTCACGGCGTTCCAGCGGCGTATCGCTCCGTACGGCGCGCAGAACGCGCTCTCCCAGACGCTCATCAGGATAGCGGCGCCGGGCGTACCGGACTTCTATCAGGGGACGGAGCTCTGGAGCTTCTGTCTGGTCGACCCGGACAACCGCCGGCCTGTCGATTTCGAAAAGCGCATCGCCACGCTCGAGGCGCTCGACGCGAGAATGGGTGATGACGGGACGTCGATCGGCAGGTCACTGCTCGAGGATTGGCGCGACGGGCGTATCCACATGTACCTCATCGCCCGGCTCCTCCGCTTCCGTCGCGCCCGGGCGGAGCTGTTCCAGCGGGGCGAGTACCTGCCGATCGATGCGGGCGGTCGGTGGCGCGAGCACGTATGCGCGTTCGCCCGGCGGCGCAACGGCGAGTGGGCCATCGCCGTCGCGCCCAGACTGCTTACGCGCATCGTGCCGCCAGGCCATTTCGCGACCGGCGCCGCGTGGGGGCGGACGCATCTGCGGCTACCGACCGACGCGCCGCACGTCTGGCGCGACGTCGTGACGGACGCCACGGTCGGCACCGTCCGGCGCAATCGCCGCCCCGTCCTCCCCCTCGCCCGGGTCTTCGAGAACCTCCCGGTCGCGCTCCTTACGAACGCCGATTAGAGCCCGGGTCTACGGCTCGTCCGCCGTCGGCCCATAGACCTGCGGAACCGTCGAGCCCATCGGCCGCAGGTACGTCGTGATCTGGCCGCGGTGATGGATGATGTCGAAGAGGAAGCTCCACGCCACCGCCGACGTCGGCCGCGGCGTGCCGAAGAACTCGAGCGTCCCGTTCCACCTCTCTTCAGGGAGCGCTTCCCACCGCTGAATGATCTCCTCGCTGTAGCGGTCGTACGCTTCCAGGATCTCCTTCATCGTCGCCGGCATCGGATCCGGGTTCCACGCGGTCGTCCCCGTCTCCGCCGCATCCACGATGACCCGCATCTCGCCAATGATCTGCCAGGCGATCTGCTGCGCGGTCCGCGACTTCGGGTCCGGCCGGTAGTCCGAGCCCTCCGGGATCCGCTCGAGCACCCGCCGCGTCGTCTTCGATTCCTGCTTCCAGAACTTCGTGAACAGCGCCTTTTCGTCCATGCGATTCCTCCCTCATGCACAGTTGCTTCCCGGCTGCACGTCCGGTCGGGCGGGAAAAATGGCGGGTTCCGACGGGTGGGCAAGGTGGGGGGCTTCTGGCCGGGACAGCCGCGCAGCTGCGTCTCCGACGCTACTGGCTGTCGCTATCCTTTCGCCGTCGCACGCGCGTCTGACAGGCGCCCCTGTTCTCGAGCTGCTCGACATCGGCGAGGTCCCTGGTCCGTCCGACAGCACGCTTGTTCTTGATCAACTCCCTAGTCCGACAACCGGTAGCTCCACATCACCAATGCGAACATGAATGCGGTTCGGCCAGGCTTCGTCGCATTCGACACCGTCGGTCGACGTCAGCATGTTGATTCGGCGCGGCTCGATACCGATCTGGAAGACGAGCTCGGGTACGAGGAAGTCGTCTATGGTGATGTCGTGCACAGGCGAACCAAATGCGATGAGGTTCCCCCGCCCCCGGTCCGTTGGGCGCGGGCATTCGGCGCCCTCATCCGGGCGTGAACCGGTCCCGGATGTTATTGCGTGTCGCATCCTGCCTCACAGCGCCACACCAATGACCGCGAACCCTGCCGTAGCAGCGGCTGCGGCCAGGAGTGCGTACGGGAGCTGCGTCCGCACGTGATCGATGTGGTCGGTCGCAGCCGCCATCGACGAGATGATCGTGGTGTCGCTGATCGGCGAGGCGTGATCGCCGAAGATCCCGCCGGAGAGCGACGCGGCGACGAAAGGCGCGAGCGGGAGTCCCATCGCCGCGGCGGCAGGTACGGCGATCGGCAGCATGATGGCGAAGGTTCCCCAGCTCGTCCCCGTCGAGAACGAGATGATGGCGCCGACGAGGAAGGTGAGCGGGAGGAGCACGGCCGGTGCAAGGAGCCCCTCGGCCACTCCCGCGACGTAAGCGCCGGTCCCGAGCTCCCTTGCAACGTCGGCGAGGGCGAGTGCGAGGAGGAGCAGGAGCGCCATGCTCATGAGCCCGCCCGCGCCCCTGAGCGCCGTTTGAGTGAGTTCCGCCTCGGTCGTCGACCGCTGGGCGAGGAGGAGCGCCCAGGCTGTCGCAAGGGCAAAGAGGACTGCCCAGAGGACGCTCGTCGAACCCGACCCGGCGCGGATGTCGCCGCCACCGGTGATCAGCAGGCCGGCCGGCACGGCTACGACCAGCGCCGCGACCGGCACGATCATGTTCAGCGCCCTGGGCGGGATGCGCGTGCTCGGCGGCGGTGAGAGTACCTCCGGATCGACCAGCGGGACGGCACCCGGCCAGAGCAGCTCCCCGCCCTGCGTCCTTGCCTCGGCGGCACGCATCGGACCGATGTTCCAGCGGAAAGCGATGACCGCTCCCACGAGGAGGACGGAGAGGAGCGGATACAGGTTCATGGGGATGCTCGCCACGAAGACACCGAGCGGGTCATTGACCTCGAGTTGTCCGAGAAGCCCGAGCACGTACGCGCCCCAGGCGTTCAGCGGGATCAGGATGCAGATGGGCGCGGAAGTCGAGTCGCAGATGTAGGCGAGTTTCTCACGCGACGACCGGAACCTGTCGAAGAGAGGACGGCCCACCGCACCGGTGACCAGCACCGTGATGTTGGACTCGATGAAGATCAGGATGCCGAGGACCCACGCCAGCAGCTCGGCTCGCCGCCCGCTCGTGACCCACCGCTTCCCCTCGATCCAGGCGACGAACCCGCGCACCCCGCCACCCGTCTCGATCGTCGCGATCAGCGCCCCGATGGCGAACGTGAAGAGGATGACCCGGGCGTTTCCGGCGTCGCCGAGCACGGCCACGGTCCCGTCGATAGCGCCGGCGACCCCAGCCAGCGGGTTCCACCCGGAGAGGACGGTCCAGCCGAGCCAGATCCCGGCCGCGAGCGAGAGGAAGACCTGCCGTGTCGCGATCGCCAGCACGATCGCGAGGAGGGGCGGCAGCGTCGAGACCCAGGTCGGTTCGGGCATGGTGGACCGTTCGCCGGTTAGCGCCAGGTAGCTCTGAGGGAACGCCTGATGGTATAATGAACGGATTCCGGCGCAAGGCGCTCACGCACCATCGTCCATCTGCGGGTCCGGGGCATGCCACACCTCCTTGCCGTGCTGGCCATCCAGGAAGTGCCCGTGCAGCAGCCGGTTGTCGCTATTGCCGTGCTGTTCGGCGCCGGCGTGCTGACCAGCCTGACCCCGTGCATTTACCCGATGATCCCCATTACCGCCGGGATCATCGGCGGCGCGGCGGGGGAGGAGCGCCCGGGCCGCGCGCGAATCGCCGCCCTGACGCTGACGTACGTCCTCGGACTGGCACTGCTCTATGCGCTCGTCGGGCTGCTCGCGGGGATGACGGGCACGCTCTTCGGCACCGTCGCCGCGAACCCGTGGGCGCGCTTCGCGACAGGGACGGTGCTCCTGATTTTCGGCCTGGCTATGCTCGACGTGATCCCGGTCTCCGCGCCTCGCCGGCTTGCGGCATGGGCAGGGCGGCTGGGCGGTGGGTCGTACCCGGCGGTGTTCCTGCTCGGCGCGTCGTCGGGGATCGTCGCGGCGCCGTGCGGCGCACCGGCCTTCGCCGCGGTGCTGACCTGGGTCGCGAGCACCCAGAACGCCGTCCTGGGGTTTCTCTACCTGTTCGTCTTTTCGCTCGGGATGACCACGCTCCTCGTGGTCGTCGGGCTGTTCTCCGGCGCGATCACCTTCCTGCCGCGCTCGGGCCGATGGCTCGTCTGGTCCAAGCGCATCGCGGGGGTGCTAATCCTGGCCATGGCCGGCTATTACTACCTGGAGATGTGGCGCGTCATGTGACGCGCGGCGCAACGCGTCCCGCGTCGCCACGTCTCCCAACCTCGATGGAGCACACTGCCATGCAACGGTTCTATCGCCTCCTGACGCCTGCGGCGCTCGCCGCCACCCTGCTCCTCGCCGGCGGACCGCTCGCCGCCCAGCAGATCGGGCTCCCGGTCGGGACCCGGCCCGAACCGGTCGTGCTCCAGGACCTCGCCGGGAACGACGTCGACCTCGGCCAGTACATTGGCTCGAAGCCGATGTTCGTCGAGTTCTGGGCAACGTGGTGCCCGCTCTGCGAGCAGCTCCAGCCGACTGTCGACGCGGCGCACGCCAGGTTCGGCGACCAGGTCCAGTTCGTCATCGTCGCCGTCGGCGTCGGCCAGAGTGTGGCGTCCGTCCGCCGCCACATCCAGGATCACCCGCTCCCCGGGATCGTGGTCTTCGACGGTCAGGGCCGCGCCACGCGCGCTTTCGCCGCGCCCACGACGTCCTACGTCGCCGTGCTGGATGCGTCGGGGCGCGTTGTCTATACAGGCTCCGGCGGAGAACAGGACCTCATCGCCGCGATCTCGCAGGCGCTGCCGGCTACAGAGGGAGACTGAGCCGGAGCACCCGGCCGAGGCGTTGCAGGTGACCGGGTTCGGCGGTCCCAGGCGGATTTGCGGGCCGGGACTCGGGGTCGACCGGGGCGTCAGGGGGTGCGATCACCGGGAAGGACGGCCCGCACCCGGTGACCCGTCGACACGGGGAGTAGCGGGGCCCAGCTAGTCGGCGTTCGTTTCGCGGCGCCCGCCAGGGACGAGTCGAAGAGGAGGCAGCGCAGCTTCACACCGCGCAAAGCCCTTCGATCTGGTCCAGGATCGGAGCTTCCTCGATCATCCCGCGATAGAGGTCCCACTGTAGCTGGAGATTCAACCAGACATCAGGGCTGGTCCCGAAGAACTTCGCCAGCCGTAGAGCCGTGACCGGGGTGATGCCACGCTTGCCGTTGACCAGCTCATTGACTCGCTGAGACGACACACGGATACCCTCAGCCGGATCCCGCTGCGTCAGCCCCGGAGGCTTCAGGAATGCCTCATCCGCAAGTCGGCATGCCGCCATTTGAGACCCGGTGACTTCCGTGTCTCTCCAGGTCATCCCACCCGCCGCTCCAGGACGGCCAGCGCCCGGCTCGCCTCCTGCCGCACTCCGTCTTCGTCGAGGGTCAGCAGCTTTTTGTCGCGCAGGAGGACGCGCCCGTCGACGACGGTCAGGCGGACGTCGCTGGCGCGGGCGGAGTAGACCAACCGCGAAACGACGTTTTCCGGATCCGCCCCGTCGGGCGAGGAGTGGAGCGTGTCGAGGTCGACGGCGATGACGTCCGCGCGCTTGCCAATCTCCAGGCTGCCGATCTCGTCAGCCATCCCGATGGCGTGAGCGCCGCCGATCGTGACCATCTCCAGCGCGTCCATCGCGGTGAGGGCGCCGGGGCCCGCCCCCACGCTCTGGAGTTGCGCCGCGAGACGGAGCTCCAGGAACCCGTTCAGCTCGTTGTTGCACGGCGCGCCGTCCGCGCCGATCCCGACAGCCACGCCTCGCCGGCGCAGCTCCGCGATGGGCGCGATGCCGGAGGCGAGCTTGAGGTTCGACGATGGGCAGTGAGCGACGGCGGTGCCGGTGTCGGCGAGGAGCCCCATCTCGTGGTCGCTCAGGTGGACGCAATGGGCGAGGATCGTGCGCGGGCCGGTGAGGCCGACGCGGTTGAAGTACTCTACCGGCGGCGCGCCGCGACGGGCGGCGACCAGCTCGCACTCGCCGACGCTCTCCGACGCGTGCGTGTGCACGTGCACGCCGCGGGATTCCGCCTCCCGGGCCACCTCGGCGAGTAGCGTCTCGGAGCAGCTCAGCGCGAAGCGCGGCGCGAAGGCGTAGCGGATGCGGCCGCCGGCGGCGCCGTGCCACTCATCGAGAAGGTCGATACTCTCCCGGAGCGAGGCGTCTGTCGTTTCCCTCAGCCCTGCGGGCGCCTCGTCGCCGGTGTCCATCATGCACTTCCCGGCGAGGGCGCGGAGCCCGCTCGCCTCGATGGCGCGGAAGATCTCCCCGGTGTGGTGGACCGTGCCCATGTCGACGATCGTCGTCGTCCCGCCGAGGATCAGCTCCGCACACCCCAGTCTCGCGGATGCCGCGACGCTCTCCGGGTCGTGTGCGGCTTCGAAAGGCCAGATCCGCTGCCTGAGCCATTCAAGCAATTCGAGCCCGTCCGCCATGCCGCGGAAGAGCGTCTGGCAGAGGTGGACGTGCGTCTGGACCAGCCCCGGGAGCACCGCCATTCCCGACGCGTCGAACACGTCGTCGGCGCGCACGTCGAGACCCGTTCCGATCGCGGCGATGCGTCCGTCCTGGATAAGGAGGTCCGCGTGGAGGACGCAGCGGGCGGGGTCCATCGTGACGAGCGTCCCGCCGCGGATGAGGAGAGAACCCGTGGTCTTCGTCGCGCTACTCACTCGAGTCGTATCCCTAGATCGGAGCATCGGCCGGTCGGACGCGGGCGGACACGCCGGTCCGCCCCTGCAATGGAATGCCGCATGCCAGTGCGCACGCACTGGATACGTTCCCCCCGCGTCGGACGGTTGCGGGGCAGCCATGGAGCATCAACCGGTCAACCACGGGCGGGCACGTCGGTCCGCCCCTGCAATGGAATGCCGCATGCCTGTGCCGGCCGCCAACCATTAGCCCTGGACTAGCCCTAGCCCCAGCCTTAGCCCTGCGCCGTCATTGACATCCCCTCTCCCTACGCAGACTTTCGTACTCATGGTACGACTCGGCCGCTGCTGGCATCTCATTGCATTCCTCGTCATCGCGATGGCGCCGGCGCTCGCCGCGCAGGACACTGCCGCCGTCCCGGCGGAAGCGCCGCAGACGTGGCAGGAACTGCGCGAGTTCCAGGCCGGGCCGACGCCGTACGACACGCTCATGGCGTTCTGGACTGAGTTGGCCCGCGCGCGGCCCGAGGTCACGATCCAACCCGTTGCCCGGACGCTGATGGGTCGCGAGGTCGTGCTCGTCGTCATCTCCAGCGAGCCGGTCCATTCGCCGGAAGACGCGCTCAGGAGCGGGAAGGCGATCGTCCTGATCGCGAACTCGGTGCACGGCGCCGAGACGGCCGGGAAGGAGGCCAGCCAGATCGTCGCCCGGGATCTCCTGTACGGCGAGCTGCGGCACGTCCTCGACGACGTCGTCGTCCTCTTCATCCCCGCACTGAACCCGGATGGCGGAGAGCTGCGCCGCCGCACCAATGAAGCCGGGCTGGACCTCAACCGCGACTACATCAAGCTGGAATCGCAGGAGATCCGCGGGCTGGTCACGCGCGTGCTCCGGGTGTGGACGCCGGACATCCACGTCGACACCCACCACGGCGGCGCCTCGCCGTACACGCTCACCTGGCAGGGCTCGCTCAATCCTGCCGTCGACGCCGAGCTGCGTGACTTCCCGTATCGGCACATCTTCCCGCGGATCCGGGCGGCGCTCCGCGCCGAGGACTACGAGGGTTTCGACTACGCCGGACCGCAGGTCGTGGACTGGGTCCCGGGATGGGGGACGACCTCCCTCGAGCCACGCAAGCATCACACATACGCCGGGTTGATCAACTCGATCGCCATCCTCCTGGAGTCGCCTTCGGGGATTCGACGCCTCCGAAACCACGGCACGATTCTCGACCCGGTCCCCGCGGAGGAACGCTACCGGCACCAGGTGCGGGGCCAGGTCATCGCCCAGCGCACGATCCTCGAGGTCGCTGCGGAGATGCGCCAGGAGATCCGCGAGCTGACGAACGGTGCCCGGCGCCGCGCCGCAGCGGTGTCGCCCGAGGCGCCGCCCATCGTACTCGAGTACCGCACCACGTCGAGAGGGCGGGACATGGTGTGGGTCCCCGACGCCATGTCGGTGCTCGGCTACCGGCCTGACGTGCGGGACATCTTCCTCCGCCGCGAACCGACACGCACCGTGCCCCGGCCGATCGGCTACGTCATGCCACCGGCGATGACCGGAGTGGTCCCGCTCCTCCAGGCGCACGGGATCGCCGTGTACCAGTTCGCCGAACCCGTCACCCTCGACCTCGAGATCTACCACGCGGTTCAGGTGAATCAGGGGGACTACATCGAAGGGCACTACATCAGGTCGGTGATCGTCGAGCGATCGGAGGCGGAAGTCGCCGTCCCCGCCGGCGCCTATTACGTGCCCATGGCCCAGCCCCGCGGCAACCTCATCGGGTATCTCATGGAGCCCGAAACGGATGAGAACCTCATCACGTGGGGCTACGCGGATCACATTCTGCGCGTGACGCCGCCGTCGCTCGCCGACGGCAACCCCCTGCAGCGCTTCCAGCGCCAACTCGTGCCGATGATGCGGCTCGTGCAGGAACAGCCGCTGCCGGTCACGCTCGTCCCTGCGGACTGAAGCGTCCGCAATCTAGCAGCGCTGGTCGCGCGGGGCGCGTGGCGACTGGCTTCTGTTGCTGACGAGGCGGCTCGCGCGCATTCATAGAAAGATTCGTAGCACAAAGCATCGAAATGAAATGCCCCGGCGGACGTGACCGGGCGGGCAGGACGCGTCCGGCCGTGCCGTGGGCGGAAGGCGTGTTGGATCGCCAGCGCGACGCTGGAGAACGCGTGGGTGGTTTCGCGCGACGAGCTGGGCGTGGATCACATCGTGAAGTACGTAGTGCGAATCAGCCAGTAACAGCGTCTCCTCGGGTCAGCGCCGCCGCCGCCGTCATCGCCCGGCGTAGTCGAGTAGGGGATCATTGAAACCCATCTCGCCGGGGCGATTCAGTTGCACCCCACCAGGCGCCTCGTAGGGCTGCTGGATGTCGAAATGCGCGCTGTCACCGGGCGCGACCCGTCGTTCGATCAGGCTCCGCCGCAGACTTCCACTGGCGTGAGGCCGTATTGGTGCAGCGTCCGGAACTGGCGCCCGATCCGGTTGCGACCATCGGCGTGAGCTTCTGGGATCTCCTCGATCGCGAGAGAAAACTCATCGGCTGTCTGGCGACGCCGCCCGGCATGATCGTGCACGCCTTCGTGGGCGAACACCTCTACACCTCCCTGCCGCATTCCGACGGGCAGCGGTACATCTATCGGTTCGGGATCACCGGAGAGTTCTGATCATTGGCCACGCTTGAAGGATTGCGTCCCCGGCGCCCTTCCCCGATTCGCACTCGGCCGTCGCGCACAAAACGGGGCCGCTCTCCCCCCGGGATGAGCACCGCCAACC
>Ga0180220_1002293_pt1 | contig 12530 bp, 9 predicted proteins | sample eDN5th37CBELigBY_FD_151335 | JGI IMG/M metagenome (GOLD analysis project Ga0180220, IMG submission 151335) | Enriched backyard soil microbial communities from Emeryville, California, USA - eDNA 5th pass 37_C BE-Lig BY (version 2) (version 2) | ecosystem: Environmental > Terrestrial > Soil >... | reverse complement strand
GCAATCGCACCCGTCCAGACCTTGACGACGCCGCTCTGGGGCGAGGCCACCAGAAAGGGCGGCGCCCAGCCCTTGACGTCGTCCGGCACGGCCGCATCGAACGCCTCGGGGAAGCCCGGGAGATGGACCGACCGCAGGGGCGCGAAACCGTCCATGCCGGGTGCCTGCCAAAAGACCTCGCTGCCATCCCACAACAGCCGGAAGCGGCACGGCACGAAGAAATGCCACCCGAACGCCGAGGCTGCCGATACGGGCTCGCAATAGCGCATGGCGCGTGCCGGCAACGTGCCGCCGACAGACCTGTCGGCGCGCCGCGGCAGCCGTCCTGCGGGCGCCAGTTGGATAGCGCGCATGATCGGTTGCGAACCGGAAACCTCCGATCCGCTTTCGATGATCGAAAGAGCCATTTTTGAAACGATCCTGGAAATCGATTTTTGAATGCAATGGGCAGTTCTGCGTCTGCACAAATTGCAGCGCATGCGACATCGCTCGTTGGTCGCGCGTTTCGGAAATGCGAAATTCGCGACCCGCACTCGAAGGCAGCGGATGCAGCAGTCCAATCCCGCTTGAAATCCTGAAGGCCGGACCGCCGCAAACGCGAGGAAAACCGCGGCGCCGCCTACCAGGGCATCATGCTGTCACCCAGGCGAACCCTTGGCGCCTTCGACCACGGGCTCATGCTGTCGCCGGGGCGCACCTTCGGCGTTTCGCTCTTCCTCTCGGAAAGCCCGGCGTCCGTCTTGTCAGGGGTCTGGGATGGGATTGCGATAGACTTTGACATCGATAACTTCTCCAAATCGGATTGTTTTGAAATAGATGTTGCGCAACACTATTAACTATAGAGATGCGCCTTTTTCTCGTCAATCCCACATTCGCGCCGACTTTCCGCATTTCCGGCGCACGCCATGAAGGTCGTGCAGCGTCTGCCTCGTGGGACACTGAGACCACTTGGTGGGCGCGCGCCCGCATGCCAAACGGTGCGCAAGGGGAGATCGGCCATGATCCTCAGTCATGCTCACAAGTTCATCTACGTGAAGACCTACAAGACCGGCTCCACGTCGATCGAGGCGGCGCTCTCGGCCGTTTGCGGACCGGACGACGTCATCACCGAAGCGAGCGAGCAGTTACGCGGGGTCCGGCAGAAGCCTGCCCAGAACTACCGCATCGAGCATCCGGCGAAACCGGGGCGGCCGCTCTGGAAGCGCCTCCTCGGGCGGCCCGAGCGGCACTACCATCCTTCTGTCGGCTTCTACGAGCACATGCCGGCCTGGCGCATTCGCACCTACGTCGGCGATGACGTCTGGCGCAGCTATTTCAAGTTCAGCTTCGAGCGCAATCCCTGGGACCGGCAGGTCTCCTGGTACCACTACAAGACCAAGTCGATCGAGGCCGGGGCCCGTCCCTCGTTCGACGCCTTCAACCGGGACCGGCGCCGCGCGTTCGTCGAGAATTGGAGCCTCTATACCGAGAGCGACCGGATCGTCCTCGATTTCCTTGGCCGCTACGAGAACCTCGACGAGGACTTCGCCAAGGTCCTTGAGGCCATCGGTCTTGCGGGCCAGGTCTCGCTGCCGCGCGAGAACGTCTCCAAGGGACGCCGCGGCAGCTATCGCGACTTCTACAGCGATACGTCGCGCGCCCTGATCGCCAACTGGTACGCGCCCGAGATCCGCCATTTCGCCTACGCGTTCTGAAGCCTGCTCATGTCGGGTAGACCCGACCAGATCGCAAAACCCCCGTCTCCAGCCCGGTTGGAATCCAACAAGATCAGATGTCGGCACGTCGGTTAGCGACTTGGTAACCACGGCGGCTTAGCCTCGCGCCACTGGGCGGTGTCAAGTGGGTGGCATGGGCATGCTGACGGCGATACCGGTGGAGGAGATCCGCCGCAGAGGAAGCATTCGGGACAGCGACGTCACGGCTCTGCGGGCTGCCTACGAGGCATGCGCCGACGTCAGGGCCGAGGACGCCGAAGCCCTCTTCGGCCTGCATGCGGCCACGCCGATCCAGGACCCGTCCTGGGCCGACCTCTTCATCGAGATCGTCAGCCACTACATCGTCGATCAGGCCGCGCCCTCGGGCTATCTGGTCGCCGAGAACAGCCGCTGGCTCATCGAGCAGGCAAGCACGTTCGGCCGCATCGAGACCTCGACGGAACTCGCCCTTCTCCTGCACGTCCTCGAGCGGGCGAGATGGTCGCCCCCCACCTTTTCCGCATTTGCGCTCGATCAGATCCGGCATGCGATCGAGACGGGCCGCGGACCGCTCCGCGCCGGCCACAAGGTTCCCGCCGGTACCATCGCCGCGCGCGAGGTGGCCCTGGCCGGCCGCATCCTGTGTGCCAGCGGCCGCGAGACCACGGTGCCGGTCACGCGGATGGAGGCCGAAGCCCTCCTCGCGATCAATCGCGCCATCGCATCCGATGGCGCCTCGCCGGCCTGGACAGAGATGCTTGTCCGGACGATCGGCTCGAGCGTCCTCGCCTCGATGGGTCACGCTGTTGCCCCCCGGCGCGAGATCATCGACGCGCTCGGCACCTCCGGCGATGCCGGCGATCTCGTCTCCCTGCTGATCGGGGACGGCACCGAGCGCGCTGCCCAACTGGGGCGTATCGCGTCGAGCCATGCGGGTAACTGCCAGGTGTGGCGGTCGGCCCGCCTGCTGACGCCCGAGGAACTGGCGCTCGTGCGCCTCGAGCGGCAGCGTCTCGAGATCGTCACGAACGAGGTGATCGAGGAGACGACCGACACCTGGCTGATCGACGCCCTGGCACAGTCCCGCCGCGAGGATGCGACGGAAACGGCCCTGCTCGGCTTCATCATCCGCGAAGCGAGCCAACTGTCGCCGGTCCTCGCGCACTTCGCCCGGCAACGCGCAATCGCCGCGTAACGGCCCATCCTGAGAAGACTGCGCAAGACCCGCGGCATCGCAGGCTGCAATCCCTTCTTGCCCAGTACATCCCATGCTCGCTAGCCTTCGCGCAACATCGCGACAGGCAGGAGAACGGATATGGCGGTTGGCTTCGTCGGCATCGGCAATATGGGACTGCCCATGGCCGACAAACTCATCGGGGCGGCCGACGAGCTCGTCGTGCACGACGTCCGCGCGGAGGCTCTGAAGCCTCTCCTCGAGAAGCAGGCGCGTCCCGCTGCAACACCACGGGAAGTGGGCGACCGCTGTGGCATCGCCTTCGTCTCACTGCCGACGCTCGAGACGCTGCGCGAGGTGGTGCTCGGAAAGGACGGCCTGATCCACGGCTCCGCCGTGAAGCTCGTCGTCAATACGTGCACTGTCGGTGTACCGCTCGTCGAGGAGCTGGAGGCGGCGCTGGCGGCAAAGGGCATCGAGTTCGTCGACTGCCCGATCAGCGGCGGTCCTCCCGGCGCGCGCGCGGGCACGCTCTCGGTGATGGTCTCGGGCAAGCCCGAGCTCATCGAGCAGATCCAGCCCATGATCTCGCGGTGGGGGCCGGTGACGGTGGCCGGCCCCAAGCCCGGGCTGGCCCAGGTCCTGAAGCTGACGAACAACATCCTCTCGGCCGTCGCGCTTGCGGCCTCGCTCGAAGCCTACGTGATGGGCGCCAAGGGCGGCGTCGACCCCGAGGTGATGACCGAGGCCATCAACCGCGGAAGCGGCCGCAACAGCGCAACACTCGACAAGATCCCCCGGTCGGTGCTGACGCGCTCGTTCGACTACGGCGCGCCGATGCACATCCTCACCAAAGATGTCGATCTGGCGATCCAGCAGGCCGACCGGCTTGGCATTCCGATGTGGGTGTGCACAGCCGCGCGGCAGATGTTCAAGAACGCCATGTTCGCCGGCATGGAGAACAAGGACATCACCGAGCTGGTCACCGTGATCGAGCGCGGCGCCGGCTTCACGCTGCCGAAGACACGCTGAGGCGCGTTCCCATCGGAGGGACGCAACTGCGAACTGTCCGGTTTGCTTTCTGAGGACGCGATCACCAGGTCTCCCTCTCCCTTGGGAGTCCTCTGCGAAACCCCAAGTCCATCAGCCTCGGCTACAGGCGTTCCCTCCCCGTCAAGGGCAGGGGAGAAGTGCAGGCGCGTTTTGCAGAGGAATCCCGAGGGGAAAGTGAAGCCTTGGGCGATGCGGAGAGGCCGCCTGATCAATCCTCGCGCGGATTGGGGTCGAGGACCATGCAATCGACCCGGCGATCACGCAGGGCGGCACAAATGGAAAGCGCCTGTGTCGCCTCGGGGAACGGTCCGATGCGGACGCGGTAGAAGCGACCCATGTTCCCGTAGACATCCTCGATGATCTCGAAGTCCCGCGGGCCGATCAGCCGGGCACCCTCGGCTCGCACTTTCTCCGCCATCGCCTGGGCCTCGGCCTTGGTTCGCACCGCTGCGAGCTGCAGCCTATACATGCCGTCGGCCGCAGACGAGCGTGGAGCTGGCGGCGGCACAGACGGACGCGCGGGCGCGACCATGGCAGCGGTCTGCACGGAGGCAGGACGCGGCGCCGGCGCGCGGGAAACGCGCGGTTCGGACTCCAGGCGTTGCGGCGCAAAGCTGCTCACCGCCGGTTGACGCGGCGGAGCCGACGACGCGACGGCGCCGGTTGCGGCAGTCTGCGCCTCTGCCGACTGTCCCCCGCCGAACAGGTTCGAGAAGAAGCCCGTGATTCCACCGCCGCTTGGCTTGCTCTCTTCCACGTCTTGCTGTGGTGGTGGCGTGGGCGCCGCTTTCGGCGCCGTCGACCACGGCAGCGGCGCGGCCGAGCGCGTGTCGGAGGCAGAGGCCATCGACAGCGCCGGGGCAGCCGCCGTCGAACGCTCGGCTGCCGTCGTGCGAGGTGACGGCGGCGCCGGAGCGACCGTGACAGCGGCGTTACTCCACGCCGGGCTCTCGCTCACCCGTCTTGGCGGAGTCGTCGAAGCGACCGAACGAGTCGGCGGCGGTGACGATGCACGGGGCGGCTCGGGCACGGGATGCGGTGCTGCGAGCGGTGCCTTGGCCACTGGCGTGGCACCGGCGATGCCCCCTGTCTGCATGGCGCGGCTGCGGGCCACCGTCGCCAGCTCGCGCTCCCGGCCGGACAATCCGCCTTTCAGCCAAAGCGCACTGTCAAGATCCGCGACGGCCTCGGCGGGCCGACCCAGATTGAGATAGGCCTCGCCCCGGATGGCCAATGCGCGTGCGGTGCTGCGCGTATCCTTTTTCGCCGAGGTCAAGACCGCATCGGCGAGCTGCTGGGCCGTCTCGGCCTTGCCTTCGGTCAACGCGCGCCGTGCCTTGTCGAGAGACGCCTCGGCATCCTGCCCCGCGCCCCCCGGGGCGCCGGATTTGTGCTTCGATGCGCCTTGCCGCGCCTCGACGATCGTCGCCGGCAGCGTCGCAAATGCCAGCATCGCGGTCGCCATGACGACCGTCCGGACGATGCTCATCATGGCTCCCCCTGTTTGATTCGCTCCGTCTTCTCCCGAGCCAACCTATTCTTGATAGCCGGAATGCGGCAACCGCACGACAAACAGGAAATCTGCCGCAGAGCAAAACTCGAGTTTGGCGGTTGCGAATCGCTCTACTCGACGGTCACGGACTTCGCAAGGTTGCGCGGCTGGTCCACGTCCGTTCCCATCAGGACCGCCGTGTGATACGCGATGAGCTGCATCGGCAGGGCATAGACGAGCGGCGTCACGAAGGGATGCACCTGCGGCATCCGCAGGTGCGCTGCGACAGGACAGCCGACCGCCTCGGGATCGGCGTTCGACACGAGCACGATCTTGCCGCCCCGCGCCGCGACCTCCTGCATGTTCGAGATCGTCTTCTCGAAGAGGTCGTCCTCGGGTGCCACAACGACGACGGGCACGTTCTCGTCGATCAACGCGATCGGGCCGTGCTTCATCTCGCCGGCGGCATAACCCTCGGCGTGGATGTACGAGATTTCCTTCAGCTTCAGCGCCCCCTCGAGGGCGATGGGGAACGAAAGCCCGCGTCCCAGGTAGAGCACATCGCGCGCCTTGGACATCCAGTGTGCCAGCTCGTCATACCGGCGCTCGTCACGGAGTAAGGTGGTCAGGTGCCTCGGCACCTCGACGAGCGCCTGCACGATCTCCCGCTCGCGGTCGGGCGACAGATGCCCGCGTGCACGCGCCAGCGCCAGGGCGAGACACGCCAGCGCCGAAAGCTGGCACGTGAACGCCTTGGTGGAGGCGACGCCGATCTCCGGGCCCGCCAGCGTCGGCAGCAGAACGTCGCTCTCGCGCGCGATGGTCGACGAATGCACGTTGACGACGGAGACGATCCGCTGGCCGGCCGCCTTGCAGTACCGCAGCGTCGCGAGCGTGTCCGCCGTCTCGCCGGACTGGGAGACGAAGACGGCAAGCCCGCCGTCCGGCAGCGGCGCCTCGCGGTAGCGCATCTCGGAGGCGAAATCGATCTCCACCGGCAACCGCGCGTAGCGCTCGATCCAGTACTTGGCGACGAGGCCGGCATAGTACGCCGTCCCGCAGGCCGAGATCGTCACGCGCGAGATGCGGGCGAGATCGACGCCGAGATCAGGGAAGCGGACCTGGCCGTCGGCCATGTCGATGTAGTTGGTCAGCGTGTGGCTGATCACCTCCGCCTGCTCGTGGATCTCCTTGAGCATGAAGTGGCGGTGATTGCCCTTGTCGATGAGGAAGCCCGACGCCTGGCTCGTCACCATCGGGCGATCGACGCGACGGCCCTGCCGGTCCCGGATCTCGACGCCTTGCCGGTTGAGGATCGCCCAGTCTCCTTCGTCGAGATACGTGATGCGGTCCGTGAACGGTGCCAGCGCGATCGCATCGGAGCCGAGATACATCTGACCGTCCCCGTGGCCGACCGCGAGCGGGCTGCCCTCGCGCGCCCCGATCATGAGGTCGTCGTGGCCCGCGAAGATGATGGCGAGGGCGAACGCTCCGCGCAGGCGCTTCAAGGCATTTCCCGTGGCGGCGACCGGATCGAGCCCCTTCTTCATCTCGTAGGTGATGAGATGGGCGATCACCTCGGTGTCGGTGTCCGAGCTGAACTCCGCGCCGGCGCGGATCAGCTCGTCACGCAGCTCCCGGAAGTTTTCGATGATGCCGTTGTGCACGACCGAGACGTTCTCGGACATGTGCGGGTGCGCGTTGCGCTCGCTCGGCGCGCCGTGCGTTGCCCAGCGCGTATGCCCGATGCCGGCGAGGCCGTTCAGCGGCTCGCGGACCAGCCGCTCGTTCAGGTTGCGAAGCTTGCCTTCCGCCCGCCGGCGCTCCAGGTGGCCGTTCTCGACGGTGGCCACACCGGCCGAATCGTAGCCGCGATACTCGAGCCGGCGGAGCGCGTCGACCAGATCGAGCGCCACGGGCTTTGCACCCAGAATTCCGACAATCCCGCACATTTCGATCTCTCCCGATCGTATCGCGTCAAACCAGATGCGGCGGCGCCGAGCGAGCCGAGCCGCCCATCGCAGCGGTTGGCCCGTTTGTGCCAGTGCGCGTGCCAATACGTCCCTCGTTGCAAGCCTTTGTGCAAGAACGCGGCCAAGCTATCGCAAACGGCAGTGCGCCCCGTGGACCGGCAACGACGGAGCTTTCAGGCAAAGCCGTGAGTCGCTCAAGACACGTTCGGTTACAGGACCTTACGAGCTTATCTGCAGATCCGGCAGGCTTATTCGGCGGCCCGCCCCGCCTTGCGGCGCTCCATCATGGTGCGGAACTTGGTCGCCCAGCCCGGCCGCTCCACCTGCGCCGGGCGGGTGATCGCGAGGGCGTTGTCGGAAACGTTCTTCGTAACCACGCTGCCGGAGGCGACATAGGCGCCCTCGCCCACCTTGACCGGCGCCACCAGGGCCGAGTTCGAGCCGATGAAGGCCCCGGGTCCGATCACCGTCTGGTGCTTGAAGTAGCCGTCGTAGTTGCAGAAGATCGTACCGGCGCCGATGTTCGCGCCGGCTCCCACCTCGCCGTCGCCCACGTAGGCGAGATGGTTGGCCTTGGCCCCCGCCTCCATCCTGGCGTTCTTGACCTCGACGAAGTTGCCGACGTGGACGTCCGGGCCGATGTCGGCGCCGGGGCGAAGGCGCGCGAATGGCCCGATCTCGGCGCCGGACCTGATGACGACGCCCGCCCGGCTCTTCTGGTCGAAGCCCTGGATGTGCGAGTTGGCCTTGATGATCACGCGGTCCTCGACCGTGACCCCGGGCCCGAAGAAGACGTTCGGCTCGATCACGACGTCATGGCCGATGCGCGTGTCGTGGCTGAGCCAGACCGTCTCGGGAGCAATGAGGGTTGCGCCGGCAAGCATCACCTCGCGGCGGCGGGTCTCCTGCCAGCTCGCCTCGGCGGCGGCGAGCTGATCGCGCGAGTTGACACCCATCACCTCGCGTTCGGGGCACTCCACGGCGGCCGCGCGGAGCCCGTCGGCCCTCGCGATCTCGACGGCATCGGTCAGGTAGTATTCCCCCTTCGCGTTCTCGTTCGAGATGCGGTCGAGGATCGAGAGCAGATGCGGCGTGCGGAACGCCATGACGCCCGAGTTGCAGAAGCTGACAGCGTGCTCACCCTCGCTCGCATCTTTCTCCTCGCGGATGGCGAGGAGGTTGCCGGCGCCGTCGGTGAGGAGCCGTCCGTACCCGGTCGGGTCCGCCGGACGGAAGCCGAGCACAGCGATGGCCGCACCGTCGTCGAGGGCGGCCCTGAGCGCCTTGAGGGTCGTGCCCCCGATCAACGGGGTATCGCCATAGAGCACCATGACGTCGCCCCCGTGCCGCTCGAGCAGCCGTCGCGCCGCAAGGACGGCATGGCCGGTGCCGAGCTGCTGCTCCTGCACGAAAACCTCGATTTCCTCGATCTCCCGGCGGGCCTCGCGCGCCACGCGCTCCATCCCGGGCCCAACCACCACGGCCGACAAGCCGGAGCCGGCCGCCCGCGCCGCGTGCAGCACATGACATACCATCGGCAGGCCGGCGATCGGGTGAAGCACCTTGGGCAAGCCCGACTTCATGCGCGTGCCCTTGCCAGCGGCGAGGACAATCGTCAGCAGTGGCTGCATGCTGCGTGCTCCCGTTCAATAAGGTCGACCCCGCCGTATCATCAGACCGGCGGCACGCAATTCAACGCAATCGGTATAATATAATACGCAAGCCGAGCGCCAGCAGGCCTGTGCTGCCGGCACCCACAAGATCCGGCGTGCGGCTGTGCGCCGGCACGATCGATTTCTGTCGAACGCCCATCAGCCGGCCACACCCTTCAGCATCAGAGCTGACTGGCGTTGAACGTGTCGCACTCGCGGATCTGGGCGGTTTCCAGGCCCCGGCGGAACCAGCGGACCCGCTGCGCGGAGGAGCCGTGCGTGAACGCGTCGGGCACCACCCGGCCGGTCTGCCGGCGTTGAATCATGTCGTCGCCGATCGCCTGCGCCGCGTTGAGGCCTTCCTCGATGTCGCCGGGCTGGAGACGGTTCTTGACCTGATGGTTAAGTGCCGCCCAGACCCCGGCGAGGCAATCCGCCTGCAGCTCCATCCGAACCTGGATCTGGTTGACCTCGCGCTCGGAGCGCGACTGCTGCTTGGCGATCTGCACCTTCTCGGCAATGCCGAGCAGGGTCTGCACGTGGTGGCCGACCTCATGCGCCACCACGTAGGCCTGGGCGAAGTCGCCGGGCGCCTGGAAGCGCCGCTTCAGCTCCTCGTAGAAGGTCAGGTCGATGTAGATCTTCTGGTCGAGCGGGCAGTAGAACGGCCCCATGGCGGCCTGGCCGGTACCGCAAGCGGTCGGGAAAGCGCCCGAGAAAATGACGAGCTTCGGCTCCCGGTACGTGCGCCCGAACGATTGGAACACGCGGTTCCATACATCCTCGGTGTCGGCGAGCACGCGGCTGACGAACTTCTTCATCTCGTCCTGGCTCGCATCGACCTGCTTGCCCTGGCCGGGGATCTCGAAGGGATTGCGGCCGCTCGTTTGCGTGCCGGGATCAATGCGCGGGAACTGTGGAATCTCGATTCCGCCACCACCGCCTCCGCCAAAGCCTCCGCGCAGGATGTCGAGCGGATTGACGCCGAACAGCAGCATGATGGCGCCGATGATCAGCAAGGTCGTGATGCTGAACCCGCCGCGCCCGCCGCCGCCCATCGGAAACGGAATGCGCATGCCGCCCCGGCCGAAGGGCGACCCGCCCTCACCCCGCCGATCCTCAACGTTCCTGCTTTCGCGGTCGCTGTCGTCGTAGCGCATCGATGTTACCCTTCGTGAGCGACGCCGTCGCTCGCTTGAAATGCGTCCGGACGTCGCCTTTTTCAACCGGATTCTGCACGGGCGGGGGTCACGCACAAGCCGGAAACGGCGTAAGCCGACGGTGCACGCCGGCGCTTACGGCTTTGCCGATCCGCCGTTTGCGCGCGCAGCGTTGCCGCCCGACTTGTCGGCGAGAACCAAACTGCCCTCAGCAGGCTTTCCTTTCGGCCTGGACTGCGCTCTGAGAAGCCCCTTGACGCTGCGCGAGGCCACCACCTCGCCCTCGTTGGCATAGGCCTCGTGGTTGCGCTCGATGTCCTTCAGCTCGTAGAGATAGTTGACCATCAGCCCGTGGGCCTCCCTCAGGCCCTTCTCCGAGACATCACCCAGCCAGTTGATCCGCTCGAGACGTGCCCCGTTGCCGAGGTGGAAACGCGCAACGGGATCGATCGGCCGCTTGTCGTGGCTGCGCGCCTGCAGGAAATAATGGGCGGCGAGCGCCAGGAGCGTCGGCTTCAACGCCTCGGCTTCCTCCGGATCATCGATCCAGCCCGGATCGCTCAGCATCTGCAGCGCGACGCGGTCCGCATCGGTTACCACCCGTGCCGTCTCGTCGGCGACGGCGCGGTCGAGCCAGCGGGCGAAGGTCGGCACTGGCGACAGCGTCACAAACGTCTTGAGCTGCGGCTGCTCGCGGGCCAGTTCCTCGACCACCTGCTTGATCAGGAAGTTACCGAACGAGATGCCCCGGAGGCCCTCCTGGCAGTTCGAGATCGAATAGAACACGGCCGTCGTCGGCGGCGACCGGCTGTCGCCCGGGGACGGCGGCGGGTCCCCGATCAGGTTCTGGATGTGACCGGGTATGTCGCGGGTCAACGCCACCTCGACGAAAATCAGCGGCTCGTCGATCAGCGAGGGATGGAAGAAGGCGAAGCAGCGCCGGTCGGCGGGCTCGAGACGGCGCCGCAGATCGTCCCAGCCCTGGATCTCGTGCACGGCCTCGTAGCGGATGATCTTCTCGAGGATCGCCGCCGGCGTCTGCCAGTCGATCCGCCTGAGGACCAGGAAGCCGCGGTTGAACCAGGACGCGAACAAGTGGGCCATGTCGTCGTCCACCGCCGCGAACCCCGGCTCCCCCTTCATCAGGCGCAGCAGGTCGCGCCGCATGGCAACGATCTCCCCCGTTGCTCCGGGGGCGAGATTCAGGCGGCGAAAGAACTCCTGCCGCGGGCTCTCGACGGCATCGCGGAGCTCGTGCAGTGTCGCCTCGCCGGGGTTCTCGATGAACGCGGCGGCGGCTGCCTTCACGGCCTCGGGCCTTGGATTGAAATGGTCCGCGATGATCCGGAAGAAGGCCTTCCGGCCGTCCGGCTCTAGCGTCCGATACCGAAGCAGAAGCTCGCGGGCGATCGCCACGCCCGAAGCCTCGCCGCGACCGGAGAGCAGCGCCCGGGCAAGCTCGCCGACGTCCTCCTCCTGCGTCCCGATCAGGGCGCTCGGGAGATACTGCCGCCCCTGCTCGGCCACCGTCGTCAGGAGATCCTGCAGGAATGAGACATTGATCGGCATGACACCTCCGCTTGACGCCCTGTCGGGGGTCCTTCTCGGTTTAGAGCCGACTTGAGAAGGGAGCAATCCCGTCTCCGTGCCATCCGCCCGATCGGTCACCTCGAAACGCTCGACCGGACCCGTGCGAGACGGCATGCTCGCCGACATTCCGACAAGCAGAGGACGCCCGATGTCAGAAACCTACGAGATTCTCGCCCTCAAGTACGCCGAGAACACGCAGCGCAAGGCCGCCGACAACTTTATGATCCCGTCACCTGACGATCATGCGTCAGCGATGCCGATCGACTACTTCGTGTTCCTGATCCGCAATGCGCACCGCACGATCCTGGTCGACACCGGGTTCGATCACAAGGAAGCGGCGGCGCGGGGGCGCAAGATCACGGTCGAGCCCATCGAGGTGCTGAAGCGGATCGGCGTCGAGCCCGGCTCGATCAGGGAGACGATCATCACGCACCTCCATTTCGACCACGCCGGCACGTTGGACCAGTTCAACAATACGAAGTTCCATCTGCAGGCCGCCGAGATGGCTTACGCCACCGGGCCCTGCATGTGCGAAGCGTCGATGCGGACGCCCTTCACGGCCGACCATGTGTGCCAGATGGTGCGCCACGTCTATTCGGGCCGCGTGCAGTTCCATGATGGCGAAGGCCACATCGCGCCGGGCCTCTCGGTGCACCATTGCCCGGGACACTCGAAGGGCATCCAGGCGATCCGCGTGAACACGGCGCACGGGCCCGTCGTGCTCGCCTCCGACGTGGCGCAC
>Ga0180220_1002291_pt1 | contig 12534 bp, 9 predicted proteins | sample eDN5th37CBELigBY_FD_151335 | JGI IMG/M metagenome (GOLD analysis project Ga0180220, IMG submission 151335) | Enriched backyard soil microbial communities from Emeryville, California, USA - eDNA 5th pass 37_C BE-Lig BY (version 2) (version 2) | ecosystem: Environmental > Terrestrial > Soil >... | reverse complement strand
AGATCCAGCAAGGGCTCTTCCGCGAGGACCTCTACTACCGCCTCAACGTGGTGCCGCTGCGGCTGCCGCCGCTGCGCGAGCGCCTCGAGGACATCGGCGATCTCGCCCGCCATTTCCTGCGGCAGGCGGCGCGTGATGGGCTCGGCGAGCGCACGATCACGCCGCAGGCGATCGACCGCCTGAAGCGGCATTCCTGGCCCGGCAACGTGCGCGAGCTCGAGAACGTCATCCGGCGGCTCGTCGCGCTTTATGCGCAGGACACACTGACGCCCGAGCTCGTCGAGAGCGAACTGGCCGAGGCGACGTCCACGCCGCGGCCAGACGACGGAGGCGGCGAGCCGACGGCCCTCTCGGAGATGGTGGAGCGCTATCTGGCGCAGCATTTCGCCTCGTTCGGGCGCGACCTGCCGCCGCCGGGCCTCTACCGCAGGCTCATCCGGCAGGTGGAACTGCCGCTCATCACGGCGGCGCTCGCAGCGACGCGCGGCAACCAGATCAAGGCCGCCGAGCTCCTGGGCCTCAACCGCAACACCCTGCGCGAGAAGATCCAGATGCTGAACATCCAGGTCTTCAAGGGACCCGCCGTCAACTAGTCGTGTCGACGGGAGATGGGCCGAGGACGGCTCGTTCCCCACATCAAGGTCATCCCAGCAGGCGCGCCTCCCCACCTCGGTCATCCCGGCACTTGTTGCCTGGACCCATTCCTCAGCACGCGCGGCGGGCGGGTCCTGGCTGCTGGATCTCCCATTCTCAGCTCCCGCGCCAATTTCCCGGCTCGATGGATCGCGGGAACAAGTCCCGCAACGACCTTTTGAGTATTTCTCCCACCGAGGTCGTCCCCGTCTTTGGCTGGTGCCGCTGCACGGGCCGCGCATGAAATACGGGCAGGTCATTTCGCATACGCGGCTTGACGCCAATGTGCCGCACAGTTAACGCTGCTCTCTGTCGCGAAAAAGTCACAGTGTGGCGATTGCTAGACGCGCGCCCGGACCGTAGCGGATCGGGTTCCAGCGACAGGTTTCAACCAGCGCGAGCCGAGACCATTGCAGCACAAGACCTGGAGCGAACGTATCGACGACGCTTGGCAGGCCATCAAGGTCGCCGGCGCACGGCTGTTTGCGCCCATGTCCAAAATGCCCCAATCAGACGGCGGATCTGCAGCTCGGCCGGCTGACGCCACGGACGACGGCCTCGATGGCCCGTTGCCGGGCGGCAGCACGCGTGGCTTCTGGATCGGCCTCGTCGTCGTCGTCCTGTCGCTCGTCTCCGGCCTTGCCACCTATCTCATCTTGACGGGGCTCACCCCGATCGCGCCCCGCGACGAGGTCGTGCTCGTCGTGATGGCCGTCAACATCATGCTGGTCATCGCGATGATCGCGGTGCTCGGCGTACAGGCCGTCGGGCTCTGGCGAGCTTGGCAGCGCAAGGTTGCCGGCGCGCGCATTCATGTGCGCATCGTCGGCCTGTTCACGATCATCGCGGCGCTGCCCGCCCTGCTGCTGGCGATTGCCGCGACGACCACATTCTCGCGCTCGCTCGATTCCTGGTTCTCGACGCGGACGCGCACAATCGTCGCCAGCTCCCTCGACGTTGCCAACGCCTACCTCGCCGAGCACGGCCAGGTGATCCGCTCGGATGTCGTCAATATGGCCAAGGATGTCGACGACGTCGTCAACGAGGAGCGGATCGGACCCGACGAGCCGCAGCGGCTGCACAACGAGGTGATGGCCCAGCTCGGGCTACGCGACCTCTCCATCGCGGCGATCATCGACAAGGCCGGAAAGCCCGTCATCGCGCAGGCGGTCGACAACCGCGTGCAATATGAGCCGCCCTCCCCGGAAGTGATGGAGCAGGCCGAGAACGGCAACGTGCCATTGCTGATGCCGAGGGCAACGAACCGCGTGGCGGCGGTTGCCAAGCTGACGCATCTGCCCGGACGCTTCCTCTACGTCGCGCGGAGCGTTAACCCGAAGGTCGTCGGACATCTGAGACGCACGCAGGCCGCGGTCGACGAGTACGAGCGGCTGCGGCGCGCGCGCGGCGGGCCGAAGCTCGCGCACGGCGTGATGTACTTCATGATCGCACTGACGGGCGTGCTTGCGGCGATCTGGGTCGGCCTGTGGTTCGCGCGGCACCTGGTGGCGCCGATCCGGCGGCTGATCGGCGCCGCCCAGCGGGTCGCGCGCGGCGACCTCGAGGTGGTGCTGCCGCTGCGCCGCGGCGAGGGCGATCTGAGGCGCCTGTCGCGCGACTTCAACAACATGACGAGCGAGCTCGCGCGGCAGCGTCACGCGCTCGTCTCGGCCAACGAGCAGTTGACCGAACGCCGCCGCTTCATGGAGGCGGTTCTCTCCGGCGTCTCGGCAGGGGTGATCGGGCTTGGTCCGGACGGAGTCATCCAGCTCGTCAATCCATCCGCCGAGAAGCTTCTCGGCATCTCCGCCGACAGCGTCGCGGGCAAGACCTTCGCCACGGCCCTGCCGGAGCTTGCGGCCGCCCTCGCCAGCGAGGACGCAGGCATGAAGCCGAGGGGGCCGCATGACATCACGCTGACCGTCGGCGGCGAGGAGCGGCGCTTCTCGGTCCGCGTGACCGGCGAGCAGTCGGGCAGCGGCTCCGACGGCAGCGTCGTCACGTTCGACGACATCACCGAGCTCGTGGTGGCGCAGCGCGCATCGGCCTGGGGTGACGTCGCGCGGCGCATCGCGCACGAGATCAAGAACCCGCTCACACCGATACAACTTTCGGCCGAGCGCCTGCGGCGCAAGTACGGCGCCAACATCCAGAATGACCGCGAGACCTTCGAGAAGCTCACCGACACGATCGTGAGACAGGTCGGCGATATCAAGACGATGGTCGACGAGTTCGCGGCCTTCGCGCGCGTGCCGAAGCCGCAGATCGAGCTGACCGACCTGCGCGACGCCGTGCAGGAGCCCGTGATCCTCTTTCGTGAGAGTCATCCCGCGGTCCAGTATGTGCTCAAGCTGCCCGAGGCGCCCCTGCGCGTGCCGATCGATCGCCGCCTGATTTCGCAGGCGCTGACGAATCTCGTGAAGAACGCGACGGAAAGCGTGGTCTCTGCAGGCGAGGCGGAGGACAAAGCAACGGACTGGCAGGGCATGGTCGAGGTGCTGGTCGGCAAGGTCGGCGACCGCATCGAGATCGAGGTGATCGACAACGGGCTCGGACTGCCGCGGCAGCAGCGCGCGCGGCTTCTCGAGCCTTACGTCACGACGAAGGGCAGCAAGGGGACGGGGCTGGGGCTCGCCATCGTGCAGAAGATCGTCGAGCAGCACGCCGGCGTCCTGGCCCTCGAGGACGCTCCGGTGGCGCCGGGGCGCACGCGGGGCGCGCTGGTTCGCATTTCCCTGCCGGCGGAGCGGGGTGGCGGTCGAGGGGGCGGGAACGAGAGCGGATCGGAACGCGAGTCGGCACTGGCACGCACGGCCGGGCTCGCGGCGCAGTAGAGACATACTTGGGAATCGAGGAGCTTCAGATGGCAGCCGACATCCTGATTGTCGATGACGAGACGGACATCCGCGAGCTGATCGCGGGGATCCTCGAGGACGAGGGTCACGCCACGCGGTCGGCTCGCGACGCCGACGAAGCGCTGCGGGCGATCGAGGACCGCCGTCCGCATCTGGTCATCCTCGACATCTGGCTGCAGGGCAGCCGTCTCGACGGCCTCGAGGTGCTGTCGCACATCAAGCGGGCACATCCCGACCTTCCGGTCGTGATCATCTCCGGCCACGGCAACATCGAGACCGCCGTCACTGCCATTCGCCGCGGCGCCTACGACTACATCGAGAAGCCTTTCAAGGCGGATCGCCTCATCCTGGTGACGCTGCGCGCGCTGGAAGCCTCGCAGCTCAGGCGCGAGGTGAAGGAACTGCGCGAGCGCTCGACGCAGAGTGCGGAGATGATCGGCAAGTCGACCGCCATCAATGCGCTGCGCAGCCAGCTCGATCGCGTGTCGCCGACCAACAGCCGCATCCTGATCCGGGGCGCCTCCGGCAGCGGCAAGGAGCTGGCCGCCCGCGTCATCCATGCGAAGTCGGCGCGCGCCGACGGTCCGTTCGTCGTCCTGAACGCGGCGGCAATGGCACCGGAGCGGGTCGAGGAGGAGTTGTTCGGTACGGAGGACCGCTCGGGACCGCGAAAAGTCGGCGCGCTCGAGGAGGCGCACGGCGGCACGCTCTACATCGACGAGGTGGCGGACATGCCGCTCGAGACGCAGGGCAAGGTGCTGCGCGTCCTGGTCGAGCAGAAGTTCCTGCGCATCGGCGGTGCCAACAAGGTCTCCGTGGACGTGCGGATCATCTCGTCGACGAGCCGCGATCTCGAGCGCGAGATGCAGGACGGCCGCTTCCGCCAGGATCTCTACCATCGCCTTTCCGTGGTGCCGCTCCGCGTCCCGAGCCTCGCCGAGCGCCGCGACGACATCCCGGCGCTGATCGAGTATTTCGTGGGCCAGCTCGCCAACGCCTCCGGCCTCTCGCCGCGGCGCATCGGCGACGATGCGATCGCGGTGCTCCAGGCGCACGACTGGCCGGGCAACGTGCGCGAGCTGCGCAACAACATCGAACGCCTGATGATCCTTTCCGGCGGCGAGCCGGGCACCGTCATCACCGCCGACATGCTGCCGGAGGAGATCGGCTCCAACGTGCCGCTGCCGGTCAACGGTGGCGCCGAGCACCTGATGTCGATGCCGCTGCGCGAGGCACGCGAGATCTTCGAGCGGGAGTACCTGCTGGCGCAGATCAACCGCTTCGGGGGCAACATCTCGCGCACGGCTGAGTTCGTCGGCATGGAGCGCTCGGCGCTGCATCGCAAGCTCAGGGCGCTGGGCGTCGGCTCGGAGCAGCGCATGAACGAGGCAAAGGCGGGTTGAGGGCCTGCCGCTGCACATATGCAACTAGTGTCGTCGGTTGGCGTGCCGGACGCCGCGCCGGCGGCTAGCTTGCGCCGAACATGGATCAGATTGCCGTGACAGCCGCGCAATGCTCTTGCGGAAGCGCCTGGGACGGATTACCCATGGGATGTCTTGACAACAACAGACATTTTGATGGCACGCGAACGACAGGACCCTCCGAGGGCCGTACGCGCACGAGCCTCGGCTGCGGCCGAGCCGGCGCAACAGCCCACCGCGCCCGAGCCAAAGCCGGTCGCAACGAACAACAAGAGCGCCAAAGAAAACAAGAATGGAAAGCCAATGGCTGCCGAGCGTCCGCAGAGTCTTCAGGATACGTTCCTGAACCATGTGCGAAAAAACAAGACGCCTCTCACCATTTTCCTGATCAATGGCGTCAAGCTGCAGGGCATCGTGACGTGGTTCGATAATTTTTGTGTGCTTCTCCGCCGGGATGGCCACTCGCAATTGGTCTACAAGCACGCCATCTCTACCATCATGCCGGGCGGACCGGTTCACTTGATGGAGACCGACCCGGCGGAGGGCGGTCAGAGCTAGCAGGGCTATTGCCATAGACGACAAGATCATCGACGGCGGTCCCAGGAAGGGCCGGAAACACATGGTGGAGCGCGAGGCGCCCACCATGCGAACGCTTGTCGTCGTGCCCGTGGTCACGCAGCGCGCGCCGCGCACGAACGGGGCTGACGAGGCGGCGCGCCCGGCAGGCAAATCCCAGCACAGCCCCGAAGACCGGCTCGAGGAGGCCGTCGGCCTCGCGCGCGCCATCGATCTCGAGATCGCCGCCGGCCTCGTCGTGACCGTCAGCAACCCGAGGCCGGGGACCCTGTTCGGAAGCGGCAAGGTCGCGGAGATCAGGGAGCTGGTCGAGGCCGAGCAGTGCGGCCTCGTGATCGTCGATCACGCGGTCACGCCCATTCAGCAGCGCAATCTGGAGCGGGCCTGGAACGCCAAGGTGCTGGACCGCACGGGCCTCATTCTCGAGATCTTCGGGCGCCGGGCGCGCACGCGCGAGGGCCGCCTGCAGGCCGAGCTGGCGCATCTCACCTACCAGAAGAGCCGGCTGGTGCGCTCGTGGACCCATCTCGAGCGGCAGCGCGGCGGCGCCGGCTTCCTGGGTGGCCCGGGCGAGACGCAGCTCGAGCTCGACCGGCGCATCATCCAAGACCGCATCGACGCGCTGAAGCAGGAACTCGAAACGGTCGTGCGTACGCGCGAGCTGCACCGCGCGGGACGCCGCCGGGTGCCTTATCCCGTGACGGCGATCGTCGGCTATACCAACGCCGGCAAGTCCACCCTGTTCAATCGCGTCACCGGCGCGGGCGTGCTCGCCAAGGACCAGGTGTTTGCGACGCTCGACCCGACCATGCGCGAGATCCGGCTGCCGAGCGGCCGGCGGATCATCCTGTCGGACACGGTGGGTTTCATCTCGGATCTGCCGACGACGCTCGTCGCGGCCTTCAGGGCGACGCTCGAGGAGGTGATCGAGGCCGATCTCATCCTTCACGTGCGGGACATCTCGCACGCGGAGACCGACGCGCAAGCCGCCGACGTGCACGCGGTCCTGTCGGAGCTCGGCGTCGCCGTCGAGGGGCCGAGCGCGCACATCCTGGAGGTGTGGAACAAGATCGATCGCCTCTCGCCGGAGGCGCGCGAGGAGGCGACCCACGCGGCCGCGCGAAACGATGCGCCGCCGGTGCTCGTCTCGGCCGTGACGGGCGAGGGGATCGACGCGCTCGTCGTGGCCATCGATGCGCGCCTCGCAGCCGCCGACATCGTGATCGAGGTGGTCGTCCGGCCCGAGGAGGGCAAGCTGCTCGCGTGGCTCTACGAGAATGCGGACGTCGTCTCGCGGGAGGCAGACGAGGCGGGCGCCGCGCATGTCACCGTGCGGGTCCCGGCTGAGAACCGTCACCGGCTGGATCAGCAACTCAGGACGCGCGCAGGCCCACAGGCATAGCGCCGGTCATCACATGCCGCGCTCCTCGCGCTTGGTCTCCTCCCACAGCGCATCCATCTCGGCGAGGTCGCTCTGGGCGGGCGTCTTGCCGCGCGCGGCGAGCTTCGTCTCGATGGATGCGAAGCGGCGCTCGAACTTCGCGTTGGCGCGCCTGAGCGCATTCTCCGGGTCGATGCCGAGGTGGCGCCCGACATTGGCCATCACGAACAGGAGGTCGCCGAGTTCCTCTTCGATGCGCGAGGCCCGCTTTGCGGCGCCGCCTTCCGCGTCGGTCGCTTCGCCGATCCGGGCAGGACCTGCGCCGCGCGGGTCCGCCACGAGGGCGACCTCTTCCAGCTCGGCCATCTCCTCGCGGACTTTCTCGAAGACCGGTGCCAGAGACGGCCAGTCGAAGCCGACGGCCGCGGCTTTGTCCTGCAACTTGGCGGCGCGGCTCAGCGCGGGCAGCGGCTTCGGCACATCCTTCAGGAGCCGAGATACCGGCGGCCCGGTTGTAGTGCCTGCTGGTTCGCGAGCCGTCGCATTCCGCTGCGCGGCACGTGCGCGCTCGGCAGCCCGGGCGGCTTTCTCTTCCGCCTTGATCCTCTCCCAGGTTGCCTTGACCGCCTCGGCACTCGCGCCGCGCTCGTCGCCGAAGACGTGCGGATGCCGGCGGATCATTTTCGCCGTGATGCCCATCACGACGTCGCCGAAGTCGAAGGCGCCGTCTTCTTCGGCGAGCCGCGCGTGATAGACGACCTGGAGGAGGAGGTCGCCCAGTTCCTCCTTCAGGTCCACGAGGTCGCGTCGCTCGATGGCGTCTGCAACCTCGTAGGCTTCCTCGACCGTGTAGGGCGCGATCGTCTCGAACGACTGCGCCAGATCCCACGGGCAGCCTGTGACCGGGGTGCGAAGCGCCGCCATGATCTCGACCAGCCGGGCGACGTCACGCGCCGGCTCGATGTCATGCTTCTCGTCGCTCATGCGCTCAGTCTCGCCATTGCCGTTTCTGCTCATGGCCGTTAGGTCTAGCCGAGCGCCCGCCCGCTGTCGAAATGCGGATGGGACCACCGCTGCAGGGGACGGCCGGTGTTCATCATTCATTTCGTGATCAATCTTCTGATCGTCGCTATCGAGCTGGCGCTGGCCGCAGGCGCCGGCTGGCTCGCTTGGCAGATGCCGCTCGTGTTCGCCGCGCTGACGGCGGTTCTGGCTCTCACGCTCGGGTTCCAGCTCGAGCTGCGCCGGCTCGCGTTCGAGACCCCATTCTATTTCGAGCGCAGCAGCGGACTGGCGCGCATCGTACGCGCCTTGCTCGGCGGCGGGCAGGCGATCTTCAAGGGCGTGATCGCCGGGCTCGTCGCCGTAATGACCTTCTCCGGCACCGAACAGTCGCGGCTGATGGTCGTCGCAGCGCTGTTCGCGGCCTGCGTGCTGGTCGGCTCGACGCTCCTGCGGCGCCTGACGATCAGTTTCGGCGCGCGCCCGACGCACTGGGGCTTCTTCCGGATGGCGGCTCCGCTCGGCCTGCTGTTCTCGGCCGCCATGAGCCTCTTTCCGCCGCCGTCGTCGCTGGACGTGGTGCGCCAGGTGCTGCTCGACCTGCCGGCGAGACCGAGCATCGCCCAGGCGGGGGAGGCCCTGTTCTCGGTCCGGCTCTGGATCGACGACTTGATCGTGCGCATCGTCGGCAGCTACGTCGGGCCGGAGTGGGCCAGGGCCATCGGCGTCGTCGTCGGGTCGAATGTGCTCGTCGGGTTCGTCATCGCGGTCTACGCCGTGGTGCTGTCCGAGGTCGTCCGCACGCTCGAGGAGGCGCACTGGCGGATGCGGGGGCACCGGCGAGTCCGGGGGTGAGTGTGTGACAGGCTTCGGCGCATTCATCGGCAGGCGACGAGACCCAATATCGAAGTGCCGAAGTGCGCGGGGCTTACAAGCTCCTCTGCAGAACCCACTCGCCGCTGCGCGTAACTTCGTTCGTTTCGATGAAGCCCAGTGAGAGGTAAAAGCCCAAGGGGCCGTGCTCGCCTCGAACGACGCTGGTGGTCAGCGTGTCCAAGCCGGTCATCCTGAGCCTCGCGAGCAGCAGGAGCAACGCCGAACGCGCATAGCCCTTTTTCTGGTGTGCCTTGTCGATCATGAAGCGCCAAAGATAGGCAGTCTTAGACCGATTGTCCTCGCGCCAAAGTATGAAGCCCACCAACTGATCATCGGCATAGATCGCCCGGAAGGTCGCCGTCGGCTCAAAATGGGCCTGCGCTATAGAGACGGCCACCGGCGCGACATAGCCGCGCTGGTTATCCGAAACGTCCAGTCGGCAAACAGCACGGACTGTTTCCGCAGTCACAACTCGTAGCTCGACGCCCATTCACGCCTCGGATCATGTCCATCGTTCGCATAATATATATTATGGAAAATAATGGATATGATCAGATCGAAACCAGCATGTTAATGCGATCTTAATGACGCAACGATTTGCCCTTGCTGATGCCGTCCGTGCGCCGCAGCGCTCGGCTCACTCGTAGTTGTCGGCGACGACCCGGTCGAGCAAGCGCACGCCCCAGCCGGAGCCCCAGCTCTGGTTGATCTCGTTGCGGCTCGAGTCCATGGCGGTGCCGGCAACGTCGAGGTGTGCCCAGGGCGTGGCCGCGTCCCTGATGAAGCGTTGCAGGAACTGTGCGGCCGTGATGGCGCCGCCGAAGCGGCCGCCGATGTTCTTCATGTCGGCGTTCTTGCTGTCGATCAGCTTGTCATAGGCCGCGGCCAGCGGCATGCGCCAGACACCCTCGCCGGTTGCAGCGCCCGCGTCCTCGAGCTCCTTAGCCAGATTGTCGTTGTTGGAGAAGAGCCCGGCGTACTCCTTCCCGAGCGCGACCATGATGGCGCCCGTGAGCGTCGCCAGATCGACGATGCAGCACGGCTTGAAGCGGTCTTGCGCGTACCAGAGCGCGTCCGCGAGCACGAGCCGGCCTTCCGCATCGGTATTCAGGATCTCGATCGTCTGCCCCGACATGGACGTGACGATGTCGCCCGGCCGCGTCGCAGTGCCGGATGGCATGTTCTCGACGAGACCGACGATGCCGACTGCGTTCACGTTGGCTTTACGCTTCGCCAGCGCCAGCATCAGCCCGGAGACGCAAGCGGCGCCGCCCATGTCGCCCTTCATGTCCTCCATGCCGCCGGCAGGCTTCATCGAGATGCCGCCGGTGTCGAACACCACGCCCTTGCCGACGAAGCAGACGGGCTGCTTTGCCTTCCCCCTGCCCTTTGCCCCGTTCCACTGCATGACGACGACACGGCTCTCGCGGGCGCTGCCTTGGCCGACGGCGAGCAGCGCACCCATCTTCAGCGCCCGAAGCTGCTCGAGATCGAGCACCTCGACCTCCAGGCCCGGCACGCCGAGGCTCGCGAGGCGCTCGGCGAACTCCACCGGACTGAGGACGTTGGCCGGCTCGTTGACGAGATCACGCGCGAAGTAGACACCTTCCGCCACGGCGCCGCGCGGCGCGAAGGCCTGCTCGGCCGCGGTCGGGTCGGCACAATGGACCAGCAATTCGGCCGGGCCCGTGCTCTGGGCGCCTTTGCCGTTCTCCGTGCCGGACTTCTTCGACTTGTATTTGCGAAACGAATAGGCGCGGAGAAGCACGCCTTCGGCGATCCGGGCCACCGCGTCCGGGCCGATGCCGGGAGCGCCGACGACGAGGCTGGCCGTGCCCGTCCCTCGCTGTGCAGCCTCCGCCCAGGCGGCGCCGCCGATCTTGAGCCAATCCAGATCGGCGTTCTCCGCGGTGCGGCCCGCGCCGACGAGCACCACGCGCTTCACCTCCAGCCCCGCCGGCGCCAGCACCTCGACCGACGTCTTCGACTTGCCCGTGAAATCGGCTGCGCCCGCCGCCCTCCGGAGACTGCCCGACGACTGCTTGTCGAGGCGCTCGCCGATCTCCCCCAGGGACAAGTCCGCGCCGACCACGAGCAGCGCGCTCGCACCGAGGGGAGCAGATAGTGGGACGAAGCGGATGTCGGGGCGTTGGGTCATCGGGTGTCGGCTCGGGTCAGAGTTCGTCTATGCCACGCCGTCCTCGACGGCGCGGGCTGCGGCGTGTTGCGGCTGGCGGGACTGGGTGCCGGAACCTTAGTGTCTTGCAGGGGAATCGCAAGCATGGCACTCGCTTTCCCGGTGAAACGAGCGGCAGACGGCACCCGCCGGCCGTGATCGATTTGCCACGTCGGATGCCTTCCACGCCGGAGCCGCAGTTTGGCCACCGTGTCGTGAGACGGGCGATGATCATTGCCACGCAGCGACGACCGGGGATTCGCCTGCCTCATGAAGCCTGAGCCGACGTCAGCCGCGAGACGCCTGGCACCGTCCCGATCGGGTCGGGTTAGGGCCGCGGGCTGCCGGCTTCGTGCGGCGGCCGATACGACCTGCGACACGGGCGCCGAGGACGCGACGGCCGTATGAGCCTCATGCCGGGCATCCTCTTCCGCTACATCTTCCGGCAGGCCGCGGGCTCGGTGGCCATGATCATGGCGTCGCTGACGGGCGTGGTCTGGATCGCCCTCGCCTTGAAGCAGCTCAACCTTGTCACCTCGAAGGGCCAGGATGCCTGGCTGTTCTTCAAGATGACGTTGCTGGCGCTGCCGAACCTGATGGCGCTGATCGCGCCCATCGCGCTCCTGGTCGCCACGATCCACGTCCTCAACCGCCTCAACGGCGACAGCGAGCTGATCGTCACGACGGCCGGCGGCGGCACGGTCTGGACGATCGCGAAGCCGCTGCTGGCGCTCGCGCTGATCGTCTCGGTGGCGGTGAGCCTCGTCAATCATCTGGCCATGCCGTGGAGCCTCAAGCTGCTGCGCACCTACATCGTGCAGGTGCGCACCGACCTCATCTCGCAGGTCATCCAGCCGGGGCGGTTCTCCTCGATGGAGACGAACCTGACCTTCCACATCCGCGACCGCGATCTCTCGGGCACGCTGCTCGGCCTGGTCATGCACGATGCGCGCGACGAGAAGCTGGCGTCGACCTACCTCGCCGAGCGCGGCCATATCGTGAAGCAGGACGGCATCAGCTTCCTGCTCATGGAGCGGGGGCATATCCTGCGCAAACCGGCCAACGGCGATCCCGTGCAGACCATCGTGTTCGACAGCTATGCCGTTGATCTCAACCGGTTCGATGCGAAGGAGGAGATGGCCGAGGTCAAGCCGCGCGAGCGCTACTTCGACGAGTTGGTGTCGCCGCCCGCCAATGACCTTCTCGCCAAGCGGCAGCCGGGGCTGCTGCGCGCCGAGTTGCATGAGCGGTTTTCCAGCCCCCTCTATCCGTTCGCATTCGTCCTGCTGGCAGTTGCCTTCATCGGCCACGCGCGGACCACGCGTCAGAACCGGATACAGGCCATCGTCATGGCCTTCATCCTGGCGATGACGGCGCGCCTCAGCGGATTTGCCGGGACGAATGTCGTTGCCCTCAAGGCCTCGGCGGTCGGGATCGTCTACGCGATCCCCGTGCTGACCACGGTGTTGGCCCTGGTGATGATGATCTCGCGGTCACGGCTGCGCCCGGCATCGCGCCTCGGGTTGCAGATGGCGGCCTGGGGCGCCGAGCTGAGCCAGCGTGCCAGCCGCATGCTGCCGCGCCGGCTGCGTCCACAGAGTAGCGGCTGAGGTG
>Ga0180220_1002289_pt1 | contig 12542 bp, 10 predicted proteins | sample eDN5th37CBELigBY_FD_151335 | JGI IMG/M metagenome (GOLD analysis project Ga0180220, IMG submission 151335) | Enriched backyard soil microbial communities from Emeryville, California, USA - eDNA 5th pass 37_C BE-Lig BY (version 2) (version 2) | ecosystem: Environmental > Terrestrial > Soil >... | reverse complement strand
CTCGCCCGTCTCCGGCTTGGCGGAATCGCCGCCCGCGCGTTCGGCTTAACCGGGGCGATCGCCGCAATGCCGCCATTGGGCGCCCCTTGCCAAAGCCGCACGTTGCGCATATCTCCAATTCGGCCTATGATTCCGCATCCTTCTCAGGTTATCAAGCTTAGCTAGGGTGTCCGATACTGATACCGTCGAGCCGACTATCGGCGAGGCGACGTGGCGAGCCAAAGGGGGAGCTGAGGGTCTTGAAGGGGACGAGCTCGAGCCGTTCGACCGCCCCAACGCATCGATTTCACCGATCGGAATGCGTCCGACGCCCAGCGCGAACCGGACGCGGTCGGTGGAATTGACCGCGACGCCATCGCCTCGCCGGCATGGTTCTTTTGCGCTGGCGGAGGGTGGGGGGGATGGATCATTCCTACTTTCAATCCTTTCAGCCCGCCCAGGTCGCGAGATGGGTTCCGAAGCGCGACCACCGCCTGGGTTTCGTATTCTCGTCCACCGGCTCGGGGACGTGAGCAGACCTTGTTCCGACTGATACAACGAGGATCTTCATGGCCCGGATTCGCCGCCATCGTCGAGACACGGTTCAGAGCCCCCTGGAGACCTATCTCCGGGAGATCAACGAGGTGGCTCTGCTCACCGCGGATGAAGAGAAGGAGCTCGCCCATAAGATCGCCGCGGGGGACGACCAAGCGCGGGATCGGATGGTGCGGGCCAATCTCCGGCTCGTGGTGAACATCGCCCGCGGGTACGTCGGCAAGGGATTGGCGCTCCAAGATCTGATCGAGGAGGGGAACCTCGGCCTGCTTCGAGCCGTCGAGGGATTCGACCCGGCGGTGGGAACGCGGTTTAGCACCTACGCCAGCTACTGGATCAAACAATCGATCAAGCGGGCGCTTGTGAACACGGCCAAGCCGATTCGCATCCCCGCCTATATGGTCGAACTCCTGTTCAAGTGGCGGCGAACATCCGCCGAACTGCAGGAGCAATTTGGGCGAACGCCGACGCCCGAAGAGATCGCCAAGGTGTTGGAGATTCCCAAGAAGAAGCTGGCGATCGTCAAGAAGGCGATCAAGGTCTACAACCTCGTGCCCCAGACCGATCAGCCGGAAAACGGCTGGAGCCTGGGGGAGATGTTGATGGACGAGCGGGCCCGCGCCCCCGACGTCGAGATGGTCGAGGCCGACGACCTGCGGATGGTGATGAACCGGCTCGACGAGATGGACAAGCGCGAGGCCGCCGTGCTTCGGATGCGGTTCGGCCTCAACGACTCGCCGCCGAAGACGCTCAAAGAGATCGGCGAGTCGCTCGGCTTGACGAGAGAGCGGGTCCGCCAGATCGAGAACGAAGCGCTCGGGAAGTTGTCTGCGTCGCTCCACGCCGACTGACGCTTCCCAAGGCCGACCTTCCCCGAGACCTTCCGCGCCGGCGCAGCCTCGACCCGATCGCCGCGCCCGCGCCGCAGGCCAGGAAGAGGAACAGCGAGGTCGGCTCGGGAACCGGGATGGGCTCGTCCTTGCGCGAGGCCCGAAGGCTCGTCAGCGGCTTCTCGCCGGAGAAATCGGCGGAGAAGTCGCCCCGGAAGGTGCTGTTCTCCTGGGGAGTGATGCGGAAGTAGGCTTCCGAACCGAAGGCCTCGGCCAGCTTGCCCCCGGTGACCTTCATGTTTAGGTCGAACACCTCCGGATCTTGGCTGGCGCCTCCGTTCCGGCTCCGAGCGCCGAAGGCGGTGGGGCGCCCCTCAAGCAAGAGGCCCTCATAGAACTTGCCGCCGATCGTCACCGATCCGCGCAGCTCGAAACGGTTGTCGGGCTGGTCGACGAGCTTCCCGTCGCGGTCCAGCCTCAGTTGGAGCGTCTCGTTCAAAGTCCCTTCGAGGTCCGGCATCAAGTCGACCATCTTCCGCCCCCCCGGCTCCAAGGTGATGACGTGGGGGGCGTTGGTGACCCGAAAGACGCCGGTCTGCGACGCCGCGTCGAAGGAGTATGTCTGTTCGCCCACGATGTCGCCCGCGATGTCGGGGTACGAGCGGACGTTGCGGGGGCGGATCAATTCACCTCGGACCGAGGCGTCGAGGCCCCCCAGGGCGAGCAAGACGAGAACGGAGAAAATTCTCCCGGTGTCGTTCCGCATCCGTTGCATGGCGACGTTCCCTTGAACGCTCGCGTCCCGGCGAGCGCGACCTGACCTCCTGATGATGCTCGTTGAGCTGGGATCCCCCGCGCCGACGTCGCGCCAAAAAACGGCGCGGCCGCTCGCCCAAAGGCGAAACCGGACGGGGGTGGCGGCGGACGCTTGAGGCTGGATCGTGGAGTCAGGTCAAAGAGGTAAGTTTCAAGCGCCAGCCGGTCGGCGTTTCATCGAGCGCCGCGCTCGCGGCCCTTCGACGGTTTCCGACGACGGGGATTTAATCCGGAGTCGGCCGAGCCGTCAATAGGGATTTTGAGACAATTTCGCGATTTCATCATGGAGCCGGAGGCGCGCGCCGTTTCCTCGGCTCGAACATCGCCGATTATTTTTGGTCGTCGGTTGGAGTATACGGCGACATCTCCCGGAACTTGCGCAGCCAGGCGGCGACGATGGCGCCCTTGAGGTCGCCGTCCTTCTCGTATTCCTCGATGCTCCGGCCCCAGTAGAAGCTGATCCAGCCGTCGACGTGGGAGCGCGAGCGGTCGATGAAGTCGGCGGTTTCCTCGAGGCTGGCGGATAGAGGGAAGATTTCCTCGATCACCAGGGGCTTGCCGACTTCGTAAACCTTCAGGGCTTCGAGCGTTTCGTTGAGCTGGTCCTTCTTGGGATAGAAGTGGACGCTGACGAAATCGAGCGACGCGCCGACCTCGGGATCGTGAAACAGGGGCTTGGCCCCTTTGAAGACCTGCGCCCAGGGGATCACGCCGACGGTGATCATGTGGCGGTCGTCGACCGAGCGAATGGCGGAGGTCAGCCGCTCGACCCAGGCCTTGGCGATCTCGTGGCTCGACCGGCCCTTGGCGTCGAGAGTGATCCGCTGCACGAAATACTTGCCGCCCAGGGGCTCGCCGGCGAGCCAGTTTTTCTCCCCCTCGCCGCCGGCGAGGACCGGCTCGTTCATCAGGTCGTAGCAGAAGATCGCGGGGCTGTCCTTGCAGACCTTGGCGACCGCTTTCCAGAACTCGGCCTGAACGTCCCAACGGGCCGATTCCTCCAAGTCGTCGTACCACTCGGGAACGTCTTGCTTGTGGTAGCAGCCCAGGCCGGTCAGGTCGAGGTAGAGCCCAGTCTCCTCGGCAAGCTTCACCAGCTCGCCCAAGCGGGCGAGGTTCGCCTCGTCGGGCTCTTTGGGACCCTTCATGAACCGGCCGGTCTGAAGATGGACGCGGACGACGTTCGCCCCCAGCTCCTTCATCTCGCGGAAGTCTTCGACCACCGTGGCCCACTCGTCGGCCCAGTAATCCTCAAGGAGCCGCCCCGGCTCGTCGTGGTCGTAGTTGAAGCCCCACATGACGACGCGCTCGTTCGAACCATCCAGGACGAAATGCGTCTTGTCATCGCTTGGGCGGATCCAGTCGAGCTTCCCGGCGCGCGGAGGAGCCTCGTCCGGCGGTTGGGCCTCGACCAATTGGAATGGGATGAGGATGAGCGCGAAGGCGGTGACGGCGAGCTTACCGAGCGGCATGGCGTTGGGCCTCCTGTATTGGAACTGAGGTTAGCATGGGATTGGCCGCCGCTCCAGGGGGCTCCTGGGCCGGAGCGCGGGCCCTTCGCCCCGCCCAGGATCCGAAGGCCCACCCAATTCGCGGGCGCCCGACTCACGAATTTTTTGATCGGTATCGCGATTTATGTGGCATTACTTACAAGGGGAAGCTGCGCGCGGAGCGTTTCGGGGCGTCGACCGAAGCGTTGCCCGGCGACGAATCGTCGAGGAGGCGGGAAACGCGCCGCTCGCGAAAAAACGACCGAACGAACCCAATTTTCCGAAACAGGGCTGTGTTGGTAAACTAATTGATGGAAGATACTTACGGAAATCCATCATGGTCATTCGAGGGGTGGCGCCGAGACCGAACGAACCCAATTTGGCGGGCTTGGGCGGGACGGCGGTCGTTTCGCGCGGCTCTCTCGAGGCGCTGGAGTGGAGTGGGACGCCCCGAATCGCGCGGGGCGCGGGAACTCGCCTCGAAGGCGGGTCGGGGAATCTGATACGTTGAACGTCGCTCATTGTCGGGGAACGGTCGCCGGTTGCGGATTGGTGAAGTCATGGCGTTGTTGAGTGTGCGCGGAGTTCATTTATCGTTTGGCGGCCCCAAGGTCTTCGACGGCGTGGATCTGATGATCGAAGCCGGCGATCGAATCTGCCTGCTGGGGCGCAACGGCGAGGGGAAAAGCACCCTTTTGCGCCTCATCAACGGCGAGATCGAACCCGACGAGGGGGAAATCCTTCGCCAGCAGGGGCTTCGGGTCTCCAGGCTCCCGCAGGACGTTCCCGAGGGGCACGGGGGGACGGTCGCCGACGAGGTCGCCGAGGGGCTTCCCGACGACGATCACGGGCTCGGCGGCGCGGATCACCGAGTTCAGACGGTCGTCTCGCGGATCGGGCTGGACCCCGACGCCCGGTTCTCGGAACTCTCCTCCGGAATGAAGCGCCGGGTGTTGCTGGCGAGGGCCATCGTCGACGATCCCGACATCCTTTTGCTCGACGAGCCGACCAACCATCTGGACATCGAATCGATCCAATGGCTGGAGTCGTTCCTGCTTCGTTACGAAGGGACGATCGTCTTCGTCACCCACGACCGGGTGTTCCTCCAGCGGTTGGCGAAGCGAATCGTCGAGATCGATCGCGGCCGGCTTTCGGATTGGGCCTGCGATTACGAGACGTTCCTCGTTCGTCGCGACCAGCTCTTGGCGGCCGAGACCCGCGAGCGCGCGCTGTTCGACAAGCGGCTCGCCGAGGAGGAGAAGTGGATCCGCAAGGGGATCGAGGCGCGTCGGACCCGTAACGAGGGACGGGTCCGGGCGCTTAAGGCGATGCGCGAGGCTCACAGACAGCGCCGGGAGCGGCAGGGGACGGCCCTGATGCGGGCCCAAGAGGCCGAGCGGTCGGGCACGCTGGTCATCGAGGCCGAAGACGTTGAGTTCGGCTACGGCGATCGGTCGATCATCCGAGACCTCTCGACCACGATCATCCGGGGCGACAAGGTGGGCGTCATCGGCCCCAACGGCGCGGGAAAGACGACCTTGCTCCGGCTCCTACTCGGCCAACTCAAGCCCCGCGCGGGGACGATCCGCCACGGGACGAATCTGGAGGTCTCCTACTTCGAGCAGTTGAAAAGCGCGCTCGACGACGAGAAGACGGTTCAGAAGAACGTCAGCGACTACGAGACGATCTCGATCGACGGCCGCGACCGTCACGTTTTGGGCTACCTCCAAGATTTCCTCTTCGCCCCCGACCGCGCGCGGACGCTGGTGAAACACCTCTCGGGCGGCGAGCGGAGCCGGCTGCTTCTGGCGAAGCTGTTCACCCAACCCTCGAACGTCCTGGTGATGGACGAGCCGACCAACGATCTCGACCTTGAGACGTTGGAACTCCTGGAATCGCTGCTGGTGAACTACCAGGGGACGCTTTTGCTGGTCAGCCACGACCGGGCGTTTCTCAACGGCGTGGTCACGAGCACCCTCGCGGTCGATCCCGACGGCTCGGTCAAGGAATACGACGGCGGTTACGACGACTACCTCCGCCAGCGCCCCGCCGAGACCCCATCCGAGGCGAAGTCCAAGCCGGCCGCCGAATCTCCGCGCGCGAAGTCGGCCGACGCCCCGCGCGACAAGCCCCGAAAGCTGAACAACCAGGAGCGCAAGGAGCTTCGGTCGCTTCCGGCCAAGATCGAGAAGCTGGAAGCCGCCCTCGCCGATCTTCACGCCGCGATGGGCGATCCCTCCTTCTACAAACAAGATGGCGACGCCATCGCCCAGGCCAACGCCCAACTCCAAGACCTTGAGCAAGACCTGGCCGCCGCCTACGAGCGCTGGGAGACGCTTGAGGCGGTCGAGGGCTGAGGCGGGGGACCGGACTTTTGAACGGGGGGACGCATTCATGGAAACCGCGCGGATCGCTCAGGTTCTGGACGAGATGGGGACGATTCTGGAGATTCAGGGCGAGAACCCGTTTCGATGTCGGGCGTATCACAACGGGGCTGAAGCGCTCCGAGGCCTGCCGGCGGACCTGACCGAGATGATCGCCGACGGCGGGCTCGCCAAGGTTCCCGGCATCGGCGAGACGCTGTACGCGAAGATCGTCCAGCTCGCGACGACGGGTCATCTACCGGCCTACGAGAAGCTCCGCCAACAAACCCCGCCGGGTTTGCTCGCCCTCTTGCGCGTGCCGGGGATCGGCCCCAAGAAGGTCAAGGCGCTGCGCGAGGCGCTGAACATCGAGAGCCTCGCCGACCTCCGGGCCGCCGCCGAGAGCGGGCGGATCGCCAAGGTGAAGGGCTTCGGCCCCAAGACCGAGGCCAACATCCTGGAGGGGATCACCTTCATCGAGACCAGCGGCGGGCGGATTCTTCAGCATGAGGCCCTCGCCCTGGCGACGCCGATCTTGGAATGGGTTCGCGGCCGTCCCGAGGCGATCCGCTCCGAAATCTGCGGAAGCCTGCGCCGGCGAGCCGAGACCATCGGCGACATCGACATCCTCTTCAGCGCCCAGGAGCCGGGGCCGGTGATCGACGCCTTCGTCGCCTTGCCCCAGGTCGCCAAGGTCCTCGCCCACGGGCCGACCAAGGCGAGCGTCCTGCTGCCGGGGTTCGCGGCGGATCGGTTCGTCCAGTGCGACCTTCGAGGGGTGGAGGACGATCAGTTCGCCTTCGCGCTGCATTACTTCACCGGCTCGAAGGCTCACAACATCGCCATGAGGCGTCGGGCGCTGGCGCGGGGGCTCTCACTCAACGAGTACGCCCTGGCCGGCGAATCCCGGTCGATTGCCTGTCGAGACGAGGCCGAACTGTTCCGGGCGCTCGACCTCGACTACATCCCCCCGGAGCTTCGCCTGGACTCGGGCGAGTTCGAGGCCGCCGAAACCGGGACGTTGCCGAAGCTCGTGGAGCTGGACGACCTGAAGGGGACGTTCCACTGTCACTCCGATTGGAGCGACGGCGAGGCGACGCTTGAGGAGATGGCCGAGGGGGCCCGGGCGATGGGCCTTCGGTACCTGGGCATCGCCGATCACTCTCGGGCGCTCGCGATGGCCCGGGGGCTGTCGATCGAGCGGGTCCGCGAGCAGTGGGCGGCGATCGACGCCTTGAACACGAAGTACGGCGGCGAGTTTCGTCTGTTCAAGGGGACCGAGTGCGACATCCTGGCCGACGGCGGCCTCGACTATCCCGACGAGGTCTTGGACGGCTTCGATTATGTCGTGGCGAGCGTGCACTCCCGGTTCAAGATGTCTCGCGACGAGATGACCGCGCGGATCGTCAAGGCGGTCTCCCACCCCCGGGTGACGATGCTCGGCCACGCCACGGGGCGGCTGCTCTTGTCGCGGGCCCCCTACGAGGTGGATCTCGACGCCGTCATCGACGCGGCGGCCCAGAACGGAACGATGATCGAAATCAACGGCAGTCCGCACCGGCTCGACATGGACGCGGTCCACTGCCGCCGGGCGCGGCAAAAGGGGGTGACGATCGTCGTCAACCCGGACGCCCACTCGGTCGCCGGGCTGAACGACCTGACGTATGGCCTGACCGTCGCCCGCCGCGCCTGGTTCACCGCCGACGACCTGTTCAACACGCTGCCGCTCGACGAGGTGGAGCGGCGGCTCAAGCTCCTTCGAGAGCGGGTCGGATGATCTCCGCGTCACTTGTTGGGGGGGGTGGGAGTTCTATAATAAAGCAAACGGGGGCCGCGCCCTCCAAATCATCATCCGGGACATTCGTCGACCAAGTCGTCATCGTCGCCGTTGATTCATCCAAAGCGAGGACGTTCCCATGGGGTCAGCCAATCCTCTCCTGGAATCCGATAAGAAGTTCTACAGCGTCGACGACGCGAATCGGGCCCTGCCGCTGGTTCGGGCGATCGTAACCGACATCGTCACCCAGTACCGTCGGGTTGAGGACCTGCAACAGCGGCTCTCCCGCGTCCGACGAGACCGCAAGCGGAAGCCCGACGACCTTTACGCCGCCGAACTCGACCAGACCCAAAGCGAACTCGAGACCGAAGAGGATCGCCTGCGCTCGTATGTTGACGAGTTAAGAAAGCTTGGCGTCGAGTTGAAGAGCGAGGATGGCCTTTGCGACTTCCCGAGCGTGCGGGACGGTCGCGAGATCTACCTCTGCTGGAGGTTGGGCGAGACTCAAGTCGCCCACTGGCACGAACTCGAGGCTGGATTCGCCGGCCGCCGGCGGATCACGGCGAACATGACCGGCGGATAAGTGGATTTTCCATTGAGGCCGTCGGTTGTCCCTTCGGGCCGCCAGCCGGCGCGATCGTGGGAAAACCGTTGTGGGCGATTGGCGAGGTGGCGATCTTGTACCGCGTTGTGACCATCGACGGCCCGGCCGGAGCCGGCAAAAGCACCGTGGCCCGGCTCTTGGCCGATCGGCTAGGCTGGCGGTTCCTCGACACCGGGGCCATGTATCGGGTTGTCACCCTGGCGGCCCTGCGGCGGAACGTCGATTTACATGACCCCGAGGCGCTGGGACGGCTCGCCGACGATCTGGAGGTCGACTTCCCTCCCGGGCGGACGCTTTTGGGAGGCGAGGATGTTTCCCAGGCCATTCGCGACGCGGCCGTGACCGAGGCGTCGCGATTCGTGGCCGATAGTCCGGACGTTCGGAATCGGCTGGTGGCCTGGCAGCGGGCCTTCGCCGAGCGGGCCGACACCGTGACCGAGGGGCGCGACCAGGGGACCATCGTCTTCCCCCGCGCCCACCGCAAGTACTTCGTGACCGCCTCGGAGGAGGAGCGGGCGCGGAGGCGACACGCCGAGCTGCGCGACCGGGGGTCTTCGGTCGAATTCCAGACCGTTCTCTCCGACCAGCGCGCCCGCGACGCCCGCGACGCGGCCCGCGCCATCGCTCCCATGAAGCCGGCCGACGACGCCGAGACCATCGACACGACCGGCCTGACGATCGACCAAGTGGTTGACCGCCTATTCCGGGACATCGTCGCGCGCCCATAATGCGGGGCGTGATCGACCCTCGTCCTTCGCCTCATTGTTTGGGAGCCTCGCCTCGTGAACTCGCCGGCCGTCCCGGAAACCGATTCGATCGCCCCGTCCGATCTTCCGTCCCAGCCCCGGGATCGGGACGACAACGCCCGCTCGACGGAGCGGAGGTTTTGGTATCGAACGGTGCGGATCTTCGTGTCAACCTTCGCGGCGACCTTCGGCGGCTGGCGGGCGACCGGATTCCGGAACATGCCCGCCTCGGGGGGCGTGCTTCTCGTCTCCAACCACCTGAGCTTTCTCGACGTCGTCCTTCTGGGCGTCGGCCTGCGAAGGCCCCTGAACTACGTCGCGCGGTCCACGCTCTTCGTCCCGCTGCTCGGGCCTCTCATTCGCTCGTTGGGCGCCTTTCCGATCCAGCGCGAGGGCATGGGCGCCTCGGGCATGAAGGAGACGCTGAGGCGACTGCGCTCGGGAGGAGTGGTCGTCCTCTTTCCCGAAGGGACGCGGAGCCGCGACGGCGAGCCCGCGCCCTTGAAGTCGGGCGTGGCCGTGCTGACCGCCCGCGCGGGGGTTCCCGTCGTGCCGGTCGGGATCGCCGGCACGTTCCGCGCGTGGCCTCGCGGCCGAATCTTGCCAATCCCTCGCCCCTTGCGCATCCACTACGGACCGCCGATCATGCCGAGCGACCTGGCGGGGCTCGACTCCCAAGCCGTCACCGCCCTCATCCAAGATCGAATCCGGGATTGCGTCGAGACCGCCCGCCTGGGCCTCGCCGGCGACTTGGACGCCTGAGCCGTCGCCGTTGAGATCAAGACCCGTCAACGTACTGGAGCACCAGCAACGCTTGGGGTAGGATCGTCGGCTTGATTGGGAGCGGTTCTCGAAGCATTAAACTCAAGCGGATGGGCAAACTCCATGATGGCTGAGGATCGGGCGACGCGGCCGGTGAAGTTGAACAGAAGGGCTCTGCTGGGCGGGCTTGGGGCTTCCGCCGTCTTGAGCAAGACGGCGCTCGCCGGGCGAGCCAAGACCGACGAGCGGGTCGCCGAAGACTCCGGGGCGTTCGTCCTTGGGCTCAACACCAGCACGATCCGAGGCCAGAAGCTCGGGATCGTCGAGATCATCGACATCGCCTCAAAGGCCGGCTATCGAGGCATCGAGCCCTGGCGCGACGAGCTGAACCGCTACAAGGACGAGGGCGGCTCGCTTTCCGACCTTCGCAAACGCTTCCAGGACGCGGGGCTCGAGGTCGAAAGCGCGATCGACTTCATGGAGTGGGCGGTGGACGACCCCGAGCGCCGTCGCAAGGGATTGGAGGACGCGAAGCGGTCGATGGACCTGCTCCAAAAAATCGGCGCCAAGCGGGTCGCCGCGCCTCCGGTGGGCGCGACCGAAGCTCCCGCCATCGAATTGCCCCGACTCGCCGAACGCTACCGAGCGCTCTTGGAACTCGGGAGCCAATTCGGGATCGTGCCTCAGGTGGAGGTTTGGGGATTCTCGAAGACGCTCGGCAACTTGGCCGAAGCGGCCTACGTCGCCATCGCCTCGGGACACCCCGACGCGTGCGTCATGCCCGACGTCTATCACATGCGCCGAGGGGGCTCGCCGTTCGAGGGGTTGAAGCTCCTCGGACCGGCCGCCGTCCACGTCTTTCACCTCAACGACTATCCGGCCGAACCCGACCGCGAGAAGCTGACCGACGCCGATCGCGTGTACCCCGGCGACGGCGTCGCGCCGATTTCCAGCATCCTGAAGATGTTGTCCGAAGGCGGGGGCCGCGTCATGCTCTCGCTTGAGCTCTTCAACCGGGAATATTGGTCGCAAGATCCCCTCGTCGTCGCCGAGACCGGCTATCGAAAGATGAAGGCCTTGGTCGACGGCTTGGCCGACGCCTCCTGACCCGCGATGCCGCCCGAGCCGGTCCTCCCGCCCGTTTTGAGCCAAGCCCATCGGTGGGTCGAGCGCGCGCTTTCGCCCGGCGATCTGGCGATCGACGCGACGGTCGGCAACGGTCGCGACACCGCCTTTCTGGCCGACCGGGTGGGGCCGACCGGCCTGGTGATCGGTTTCGACGTTCAGCAATCGGCCCTCGCCGCGGCCTCGGCGCGGCTGGTCGAGCTCGGCCTCTCGGACCGCGTCCGGTTGGTCCGATCGGGCCATGAGCGGATGGCGGAGATCGCCTCGGGACTGGCTCCGGGGCGCCGTCCCAAGGCCGTTGTGTTCAACCTCGGTTATCGTCCCGGGGGAGACCGAGCGATCATCACCAGACCGGAGACGACCCTCCAGGCGCTCGGCGCGGCCCTTGACCTAACGCTCCCCGGAGGCGTCGTCGCCGTCGTCTGCTATCCGGGCCACGAGGGGGGAGCGGTCGAGCGGGACGCCGTCCTCGATTGGGCCCGAACCATCCCGACCACGCGCGCGGCCGTCGTCGTCCATCAGGTCTGGAACGCTCGCCTGGCCCCGTGTCTGGTCGGGATTTCGCCCCATGAGACGAAGCCGCGTCCTTGACGCGGCCCCACACTCATTTGACCGCGCTTCACGGCTTGTCGGGAACGAGCGTCTTGGTGGACGTGACGTGCTTCATCAACTCGTCGGGCCGGAGGAAGTAGGAGGGGACGGCCTTGCCCTTGCTGAAGAGTTTTTCGGCCTGATCGTCCCAGTGCCCGCTTTCCTTGTGGTCGCTCGCGCCCAGGGGGTTGATGGAATACGACTCGGGCGGATCGGTCATAATGACGATCTGGGTGGCCGACTGGCCGGTGCGGCCGATCATCCGCTTGCCGTCGGGCGAGGGGTCGAAGGAAACCGCCCGGGGCGTCGCCATCCCGAGTTCCTTGAACGAGCCCCCTCCCACCGGCCAGGAGCGGTCGCCCCCCTTGCGGCCGACCCGGAAGTAGGCCCCGAACGGGGCGTCGATCGCGCCGAAGGTCGATTTCTGGATCGATGGCGCCTTGCGGAGCGCTGCCAGGATTTGGTCGTCGGTCAGGTTCGGGGGCGGTTCGGATTGCCCGGCCTCCTCGCCTCCCAGCGCGACCTTGAAGGCGTAATAGGACGCCGCGCCCACCGAGTCGGGATCGGAGCGACGGTTCCACGCCTCGATCTGGTCAACGACGCGCTGCGCCTCGGCGGCCTTGTCCTCCTCCGTCGCCTGTTTCCAGGCTTCTTGGATCCGCTTTTGCCAGTGTTCGGCGCGCCAGACTTGGGTTGAGAAGGCGATTTCGATCGCCTGCTCGGTCGTGAGCTTGTCGGCGGCGTCGAGCAGGTCGTTGACCATCTCGGAGCGCTGATGCCGGCCGAGGCGGCCGTAGATGTAGGGGCGATCGGCGTAGTCGGCTTCTTGAGGCGCGCCGGTCTTCATCATGGCGTCGGGCCCGCAGTTGCAGTTTTGCATCCAGCCGCCCGCGGGGTTTTCGAT
>Ga0180220_1002288_pt1 | contig 12552 bp, 9 predicted proteins | sample eDN5th37CBELigBY_FD_151335 | JGI IMG/M metagenome (GOLD analysis project Ga0180220, IMG submission 151335) | Enriched backyard soil microbial communities from Emeryville, California, USA - eDNA 5th pass 37_C BE-Lig BY (version 2) (version 2) | ecosystem: Environmental > Terrestrial > Soil >... | reverse complement strand
ATCCCCGGACGCCCGGCATCCAGCCGGAGCGGGACATTTCCACGTACAACGGTTCGATCTGGAACCTGGCGCGCTCGATCCACGTCCCGGGCGGGCTGGACCCGCCGGAGGACTCGCCGGAATACCAGCAGGCACTGGCCTATTACCAGCGGCGCGCCGTCGCGCCGGAAATGGCGTGGTCGTGGGGGGACAACGGGCTGGAACAGCAGGTCTACCGCGAGCTGGTGCACGACAGCGACGAGGCGTACCGCGCCGCGACGCGAGTGCTGGGTGTGGTCCTTGCCAATCACATCATCAGCGCCGTCGACGCACTGATCTCGAGCCGGCTTCGGCAGCCACTGCCCGCTCGGCTGCACATCGATCTGCAGGGCGACAGCGGCATGGACGCCGGTCCGAGCCGCTGGGAAGCGACTTTGCGCGTCCTGCTGCCGTGATTCCGCGGAGGTGACGGGTGGCGATGAGCCCCGATGTCATCGTCGAGTACCTGCGTGAACGATCCGGGCGCCCGCTCAGAGCCAGGGAGCTGGCCCGCGCCCTCGACGTCCCGCCCGACGAGTTCGCCGCCTTCAAGGAGCAGCTCGCCGAAATGGAGGAGGATGGCCTCCTCTACCGGGTGCGCACCAACCGGTACGCCGCGCCGGAGAAGATCAACCTCGTCGTGGGTCAGTTGCGCACCATCCGCAGCGGTGCCGGCTTCGTCGTGCCGGAGGGTGGCGGCGACGACCTCTTCGTTCCGTCGCACGCGCTCGGCTCAGCCATCGACGGGGACCGGGTCGTGGCGCGGGTCGAGCACCGGCGCCGGAGGATGGGCCGTCCCGAGGGACGCATCATCAAGGTGCTGGAACGCGGCCGGAGCACGATCGTCGGTACGTACCATCCGTCGCGCAACTTCGGTTTCGTCGTGCCGGAAGACAGAAAGATCACGCGCCACCTATTCGTCCCTCCCGGCTCCGACGGCGGGGCGCGCGAGGGCGACGTCGTCGTCGCCAGGGTCACGAGCTGGGGCGACGAACACCTGGGCCCGGCGGGTGAAGTGGAGCGCGTCCTCGGCGCGGCGGGCGAAGCGTCCGTCGACACACTGGCCATCCTCTTCGGTCACGAGCTGCCGCTCGAGTTTCCACCCGACGTCGAGCGCGAAGCGGAGCAGATCAGGGCTGAGGGGATCCCGGCCGCGGCGCTCGCCAGCCGCGAAGACCTCCGCGAGCTGCACGTCTTCACCATCGACCCTGTGGACGCCCGCGACCACGACGACGCCATCTCGGTGCGGAAGCTGACCGCCGGTCGCGTCGAGGTCGGCGTCCACATCGCCGACGTGTCTGCGTACGTCGAACCCGGCGGCGCCATCGATCGGGAGGCACTGCACCGGGGCACCAGCGTCTATCTCGTCGACCGCGTGGTCCCCATGCTCCCGGAAGTGCTGTCGGGTGACCTGTGCTCGCTCGTCCCGGGAGAAGACCGGCTGGCCGTGTCACTCCTCATGGAGCTCGACCGGTCCGCGAACGTACGGTCGACTCGCCTCGTCCGCTCGGTGATCCGGAGCCGCCACAAGCTCTCTTACGAGGCCGCGCAGGCGATCCTGGATGGTGGCGATTCGCCCGATGAAGACACGTCGACTGCACTCCAGTCGCTCATCGAGGTCAGCCGTGTCCTGAGGAAGCGGCGGGCAGGGCGAGGCAGCCTGGACTTCGACATGCCGGAAGCGCGAGTCCTCCTCGACACCGGCGGCCGCCCCACCGACATCCAGCAGGTACTCCGGCTCGAGAGCCACCGTCTCATCGAAGATCTCATGATCCTCGCCAACGAGACGATCGCCGAAATGGCCCACCGGGCCCAGATGCCGTTCATCTACCGGATCCACGAGCGGCCCGACATCGACCGCATGGAACAGCTCAGGGATTTCGCGGCTACGCTGGGACACCGCCTCGAGGGTTCGATGGAGGCGATCGAGCCGAAGGATCTCCAGCGTCTTCTCGAAAAGGCCCGCGACGGCATGGAAGCGAAGCTCCTGTCGACGATCGTTCTTCGTTCGATGAAGCAGGCCAGGTATGGTGTCGAGCCGCTCGGGCACTTCGGTCTTGCCGCGAAGCACTACACGCATTTCACCTCGCCCATTCGCAGGTATCCGGACCTGGTTGTGCACCGCCTGGTCGTTCGCGCCTTCGTTGACGGAGGTGTTGCGCCTGCCGACGTCGACGGATCGGGGCTCCTGGAGATCGTGCGCCGGTCGAGCGAACGGGAACGTGTCGCCGCGGATGCCGAACGCGACAGCATCGACCTGAAGAAGGTCGAATTCATGGAGCGGCACCTCGGTGACCGGTTCACGGGCGCGATCAGCGGCGTGACGGCATTTGGCTTCTTCGTCCTTCTCGACGACGTCTTCGTCGAGGGGCTCGTGCACGTGAGCACCCTCGTCGACGACTTCTATCACTATGCGGAATCGCAATACGCACTGATCGGTGAGCGGACCCGCAGGACGTTCCGGTTGGGTGATCCCGTCGAGGTCCAGGTCGCTGCCGTGAGCCGGGAAGACCGGCGGATCGACTTCCTCTTGATCGGCAACCGACAGGGCCGTGACGGGCGGCGTTCCCGTAAACGCGGACGTAATTGACAGGTTCCGGGTTCCGGGCTAGTCTTCGCGTGAGTGCTGAAGACTGCCGGCTTCCCTGGATCCCTCCCCGGCTGGCTTTCATCGCAACAAGGGCGAGCCGCGACCTGCCGCCGTCCGGCAAGGGCTGGTGAGAGCACACAACGTGATCCTGCAACCGGTTCTCATCTGCCATAACCCCCGCAGTAGCACGGTCCCCGCGGCGATCAGGTATTTCGCCCGGGAACAGGGAATGCGCGTCGTGCTGGCGAATTCGACGGCGGAGCTGGCCGCGCAGGTTCACCGGAACCCGCCCGCGTGCATCATCCTCACCGACGGGGATTCTTCGCTCGAGTTGTGCAGTCGCCTGAAGCTCGATGCCCTGACCGCGAGCGTGCCGATCATATTCATGCTCGACCACAGCCGGAAAGCGACGGTGCTCCGGTTACTCGAAGCCGGCGCGGACGAGGTGGTCACATCTTCCATGCAACCTCGCGAACGCCGGATGCGGATGCGTCTTGCGCTGGAGCGGGCGGACCGGGACGTGGGCGTGCATCCGACGACTCGCCTTCCGGGGACCGCCCGCATCGAGCGCGACATCAGCGAACGCGTCAGGCGAGGCGACCTCTTCGCGGTATGTTACGCGGATCTCGACCACTTCAAGGAGTTCAACGACCGCTACGGCTACAATCACGGCGATCGGGTCATCTATCTCCTCGCGCGGATCCTGCGGGACGTCGTGCGCGGCCTCGCGCCGGGCGGTTTCGTGGGGCACATTGGGGGCGACGATTTCATCTTCAACGTACCGGTCCACGCCATGCCCGCGTGCTGTGAGGAGATCCTGGCGACCTTCGACGAGCTGATCCCGTATCAGTACGGCGAGGAGGACCGGCGCGCCGGGTATTTCGTGGGCAGCGACCGGCGGGGCAATACGTATCGGGTACCGATCATGACGCTCTCGATCGGTGTCGTCACCAACGTTCGCCGCCGGTTCACCCACACCGCGCGCGTCAGCGAGCTGGCGACGGAGATGAAGGCGTACGCCAAAACGCTCCCCGGATCCGTGTACGCGGTCGACCGGCGGACCGACGCGCCAGCGGAGTTCTTTTCGCGGCCGGTGATCGGACACCCGGACGCGGTCGAGGCGGTTTCGGACATTCGCCGATGAACGTCTACTGTCCGCACTGTCGCGCCCTTTACCGCGTGGACCCTGACCGCGTGCCCGCCGGTGGCGTGCGTGCGCGTTGCGCGGCGTGCTCGTTGGTTTTCCCGGTGCAGCGGCGCGACGGTGCGTCCGGGGAGCCCGGCGCCCGATCCGCATCCCGGTTGGCCTCGTTAACTGCCGCCGCTGTCGCTCCCGCACCAGCCTCGCCGGCGGTTCACCAGGAGATCGATGCCCCGGAGGCGCCACCGCCGACGGCGCCCGCTGTCGAATCGGATGCGGATGGTGCTTTCGTTACCACCGAAGACGTCGGTGACCCGCTGGGGGGTGGCGCCGGCACCGCCGCAGGCGACGGGGGTACCGCCGCGGAAAGGGATCCGGCCCCGGGTATTGTCGCCGGGCCACGCCACGTGTTCGGTCCGCAGGACCGCGACGCCCGCGCCAGACGGATCGCGCGTGCCCTCGTATCGGACATAGTGGAGTACAACCGGGAGCGGGTGGAACGCGCCTTCGCGTCCGGCCGGTTGCGTACCGAATTCCGCGGCGAGATCCTCAAAAGCTGGCAGGAGTACGTCGAGCTGGTCGGAGAAGAGACGGCCACGGAGACGCCGCATTTCCGGGATGCGCTGAATGACATCCTCGCCCGCGGAGAACGGGTTTTCTGAGTAGCCGGTAGCCCGTTGTCCCGGCACCATGGGCTCGCGGCGCCCCATGTGGCAACGTCAACCTTTGCTTGCGACGCCCGACATCCGGCGTTATCGTATGCCGGCGCTGATGTTGCATCTTTCGGGGCCGTCCGCCGAGGACGGCCCCTCGCATTAACGAGGAGAAACGGCCATGGCGAGCGACCTCAACGGGATCCGGTCGCAGATCGAGCGCATCGAGGCGCTCGGAGGTTATCTTTGACGTCACCCGGAAACGGGACCGGATCGCCTACCTCGAACAACGCATGGCCGAGCCCGGCTTCTGGGACGACGGCCAGGCGGCCCGCACCACGATTGCGGAAGCCCAGGAGCTGAAGAGCTGGGTCGAGCCCTGGGAAGAACTCCACACCAAAGCAACCGAACTCCTGGAGCTGCGTGAGCTTCTGGATGTCGAGCCTGACGACGCGCTCGAAGCCGAATGGGAGGCGGGCGTCGAAGCGCTCGCCGAGGAGATCGATGGTCTCGAGCTGCGGACCATGCTCCGCGGCCCCGACGACCACAGGGACGCGCTCCTGACCATCCACCCCGGGGCAGGGGGAACTGAGTCGCAGGACTGGGCGGAGATGCTCATGCGCATGTACGTGCGCTGGGCGGAGCGCCACGGTTTCACGGCCGAGATCCTGGACATGCTTCCGGGCGAAGAGGCCGGGATCAAGAGCGTCACCATCGAGATCCGGGGCAAGTACGCGTACGGCTACCTCAAGGCGGAGAAGGGAGTCCACAGGCTGGTCCGCATCTCGCCGTTCGACGCGCAGAAGCGGCGCCATACATCCTTCGCGAGCGTGTTCGTGTACCCGGTCGTCGACGATGACATCGATGTCACGGTCGAGGAGAAGGACCTGCGGATCGACACCTTCCGCGCCTCCGGCGCCGGCGGGCAGCACGTCAACAAGACGAGCTCCGCGGTCCGGATCACGCACATTCCCACGGGCATCGTCGTCTCCTGCCAGAGTGAGCGCAGCCAGCACCAGAACAAGGCGACGGCGATGAAGATGCTCAAGGCGGCGCTCTACCAGCGTGCGCTGGACGAGCGCGCCGCGGAGCGCGAAAAGGTGGAGGCGGAGAAGACGGACATCGCCTGGGGGAACCAGATCCGATCGTACGTCTTCCAGCCGTACACCATGGTCACCGACCACCGGACCGAGCTCAAGGTCGGTGATGTCCATCGCGTCACCGATGGTGACCTGGACCCGTTCATTCACGCATACCTCAAGGAATTCGGGGGGCAGGCGGCATGACCATGGTCGAAGGGATGATCGGCTGATGTCTGGCGAGGAGGGGTCGCCGAAGGGGACGCACGTCCTGGAGACCAGGCAACAGCGGTATGAGGAGCTGAAGCGGCGCGGTATCGAACCGTTTGCCTACCGGTACGACGTAACACACGACGCCGCCGGCGCGCGCCAGGAATTCGAGACCGCGGCGGCGGAGGAAGGCCAGCCACCAGCGGAGCCGGAAGTGCGCCTGGGCGGACGCATCGTGTCGATCCGGAGCCACGGGCGCACGACCTTCATGGACCTTACCGACCGCTCCGGGAAGATCCAGCTCTACTTCCGGCTCGCCGACCTCGGCGATGACGTGTACGCGCTCCTCGAGCTCCTCGACATCGGCGACTGGATCGGTATCGACGGCACGGTGTTTCGAACCCGGGCAGGAGAGATCACCGTCCGGGTGCGCGCATGGGAGCTGCTCGCCAAGTCGCTTCGGCCGCTTCCGCTCGGCAAGGAGGAGGTAGACCCGGAGACGGGAGAGCGGCGGGTCCACGGCGGTTTCGCTGACGTCGAGCAGCGCTACCGGCAGCGGTACGCCGACCTCGCCGTGAATCCGGCGGTGCGCGATGTGTTCATTGCGCGCACCCGCATCGTTTCGGCGATCCGGCGATTCCTCGACGATCGGGGCTACCTCGAGGTCGAGACGCCGGTCCTGCAGCCGATCTACGGTGGCGCGTCCGCGAGGCCGTTCACTACGCATCACAACGCGCTGGACATGCCGCTCTACCTGCGGATCGCGGACGAGCTCTACCTGAAGCGTCTCATCGTCGGGGGGCTCGAACGCGTCTACGAGATCGGCAAGGACTTCCGCAACGAGGGGATCGACCGGACCCACAATCCTGAGTTCACGATGCTCGAGTTCTACCAGGCCTTCGCGGACTACTCCGACATGATGGCGCTGGTGGAGGAGCTCCTCGTGACGCTGGTCCGCCAGGAACGCGGCGGAGAGACCCGCCTCCGGTATCAGGGAGTCGAGCTGGATTTCGCGCCGCCTTTCCAGCGCCTGACGTATTACGGCGCGCTCGCGCGGTACGGAAATCTCGATGTCGCCTCCATGGACGACGAAGCCTTGCGGAACGCTGCGCAGTCTCTCGGCATCGAGGGCGTGGCCGGGATGGGACGGGCGAAGCTGGTGGACGAGCTGTTCAAGGAACTGGTGGAACCGCACCTGGACGGTCCGGTATTCATCGTTGACTATCCGCGTGAGCTGTCGCCGCTTGCGAAGCCGAAGCGGAGCGACGCCACGCTGGTCGAGCGGTTCGAGCTCATCGTCGCGGGGCGGGAGCTCGCCAACGCGTTCAGCGAGCTGAACGACCCGATCGACCAGCGGGAGCGGTTCCGCGAACAGGCGCGCCTCCGGGCCGCAGGCGATGATGAGGCCCAGGTGCTGGACGAGGATTACATCAGGGCTCTCGAGTACGGCATGCCGCCCACGGGGGGTGTCGGCATCGGCGTGGACCGGCTGGTCATGCTGCTTACGGACCAGCCATCGATTCGCGATGTCATCCTGTTCCCGACCATGAGGCCCGAATAGGGCAGAGGCGGGCAATGAGGGGTTTGGAGTGGTACGTCGCGCGCCGCTATCTGGCATCCCGCCGGAAGGGGCGCTTCCTGTCGCTGATCACCTGGATCGCCGTCGGTGGCGTGTTCGTGGGCGTGGCCGCGCTCATCACCGTCATCGCCGTCATGACCGGGCTCCAGCGCGACCTCCGCGCCAAGATCCTCGGCAACAACCCGCACATCTACGTCTTCGACAACGACACCGCGAAGCTGCGGCTGCGGGTGACGGACTGGCCCGCGGTCGTGGAGCGGGTGCGCGGCGTTCCCGGCGTGGTCACGGCAGCGCCCTTCATCATGACGCAGGTCGCGGTAGTGGCTGGGGAATATGGCAGGACGGGCATGCTGTACGGCGTCGACGTGCAGACGGAGCACGCTCCCCTCACCGAGGTCGACGCGAAATTGCGGTCGGGCGAGCTGGCGTTCGGCCCCACGCTTTCCGGACTCCCGGGGATCATCCTCGGCCAGCAACTGGCGGTCGATCTGGGCGCGTATCCTGGCATGCTCCTCACGCTCTATTCGATCGAGAACATCAAGGTCAGCGGCACCGGCGACATTCTGCCCCCGACGGCGCACCAGTTCGAGGTCACCGGCATTCACAATGCCGGCATGTACGAGTACGACATGCAGAACATGTACGCCTCGTTCGACGTGGTGCGCGAGATACTCGAGCTCGATCCCAACCAGAGCGGCGGCGTCGCGGTCAACGTCGCGGATCCGTGGGCTGCCAGCCAGATCGCGGCGCAGGTGAGCACCGAGCTGGGTGACGGATACTGGACCGAAGACTGGATCAGGCTGAACGGCTCACTCTTCTCCGCCCTCAAGCTGGAGAAGATCGCGATGGGCGTGATCCTCTTCCTGATCGTCATCGTCGCGGCGTTCAACATCGTGAGCACGCTCATCATGGTGGTTGCGGACCGGACGCGGGAGATCGGGATACTCAAGTCGATGGGCATGACCTCGGCCCGGATCCTCAGGATCTTCGTCCTGCAGGGGCTCGCGATCGGGACCATTGGCACAGTCCTTGGCGCAGCCGCGGGGATCGGCCTGGTCACGCTGCTCGGACGCTATCGTTTCATCGAGCTGCCGGCGGACGTCTATTTCCTGGACAGCCTGCCCGTTGCTCTGGAGCCGCTGGACCTGACGCTGATTCTGCTGCTGAGCATCCTCATCAGCTTTGCCGCGACGATCTACCCGGCGCTCCAGGCGTCCCGGCTCCTTCCGGTCGAGGCGATCCGGCATGACTGAGCCGATGGACGTCGTGACCGCCGCGGCGACGGAAAGGCGCTCGCAGCCCGAGGGCGCCCCGGCGACGGCGGCGGCACCGCAGCCCGCCATCGAATGCCGCGCGCTGAGGCGGGTATACATCGGCGGCGATGGCTCAGAACTCGTCGTACTGGACGGGGTAGACCTCCAGGTGGCGCCGGGTGAAGCCGTGGCGATCGTGGGAGCGAGCGGCGCCGGAAAATCGACGCTCCTCCAGTTGCTCGGCGGCCTGGACCGCCCCACCGCCGGGCAGATCCTCCTCGCCGGAAGGGATCTCGCGACGCTGTCGGATCGGGAACTGGCGGAGGTGCGCAACCGCAACATTGGTTTCGTCTTCCAGTTTCATCACCTCTTGCGCGAGTTCACGGCGCTGGAGAACGTCATGATGCCGCTCATCATCGGCGGCGTCAGCCGGAAATCGGCCGTTGAGCGTGCCCGTGAACTGCTCGCTGACGTCGGCCTCTCCGCCCGCATGAGCCACAGACCGTGGCAGCTCAGCGGCGGCGAACAGCAGCGCGTGGCCGTCGCCCGGGCACTCGCCAATCGACCACTGGTAGTCATTGCGGACGAGCCGAGCGGCAACCTCGATACGCAGACGAGCGAACAGTTGCACGACCTGTTCTTCCAGATCCGCGCGCGGCACCAGGTCGCGCTCATCATAGCGACGCACAATCGCGAGCTTGCGGACCGCGCCGATCGGGTGCTCCTGATCTCGGACAGGCAGCTCCGGAGCTTCTACCCGACGCAACAGGGGTAATTGAGATGCCGGGAGTGTTCACTACATGCGTTACTCGGAACGACGCGGCGTCGTCCCCCGGATTCTCATCCCGCAGCGTGTCGCATTGAGACTTCTACCACGGGCTGGCAGAGCGCACCATGGTCTGTGATCATTGCGGCAAGAACGAAGCGGTCATTCACTGGACGCAGATCGTCGACAACAAGATGAGCACGTTCCATCTATGCGAGCCGTGCGCGGCGGATAAGGGGCTCGAGCCGGGGACCGGTTCGGCCAGCTTCCCGCTCACCGATTTCCTCGCGCAGATGGGGAAGGAATCCGGCGTCGAACACGTCTCGCCCAACGGCCCGTGCGCCTTCTGCGGTCTTTCGCTGGACGATTTCAAGAAGGCCGGGCGGGTCGGCTGTTCGCACTGCTATGTCAGCTTCGAGGCGCACCTCCGCGGACTGCTCCGGAGACTGCACGGCAGCACCCAGCACCTGGGGAAGGTCTACCTCCCGCCGGACCCGACAGAGAACGAGCGCCAGGAACGCATTGCCGGGTTGCGACGGAAGCTGGACAAGGCAGTGGCCTGCGAGGACTTCGAGCGGGCCGCCCAGATACGCGACCAGATACGCGCGCTCGAGGGGATCGCCTGACCATGCTCGACCTCACCGCGCTCAGCGACTTCGGGCTGGGGTGGCTGGAAGCCAGCGGGCCGAACAGCGACATCGTCCTGTCGACCCGCGTACGCCTCGCCCGCAACCTCCAGGGGCTGTCCTTCACCTCGCGGTGCCGCCCCGCGGAGCGGGCGCAGGTCTATGAGCGGTTGTCCGAGGCCGTCGAGAGCGGGAACAGTCTGACCGGCGGCGTGGCGCTGGACCTCACGAACCTCAACCGGCTGTCGCGCCAGGTCCTGCTGGAGCGTCACCTGATATCGCGGGAGATGGCCGGCGACGGCTCCGAAGCGCCAGCACCCGGCGCAGGTCTGTTCCTGGGCCCGAAGGAAGTCGTCGGGGTCATGGTCAACGAGGAGGACCACCTTCGGCTCCAGGCGCTCCTTTCAGGGCTCCGGCTTCAGGAAGCGTACTCCCTGGTGGATCAGCTCGACGAGGAGCTGGGCGCGCAACTCCCGTTCGCGTACCATCCCGAGTTCGGATATCTCACGAGCTGTCCGACCAACGTCGGCACAGGCCTGCGGGCTTCGGTGCTCGTGCACCTGCCGGGGCTGGTCCTGACCAAGGAGATCGGCAAGGTGCTCCAGGGGATAGGCCAGGTGGGACTCACCTTCCGTGGGCTCTACGGCGAGGGTTCGGAGGTCGTCGGGAACTTCTTCCAGATCTCCAACCAGACGACGCTCGGCAAGAGTGAGGAGGACCTGGTCGATCACCTGAACCGGATCGTGCAGCAGGTGATCACCTACGAGATGCAGGCGAGGAGCGTCCTCATGCGCGATGCGCCCGCTGTGATCGAGGACAAGATCTGGCGGGCATACGGCTTGCTCCGCTACGCGCGATCCCTTTCGTTCGAGGAGGTCATGAACCTCCTGAGCGGGGTCCGACTGGGCGTCAGCATGAAACTCCTACCAGGGCTAAGGGTATATACGCTCAACAAGATCATGATCTACACGCAGGCCGCTCACCTCGAGCAGGCGGCGGGCAGACCCCTGACTGAATCGGACAGCGATTTGCATCGTGCTGCCTATGTCCGCCGTATTCTCGCGACCGAGGGAAGCGTCTCCGAAGATCGAGAGGCGCTCGACGAGAACGGAAGGGGTTGAGTGGCTTTATTCGTTCTTGAGGTCCGGCGTCTCCGGGTAGAGGGGCATCCATGAATTACAACTTCACGGACCGAGTGCGGAAAGTGCTGGCGATGGCCCGGGAGGAGGCCATCCGGCTCCAGCACGACTACGTGGGAACCGAGCACATCCTGTTGGGCCTCATCCGGGAAGGCGAGGGCGTCGCCGCAGCGGTACTCCTGAATCTCAACGTCGACCTGGAGCAGGTCCACGAGCGCGTCGAGGAGTCCGTACGGAAGGGCAAGGCGACGATTGCGCTGGGCGAGCTGCCGTATACATCCCGTGCCAAGAAGGTACTCGAGTACGCAATGGCCGAGGCGCGGGAGCTGAATCACTCGTACGTCGGGACCGAACACCTCCTCCTGGGGCTGCTCAGGGAAGAGAAGGGTATCGCGGCGCAAGTCTTGAACTCCCTGGGAGTGTCGCTGGACGAAGCGCGCGCTGAAACTCTCAAGCTCCTGGGTAGTGACGTGAATCCATCGCAGCCGTCCTCGTCCGCCGGCGGGCCGACGCCGACGCCGAAGGGCGAGAAGAAGTCGAAGACGCCAGCGCTGGACCACTTCTGCCGTGACCTGACGGAGCTCGCCCGCGAGGGCAAGCTCGACCCGACGATCGGCCGCGAGAAGGAAATCGAGCGGGTCATGGAGGTGCTCAGCCGGCGCAAGAAGAACAACCCGGTCCTGATCGGCGAGCCGGGCGTCGGCAAGACGGCCATCGTTGAGGGGCTGGCGCAGCTCATCGCCAAGGGCGAGGTCGCCGACAGCCTGCGGGACCACCGCGTCCTGGCGCTGGACATGGCTGCCGTCATCGCTGGCACCAAGTACCGCGGCCAGTTCGAGGAGCGGCTCAAGGCGATCATGAACGAGATCGCCCAGAACAAGGACATCATCCTGTTCATCGACGAGCTGCACACCTTGGTCGGCGCGGGTGCGGCCGAGGGCGCGATCGACGCGTCCAACATGCTCAAGCCTGCCCTGGCCCGGGGCGAGCTGCAGTGCGTCGGTGCGTCGACGCTCAACGAATACCGCAAGTACATCGAGAAGGACGGCGCCCTCGAGCGTCGCTTCCAGACCGTGATCGTGGATCCGCCGACCGTCGATGAGTCGATCGAGATCCTGCGCGGTCTCAAGAAGCACTACGAGGAGCACCACAAAGTCGTGATCCCCGACAGCTCGCTGGTTGCTTCGGCCAAGCTGTCGGAGCGCTACATCACCGACCGGTTCCTCCCGGACAAGGCGATCGACGTGATCGACGAGGCCGGCGCGCGGGCGCGCCTCGCCACGCAGGTTCCGCCCCCCGAGGTCGCCGACCTGAAGGAGAAGCTGGAGGAGCTGGCGAAGCGCAAGGACGCCGCGATCCGCGATCAGGATTTCGAGGCTGCGGCGGAGCTGAGGGACCAGGAGCGGGAGCTCCAGGCCGAGATCCGTCGCAAGCAGGAGGAGTGGGAGCAGGAGCGGCGCACTCATCGCCCCGTGATCGGGGAAGAGGACATCGCGTT
>Ga0180220_1002286_pt1 | contig 12558 bp, 16 predicted proteins | sample eDN5th37CBELigBY_FD_151335 | JGI IMG/M metagenome (GOLD analysis project Ga0180220, IMG submission 151335) | Enriched backyard soil microbial communities from Emeryville, California, USA - eDNA 5th pass 37_C BE-Lig BY (version 2) (version 2) | ecosystem: Environmental > Terrestrial > Soil >... | reverse complement strand
CGTCGTGCCGATGGAATTGCCGGGATAGATCGCGGAGTACGGCCCATACAGCACGTCGACGCGCTCGATCTCCTCCGGGGCGATCATGTTCCAGCGCGGCGCGTCGAAACGTCCCAGAAAGTTCGACAGCAGGTAGCCGTCCACGAAGACCAGACCGCGCGGTGCCTGCAGCGTGGAAAAACTACGCCCCCCGATCAGCGCATTGCGATCGCCGATGTAGCGTTTGCGAATCGTCAGGTTCGGCACATAGCGCAGTGCGTCCTCGGGGTTCACGAGGTTCTGCGTGCGCAGATCCTCCGCCGTCTTCGAGGCCGTGGGATTGGGCACCTCGACCGTGCGCTCCCGTACGCCGGTCACCATGATCGATTCGATGAGCGTGTCGGTCGCGATGCCCTGCGCACACACGACCGGCGCGGCTGCGACCGACAGAACGACTGCCGACGCAAACACCCGTATGTTCACGATAATTCTCCAGAGACTCGACGGCACGCTGTGCAGTGCGTACCAGGACGATCATCAGGGGTCGATGCTCAGGAGTACGCGGGGGGTCCGCGGATTTGATCGGCGCGCTCAGGGCCGATGCCGGGCAGGAAGATCGAGCGGGCGACGATGGGCGCCGTGCCGGCGTCCGTCAGCGTCGCCACGAGCTGCGGCACGCCCAGCACGAGTGCGACCGTCGCGAGGGCGTAGGGGCAAGGTATATCGAGCCGGGTGCCATCCTCGCCGTGGTAGACGCCGCCCGAGGCGTCGTGCGATGCATGCCCGGCCGCACCGGCGCCGACTTGATGCACGGCATCGAGATCAGCGACGTCCGCATGCATCGCATGGGCGGCATGACCCGAATGCACCGACTCGCCGCCTGCAGAGGCGGCGGGGCGTACGTCAGTGGCCGCCGACGCGAGCGCGACCACCTGTGCAGGTGCCGGCCCCTGCGCCGGGCAGAACACGAAGTGCAGCCCGTTCGCATCGAGCGCCAGCATGAACCCCACAGGCACGAACAGCTTGGCTACCAGTAACGGCAGCAGCCAGACGGCCCAGGTTCTGAACAAGCGGCGGGTCATGACGGAGCGAAGTATAGGAGAACTGCGCGAGCGAGATTCTACGCAGATACGCGTGCGGCTGCGCAGCCGCCACGTTGTCCATCTGACAACGACTTACGAGCGCCTGCGAGCCCCTGATTTCGCGTCGTAGGGCCGCACTCATACGGTCGAGCTGCCCACGTAAAGATGACCTACGCTGCATGGCCTCGAACACCGCCCAGCTCAGTAGGCCGGCAGTTCACGCGCCCGGCAGGAACGCATCCATCTGCGCCGGTACACCTGCGCTCGGCAGAACAGAGGTTCTGCCCGTTCACATTCGAATAGCAGCATGAACCCCACGGGCACGAGACGCTTCGCTACCAGCAACGGCAGCAGTCGGGCAGCCTAGGTTCGGAGCAGGCGGCAACTCATGATGGAGACAAGCATAGGGGAACCATTGGACAACGGTACCGCCAACGAGTTGCTCAAGCGCGATATCGAGTTCATCGAGACGGCGAAGTAACGATTGTCGCCGTTAGGCCTAGACGCTGAGTATCGCCGCAGCCAAAGCGTAACCTTCGAAGCTAGGCGCAGCACCGCTCTGCATGCTGCTTTTAGCTGCTGCGCGAGGACCCTGTAGCTCTGAACCCTGACGCCAATGACCCGCCCCTGGCTCAGGCCATCGTAGGCGTAGGTTGGCGAACAAAGAATCAGTGCCAGCAAACAAATCCGCTCCTTCATTCCTCTTGCCCCCGGACACCAGATGTCTCGATACTGTTCACCTCGCGCGTGGCGCAGGGATCTTACGCAGACGTGACGACGCCCGGAAGATCGATAACGCACCCCTAGAACCCTGCACCGGCCCTACCCACCAGCCCTGTGTTTCAGGACGGCCCTCGTAGAGCGGGTTTTTGTACCCCAGTCAGAACACTGACGTGATCGGCCATCCCAGGAGACGAGCATGGCAGAAAATGCATTGATCGTAGGCGCAGGCAAAGGCCTGAGTGCATCGCTTGCTCGCCGGCTGGCTCGTGAGGGCATGAATGTCGCGCTCGCGGCGCGCAACATAGAGAAACTGGCAGATCTCGCGCAGGAGACGAATGCGCGCAGGTACGCCTGCGACGCGAGCGATGCGAGCTCCGTGACGAAACTGTTCGAAGGCGTCGAAGCAGATGTCGGCGTGCCCGACCTCGTCGTCTGCAACGTCGCGAACCGGTATCGCGGGCCGATAGACGAGCTGGATCCCGCACAGGTCCGACGATCGTACGAAATCACGGCACTATCGGCCTTTCTGGTCGCGCAGCGCGCGGCGAAGAGCATGCTGAGATCAGGCCACGGCTCGATCTTCTTCACCGGCGCAACGGCGAGTGTCAAGGCGCTGCCGCACTCCGTGCCCTTCTCGATGCCCAAGTTCGCGGTTCGCGGCCTTGCCCAGGCCCTCGCTCGCGAATTGGCGCCCAGGAACATACACGTGGCGCATTTCATCATCGATGGCGGCATCGCCACGAGCTGGAAGACGCCTGGTGAAGCAGGGCCGGCCGACAAGTGGCTGGATCCGGATGCGATCGCCGATACGTATCTGCAGATCCACCGTCAGCACCGCAGCGCGTGGACCTGGGAGATCGAGCTTCGCCCCTGGACGGAATCCTTCTGAGGTTCGTGCTCACACAAAGCGCGCGTCGACATCCATGCACTCGATCGCAAGTGGGCGATTCGTTACATGCCCGCAGGCGACCTGCTGCGCGAGCCCATGTCGGTGCTGTTCGGGCTCGATCGTCCTTGGCGTGATGCAACCACCCGGAGTGTTCTGATGACCCCTACCATTACCGCTTTTGAGCGCTCGCCCGATCGCGGCCGGGGGCTTGCACGTGACATGCGCGTCCGCTGGGCACTCGAAGAAGTGGGCCAGCCTTATGACGTTCGTCTGGTGTCCTTCAGTGAGATGAAGGCGCCCGCCTACCGCGTCCTGCATCCGTTCGGGCAGATTCCGACGTATGAAGAAGGCGATCTCGCCCTGTTCGAGTCGGGGGCGATCGTGTTCCATGTCGCCGAACGACACGCGGGGCTGCTGCCGGCCGATATTCATGCTCGGGCGCGAGCGATCGCATGGATGTTTGCCGCGCTCAATACAGTGGAGCCGCCGATCGTCGATCTGGAGATGGCCACACTCTTGGAGCGAGACAAGTCCTGGTATGCAGAGCGCCTCGCGATGCTTCAGGAGCGTGTGCGCGTGCGACTGACCGAGCTTTCCAGCCGGCTTGCTCATGCCGACTGGCTCGATGGTGCGTTCAGCGCCGGTGACCTGCTGATGGTCACCGTGCTGCGCAGGCTGGGGTCACGCGAACTGGAGAGCCACCCGAACCTGTCTGCATACGTTGCCCGTGGCGAAGCGCGGCCCGCCTACCAGCGTGCCTTCGACGCTCAACTGGCAGTTTTCCGCGGCGCCCGCTCATGATGCAGCCGAAGATCATGTATATCGCCCGACCCCGAGCATATCGATTGTCGTTCGATGAGATCCAGCACCTCATCGAAAGCGGCTGTGGGGGAACATCGGTCCACTCATATCCACGAGGGTCGAAATGCCCCCCCCAGCGCCCAGCTTGTTCCCGGCCAGAAAGCAGACATCTGGGGCGGGAGAGCATCCGGGTTTGCGCCGCAAGGGCTACTCCCGGACAATTCGCGCCACAGCCGCGGCCAGATCATGTCCGAAAAATCGCTCCTACACGTCTCACGACCCCTCGCACGTACCTCTTCGACGCCTGACCAGGATCGCTTTCGCTATCTCATCGATCGGATCGAGAAGACGCGGCGTGCACGAGCCCATTGGGACGAACTGATCGTCGTATTCAAAGCGTCGGAGGCCAAGCGCATCCATCCGCTGCGCGTAGCGCTCGAGCAAGTCACGCGCGAGACCGTTCTCCTGATCGATCAACTGCTCGATCAAAAGGGTTGGTCGCGAGCGGACCAAAACGCGCTGAAGGACATCGTATGTCATACGGCGAAGGCTCTGCTGCACACCAATCCTCACGATGTCGAGATCCGAACGATCTTCGACCGCCACAGCTCGATAACCTTCGAAGGCACGAAGCAGGAAGGGCTCGACGAGCTGAAGCGACATGCGAAGGAATACATGGGCATCGATCTGGATGACGCCGGCATCGAGTCCGAAGACGATCTGGTCGAGCGCATCTACGAATTCATGAAGGACGACGAGGCACGTGAGCGCGAGCGTTCGGCAAAGCGCCGGAAATCGCCAGGACAACAACGTGCGGAAGCCAACGCCCGATCGGCCAAGCAGCTATTGAGAGATATTTACCGCAAGCTAGCCAGCGCGGTGCATCCGGATCGCGAGGCAGATGATACGCGGCGGGCCGAAAAGAACGCGCTCATGCAACAGATCAACCGCGCGTACGCGACGAATGATCTGTTCACGCTGCTCGAAGCACAATCGCGTTTGGAACTCATCGATCCGGATCGCGTGAGCAAGATCAGCGGTGAACGGCTGCAGCAATTCAACCGACTACTGTCGCAGCAGCTCGAGGCGGCGAAGGCAGAACTGCAATCGCTCCAGGATGCCTTTCGCATGGATCACGGACTGCCGCCCGGTCCCGCGATGAGTGCGCAGGATCTTTACCTGGTCACCCGACGGCGCGCGCGCGAATTGCGCGCGCATATTCATCAGCAAGAGCGCTTCCTCGAAGTGCTGGCGAACAAGAGCGCAACAAGGCGCTGGCTCAAGCAACAACGACGCCTCGACAACACTTTGGACGAGGACTGAGTGCTTGAGCGCTTTCCTGGCTATGGCGAATAGAAGCGCGCCTCGCTATCTCGAATAGGAGTGCGCTGAGCCAGAAACGGCACAACCGTTCGTTGCATCAAGTCATGGATCAGGTCATTGCCGCCACGAGTGCGCGCATCCGGATCGCCTGTGAAAACGACGACCGCATTCAGCTTCGGAAGAACGAACAGGAACTGACCGCCGTAGCCCCACGCGAACCATGCCGAGTATCCGGCGTAGCGCGTGTGCCACCACAGATATCCGTAATCGTGGCGCGTATTGAAACTGCTGTTCAGGAAGTGCGAGGTCCAGGAGGCATCGATCCAGTCCTTCGCCAACACGCGGCGCCCCTCATGGACACCACCTTCGAGGTATAGCTTGCCGAAAGCGAGCAATGCCCGCGGGCTCAACGCCATGTTGTTGCCGCCGAAATAGTGGCCCTGTGGATCACGATCCCAGCCGCCGATCTGCGCTCCCAATTTATCGAAGAGGTGGCGTTGCGCATACGCGCGCAACGTCATGCCCGCTGCGTTGCCCAGAACCGCGGCAAGCAAGTGCGTGTCTCCGGTGCTGTATGTCATGCGACTGCCGGGCTCATGAGCGAGACCCCGACTCAGCACGTACGCGATCCAGTCGCGGCTGCTGACCCACGCGCCGTAGTTGTGAATGCTCGTGGAAGGCAAGCCGCTCGACATGGTCAGCAAGTGCCGAACGGTAATCTCGCGACGCTTGTCGCCGTTCGGGATGCGCGCGAAGTACTGTGGTAGGTACTCGCTGATTGGCGTATCGAGCGAGCGCAAATCGCCACGTTGCAACGCGATCGCAGTCAATGCATTCAGAATGCTCTTCGATGCCGATTTGATGTTGATCGGCTTCTCGAACGACCCACCACGTGCGTAGTATTGATGAACGATCTCGCCGTGCTGAAAAAGGATAAACCCGGATAGGCGCGGTAACGTCGCGAGCGCAGCCGAGATCTCATCAACAGCGACCCGTGGTCTCGCGACCGACGACACGCCGGCTGGCGCAGTCGGCGTAGCCTCTGGCGCCTCCCTCGACCAGGAGGTCATACTCAGCGTCAGTAATGCCGCGCAGCAAAAGCAGAATCGTATGCGCAAAATGTGCCGCTGAGTGCCCAAAATCCCAGCAGTGTGTAACACGCGTTGCAGCCCCATCATTCGCACAGATCCTCTTCCGACCAGAATCCGGCATCACTCTTCCGGCACGATGGGCTCGACTCCGGACGCTCGCTGAAGTACCCGATGATAGCCGCCCGTCAGTCGGACAAATAGTAGTCCACGGTCGATACCACTCGAATCTTCTTCAGGTAGGGCGTGTTGCTGTCGCGATCCTCGATCGTGAATTGGCCCTGGTTCGCGCGCTTGATCTTCCCCAACCGGCTTTTCGAGTCCGCGGCGAACTGCTCCGCAACGGCCCTGGCGTTGCGGGTCGCCTCCTCGATCATGGCCGGCTTGATGTCGTTGAGCTTCGTGAACAGGTAGTTCGTTCGCTGGCTGTATTCGTCGCCTCCAAAGGCGATGCCCTTCTTCCCGAGCTCCGCCATCTTCTCCTGGGACTTGCGCACCAGATCGATGTTCTCGGAGTAGACCGTGATCGTTTGCTGAGCCGTGTATCGCAGCGCGACTCGCTGCTCGCCATAGCGCTCTGCGTATTTGTCCGTCACCAGGGGCGGCGCACTCGTCACCTCGCTTGCGGAAAATCCTTCCCCCTGCAGAAAGTCGAGAATCACCTTGGTGTTGCGCTCCATCTGCCCGTACAGCCCGCCCAGATCGTCCCCGGCCGCGGCAAAGCGGATCGGCCAGACCGCGACGTCGGCGGGCAGTTCTCGTTCCGCCAGCCCCTTGACCGTCACGACGCGCTCGTACTCCTTGAAGCGGATCGCGCTGGATCCGGCGAGCCAGCCGAATACAGCCAGGCCGAGAAAAATGAATACGCCAAGAATGAAGGCCGATTTCTGTTCGCCGGTCATGCCTGTCTCCAACTCCGAAGTCGTCTCGTGCACGTCGGTTCACGTGCAGCAAGAAGGTGGCCGCAAGTTGGGAGCTTAGCATTCCGCGTCCGGCCGTTCCGCAGCCGATCCTGCCGCGCCACAGTGCCGCACCGGCATCAAAGATCCAGGCACCCCCTGCGTTCAGTGCCCGACGCTCGCGTCCACATGCGCGGCATCAGGGAGGTCCGCAGGAAGGCTGGCCTTCGTAGTACGCTCGGAGCTCGAGCGCGATCTCTTCGGGAATGGCGTCGATCGCGGGGAGTGCATGCGAAGCCGTTTCGAACAGCACCGACGGGTCCTGCCCTTCGTATCCTCCCAGGTTCGGCCGATGGATGCGGTAACCGATCAGATCGCGCAGTGCAGGCGCAAACTCCCTCGCGATGTGTGGCGGGTACGACAGAAACGCGTTCTCGTACTGCTTCAACCACCCGAGACAGTAGCTCAGAATCACGCCCGTGCGCGGCTGATCGCTGCGATTCGCGCCCCCGCAGTGGGTGAGCGATCCCAGGTACACGAGGGCCGATCCACGCGGCATCTCGGCGACGATCGCCGCCGCCGGGTCGATATCGCGCGTCAGCGGCTGAAACTGACTGCGCGGCCACAGCAGCGTCGCGCCGTTCTGCGCCGTGAACTCCGAGAGCGCCCACATGACGTTCACGAGGTACTCGACCCTGCCCTTTGCGCACGGCCACATCTCCTCGTCGCGGTGAGGCACCTGCTGGCGCTGTCCGGGATGCAGACGAACGGCCTGGGTGAGATTGAGTTGGTACCAGTCGCAATGCGGCCCGAGGATCTCGTTTACGAGGCGCAGCACCTGCTCATGCAGCGCGAGCGCCCGCACAGTCTTGGATTTGAGCAGGAGCGATCCGAACCGCGTCGTTTGCCAACCGTAGAAGTCACCCTGGCATCGCGGCGTCGCCCTAAACCAGGGTTCGAGTTCCTCGCACAAGCGATCGACCGTCTCCTCCGGCAGCAGCCGATCGAGAATCAGATACCCGTGGGCACGGAGCCGATCGAGTGCCGCCGGGAAGCCGGCTCTGCGCACGGCCGGTCCGTCAGCAGATCGTGCCCGCAGCGCCTGCGTGCTCACGATTGGACTCCGGAAACCTTGGCTGTCACGCACGGCGGCGGGGACGAGGTATTCGTCGTTCGACCCAGCGCAAAGGCATGCGAGCGAAGGCCGGCACTGGCAGGCGCCGCCGCATGGAATCGGCTCACGGGCGCGTCGATCCCGAGCCGTTGCCTGACCCGACGCAAACCTTCCGTCGTGATCGAGGCGGAGACGGCCGTGATCTCGCCCTCATCGCCTCGCACGGTCGGCCCCAGGATCCTGGTGTCCCATCCACAATCGATCGCAAGCGGCAGCAGCGCGGAACCCGTGACGAAGGTCACCTCATCGACACCGAACAGCAGGGCTGCTTCCATGACTCCGCAAATGATTTCCCACAGCAGCGAAAGTCGCGTGCCGCGCTCGCTCAGACCGGGCGCGGTGCAAAAGCGAGAAGCCTCCCAGATCGCAGGTCCACGGGGCACGCCCGCACCACAGGCCGCCGTGAACAGATCGCTCATGAGATGCCGCCGCGTCGTGGGCAGCAGACGGGCCGATGCCTGCAGCGCTCCATTGCCGTCACACTTCGCGAGCAGATAAATCGTGTCCTCGCGATCGTACTAATCGATCTCCATGTCCCCGACGACGGGCACCTTCCAGCCGAAGCGGTCCACGAAGACGCTCTTGCGTTGGCGATGCATCTCGATGAGATCGTTCTCGAACAACCTGCGGTTTTCGGCAGTGACGATGTAGAGCATGAAAGCACCTCGCCCGTGCGCAGTGGGATGAGTTGGAGTGCAGCCTGCCCCGGGCACACGTTCGGTGAAGTCCTTCGATCAGGGGACAACGCCTGTGAGGAAATTGGCGCCGGTCAGGCGCGCCGAGCGCTACGGACAGAGATCTGGCCAGTGATCAGCGCCTCCACGACCGCCTGTGTCCGCGTCGCGACAGTCAGGCGGCGCTTGGCGCGCTCGACATACTCGTGCACCGTCGCCTCACTCACATGCAGCAGTTGGCCGATCGCCCAATCGTCCTTGCCGAGCGCAACCAGGGAAAGACAATCCCGCTCGCGTCGCGAGAGCCTCGCGCCCGGCATCACGGGCCAACTCGCATCGTGTCGAGTGAGCCCGGCAAACAGGTACTTCGCCATGAGTTCCGCCGCCCTGTAGCTCCACGGCTCGACCGTCGTCGAATCCGGCACGACCGAACAGGATGCTCGCAACAGGCCTGGAGCCCACGACAGATGGATGGGAATCGTATAGCCGTGCGCGATGCCGTATTCCGCGCCCCTTGCCAAAATCGATCTTTGCGCTTTCGACAGCACTTGCCTCTTGAAGACCCTGTCCCAGCGAAACGGCATGGGGCGCCGCTCCGCTTCCTGCAGCACCGGATCGATTCGGTACAGTTTCTGCTCGCTGTGGATCTTCACCCACCGCGCGGGATAGTTGTGCACCATGAGGGCATATGACGGCGGCCGCAACGGATCGACATGCGAGCAGCAGGCGAAAAATCGGAATCCCAGCCTTCCCATCGCCGTGCGGAACTCGCGCTGGAGCACCTCAGCCGAAGCACCGGCCTCGCAGCGCTCGATGAAGTGCAGAACACAATCGGATTGATTCATACGTGCACTCCCGCCACTCCTCGCAGCATGGCTGAGCCATGCGCAAGGCCGCCGCGCTGGGGCAGTCTGGCGGCCGGGTACAGGACAGCTCCTCCGAGCGTCACCCGACCTCATTCGTGCCCCGACTGTGGCACGGCTTTAGTGCCGTCTCGTCCGCGTAATCGAAGAAGAATCGTCACCGCACGCGCGCGTCGGGTCCTCCGGATGCACCGAATCGGGACCGCTCACGGCATTGCGGAACGAAAGCCGCAGGTCTCCAAAAGCAATCTGTCCCGATATCAGTGCGAATGCGACGGCCTGTGCGCGCGTGTGTGCGCCCAGCGCCCGCAGGGCATTATCGATATGCGTCCTGACGGTCGACTCGCTGATCCTCAGAGTCCTGCTCGTCGCCCAATCGGTATGGCCTCGTGCCACAGATTCGAGGCACTCGCGCTGTCTTTGCGACAAGCGCACCGCCCTGATCGTTCTCTGCTCGACATGCATGTCATGACACACAGCGTTGCTGCATACAGCAGTACGCCCAGCTGACCCGCCATTCTGTATCGCCAGGTCTCGAGCGGACCCCGATCAGGCACGATCGAACACGAGGCACGCCACGCGCGCGGCCGTCGGTCGAATCGCAACGGAATCGTGCAGCCTCCGACCAGTCCGCGCGCGGCAGCCGCCGCCATGATGCGCCTCTGCTGCCCGTCCAGCGACCGACGGAATCGGGCGTCGTTCCAAGAAAATGGCGTACACGCAGTCTCCGCGTAGCGCAACACCGGATCGTTTTCGTAGAGGCGCGCCGCAATGACGACGTCGATCCACACGCGAGGGTAGTTGTGGAGGCGAAGCGCGCCTGCCCCAGGGTCAGCGCGAGAGCAGCACGCAAAATATCGGAATCCAAGTGCGGCAAGCGTGCTCGCGTAGCGTGCGCAGAGTTGCATGGGTGGCTCGCCGAGCGCGCAGCGCTCGACGAAGCCTTGAGCCAGGTCGAAGTGGTCCATGCTTCGCCCATCCAACTGACCGACGGATGCAGTGTATCCGGTGCGCGTGAGCTTCCTCCTCACGATTTGTACGCACGATTGCGAGATAGTTCCCTCGCGAGGGTCCACAGCATGATCAACACCGCGCACCTCGTCGCGATAGTGCCGATCGACATGCCGCGCGCGTCCCCGCCGCATCCATCAGATCCAGTTCCCCTGATCCTGATCTCGCGGTCCGCCGAGCCACGCAATCCGATCGAGGCACACCAGCATCGCAGTTTCGCTATCGGCCAACCGGCAATTCATTCTTGAGCCGGTATTTGGTCGAGGCGGCACACCAGCGATGAGCAGTGTGGTCTTCCCGCTCGCCCAGCGCCAGTCACGGAGATGACCTTCGGAATCAGGGTTTCCCTGAGGGGCGGTCCGGCCGCCGAAAGGCTTGTTCGCGGGCTCATCGCATGGCTAATGAGTCTCCATCGTCTGGCTCCTCCGTCTGATTGGATTGCATCGGATTTCCATTTCGGATCTCTCCTGGATTCCGGCCGATCAGTGGAATCAAGGACGCGAACGCTTCCAACCTGAACAGCTCCGGGCGCCTGTTTTGATACGCAGCGACCACTCGCGCCAGGCCGGACGCACTGTGTCGTAGATAGCGGGCCGATTCGCTCAGGCTTGCGATCCCGCGCTCCCTCGCATACCACGCAATTCGTGCCCGGGCGAGCACCAATTCGCGCCGACCGCAACGCGATACGAGCTGGCTGTAGGCTACGTCGTGCAGGCGACACACATGTGCAGCGACCTCGGTCAACGACAGCATGCTGCGCGTCGTCCGAACCCCGCGTGGCAGACCGGCCATGAACTCAGGACTCCCCAGAATCCCAGGCGTTTCGCCGTGCCCCTGCTCGAACAGTCGATTGAGCTGCTCGGGTGGCCGATCTGCCAGCAGCTTGCGGTATGCCGTCTTGGCCTCGTTCCGAGACCCGAGAAGCTGAATCACTTTGCCCGTGTACAACCAGGGTGTGCGGCTGCAGCCCAGGTAGGTCCTGTGGCTGTCGTAGGCATAGTCTTCTGGTCGCCGCACCAGACCGCCCAAGACTGGCAAGTAGTGCAAATAGTGGATCAATGGCAAGAGATAGGTCTCGGGTTCGACCAGGGTCGCTCGGTAACGACCTCGAAACAGAGAGCCGGGCTCGCAGCGGCGTCGACAGACCTGGTACGAATAGCGGCAGGTCAGCTCACTCATGAAGGCCCCGAGCGGAGATCGGTCGATCGTCAGGACGAAATGCATCGCATCCGGCATCCAACAATAGCCATGCAGACGCGCATGGGCCCGTATCAGTGCCGTCGCCAGCAAGTGGTCGAGTAGCGCGTATTCGTCGGCATCCAAGAAGAGCGGCACACTCGAGCCTGTCCGACGAACGACGTAATAAGTTCCGCCGGGTACATGAATCCTTGCTCGACGAGGCATTCGCACTCCCCTTCGACAGGCACGCGCGAGTCCGAGCATGCCGCGAGCTCGGCAATGGCAATCCCTGCTGATCAGGGGACAGCGCTTGTGAGGGAGAGGTTTGACCACCATGGTCTACGATCAGACGCTCCGGCCTGCGAAGCACGTAGAGCTGAGTAGAGTGATGCAAGGACCACATAGCGTATCGCAACTTCCCGGACTGCATTTCTGCAGTGCCGGGCACTCACGACGATTCGATCCTGGGCTCCAATAATTCGACTCGACGCGAATCGCCCTCTCTGAAACGTCCGAGCTGCGCTCTTGCGATGCAGACCCATGAAACTCAAGCAGATGTCTCTGCCGGCGGCCCGGTGGTGAGCTTCGACGGACCCAGCACCGAAGCCTGCCCGACATAGACGAGCATCCAATGCAACAGACGAACCGATTGACGATCGCGGCTATGTCGTTAGCCTGCACCGCGCCACCGCGGATGGCATCGTTCGTTCATCTCACGTCAACAACCGGAGATACACACATGCGTACCGTCAACTGTGTCGATCTGGGCAATGTTCTGACCGAAACGAAGGATATCGCATTGCTTGGAGGCCCCGATCAGAGCGTGTTCCAACGGCAGGACGGCTGATCGGCCTTGCCAGCGCGGCACGCCGC
>Ga0180220_1002285_pt1 | contig 12570 bp, 8 predicted proteins | sample eDN5th37CBELigBY_FD_151335 | JGI IMG/M metagenome (GOLD analysis project Ga0180220, IMG submission 151335) | Enriched backyard soil microbial communities from Emeryville, California, USA - eDNA 5th pass 37_C BE-Lig BY (version 2) (version 2) | ecosystem: Environmental > Terrestrial > Soil >... | reverse complement strand
GAGGCGCACTTGCGCGAGCTGCTACCGCCGCTGACCGCCGTTTTGTCCCGGCAGCAAGTGCGCTTTCGCATACTCGTCGTCGAGCAGTTGCCCGAAGGCCTGTTCAATCGCGGCAAGCTGCTCAACATCGGCATGCAGCACGCAAAAGATGTGTCCGACTACTACTGCCTGCACGACGTCGACGCCGTCCCGGTGCTCGCGAACTATGCGTGCCCTTCGCAGCCGCTGCGCCTCGTGAGCACGATCGTCCATGCGCCGGCGGATCGGCCAGCGCACGCGATGGTGCAGTCGTCGCCCGCTGCGATCGGGCGGGCCGCGTCGCACGATGCGCCGCGGGTCGACCCCTCGAACCGGCATGCGCATGTCGTCGCGAGCGCGGCGCGCGCGGATTATTACTTCTCCGGCGCCATCTCGATTCGCAAGGAGCAGGCGTACGCAGCCAACGGGTACTCCAACGAATACTGGGGATGGGGCAAGGAGGACGATGACTTCTTCTTCCGTCTGCTGCTCGCCGGTTATCTTTGCTACTACGACACCCAGGGCGTGTTCCACGACCTGCCGAACCCCGCGCACCAGCAGGTCGAGCGCAACAGTCGGACGACGCCGCCGCATGTCGGCAGGAACAGGCGCCGGCGCAGCCTGCTCGTGCGGGGGCTCATCGACCCGCGCGCTGAAGGGCTGAGCAGCCTGCGCTATGAGCTGCTCGAGCATCACGACCGCGGCGATCACGAAAGAATTCTCGTTCGCTGGTAAGCTGCCGCGCTGGCGCGGCGCCGTGCGGCCCCGCGGTCGGCGGCCCTCAGAATCGATCCACGATCTCGTCTCCGGCGATCTTCGGAGATCCACGGGGCGAATCGTTGGTCGATCCGCAAAGCCGATACGCGGTGCCTGAGGCCGCGGCGTGATCCGGGGACGCTTGATCGTCTGGCCGCGGGTTCGCGCCGTGCACTCGCTTGGAAGGATGTTGATTTGATACGAGCATTGCGGTGTGTCGTCGTCGCCGGTCTGTGTGCCGGCCTCGCGTATTCGACGGCCGGGTGGGCGAGGGGCGTCAGTCCCTACCTCCCGTTGAATCTGTCTCCCGAGATCGAGCGTCAGATCGAGCGCGTACTCATCCTGGCGGACAAGCCCGTGATGTCCCGGCCGATCGCCGCCGCGACGGTGCTCGATGCGCTGCCGGCAGCCTGCCGCAGCGACGAACGCCTGTGTCGCAGCGTGCGCCGCTATCTCGATCGATACATGAACAGGATCGGGCTCGGTCATGCGAGCATCGAAGCCGCGCTCAGCGACGGCGCGGCGCCGCTGCCGAACGCACGCGGCATGCACGGCGACAGTGCGTGGCGTGCCTCTGCGCAAGCCTACTGGCAGGCGAGCGATTACGCGATCCTCAGCCTCGGCGGCGTCGCATACGATGACGATGCCTCGCCGGCTGGTTCCATGCTGAGCGTCGGCTTCGACTTCGCGCAGCTCGACGTCGGCTACCGCGATCATTGGCTGTCGCCGTTCACGGACGGCGCCATGCTCATCAGCACGCAGGCCCGGACCCTGCCGTCCGTGACACTGTCGAACTACAGGCCGCTGACTGCCTTCGGGTTTCAATACGAAGTGTTCCTTGCGGAAATGGAGCGCTCCGATCGCATCCGATTCGGTGACGGCTTCACGTCCGGTCGGCCACGTCTCGCGGGTGTGCGGCTCGCCATCGAGCCCGCCGCCGGGTGGTCGCTCGGGGCGAATCGTCTCGTGCAGTTCGGCGGCGGCCGGCGCGGCGGTTCCTCATTCGGCGATTTCATGGATGCTCTGCTCGATCCGAGCCGCAAGGACAACCGCAGCGCGAGTCTCGGCCAGGATGAAGAGTTCGGAAATCAGGTCGCGGCATGGACCAGCCGCTTCATTTTTCCGGGTCCGATTCCGTTCGCCGCCTATCTTGAATATGCCGGGGAAGACACGTCCTATCGCGGCAACTATCGCCTGGGGAACGCCTCTCTTGCGATCGGGCTGACGTTTCCGCGGCTGTGGCAGCGCTTCGATCTTACGTACGAAGCCACCGAGTGGCAGAACGGCTGGTATGTGCACGGCCTGTATCTCGACGGATTGACCCAGGACGGCCACGTGCTCGGCCACTGGGGTGCCGACGAACGCGTGCGCGGCGATGGTGTGGGCGCGCAGACGCACATGTTGCGCCTGGGTTGGCAGCCGCCCTTCGGAGGTCTGGCGCAATTGCGAGTACGCACCGTGGCGAACGAAAGCTACACGAGCTTCGACTACGAGCGTGGCTACGACGTCACCGTCGCATACTCGCGTGCGCTGAACGGCTACACCGCCGGCGCGGAGGTCGTGGCGGGCCGGGACGTGTTCGGCGAGACGTTCGGCCGGCTCGCGGGCGTACTGCGCTTCGGCGACGAGTGGATGAGCGATGCAGGGGCCGGCTGGAGCGGCGCCATGGCGCGCCCCTGGGGCGCCGAGCTGTTCGTGGATGCGGGCCTGGCCGCCAGCAAGGTAAGGATCCGCATAGATGACGGCGGGCGGGAGGTCAGGCCGGGAGCCGAGCTGGCGCCGCACGTGGCGGCAGGCGCGAGGCGCGCCGTCTCGGAGCGCAGCGATCTGGGCGTCCGGCTCGAGCTGGATCGCGTCGACGATCACATGCTGCTCGCCGTGCGCGCGCTCGATTACCGCTATCGTTTCCACAACCGCCTGGCGTTCGGCCTGTTCGCGGGCGCAGCGCGCTATGACGTCGCGACTCCGGCCTACGGCTATTACTTCGGTGCGGGCGCTCAGTGGCGCGACGTGCTGCCGAAGCTCGACCTGAGCCTCGACCTGCGCTACGCGGACAAGGTTGCACGAGACAAGCTGCTGCCGGGAGATCCGCCCGCGGACCCGCGCCCCGACATCTTCTACGACGTCGAAAGCGCGAGCCTGTCGTTGAGCTATCGTTTCTAGCCCGTGTAGCCGACGCGCGTTCTGTGCCGGCCGCGCAGCCCCCGTTCGACGCTGGCGAGGATTCTGCTCAGCTTGCGCATGATCCGGCCGCCGGCACCCGTCCCGCGCTTCTGCAGAGTCGCCTCGTCATGCCGGTAGAGCTCGCCGTCCGGGTCGATCGTGCTGACGATCGCCGGATGGTCGATGACGGATGCCGCGCCTGCAGCGCCTGCAGGGCCTGCACCATCCACTGTGACGCATGCGTCGCCGCCATTCACCGTGTGCGCCGGTTCCGATCGGGCAACGAGCACCCTGCGCGCCGGGCGCTGCGCCATCCGCGGAGTGCAAATCGCGGGTGTGAGCTGAAACACGACCAGTCGGTCGAAGATCTCGTATTGCGGGTTCAGCACCAGCTGGTCGACGGGCGCCGTGCATCGCTGCGTGTAGGAAACGAGCCGCTGCGCACATCGCCTGGACAAGACGTATCCGCCGAGGCCGTCGTGGAAGCTGTAGAGCCGGACGAGCCGGTGCGCGCCGGACGCGTACCGCGACGCGATGCCGACCGTCACGGGTCGATGGCGTGTCTCGAGCTTGATGAAATCGGCATCCGCAGGCACCCATGCGTGCGAGCCCAGCACATCCCGTGCACTGTCCGAGAGGTGTACGTCATCCTCGAACACGGCCGCACAGGGCGCATCGTCGGCGGCGATCGCCTCCCAGCACGCCCGATGGCTCAGGAAACAGCCGATTTCCGCCGGCACCAGTGGTCTGACCCAGCGATGATCGGCACCGATGCGCTCGATCACCTGATCGGGGAGCAGGGCGCCGTCGACTGCCGCAATCCTCTCGAACTCGAGGCCGAGACGCTCGAATTCACGGCGCATGTGGAGCAGCCGGCCGGGTGAGCGGTCGAGATTGATGACGTAGCGCTTCAAACCGGCCTGGCCCGCGTCCAATGAGCTCGATGCCGCTATAGTCGGGCGAACGCCTTGCGCGCCGCTGCGACCGTCGTTTCGATGTCCTCGTCCGTATGCGCGATGGAGACGAACCCCGCTTCGAACGCCGAAGGCGCGAGATACACGCCTTCCTGCAGCATCGCGTGGAAGAACCGCTTGAAGCGGGCGGCGTCGCAGGCCATGACCTCGCTGAAGCGGCCCACCGGCTGGTGCTGTTCGGTGAAGAACAGCCCGAACATGCCGCACACGTGATTCGTGCTGAAGGGGATCGCCGCGGCACGGGCAGCCTGCGTCAGACCTTCGACGAGTTGTGCGGTCCGCTGCGCGAGCCGTGCGTGGAAATCCGGCTGCTCGCAGATCAGCTCCAGCGTCGTCAGGCCCGCGGCCATGGCGACCGGGCACCCCGACAACGTGCCGGCCTGGTACACGGGGCCGAGCGGGGCGATGTGCTCCATGATTTCGCGGCGGCCGCCGAATGCGCCGACCGGCATGCCCCCGCCGACGATTTTGCCGAGGGTCGTCAGATCCGGCCGCACTCCGTACAGCGCCTGTGCCCCGCCGAGGGCGACACGAAAGCCGGTCATCACCTCGTCGAAGATGAGCACGCTGCCGTGGCGGTCGCAAACCGACCGCAGCGTTTCCAGGAAGCCGGGTGCCGGGGGCACACAGTTCATGTTGCCGGCGACCGGCTCGACGATCACGCACGCGATCTCGCTGCCCGTTTGCGCGAACAGCCGTTCGACCTGAGCGGTGTCGTTGTAGGTCAGCGTGATCGTCTGCGCGGCAAGCTCCTTGGGCACTCCCGGCGAGGTGGGTACGCCGTAAGTCAGCGCCCCCGAGCCCGCCTTGACGAGCAGCGAGTCGGAATGGCCGTGATAGCAGCCCTCGAACTTCACGATCTTGTCGCGACCCGTGTAGCCGCGCGCGAGTCGGATCGCACTCATCGTCGCTTCCGTCCCGGAGCTGACCATGCGCACCCGCTCCACCGCCGGCATGAGCTCGCAGACTTTCGCCGCAAGCAGTGTCTCGATCTGCGTCGGCGCACCGAACGACAGGCCCAGCGCGGCGCGCTCCTGAACGGCCTGGATCACGCGCGGATGCGCGTGGCCCAGGATCATCGGCCCCCACGAGCCGACGTAGTCGAGATAGCGGCGCCCGTCTTCGCCGGTCACGTGCGCCCCGCGGGCGCTCGCGATGAAGACCGGCTCGCCGCCGACCGCACCGAAGGCACGCACCGGCGAATTCACGCCGCCCGGAATGTAGCGGCTCGCATCAGAAAAAGAGGACAAGTCGGCGCTCCGGCGAATAAGGGGTCCGCAAGTGTACGCAACCCGTCCGTCGCCCCGAAAGGGAAGGTGGACCCGGCACTGGCCGGACGGGTGGATCGGGCGGCTGGCTCGGCCGGGCAGGTGTACCGTGCGCGGCCGCCGCGGGCGCCGCGTCCCGCGGGACCTGACCGCGCAGGGCCCGCTTGCCTATAATCCGCGTCCTTTCTCACCAGCGCGGCGGTAATTTCCCAGCGATGAAAGCCTACATGTGCGTGATCTGCGGCTATATCTACGAAGAAGAAAAAGGAGACCCGGCCTCCGGCATCGCACCCGGCACGTGCTGGGATGACGTGCCGCTGTCGTGGCGCTGCCCGGATTGCGGCGCGGGAAAGGAGGACTTCGAGATGATCGAAGTCTGAGCAACAGCACCTACCGCTGTTCGAGCGGGTGCCCGCGACGTCGCAGCAACTCCACGACGCTGTCCTTGCCGACCAGGTGCAAGCTGCCGACGACGACGAGGTAGTCCTCGCGGTCGTCGAGCAGTGCCTCGATGCGTGCAATCCACTTGCGATTGCGGTCTACCGTCAAGGGGCGGTAGAGGTCCGGGTACTCCTCGAAACCCGCCGCCAGAAGATTCGCGAGCGTTTCGGTATCGCCGCGTCGCCAGGCCGCGAGCAACTCGTCGATCTCGCGCGTCATGCGCTCACTGTCCTCGACGCTGTACAGCAGGAACTCCTGCTGTTGCTGCGGGGACAGTGCGGCCAGCATCGACAGCTGCTGGCGCAGGGTTTCCAGTCCCTCGATCGGCTTGCCATCGCTGATCGCGCGCTGTGTGAGCCGCTGCTCGACGCCCGCGCCGGCCTCCAGGCCCATGCTCGCCATGTGGAGCTGTACGAGGGTCATCGCGGCGAGCCACGGCCGAAAGCGATCGAGCGTTGCCGGATCCAGGCCGAGCTCGCGCGCGCGGGCCGCCACTTTCTGGTAGTCCTGCGCGCCGAGCTGCTGTTGCAGCGATTCGCCGGCCGGCAGCACGCCCAGCTCCAGCGCCGCCTGCTGCATTTCGAGGGGATCGAGATCGTCCATGTCGATCTCCATCAGCAGCGCCTCCGCGTCCTCGTAGGCGGCCTCGATCGCAGCGGGCATCTGCTCGGCCGCTTGCAGGAAGTGCACTGAGCCCAGCAGGTACACCGTGTTCGAGCGCCCGCGCAGCGCCCAGAGCACGTGGTGGCCCGAGGGTGCCGGCGGCGTCCTGGCGGCGGGTTGCGCCGCGGGGCCGGGTGGGGCATCGGGAACGTGCTGCGCGGCAGCGGCGCAGCCGCAGCAGGCGAGCAGGGTCAGCAGTGCCGCGGGAATGCGCATCAAGCCGACTATAGAACGGATTTCGACCCGGCGCCGCAGCAGCGCTCAGGCGACGCTGCTGCGTGCGTGGCATTCCAGCCAGCACACCTCCGTCGTGATCGTGCCGTCCGGGTTCAGCTCGAGCACGCGATAGCCCGGTGGCCGATCGTCGATCGCGAACTCGCGACTGCCCGGCAGGAACTGTGCGCAGGTCGCCGGCGTGGCCATGAAGCGCACTCCGCCCACGAAGCTGTCGAGCGCTTGATGCACGTGACCCCACAGCACGCCACGCACGTTCGGGTGCGAGCGCACGATGCCCATGAAAGCGTCCGCATCGCTCAGGCCGACCTGGTCGAGCCAGTCGCTATGCATGCTGATCGGGTGATGGTGCAGGCACAGCAGCACGTGATGATTGCGGTGTTCGTCCAGGACGATGCGCAGCCGTTCGAGCTGCTCGGTTCCCAATCGCCCGCCCGCGTCGTTCGCGACCCATGTGTTCAGCATCACGACCAGCCAGCGGCCGAACTCGCTGTGGCCTTCGATTCGGAACGGCGCGCTGCTCAACGCTGCGCGCATGTGCTCCGGCAGGTCGTGGTTGCCTGGCAGGCACAGCACGGGTACGTCCGAAGCGCCGAAAATCTGGCGGATCCAGCGGTAGCCGCCCGGATCGTCCTGTACCAGATCGCCGGTCAGCAGCACGGCATCGCTGCGGCGGCAGCGCCGCCGTGCGTCAGCAAGGACCGCCTGCAATGCCGGCAAGGTCGCAATGCCGCGCAGACGCTCGTCGGGATCGCCGAACAAATGCATGTCGCTGAATTGGATGAGCCGGACGGATTGCATGACTTGCCAGATTTCCTCGCCGGCCCGAACGCGGCGTCATGGTGACGTGCGGTCCTGAACCCGGGCCAGAATGAAGCAACACAAGGGCTACATAGATCGTCCGTCGCAATGCTAGCCGTCGGACGCGTCCGAAAAAGTGATCGATGTCTTAAGGATCCGGACGTCGCGCGCGCGGTGCGCGAATCTTTGCGCTCCGTCTCATTCGCGTCCCTCGTGCATCCCTCACCGCTGCCCGCATCTCTCCGGTCGCTCCACGTACCACATGGCCCGGGCCGCATGGCCGCGAGACGCTCTCGCGTCGCGAGAAGGCCCGCTGCACTGCGAAGATCCTCGGCGCATCGCGTCGCGCGACGCGGCGGCGGCTGCGATGCCTCACGCCGGGTGAGCAAACGCTGCCAGAAGAACGCACCCTTGTGAACCTGGTTCCGATCCGCGACAGGGTCGCTGCGGATTGCCCGGTCCGGCCCCTTAGTCCAAAATGCGCGGCCTGCCGTCGCCCTGATCTCGACTCGAGGTGGGACCTCGAGACGTTCCGAGGAAGGCCGCGCTCGAGGGCTCCGGGCCGATCCCGGAGTGCCGGGTCGTCGCAGGCCCGACGTGGATGTCGGTCCGATCGTCGGTCGCGGGCACGGTCCCGCCGGCATGCGGGCGGTGGCGCCCGGAACGTCAGTCCGGGAACATCAACCCGGAACATCGCGAGTGGCGACGCACTTGGACACGATCCCGTGTCCGGGGCGCCTTGGATTTTGGCCTGATTTCGACTTCGACGAGATTCCCTGATGCAGACATCGCGCCGCCGGCAGCTCGCCAACGCCCTTCGGGTTCTGGCGATGGACGCGGTCCAGAATGCGAATTCCGGCCATCCAGGCATGCCGATGGGCATGGCCGACATCGCCGAGGTGTTGTGGAACGATCATCTGCGCCACAACCCCGGCCATCCGCAGTGGTCTGATCGTGACCGCTTCGTCGTCTCGAACGGCCACGGCTCGATGCTGCTGTACGCGCTGCTGCATCTGACCGGTTATCCGCTGACCATGGACGATCTCCGGCGCTTTCGTCAGCTCGGCGCACACACCGCCGGACATCCCGAGCACGATCCGCACCTCGGCATCGAGACCACGACCGGGCCGCTGGGGCAGGGGCTCGCGAATGCTGTCGGCATGGCGCTCGCCGAGAAAGTGCTCGCCGCGACCTTCAACCGGCCGGGATTCGAGATCGTCGACCATCGCACCTGGGTGTTCCTCGGTGACGGGTGCCTCATGGAAGGCGTCTCGCACGAAGCGTGTTCGTTGGCCGGTACGCTCAAGCTCGGCAAGCTGACTGCGTTCTATGACGACAACGGCATCTCGATCGACGGCGAGGTGCGCGGCTGGTTCACCGACGATACGCCGAAGCGCTTCGAGGCCTACGGCTGGCACGTGGTGCCCGACGTCGATGGTCACGACCCGCAAGCGGTCGCCGCGGCGATTGCTTCTGCCCGGGCCGAGCGCGACCGGCCGAGCCTGATCTGCTGCAAGACCATCATCGGCTACGGCGCGCCGAACAAGCAAGGTACGGAGGCCACGCACGGCGCCGCACTCGGTGCCGAGGAGGTCGCGGCCGCGCGAGCGCAGCTCGGCTGGTCTCACGAGCCCTTCGTCGTGCCCGAGGACATTCGTCGCGGTTGGGATGCGCGCGAGCGTGGGGCGCAGCGCGAGGCCGAGTGGAATGAGGCGTTCGAGCTGTACCAGGCCGCGTTCCCGGAGCTCGCGGCGGAGTACCAGCGCCGCATGCGCGGCGAGTTGCCGGCTGCCTGGGCGAATGCCGTGCAAAGCTACGTTGCCCAGACCGTGCAGACCCCCAAGAGCTCGCCGGCGACGCGACAGGCTTCCCAGCATGCGCTCAACGCCTACGGTCCGCTGCTGCCCGAGTTGTTCGGCGGCTCAGCCGATCTGACCGGATCGAACAACACCAACCGCAAGGACTCCAGGGCCTGCACGGGCGATGACGCGTCCGGCAACTACCTGCATTACGGCGTGCGTGAGTTCGGCATGGCCGCGATGATGAACGGGATTGCGCTGCACGGCGGGCTGATACCGTACGGCGGCACGTTTCTCGTGTTCTCCGATTACGCTCGCAACGCGATGCGCATGTCGGCGCTGATGAAACAGCGTGTCATTTACGTGATGACGCATGACTCCATCGGTCTCGGCGAGGACGGGCCGACGCATCAGCCCGTCGAGCACCTGCCCAGCCTGCGCATGATCCCGAACATGACCGTCTGGCGACCCTGCGACAGTACCGAGACGGCGATCGCCTGGGCGGCAGCAATCGAGCGCAGCGATGGTCCGACCTGCCTGGCGCTCACGCGTCAGGGTCTGCCGGCGCAGCCGCGCACCGCCGAGCAGGTGCAAGCCATCCGGCGCGGCGGCTATGTCCTCAAGGATTGCGAGGGCACACCGCAAGCCATCCTCATAGCGACCGGATCGGAGGTCGCGCTTGCGATCGAAGCGGCCCAGGTCCTGGAACAAAAGGGCGTGCACGTGCGCGTCGTGTCGATGCCATGCGCGAGCGTGTTCGAGGCGCAGGATGAGCACTATCGCGAGCAGGTGCTGCCGCGCGCCGTCGAGCGCCGGGTCGCGATCGAGGCCGCGGCGCCCGATACCTGGTGGCGCCATGTCGGGTCGCGCGGTGCCGTCATCGGCATGCGCAGCTTCGGCGCGTCCGGCGTCGCGAAGGACCTGTTCAGGCACTTCGGCTTCACGGTCGAGCACGTCGTACGCAGCGTGGAGCAGATTTCGGCCTGAGTGCGGAAGTCGAGAGCTTGAGTTCGTTTTCTTTCGAGGTAAACGCAATGCCCATCAAAGTCGGAATCAACGGCTACGGTCGCATCGGTCGCAACGTGCTGCGCGCCCTCTACGAGGCGAATCGCCAGAAGGAGATCCAGATCGTCGCGCTGAACGACCTGGGCGACGCGAATACGAATGCCCACTTGACCCGCCATGACACCGTGCACGGCAGGTTCCGCGGAGAAGTCGAGGTCGAGGGTGACTCCATGATCGTCAACGGCGATCGCATCCGCGTGCTGGCCGAGCGCGATCCGGCGAAGCTTCCCTGGGGTGAGCTGGGCGTGGATTTCGTATTCGAGTGCACCGGTTTGTTCACGAGCAAGGCGAAGGCCAGCGCTCACCTGGCGGGCGGAGCGAAGAAAGTCATCATCTCCGCTCCGGGTGGAAAGGACGTCGACGCTACGATCGTCTACGGTGTCAATCACGACGTGCTCAAAGCCAGCCACACGGTCGTCTCGAACGCGTCCTGCACGACGAACTGCCTGGCCCCGGTCGCGAAGGTCCTGCACGACAAGGTCGGCATCGCCTCCGGCGTGATGACGACGATCCACGCATACACGAACGATCAGGTGCTCACTGACGTGTATCACAAGGACCTGCGCCGCGCCCGCTCCGCGACCCAGTCCATGATTCCCACGAAGACAGGTGCGGCGGCGGCCGTCGGCCTCGTGCTGCCGGAGCTCAACGGCAAGCTCGACGGCTTCGCGGTGCGCGTGCCGACGATCAACGTCTCGCTCGTCGACCTGAGCTTCATTGCCGAGCGCGCCACGAGCGTCGATGAGATCCATGCCGCCATGAAGGAGGCCGCCGGCAGCACGCTCAAGGGTGTGCTCGCCTACAGCGACGCGCCGCTCGTGTCCATCGACTTCAATCACGACGCGCACTCCGCGACCTACGACACGTCGATGACGAAAGTCATCGATGGCAAGCTCGTCAAGGTCTGTGCCTGGTACGACAACGAGTGGGGGTTCTCGAACCGCATGCTCGACACCACGGTCGCCTGGGCCAAGGCGGGCTGATCGCCGCTCCCGTGGCCAGGTCGAAGGCGTGCCTTCGAGCCTGGCCCGCGGTGCGGGCGGTGCGGCCCGCGTCCCCATTGGAGCCGCGACCCTGCGCGAAATTGCGAGCCCGACAGCCGGCGTACGAGTCACTGCCGACATCCGGGCCGCAGTCTGCAGCCGGCCACGGCCGCGAACTCGGAGGCGAGGCGGTAGTCGAAGCCTCACGAGCGCGTGGCCGCGAGGTTGGTCCGGAACGAACCGGCCTCGACCGGCAAGTCGAACAGCCGAACGCCGCGGCCCGGCGCGCAGCATCGCAGCTCAACGTCCACGCTCCGGAGCTCATGCTCCAGAGCACCGATTTCGGAGTTCCGCCATGTCCATTCTCCGTATGACCGATCTCGATCTGCGCGGCCAGCGCGTGCTGATCCGGGAGGACCTGAACGTCCCCGTGCAGGACGGCGCGGTCACCAGCGACGCCAGGATCCGTGCGTGTCTGCCGACGATCCAGACGGCAAAGGACGCCGGTGCCCGCGTGCTGCTCATGTCGCATCTCGGCCGGCCGGAGGAGGGTGTCTATGACGAGGAATTCTCGCTGGCTCCCGTCGCGCGGCGCCTCGGGGAGCTGCTCGGCTTCAAGGTGCGCTTCGAAAAAGACTGGCTGGGCGGTGTCGAATGCGAGCCCGGCGAAGTCGTGCTGCTGGAGAACGTGCGCTTCAACAAGGGCGAGAAGAAGGACGACGAGACCCTCGCACGCACGATGGCGGCGCTGTGCGATGTCTATGTGATGGATGCCTTCGGAACGGCGCATCGGGCCGAGGCGAGCACCCACGGCGTGGCCCGCTACGCGAAAGTGGCTTGCGCCGGTCCGCTGCTCATGAACGAGCTCGTCGCGCTGGAGACCGCGCTCGAGAAGCCGAAGCGTCCGCTGGTCGCGATCGTGGCCGGCTCGAAGGTGTCGAGCAAGCTTACGGTCCTGGAGAGCCTGCTGACCAAAGTCGACAAGCTGATCGTCGGTGGCGGCATTGCGAATACCTTCATCGCCGCGCGGGGTTTCAACGTCGGCAAGTCCCTCGTCGAGGCCGAGATGATCGAAATCGCGAAGGGTCTGCTCGAGCGCGCGGCGGAGATGGATGCGGACATTCCGCTGCCCACCGACGTCGTGGTCGCCAACGAGTTTTCGGCGAGCGCGGAAGCCGACGTCAAGCCCGTCGGCGAGGTGGCGTCGGATGAAATGATTCTCGATATCGGCCCCGATACGGCCGAGCGCTTCGCGCGCATGCTCAGCGATGCCGGCACGATCGTCTGGAACGGCCCCGTCGGCGTGTTCGAGTTCGATCAGTTCGGGGAAGGCACACGCACGCTGGCGCAGGCGATCGCCCGCAGTCCCGCGTTTTCCATTGCGGGTGGCGGCGATACGCTCGCG
>Ga0180220_1002284_pt1 | contig 12570 bp, 10 predicted proteins | sample eDN5th37CBELigBY_FD_151335 | JGI IMG/M metagenome (GOLD analysis project Ga0180220, IMG submission 151335) | Enriched backyard soil microbial communities from Emeryville, California, USA - eDNA 5th pass 37_C BE-Lig BY (version 2) (version 2) | ecosystem: Environmental > Terrestrial > Soil >... | reverse complement strand
CCCGGGTAAGGAATTCCTTTTTTTTCAACCAAAACTCTAACTCTTTATAGCCCCCATCATAATCCCCTTCACAAAATACCTTTGCACAAAAGGATACACCATAATGATCGGTAGCGTAGCGACCATGGTCACCGCCATCCGGATGCTCTCGCTGGAGACCGGGATCCGCTTGGAGCCCTGCGCCAGCTGCTGCGCATCGGACATCATGCCGGCGGTCTGGAACTGGTTGAGGATTTTGACCAGGACGGCCTGCAGGGTCTTGAGCTCCGGCTTGTAGGTATAAACATAGGAGTCATACCAGGAGTTCCAGTGCCCGATGGCCAGGAACAGGCCGATCGTGGCGAGCACCGGCACGCACAGCGGCATGATGATGCGAAAGAACGTCTGCAGGTCGTTGGCGCCGTCGATTTTGGAGGATTCCTCGATCTCGCCGGGGATCTGCTCCATGAAGGTGCGCACCAGAATCATCAGGAACACGCCGATCAGGCCGGGGAAGATATAGACCCAGAAGGAGTCGATCAGCCCCAGGGATTTGATGATCATATACGTCGGGATGAGCCCGCCGCCGAAATACATCGTGAACACAAAGAAGAAGGAGAAGTATTTCCACCCGAGCAGATTGCGCTTGCTGAGCGGATAAGCGAGCAGTGTGATGAAGAAGATGGATGCTGCGGTCCCGACGATGGTCCGCAGAACGGTGATCTTGATGGCGCTCCAGATCTCCGGATTCCGGAAGATGGTCAGGTAGCTCTCGATGGTTGGCACGCGCGGCCAGAAGTACAGGTTGCCCCGCATCGTATCGGTCGCATCGTTCAAGGAGATGACCAGGATGTTCCAGAACGGATAGAAGGTCACGAGAAAGATGCCGGTCAGGAACAGGTATAAAGAGGCATCGAAGATACGCTCGGGCACGGTTTTTTTGCTTAACATGGATGTACCTCCTTATGGTTTAGAATAGGGACTGCCCGTTCAGCTTCTTCGCCGTATAGTTGACGATGACCACGATGATGAATGCCACCACGGAGCTGAACATGCCGACGGCTGCCGCATAGGAGAACATGCCGTTCTGGATACCGTAGCGGAACGAATAGGTGGACAGGACGTCGGAGTAATCCCGCGTCAGGTCATTGCCGAGCAGGAAGTGCTGGTCGAAGCCCGCGTTCAGGATGCCGCCAAGCGCCAGGATCAGCAAAATGACAATCGTTGGCTTCAGATGGGGCAGGGTGATGTACCGGATCTGCTTAAAGCGGTTGGCGCCGTCGACCTTGGCCGCTTCATAGAGCTCCTGGTTAATCGACGAGATGGCCGCCAAATACATGATCGAGCTGTAGCCCATATCCTTCCACGTATTGCCGAGCGCGACGATCCACCAGAAATACTTGCCGTTCTGCAGGAATAAAACGCTTTCATCGGTGATGTGTAGGAATTTCAATATACCGTTAATCGCGCCGTCCGAGGAGAGCAGGGTCACGATGATGTTGGCCGCGATAACCCAGGATATGAAATAGGGAAGATAGGAGGCGGTTTGCACCGTCTTTTTGAATTTCACGTTCTTGATCTCATTAATCGCGATGGCGATCAGGATCGGCATCGGGAAGGAGAAGAGCAGCGTGATCAGCGTGGAGGCCAGCGTATTTCGCATGACGATCCAGAAATCGCCGTTGTTGAAGAAGTAACGGAACCATTCCAGGCCGACGAACTCGCTCGTGAACAGGGTCGACCAGAAGCCGCCGAGCGTCGGCTGGTAATTGACGAAGGACATGTATAGGCCAACCATGGGAGTATACGCAAACACAATGGCCCAGATCAGTCCGGGCAGCATCATCAGGAATAGATACTTCTGCTGCTTCAGCATGGCCCAGCGGCTTTTTCGATGAGGACTTAAGTTCAAGTCACTCCGCGTCTGTAAGGTTGTAGCAGGTTTCATATGGGGCACCTCGCATCTCAAGTTAACTCAAATTATAAGACTCGGAAAAAATGAGTGTCGATATGACAATGTAACGATCGATGCTTGAAAATGACTTACATCGCAAATTCCCATAGTTAAAATAACGAAATCGCTATAATATGAAGGGATAAAGCCGACACAGGGGGTATGAGCATGTATAGCATTTTTCTCGTAGATGACGAAGAGCTGGAGCTTGAGATGATCCGAGATTATATTCGTTGGGAAGAGATGGGGATATATGTAGCCGGAACAGCCCTGAACGGCAGGGATGCCCTGGAGAAGATCGAGGTGATTCAGCCCGATATCGTACTGACGGACGTCCAGATGCCCGTCATGAACGGGCTTGATATGGCGAAACGGGTGAGTGAGTTATTCGACTGGATTCAATTCGTCTTCCTGACCGGACACGATGAATTCAATTATGTGAAGTCAGCCTTAAACGTGGGAGCCGTCGGCTATTTATTGAAGCCGCTGGATCTGGGCGAAATTGTAAGCGTTATCGATAAAGTCAAACGGCGCTGCGAGGAAGTGCGGATGAAGAACCGCTCCATTCGCGTGACCAAATCCAATATTGTACGAGAGATGATATTCGAGCAGAACGAGGAGCGATTCCGAAACCTTGCTGCCAGCTATCATAAGCTGTCCCGCCATACGGAGTCGAGAACGTATACCCTTACGCTGCTCGGCATCGATGCTCCGCACGCTGCACAGCCGGGGCTGTCCCTCGAGGATGGCATGGCGCGCCTGCAGACGTTTATGGAGGAGTGGCTTGCGGACAAGAAACTCGAGGCGGATCTGGTCATCTGCCGGGAAGGCGAGCTGGGCATCTTCATGGATGCCGCCAGCCATCTGAGCCGCTTTACGTGGGAGGATCTGCTGAAGCAGATGCAGCATACGCTGGGCTTTACGATGACCGCGGCCGTGAACGAGGAGCCGGAAGAGCTGTCCCGCATCCAGGATGTATACCGGGAGACGCGGCAGATGCTGGAGGAGATGTTTTACGTCGGGAACGGGAGAGTCATCTATGCCAAGGACGTGCTGCGGCAGCTGGAGAGCCGGCAAATTCCTCCTTTCCAAGAAACGGCCTATTTCGAGGATATTCATCAGCTGGCGTCCGAGCAGGCTGCGCAGAAGCTGCGCGATTACTTCAACCGGCTGGTCATGCTGCGAATCCGCAAAACCGAAGTGTGCGACTTTGCCATCGGACTGGTGGAGCGTCTGCTGGAGGGGATCCACGAGCCGATAACGGAGAGCCACAAGCGGGCGGAGCTTTACCATGCCATCTATCAGTGCCGAACCATTATCGAAATCGAAGCGATCCTCATGGATTACGCCGGGCATGCGATTCGGACGCTGGAACACCGGTTCATGGACAAAAATGCAAGGCTGGTGCACCAGGTGCGCATGACGATCGACCAGACCTATCACCAGGCCATCACAATCAACAGCTTGTCCGATCAGGTGTATCTGTCTCCCAACTACCTGCGTTCCATCTTTAAGGAGAAAACCGGCATGACGATCCATGATTACCTAACGAGAATCCGGCTGAACAAAGCCAAGGAGCTGCTGGCCGACGATTCGCTCAAGGTGCAGGATATCGCCCAAAGGGTCGGTTATGAGAGCACATCCTACTTCATTTCCTTATTCTTAAAAAGCCAAGGAGTTACGCCGAATGAATACCGCAAAAACATCTAGCCCGTCCGGCCCGTGGAGTCGGCTGGCAGGGGTTTTCCCGTTCGCGCACTTACGCGCATACACCAATTGGCGGCTCCGGCACAAGTTCTTTTTCATCTTTCTGATCGTGATCATCCTTCCGTTCTCACTGCTGATCTATTATTCGTATTCTTCGACCCGCAGCACGATTACGGAGCATACCTATACGGCCTTGGGCGGATCGCTGGCACAGATTAACACCAACGTGGAGAAGCGGCTGGAGTATTACAATCAGCTGTCGAACATCCTCTACATGGATGCGCAGCTCCGCAATTATCTGTCTACCGATTATGAGCAGGCGTACTATTATCTGGATGCCTTCCAATATATCAACCGGACGCTGCCGTCCCTGATGACCCTGAATGCCAACATTCTGGGCATCACGATTTATACGGGGAACCATACCCTCTATTCCGACGGCCAATACGTCAAATATACGGAAGAGCTGCCCCGGGCGATGGAGGAGCAGGTGCTGGATGCCGCCGGCAATACGGTGTACTTCCATTCCGGGAATTTCAAGGCCGATGATGCACATATCACCATTGCCCGTTCGTTAAGCTATTTCAGCCTGCAGCATCCGTACGGGATATTGACCATGGATATTAATGCGAACGAATTCTACTCCCTGATCAAAATGGAGAACGACAACAAAAGCGTCTATATTATCGACGATTCCGGCGGCGTGATCAGCACGGGGGATCAGAACCTCCAATCGAACCAACTGTTCGACGTGTTTCCGATCCAGGAGCGGATGACCCGGGATGCGGGCTCATTCGATATGAAGATTAACGGCCAGGAGCGCTTTTTCACGTATAAAAAGCTCAGCAACGGCTGGTCCACGGTCATCACCGTGCCCTACGACGAGCTGCTGGCCAATGCGAATCAGGCGACCAAGAATGTCATCTGGTTCTCCATGCTGGCAATTGGCATTGCCATCCTGCTGCTTTATTTTACGACGAAGGTCATGACCAAGCGCATCGAGGTGCTGCTGCAGCAGATCCGGAAGGTGGAGCGCGGAGATTTCCGGCTGTCGATTAAGGCGATGGGGCATGACGAGATCGGCCAGGTGTCCTTTGCGTTCAATAAGATGGCCTCGACGATACAGTCCCTGATCCATGACGTATACGTGAAGGAGATCGCAAGGAAGGAGTCGGAGCTGAATACGCTCCAGGCCCAGATCAACCCCCATTTTCTGTACAACACCTTGTCCTCGATCTCTTCCCTGGCGATCAAAGAAGGGGCTATGCAGGTGTACCAGATGGTCAATTATTTGGCCAAGTATTACAGGGTGTCGCTGAATAAAGGAAAGCGCATCATTCTGCTGGAGCAGGAAATCAATCTGGTGAAGAATTATGTCGCGATCCAGAAGATCCGGTTCCGGGACAAGCTTCATATGCATTACGACCTGGATGAGCAGCTGTTCGGGAACACAACGATCAAGCTGATTCTGCAGCCGTTCATCGAGAACTGCATCAATCATGCCATTGGGGACGAATCGGGAATCAACATTAACGTGAAGCTCAGGCAGGAGGGGAACGACATCTTGCTCCAGGTCATCGACGACGGCATCGGGATGAAGCCCGAACAGCTCGATCGCGCGCTGAACAAATCGGATAATCTGTCGGGATACGGCGTGAAAAACGTGGATGACCGGATCAAACTGACCTACGGGGAAGAATATGGCGTCAGCATCTTCAGCCGGCTCGGCATCGGAACCGCGGTGACCATTCGGATACCTGTAATCTCCGATAGGCATCCTGCAAACGAACGGGACCCGCAGCAGGCATTACCCTGAATGAAAGACATTTTGCATCATGGATTGTAAGATTGCGTTATAGATCAATGAACTCCCGATTTTTACAATGATAGATATATTCGAGCACATGAATATGACGACCTTAGAAAGGGGTTCAGGGAATGAAGAAACTTAAATTGATGCTGGCAGCAGCGCTCGTTATGACAACGCTTTCGGCATGCGGCGGCAACCAGAAGGCGGCATCGGGCGGAGACGGCGGTACGAATGCGGACAGCAGCGCGCCGATCACGTTAACCTGGTTTGACCAAAACACGGGAGATGCCTTTACCAATCCGGTCGCTAAAGTGATTACGGAAAAAACAGGCGTGACCGTCGAGATCCAGCAGCCTACGGGCAATCCGGTCGAGAAGCTGAATCTGATGCTGGCCAGCGGCGATCTTCCGGATATTATTTTGATGAGTCGTGGAAGCGATATCATGAACAAGTATATTACCTCGGGCGCGGTGATCCCGCTGAATGACCTGATTGAAGAGCACGGACCGAATATCAAAAAAATGTACGGCGACACGCTCGCCAAAACGCGAAGCGAGGACGGCAACAATTATTATTTCTCCAACTGGTACGGCTTGGAGCAGTACCCGGTATTCGGATTCATGATGCGCATGGACATCATGAAGGAGCTGGGCGTCGGCGATAAGGTGAACAACGGCGAGCCGTTTAGCGCGGAGGAATTCGAGGAGCTGCTCGTCAAGTTCAAAGAGAAATATCCAACAATTGACGGAAAAGAAAGCATTCCGATGACGCTGGGCGGCGAGAATATCGGAGCGGTGACCGGCAGCTTCAAGGGCATGTACGGCATGATGCCATATTACGAAACGAACGGGGAGCTGAAGAAGGACGTCCGCGATCCGCGCTATCTCGAAATGGTCAAATATCTGAATTCCCTTTACCGCAAAGGCCTGCTCGATAAAGAATGGGCAACGATGAAGACCAAGCAGTTCGAGCAAAAGCTCGGTAACGGCAACGTATTTGCTACGGCGGAAGCGCTCTGGAATGTAGGCAATGCGAATGCACTGCTCAAAACTGAAGCAGCTGATAAAGCCACCGAGGAAGAGCGTCAGTTTTACCAATATAAAGTGCTGGCCCCGGGCGTGAAGCCGGAAGAGGCCACTTACGGACCGAAAAGCTCCCTGGGCTGGGACGGCATCGCCATCAGCCGCTCCAACAAGGATCCGGTCCGGACGATGAAGCTGCTGGATTTCCTGGCCAGCGAGGAAGGCCAGTATCTGCTGATGTGGGGAGTAGAGGGCGAGCATTGGGACATGAAGGACGGCAAGCATGTGCCAAGACAAGAAGTGCTGGACGCTTTCAAGAAGAATTGGGACGAAGCTTCCCGTACGACGGGCATCCGCAAGTGGACCTGGATGATCAAGAACGGTCCCGGCGAGGACGGAACCCCGTATGATCTGATGGGCCGTTACCAGACCGATCCGGTCACGGATCTGGCGATCAAGAACCTGGCCGATACGTCGTTTGATACGGCGCCGTACGACAATCTGGGTCCGGCTGGCGGAACGCCGGAAGCCATTATGGAAACGAAGGTGAACGACACCATCAATAAATATTTTCTGAAGATGGCCCTGTCGCCGTCCGAGGACCAAGTGGTGGAATCCTATAACCAGATGATGGCCGAGATCGAGGCGGCCGGCCTGGCCAAGCTGGAAAAGATTTATACGGACAACTTCAACAAACGTCAAGAGCTGTGGGGCAAATGATCTGGCCAAGGGGAGTCAAAAGATGCTTCGTCTTTTGGCTCTCCTTTTTTTCTTGTGCAGGCAATAACCATACTAACACGAATCGGAAGGATGATATTCTGTGACCATTCAATACCAAGAACCGTTTCGCGTATTTGCGATACAAACCGATAACAGCTCCTATCTGTTCGGCATCAACGACAGCGGCAACCTGCAGCATCTCTACTGGGGAGAGTCCATTGCGATCGAAGACGCGGCGCCGCTGCTGCGGCCGAGATCGCACAGCTCGTTTGACGCGGAAGTCCATTCGGAGGTGGAGGAATACAGCTTCTGGGGCGGCGTCAAATACAGCGAGCCCAGCCTGAAGGTCCGCATGCCGGATGGCGTGCGCGACTTGGCGGTTCGTTATGCCGGGCACCGCACGCTGCAGACGGAAGGCAGGGAGACGCTGATCATCGTTATGAAGGACGAAGCATACCCGCTTGAAGTGGAGCTGTCCTACCGGGCGGTTCCCGAGTGCGACCTGATCGAACGCTCGGCCCGGATCGTCAACCGCGGCGAGGCGGATATCGTGCTGGAGAACGCGCAATCCGCGGCATGGGTCATCCCCTATCTGGCGGATTACCGCCTCACGCACGTGACGGGAAAATGGTCCGGCGAATTTCAGCTCCGCAGCACCTTCCTCACCGAAGGAAAGAAGGTGCTGGAATCCCGCAGGGGCTTTACGGACAGCCACGCCAACCCGTGGTTTGCGATGGATGACGGACATGCCACGGAGTCGGCGGGTCAGGTCTGGTTCGGGGCGCTGGCCTGGAGCGGGAACTGGAGGATTACGGCCGAGCGGACGGTGTTCGATCATGTTCGGGTGACCGGAGGCATCAATGATTTCGACAGCGAGTGGGTGCTGGGAGCGGGAGAAGCCTTTGATACGCCCGGTTTCGTGGGGGGATACAGCAGCGGCGGCTTTGGCGGGATGAGCCGGCGGCTGCATCGCTATCAGTATTCGGATGTCCTGCCCGGCCGTGAAACGAGACCGGTCTTGTATAACTCCTGGGAAGCAACGTACTTCGATGTCAATGCCAAGGATCAAATGGCTTTGGCCGAAAGAGCCGCGCGTTTGGGCGTGGAATTGTTCGTCGTGGACGACGGGTGGTTCGGCGGGCGCAACCATGATCGCGCCGGGCTTGGCGATTGGTTCGTGAACCGGGAGAAGTTCCCGAACGGTCTCGGCGAGCTGATTGACAAGGTGCATGAGCTCGGCATGGATTTCGGGATCTGGGTGGAGCCGGAGGCCGTCAATCCGGACAGCGACCTGTACCGGGAGCACCCGGATTGGGTGTACCATTTCGAGACGCGGGAGCGCTCGGAGCTTCGCAATCAGCTGCTGCTGAACATTTCAAAGCCGGAGGTTAAGGCCTACATTTTGAAGTTTATGACGGACCTGCTGGAGAAGCATGACATCAAGTTCATTAAATGGGACATGAACCGGACCGTAACCGAACCCGGCATGAAGGACCATCCGCTTCACCGCCAGAAGGAGATCTGGATTCGCCACGTTCAGAGCCTGTACGAGATTTGGGCGGAGCTGCGGCGCAAATTCCCGGATGTGGCGTTTGAAACCTGCGCCGGCGGCGGAGCGCGCATCGATCTTGGCATCTTCCGGTATGCCGACCAATCCTGGCCGAGCGATAACACCGATGCCTTTGACCGCCTCAGCATTCAGGAGGGCTTCTCGTACACATATGCTCCGCGGATGATGACCTGCTGGGTGACGGAGTCGCCGACAGGGATGAATGGCAGACAGGTATCCCTGAAATACCGCTTCCATAGCGCCATGATGGGAACGCTCGGCATCGGCTCCAACCTGAATGAGTGGAGCGATGAGCGGATTGCGGAATCGGCCGAATATGTGGCGCAGTATAAATCCATTCGCCATCTGGTTCAGTTCGGCAGTCAGTATCGCCTAGACTCGCTTCGGCATAAAGGCGTAACGGCCGTGCAGTACGGCAGCGAAGACGGCAGCGACAACGTGCTGTTTGCTTTCCTGCACAGCCAGAAGCTGGGCGAGCCGCTCCCGAGACTGCGGCTGACCGGGCTGCAAGCCGATCAGTCATATGCCATTGAGGGGTTGGCCGGTACATGGAGCGGCAGGGCACTCATGAACATCGGGATCGAGCTGCCGCTGCGCGGGGATTTTGACAGCTTGGTGTATCGGATTCAAATTCAACAATAGATTATATGTACCCGGAACGAAGAACGCCGTGTTGTCTGATAGACCATGCGGCGTTTTTTTGCCGTTGACTTCCACGTTAACGTCAATGTTATGAATATATAGGATCGCATCATGACATAAGGGAGGGACGATATGTGGATTACCATCCTGGGATTGGCCTTGCTGGATAGCCTTAGCTTTGCATCGATCGTCGTGACGATTTTTTTGTTGTTATCTAACGCCTACCGTCCTGATCGAATCATGGTGTATCTGTTGACCGTAGCCGCTTTTTACGTTTTGCTGGGCATCGCACTCATGAACGGAGCGGGAGCGATGTTTGAATTTTGGCTATCCGGGTGGAAGGAGCATGCTGTCATATCGTACATTCAGCTATTACTCGGGGCCATCCTCGTGCTGATTGGCGTGTGGCTGGACAAAAAACCGAAAGGAAGGAGCAATAAGCTGGAACGAATCAAACCTCAGGATACGTATTCTTCCATGATGAAATTAGGCATCACGGTATCCATGATCGAGGCCGCGACGATGCTTCCCTTTCTGTCAGCCATCGGACTGATGACTACGCGAGGAATTGATGTTTATGAGTGGATGCCCATGCTGGCTGCATACTGTGCGGTCATGATTGCACCGCCGTGCATGCTGCTGCTGCTCCGATATTTAATGGGCGACAAGGCTAACGGACTCTTGGTCAAAATCAATCAAAAAATCGAACCGTATACCCAAGAAGCTCTTGCCGTAATTGCTACCATCGCCGGAATCTATCTCATCAGCGACGCTTCTGATGTTGTATTCTTTAATGGAGAATGAAATATGGAAGATAAGGGAGCCTTGGCATGATGTATTCGATTGGAGAAATGATTCATAAAGTCAAGATCAGCCGCAGAACGCTGCATTATTATGATGAGATCGGACTCTTGAAGCCGACGATTTCAAGGGAAAACGGCTACCGTTATTACGATATCAGGCCATCATCAAACTCCAGACGATCCTGTCCTTGAAATCCATGGACTATTCGCTGGAACAGATCAAAGCATTATTCGATGAACAAATACCGGCAGCGGAGCCGGATGCGGACCCGTGGGTTCCGCTATTGCAAGCCCAGATCGAGCATGCCTTAGACTCTCGTTAGTTTGAGCTTGGCGATTATGTCACAGAACACTGGGCAAGTCTACTGACCGTATTCTTGATTATGAGAAATATGAATTCTGAGAAATCGATTCTGATACCTGCGAATGGGACGGCCAAAATAAATGAACTTGTCACCGTCAACTAATTATTATCACCTTTGAATCGCTTGAATAAGTTCTTGCAAGTCTTATTCACGCCGTTATGGTGATCCTATTTTTGGAGATATCGTTTACGTTCTAGTTGAGAGAAACAAACTCGATTGTCATTGCCTGAATCCTTGATGGATCAGATGTGCCGAAGCCAAGAGCGTATTTCATGCTCTTGGCTTCTTTCGCATCAGCTTCTGCATGTATCCTTTAATTTATTGCATGACGCTAAGCAATGTATGCCTTACAACCGCATCCATTTTTCTTTGAAAAACAGAGAGAAAACACGAATCGCTATGATTTTTAACATCATATAGACCGGTATGATAATAATCATCGCAATGATCCCTCCGATATTGCCGGCAGCCAGCACAAGTATAATGGTTGTCAGAGGGTGAATATCCAGCTTTTTTCCGAATACGTAGGGAGCGATCAAGTTATCTTGAACTTGCTGAGCCACGAGTATAATGACAAGGGACCATATAGCAATCGCCGGCGACTGTGTCAGTCCAACGATGACAATCGGGATCGCGGACAGGATGGCCCCAATAAAGGGGATAAAGTTTGCGATGACCGATATGACCGTAAGCAAAAAAGCATAGGGCAAACCAATGATCAGGAAACCGATATACATTAAGACGCCCAACGAAATATTCACGATCACTCTTCCGACGATAAATCCGCTTAACATGCGGTCAATTCCCGTGATCATCTCGCGAGCATCTTTTTGATAACGGGTTGGCGTTGCGCGTACGAGTAAATTCCCGAACCTCTCTCCTTCCTTAAGCATGAAAAAGAGGAGGATGGGGAAGGTGAAAAGGATAATCGTAAAATTAGATATAAAAGAAAACAAACCGCCTAAATAATTCGACAAGAACGAAAAGCCCTTGTTTAGGTAATTGGTGATCGAAGAGAGTCCATTGTTTTCATTGGCCGGAAATAAGGAAGAGAGGAATCCGTTCTTCTCAAGCTCATTGATTTGTTCCCCTACTGTACTCAAAAGGCTTGGGACATTATCAAGAAAGCTTATAAACTGTCCATAAAGTAAAGGCCATTTGCTAGAAATGAACCAAACGATGGCAATGGCGAAAATGACATAAATAATCAAGATAGCCAAGGTCCGGTTAACTTTATATTTTTCCATTAACTTCACCAGCGGCCTGAGCAAATAGTAAAAAAATACGGAGAGAAGCAGCGGGATCGCTACCACCTGAACTAATGCAATGAACGGACGAAATACAAAAGTGATCTTGGAGCCTAAAAAGATAATCAAAAGCAGCAAAGCGATGAACATACCAAAGCGCAATGCTTTGTTTGTGGTGAACAAATGATTTCCCTCCATTATGTAAAAATTCTCCCGGTTTGATACGCGGACAGGGTATCCTACTTTGGTCTATATATACAGTAGTCTTATAAAGGTGCAAGGCTCATTCTTCTTTGTACGTCACATTTAAGTTGACGTTTCATTTTTATTTAAGAAGTCTGACAGTATCATTGACTTCCAGCTCATGCTTCCTTTCCATTGCTATCCTGTAGACGTAATTAATCCGTAATACTCTTAATCGAATTTTAATCATTTCAATGTCAATGTTATATTTTTCTACAAGCAGCTTTTAATTTTCAGTGGTTAAGATGTAAGGCAAGGTTATCATCGAAGATAATTCGGGGAGGGGGGAGGACTCATGGAAACAAGATCGTGTTAGAAATGCAGGAATTGACGAAACCTTCGGTTCCAGAACCGTCGTGGATCGGCTGAATCTTCGAATGGGGGAAGGCGATATTATACCTATAATTCAGTACTAGGAGTAGGCCTGAATCCGACAGCTCCATTTCCAAGAGTCGTAGCACATTTGATGCAAATTTCTTTTTGAGACCCATCTTAATTCTTCTTTTGC
>Ga0180220_1002283_pt1 | contig 12570 bp, 14 predicted proteins | sample eDN5th37CBELigBY_FD_151335 | JGI IMG/M metagenome (GOLD analysis project Ga0180220, IMG submission 151335) | Enriched backyard soil microbial communities from Emeryville, California, USA - eDNA 5th pass 37_C BE-Lig BY (version 2) (version 2) | ecosystem: Environmental > Terrestrial > Soil >... | reverse complement strand
ATCGCGCGGATACGTTTCAAAATCTTCCCCCGGCCCGAATTGGATCGGGTTGACGAAGATGCTGACGACGACGATATCCGATTTTTCCTTGGCCGCCCGGATCAAGCTCGCATGCCCTTCATGAAGGTATCCCATGGTCGGCACCAAACCTACCGTTTTCTTATCGTTTGCCGATTTCAAATTCCGTATTTCATCTCTTAGCTCCGCAATCGTACCGACGGCTTTCATGCGTTGTTCACCTTTTCCCGGCCTTTGCCGTATAAATTGTCGACGACGTGATCGTCTGCCGTAAATACATGGCTCTCATCCGGGAAAGAGCGTTCTTTCACTTCTTTGACGTATTGAGCCAGACCCTCGCGGATCATCGTTCCCGCATCGCCGAAGGTCTTTACAAATTTTTTGGCGCGGTACGGAGAAGCATATTGGAAAATATCGTGGAAGACAAGCACTTGACCGTCAACCCCGCGGCCGGCCCCGATGCCGATCGTCGGGATGGAAAGCTGCGAAGTGATGTAAGCGGCAACCTGCTCGGTAACGAGCTCCAGAACGACCCCGAACGCACCGGCTTTCTCAAGCGCTTTGGCGTCTTCCAGCAGGCGCTGGGCATCCTTTTCGTCTTTCCCTTGGATCCGGTAGCCCCCGATTTGATTCACCGACTGCGGAGTCAAACCGATATGGCCCAGAACGGGAACCCCGGCCGCAACGATCGTTTCGACCGCTGCGCTGATTTCTTTCCCGCCTTCCATTTTGACGGCATGGGCATGGCCTTCCTGCATCAGTCTGCGCACGTTGCGCAGCGTTTCGTCGATGCTCCCGTGATATGTCATAAACGGCAGGTCGGCGACAACGAAGGTATTGCCCGCCCCGCGGACGACCGAACGCGTATGGTACACCATATCATCGATGGTGACCGGGAGCGTCGAATCGTACCCGAGCACGACGTTGCCAAGCGAGTCGCCGACCAATATCATGTCGACCCCCGCTTCCTCCGCCAGGCGCGCCGTCGGGTAATCATAAGCGGTTACCATGCTGAGCGCCGTGCCTTCCTCTTTCATTTTTTTCATTTTTACGATGTTAAGCGGATGTTTCACTGCCATTGTTTGCAGCCCCTTCCTTCGGAAAAGTTTAGAAAAACAAAAAAACCTTTTAGCAGATCACTAAAAAGTTCCGAAAGGGCAAAAAAGAGTCACTTGCGATCGTCCCTTCTGTCTCGGTCCCTTCGGCTCAGAGCAGAATCCAACGTATGCGTCATTATACGGTTGTGATTTGCTTGCACATGCAGAGTGCAGTTCGGTCCCATTGCCGATACCGCCTCTACATGTGATTATACCAAATCCCCCGCAAAATTTCATCGTCTAAGTTCGACATCTCCGGAAAAAACAGGCATTTCCCGTCCATCCTCCGTCATGATGGTCAGCGCCCCGCTGTGATCCAGCTTGACCGCTTGGCCCGTAACGGGACCGGCCGGCGTCCCGACGGTTACCCGCTTGCCTAAAGTGACCGATAAAGCCTCCCATAACGAGGCGATCGGCGCAAAGCCTTCCTGTTGGTAAAGTCCGTACAAGGTTTCGAATTCCTCCAGCGCCGCCGCGATCAGCTGAGCGCGATCGATCGGCTTTCCGGCCTCTATTTTCAAAGAGGTTGCGATCGGTTTCAGTTCGGCCGGATAATCGTCCGCGTCCAGGTTGGCGCTGATCCCGATTCCGGCGATGCAGTAACGGACATATTCGTCCTCCGCCGCGGATTCCAGAAGGATACCGCAGATTTTGCGGCCGTCCACAAGCAGGTCGTTAGGCCATTTAAGCCCCGCCATTACGCCGGTTACCTTGCGTACGGCCCGGCATACCGCAACGCCCGACAGCAACGTCAGCTGCGGCATGTAGTGAAGCGGCTGCTTCGGCCTCAGCACCAGGCTCATCCAAATGCCTTTGCCTTTGGGAGAATACCATTTTCGCCCCATTCTGCCTTTGCCGCCCGTCTGCTCTTCCGCGACGACCAGCGTTCCTTCCGGAGCGCCTGCCTCGGCGAGCGCCCTTGCTTCTTCTTGCGTCGAGACCGTCGTTTCGAGCACCTTCAGCTTCCTGCCTACGGTATTCGTTTTCAGCATATCGACTAACGTCTGGGAGTCTATTCGTTCCGGTTTGTTCACGATCCGGTATCCCTTATTCGGAACGGCCTCGAACTCGTACCCGGCTTCCCTCAGCTTATTGATCTGCTTCCAGACGGCCGTGCGGCTGACGGACAGCCTGCGGCTGATTTCCTCGCCGGAGACGAACCCTTGCGGATTCTCCAGCAGCAAGTCCAACAGCGTTTCCTTTTCATTCATGAGTTGATATCACCTGTTTCGCTTCTTCGATTAATCGGTTTTTGTCGTTCGGCAGCTCGCCGGAAGCTGCCCGAACAAGCAATCCGTCCAATATTTCTCCGAGCCACGGTCCGCCCTTGCGGCCGGACATGGCAAGCAAGTCCTTACCCGTGACCGCCAGCTCGGACATGCGGTAAACAGCCATTTCCTCCATCCATGCCCTTCCGCTTGCCAATACGTCAGGAGGGTAGCTTGACGCTCCGCCCGCGGCCAAAACATCCGCCATCCGCAGCCAAGCGTTGGAGGTTTCCCGCCCGAACCGGAGCACGATTTTGATCCACTCCAACCGGATGTCGGAAGCGGCATTTATCGCTTTTACGGCCTGCCCGACGTTTAAGATGCCCGCAATTTGCTCCCTGGACGTATTGGGGAAAGTCCAATCCCGAAGGTGCACATTCGCTTCCTCTGCCGATAAACCGCAAGCATACAGCAGCAGTGCAAAACGGATCGGCAATTCCTCGGGAGACAGAGCATCGATCAGGCGGATCAGACTTGCCTCGGAAGCGTGCGGAAACGGAGATTTTGCATAGGATGGCAGCTTGCTGCGGTGGAGCAAACCAAGACCTCTTGAGGGTTTGCTCCCTGCCATCAGCTTCTCAAGCTCTATGCGGAAACGTTCCATCGCCACAAACCTGATATTCTCCCGTTCTCCCAGCAATCCTTTCCAGGTCCGGTGAGCGATATCGAACCCGAACACCGAAGCGAACCGGATGCAGCGCACCATGCGGAGCGCATCTTCTTGAAACCGTTCTTTGGCATCGCCTACGCAGCGGATGATGCGATGATTCAAATCTCCATAGCCGTGAAACGGGTCCACGATTTTCCCTTCGATATCCCTGGCCATCGCGTTGATCGTAAAATCCCGCCGCTTCAAGTCTTCCTTCAAATCCCGCACGAACGCGACCTCGGCAGGTCGTCTGTGCTTTTCATAAGCTCCTTCAACACGGTATGTGGTCACCTCAAATGCATAAGGCCCGCTTAGGACCGTGACGGTTCCGTGTTGGATCCCCGTCGGAACGGTCCGATCGAATACGCCCTGAACCTCTTCCGGCAACGCGGAGGTCGTAATATCCATGTCGTCGACCGGCCGTCCCATCAGCTCATCCCGGACGCAGCCGCCGACCCAATATGCTTCATACCCATGCTCAAGCAGCCTTGAAATCACTTTTTCGCCCTGCTCCGCCATCGCGGCATCGGCTTGCTTCCAACGTACCAAAATCTTTCCTCCTTGCCTTGCGCCGGTGTCGGGTCAGCCGCACACCGAATCGAGCTCCGGAACCTCGCGCCCGAGAACGCGATAATAAATTTGCTCATACTGCTGGGTGATGAGCCCGTCGCAAAATTGTCCGCATGCTCTTTTCAGACATGCTTCCTTAAACGTTGCGGCCAGGGCGTCGTTGGACAGAAGCTGAACGGCGTAATCCGCCATGCGTTTCGTGTCGCCGATCGGAGCCAAAAATCCCGTTTCGCCGTGGACGACCAGCTCCGGAATGCCGCCCGCAATCGAACCGACCGTCGGTACGCCGCAAGCCATTGCCTCCAGCGCAACCAGGCCGAAGCTTTCTTTTTCCGACGGAAGCAGCAGTACGTCCGCCAGCGAGATCACTTGGGCGATGTCGTCCTGTTTTCCGAGAAACATTACTTTTTCCTGTAAGCCGAGCTCCCGGATTTTACACTGAACCTTCGGCAAGTCCGGTCCTTCCCCGACGAGCAGAAGCTTGGAAGGCACTTTTTCATGGACCCTCGCGAAAACGTCCACGACATCTCCCACCCGTTTTACGGGCCGGAAATTAGAAATATGCATCAATATTTTTTCATGCGGCTCAGCATAGTCTCCCCGAAGCGAACTTATATCCCGCGGATAATATATCCGTTTATCGACAAAGTTATAGGTCAAGTCAATGTCCCGGCTGATATCGAGGACTTCGCGCGTCTCCTGGATCAAATCCCGGGAAACGGCAGTCACCGCGTCGCTTTCGTTGATCGCCAGACGGATCAGGTCCTTTAACGACTCGTCCTGGGCCAATACGGTAATGTCCGTCCCATGAAGCGTCGTGACGACTTTCAATTGATCGCCCACCATTTGTTTGGCCAGGAAAGCGCAAACGGCATGCGGGACGGCATAATGGACATGCAAAACGTCGAGCTGCTGCATTTTGGCAACCTGGGCCATTTTCGTCGCCAGCGACATTTCGTACGGCGGGTAGCGGAATACATAATAATCGCTGACTTCCACCTCATGATAAAAGATGTTTTTGTGGAACGTTCCGCCAAGCCGAAACGGGATGCTGTTCGCGATAAAATGAACCTGATGCCCTTTTTCGGCCAAAAGCTTCCCAAGCTCGGTCGCCACGACGCCGGAACCGCCAAGGGATGGATAACACGTAATTCCTATTTTTAATGGTTGATTCAATTCTGCCTGCCTCCCTTGCAAAGAGAAGTATATGATCATGATGTTTCCTGAAGCGTGAAATAGTCAGAACTGACCCTCGCGAAATTCCTGAAGATCAGTCCTGACTTGGTTAAAGTTTTTCTACATGAATTTGTCCACGAGAAAAGGCGAGCGCGCCGCAAAACCTTCAGCATACGGAACGAGTCTGCGCTGGCCCGTCAGCTTGTCCCGGGAACGGACGCGTTCGATGTAACCTTGGTTTAGCGGAGTCGAAACGGCATCTTCTTCGCTAAGCCGGCTCTCAAACTGGGAACGGTAACAAAGAAGCGCTTGCTCCTTTCTCCCCTGTTCGGCCGTAATATCCACCATCACGTCCGCCCGGCCCATATCATTGATAAAATAAAAATACAGCTGATCCACAAGCACGGCGGGCATGTCCGGCATGTAACGGCGGAGTTTGGCGTTAAAAACAGCCTCTTCAACCAGCCTGCTGCAGGCGACATGATCCGGATGCCGGTCTTCCCAATACGGGGCGAACACGATCCGGGGAGCGTACCGGCGAATTTCTTCGGTAATCCGCTGCACATGCTCCGGCGTCACGAACAACCCCCGGTCAGGCAATCCCAAATTGCTCCGCATCGCAAGCCCGAGCACCCCTGCGGCCGCTTCGGCCTCCTCCCGGCGGCGTTCCACGGTGCCGTTGGAAGACATTTCGGCGAAGGTCAAATCGCAAATCCCTACGCGGTAACCTGCGTCCACATGCTTGATGATCGTACCGCCCATGCCGATTTCAGCGTCATCCGCATGAGCGCCGAACACCAGGATGTCCAGCGTTCCGCTCATTCCTCAACACCCGGCTTGTATTTATGTACCAACTCGCGCCAAGCGAAGTCTCCTCGGTCCAAGGCTTTGACCAAAATTTCCGCCGTCGCGATATTGGTTCCGAGCGGAATGCCCTGAACGTCGCAAAGCCGTAGCAAGGCGTTGATATCCGGTTCATGCGGCTGAGCCATAAGCGGGTCGCGCAGGAAAATGATCAAATCCATTTCGTTTTGGGCGACAAGCGCCCCGATTTGCTGGTCCCCGCCCAGCGGCCCCGACATAAAGCGGTGAATTTTCAGTTTGGTGTTTTCCATGATCCGTTTGCCGGTCGTTCCGGTGGAATACAGCTCATGTCCTTCAAAAACATTTTCATATGCCGTGACGAAATTGACCATTTCGTCCTTTTTGCGGTCGTGTGCGATAAACGCGATTTTCATCCTGTCCCACTCCTTCGGAAGCTACTCTATAAAGTGATCAAACCCGTAAACCATTCCGGCGTAACCCATGACCTTTTCGATGGCCATTTTGACCCCAGGCATATAACCCGCCCGTTCATAGGAATCATGACGGATTTTCAGCGTCTGGCCAAAGCCGCCAAAGATCACTTCCTGCTGCGCGAACACGCCGGGCAGCCGGACGCTGTGGATGCGGAATCCGTTATAATAACCGCCGCGCGCCCCTTCGATCGTCTCTTCTTCCTTGGGGTTGCCCTGGCGGATTTCTTCACGGTTTTGGGCGATCAATTCGGCCGTTTTGACCGCGGTGCCTGACGGAGCATCCAGCTTTTGGTCTCCGTGGTATTCGATAATCTCCAAATGCGGCAAGTATTTGGCCGCTTGGGCAGCGAATTTCATCATTAGAATGGCCCCGATCGAAAAGTTCGGAGCGATCAAGCCGCCAATGCCTTTGCTTTGGCACTGCTTGTCCAACTCTTCGATTTGCTCCGGGGTGAATCCGGTTGTCCCGATGACGGGACGAACGCCGTGTGAAACCGCAAGTGCCGTATTGGCATATGCAAATTCCGGCGTCGTGAAATCAACGAGGACATCCGGCTTCGTTTCCACCAATGCAAGCTCCAGATCGCTTGTCACTTTCACTCCGCAGGCCGGCAGGCCGACCAGCGTCCCCGCATCCATCCCTTCCTGGGAACGGTTAACCGCCGCGGCCAGCTCCAAATCCGGATCTTCAAGAACCAGTTTGACGACCTCTTTCCCCATTCTTCCGGCAGCACCGGCTACAGCAACTTTGATTGTATTCGACATCAGCTTTCCCCCCGCTTTTTCTTCGCTACGTAGTTGAATCATGCAAATAGTTGCTCAATCGGCTTTTAAGCTGATCCAGCATATCCTGCAGTCCGTCATCCTGCGGCTGAAGAGCGATGGCTTCTTTTAATGAAGCGATTGCCAGCGCGTGCTCATTAAGCTGGCTGTAAGCTACGGCAAGCCAAATGTAGGCCTCCCCGTACAACGGATCGAGCCGTATGGATTCCTTCAGCAAGGACACCGTTTGATACAGCTCGCTGGCAGGAGCCAGATCGCCTGAATCAAGCACCTTTTTGGCGTCCTGCACGATTCGCATCGATTGCAGATGCTGCAAATTAAGCGCGTATTCCGATTTTTCCGGGTCCAGCTCGCAGGCTTTATGCGCATGTTCGAGCGCTTTATCGATTTTTCCGCTTCGCGCATAAGTCACGGAGCACCGATAACGTACTTCGGCGGAACCCGGATCCTCCGCGACAGCCGCTTCAAACCATTGAAGAGCCCCTTCGAAATCATTTTTCAAAATGCACTGGTATGCGTTTTGAACGAATTGTTCGGATTTCATCCTGCCGTACTCCCCCCTGTTGATTACAGGCTATTGTACAGCATATGTATGACGGGCTTATTCGGTGTCCTTTTTCGTCCACCGGTTTGCGTCACGCGTGTTGAATTTCTGCATGACTTTGTCATGCGCCTCTGTCAGGTCAATGCCGAGGGAATTGGCAAAACAAATCGTAATGAACAAAATGTCGCCAAGCTCCAGCTCAATGGAGTTTTCCTCCTCCGTGGCTTTTTTCGGCTTCTCCCCGAAGCTGTGGTTGACCTCGCGGGCCAATTCGCCAACCTCTTCCGACATCCGCGCCAGCATGGACAAAGGACTGAAGTATCCTTCTTTGAACTGGGAGATATACCGGTCGACTTCCTTTTGCATTTCAGCCAATGTCTTTTCCATCTCGGACGGACCCTCCCCCTTAAATCTGCATTTTTTACCCCAATTAGACAAGGCATCAGTTTACTCCATATGTTATCGCAAAGCCGAAATGAACACAAATCTTTTTTAAATCGCCTTGGAAAAAGGTATACTATGGTTGGAGCGAAGAGCTTGTTCTTCCTACTTCTGGTTAATGCGAGGGGTATCATGACATTATCGAAATGGTTATCGCCTATGAAAATGGTTTTGCCGATCATCCTCGGGACCGCGGTTTATGCGTTCGGGCTGCTGTATTTCATCATTCCCAACCAGCTGATGGAAGGCGGGGTGACGGGCGTCACCGTCCTTCTGAATTATGCCTTCGCCGTACCGCCTGCGCTTTCGACGCTGCTGCTCAACATTCCGCTTTTCCTGATCGGGCTTAAAGTGTTGGGCGGCAGGCAAATGATCTACACGGGTGTAGGCATCGCCGCGCTGACGTTCTTCTTATGGGTGTTCGAAAAAATGATCCACTGGGGCTGGATCACCCCGTTTCAAACGGAACGCGATTATATTCTCGCTTCCCTTTATGCCGGCGTCACGCTCGGCGCAGGTCTCGGCATCGTATTTCGGTTCGGCGGCACGACGGGCGGCTCGGATATCGTGGCCCGGATCTGCAATCGCAAATTCGGCTGGAGCATGGGCCAGGTCATTTTGGGAATCGATATCGTCATTATCGGCGCCTCCCTTTTTTTTATCCCCAGGGAAAGAATTCTATACACGCTCGTAGCCGTGTTTATTTCGTCCAAAGTGATCGATTTTATTCAGGAAGGCGCTTATGCAGCCAAAGCTTTTACCATTATCAGCGACCATGCCCCGGAGATCGCCGACAAAATTACGGCCGAGATGGAGCGGGGGGTAACGCTTATTCCAGCGATCGGCGCTTATTCGAAACGGGCCAAGCATATGGCGTATTGCGTTGTCGCCAGACACGAGATCCGGAGGCTGAACGGCATCGTCAAATCGATCGACCCGCGGGCGTTCGTCATTATCAACGACGTCCATGACGTGCTGGGGGAAGGCTTCAAGGAAACGTGAAGTCGGGTCAGGCAAAGAACACGGCACGGCCGGACGTTTAATGACTACCGCTTACGAGAAAAATATGTCAGCAAAGGCCGCGGGCATGTTCCTGCTCAAAACGAAAAAAGCTCCTGCCGAACTTGAAGTTCAGGGAGCTTTTTGGCGTTAAGTCCTGGGCGTTACTTTTTTAAAGCTGTTCTTTTCGCCCCTGTATTTGCGGTAAGCCGAGTAGGCGAGGATGACGGCAATAAAAGCCCCTCCCCAAAACATCCACGGCCACGACCCGTCGACTTGTTCAAGCGGGGCCAATGCGGGATAATCCTTTTTTTTGCCGAACAACCCGTTGAACATTTCCTCGCCCTGTCCGATCATGCTTTCGATTTCGGCCGGTTTCGGTTGGACCGCGTTTACCAAACCTCCCATGTAGGAAATCCAGGAGTCCACCATCGTGACGTCCGAAGGGGATCGCTGAATGATCACCGCCGGGCGGATGAGCTCGTAATGCTCCTGTAGACGGTCGTATGCCTGTTTGGCGGCCAATATTTCTCCTTTGTCCAATCCGGCTCTCATCTGGCCGAGCTCCTCGCGGATCAGCTTGTAATATTGCATCCATATCGGTTTCTTTGGATTATTCAAACCGTCGGCTGCCATTCTCAACTTGGCGGAAGCCGTCTTCCATTGCTCCGGATCGATCCGGACCCGCGCCACCGCTTCTTTCATTTCGATGATGCTTTCGGAAAGGGCATGGATGCCTTCAACGCTGGTCAGCTTCTGCAGTGAGGAAGATTCAAAGATGTCGTTAACCTCTTGCAGTTCCTTTCCAACCAGGTTAATGTCGCCTTCAAGGACATGCCTATACATTTGATCCGCCACTTGACTTAAACGTGCTGCCTGTTGGGCGGCATCCTCCGGCCTTTCCGGGGCTTGACCGTCAGCCGCCAGGCCATGCGTGACGATTGGCTGCATCGACAGAACAATGGCAAGGATCCATAGGATAAACCACCGAAATTTGAGCTTTAACGTAATGCTCCGCAGCATAGGACATCCCTCCTACCGTAAATGTATGGCAGAAGGGATGGGTGTAGAACAAGCTATGTAGAATTGCGTTTACGGAACCGGAGAACGAGCCAGGCAAGCAGAACGCTGAATAAGGTAAGCCCGAGCGTAAAGGCTTGAACGCCCCGAAGATCGTCTTCCAACACTTTGGGCAGCCACGGATAAACGCCAAACGTGTAATCCACGATATCGTTAAGAAACGTCCAGGCCGCCGCCGGGATCAGCATCATCGCCCCGAAACGGAAAAAACGCACGAACAGCAAGGCTTCGATGGCCATGATCAGATGCGATGCAACCAGCATCCAATCCTGCCATACCAGCTGATCGCCTTGCGCAGCTCCGGCAAAAATGATGCTGACCGCCCATACGCCGTATTTCACGGATGTCACGACGGCCAACGATTCCATGAGAAGCCTGAAGCCTTTGAAAAAGGACGACTTTGGCGGATACAGCAAAAACAGCACGCCGATCGTAAAAAAGAGGCTTGCCGTCGGGCTGTCGGGGACAAAAATCACCTGCCATGCCGCGTTATGGGCCAACGTAAATTCAATCTGGTCTCCATACCATATATACCCATAAATCGTTCCAATCAAGTTGCACCAAAACAGAAGCCATAAAATAACCCGGTTGGTCAAAAACGCGCGGCTCCAAAAAAACGAAACGGACACCTGGCAGTCCCTCCTAGCGGGCTTGGAGAATCATCGGGTAACCTGAAGTTACGGGATGATCCATTCCGCCGAAATTAAAATGAAATACCGTACCTAATGTTAACGCCAATTTCAGCGAAGCAGAAGCCGCCTTTTTTTCAAAAAAACCTGACCGCTTTCACGATCAGGTTTTTGTCCATCATATTTCGGCTTATTTTGCTTCAGCCTTTTGTTTGGAAAGCCAATCGGCCAAATTATCAATGTCTTTGTCCGTCAGGCCAGCCGCGATTGCCGTGTCGTACATCGCCGGCATTTTGCCTTCGTAACCTTCTTTGATAATTTTCATAATGGCTTCTTTATCATGTTTGTCGCCGACACCGCGCAGCGATGGTCCGCTGGCACCCTTCAAATCGGCAGCGTGGCAAGAAATACAGCCCGCTTTTTTGAAGGATTCCATCGCCGGGTTTTCTTTATCGACAATCGCAATTTCTTGCTGTTGGTTGCCGCTTGTCGTCGGCAGACCTTTGGCTCTGTTCTCTGCAGCTTTTTCTTCACGCTGGATGTTTTCAGGGACTTGACCCGTTTCAGCCAGCTCAGCTTTGTAATGAGTCCAGGCGCTGTTCGTCAGATATACGCTTGCAATCAACGAAAGAATCATCAGAGACGAAGCGATCGGTCTGCGATAGAAACGACGCTCTTTCCCCGTATCAAGGAACGGCGCGAGGAGCAGCGAACCGAAGGCCACGCCCGTTACGCCGATCGTTCCGAGCACGATGTAATCCCCGGATGCGTAAGGCATCTTCAAGTACTGGTATAGGAACAGGAAGTACCAGTCCGGCATCGGTATGATCGATGCGCTAGGATTCGCCGGGAACCACAGCGGAGCAGGCTCTGCGATGGTAAGTACCAGGAATCCGACAAGCACGACGACGCCGACCATCCATTCTTTCAGCAGAAAGTTAGGGATGAACGCTTCCGATTTGCCCGGATACGCGGTGTAGTCTGGAGGAGTCACAAATCCGGCGCCTTTTTTAACGCGGGAGTCTCCTACGTACACAACTTTTTCTTTCGAATTTTTCCCGTGTGCCATCGATATTCCTCCCTTCTTATTATAGTGGACCGGAAATGCCCTGTCTGCGGATCATAATGAAGTGTCCCACCATCAGTACGAGCAATACGGCCGGGAGGAAGAATACATGCAGCGCGAAGAACCGTGTCAGCGTTTCTGCGCCTACGATGGTTCCGCCCTGCAGGAATTCCTTAATGATCGGCCCGAGCCAAGGAACGGAATTCGCGATTTCAAGCGTAACCTTCGTTGCGAAGTAAGCTTTGTTATCCCAAGGAAGCAGGTAACCCGTAAGGCCCAGACCCAGCATAACAAAGAATAAAAGCATACCAACGACCCAGTTCATTTCACGCGGAGCTTTGTAAGAACCCGTGAAGAACACGCGCATAGTATGTAAGAACATCATGACGATAACAAGGCTCGCGCCCCAGTGGTGCATACCGCGGACGATTTGGCCGAACGCCACTTGCGTCTGCAGGTATTCAACGCTGTTGTATGCGTTGATGATGTCCGGTACATAGTACATGGTCAGGAACATCCCTGACAGGATTTGAATGACCGTGATAAAAAACGTCAATCCGCCAAAGCAGTAAACGAATGCGGAGAAATGATGCGCCGGGTTAACATGCTCAGGCACCTCGTGGTCAGCAACGTCTCTCCAAATCGGCGTGACATCAAGACGTTCATCAATCCAGTTGTAGACACTCTTAAACATCCGAATCTACGCCTCCTATTTCACTTCAGTATTTGGCTCAACCTGTCCCAAATACACCCAACCGTCCTGTAGTTTCAGTTTATACGTATCGAGTGGTTTAGGGGCTACAGCCAAGTTCTTGCCGAGTTTGTTGTAACGTGCGCCATGGCATGGGCAGTGATACTCGTCAGGGAAATTTTTATCATTGTTCCAGCCGACCGTACACCCTAGGTGCTTACAGATCGGGGACAGCGCATAGATTTTCCCTTCCTCATCCTT
>Ga0180220_1002282_pt1 | contig 12572 bp, 14 predicted proteins | sample eDN5th37CBELigBY_FD_151335 | JGI IMG/M metagenome (GOLD analysis project Ga0180220, IMG submission 151335) | Enriched backyard soil microbial communities from Emeryville, California, USA - eDNA 5th pass 37_C BE-Lig BY (version 2) (version 2) | ecosystem: Environmental > Terrestrial > Soil >... | reverse complement strand
TTTCCGGTCATGTGCGACGCCGGCTACGGCCGCGTGGTGCTGACGTCGTCGATCGGGGGCCTGTACGGCAACCACGGCGTCGCCAACTACGCCGCGGCCAAGGCCGGGATCCTCGGGTTGTGCAACGTCGTCGCACTCGAAGGCGAGGCCGACGGCGTGACGTGCAACGCGATCATCCCGGGCGCGGTGACCCGCATGGCCGAGGGTCTCGACACGTCGGCGTATCCACCGATGGGTCCTGATCTGGTGGCGCCCGCGGTGGGCTGGCTCGCGCACGAAACCTGTTCGGTCACCGGCGAATACTTCGTCGCGATCGCCGGGCGCATCGCCCGTGCGGCCGTCGTCGAGAGCCCCGGCGTGTACCAGCCGTCGTGGACCGTCGAGCAGGTGGGTGAACACATCGACCAGATTCGCGACCTCTCGGCGCCGGTGACGTTCCCGGTGGTTCCCGACGGGCACGCGGAGCACATCCGCTACAGCTTTGCGCAAGCGGCACAAGGGGTCGGATCATGACCGGCGGTCCCTTGCAGGGTGTCCGTGTCATCGACCTCACCGCGATGGTGATGGGCCCGTACTGCACGCAGATCATGGCCGACATGGGTGCCGACGTCATCAAAGTCGAACCCCCGCAGGGCGACGACACGCGATACGTCTCGGTCGGCCCGGCGCCGGGCCTCAGCGGTGTGTTCGTCAACGTCAACCGCGGCAAGCGCAGCATCGTGCTGGATCTGCGGACCGAGGCGGGCAGGGCGAGCCTGCGTGACCTGATCGCCGACGCCGATGTGTTCATCCACTCCATGCGTGCCAAGGCCATCGTGAAACTCGGCTTCGGCTACGACGACGTCGCGGCGATCAACCCGCACATCGTCTACACCAACTGCTACGGCTACGGCAGGCGCGGCCCCGACGCCGACCGCCCCGCCTACGACGACACCATCCAGGCCGAATGTGGTTTGCCCGCAGTGCAGGAGCAGCTGACGGGGGAGGCCGCTTACGTCGGCACCATCATGGCCGACAAGGTCGCGGGCCTGACCGCGCTCTACTCCACCATGATGGCGCTGTTCCACCGCGAACGCACGGGCGAGGGACAGGAGGTCGAGGTCAGCATGTTCGAGACCATGGCCGCGTTCATGCTTGTCGAGCACGCCAACGGTGCCATGTTCGACCCGCCGTTGGGGCCCGCGGTGTATCCGCGCACCGTCGCGCCCAACCGCAGGCCGTACGAGACCAAGGACGGCCACATCGCTGCACTGATCTACAACGACAAGCACTGGAACGCGTTCATCGACGCCGTACAACCGCCGTGGAACCGCCCCGAGTACGCCACGCTGGAGGCCCGCGCCCGTCAGATCGACACCGTGTACGGCCTGTTGGCGCAGACGCTCAAGGAACGCACGACGGCCGAATGGCTGGACCTGTTCGATGATCTCGAGATTCCGGCCGCGCCGATCCACACCCCGGACGCGCTGTTCGACAATCCGCACCTCAACGCCGTGGGACTGTTCGAGACCGTCGACACGCAGTACGGCCCGGTGCGTTTTCCGGGGGTGCCGACGTGGTTCTCGAAGACACCGGGACGCGTCAGGGGCTTCGCACCCGAACTGGGTGCCGACACCGACGACGTGCTCGCCGAGGTGCGCCCACAGAACAAGGCCGGTTGAGAGAGGCGACAGTGGATTTCGATCTGGGTGAGGATGCCAACCGGTTGCGCGGTGAACTGCGCGCGCTCATCGACGCGCATGTGCCCGCGGACTTCCTCGGTGCGTTCACCGACGACCCCGCCGATCTGGCGGTGGCCCAACAGTTCTGCCGCACGCTGGCCGAACGGCAATTGCTGTGCATGTCGTGGCCACGTGAGTTCGGCGGCGGGGACGCGTCGGTGTGGGAGCAGACCGTGGTGCGCGAGGAGATGTGGGCGCATCACGAGCCGCGCGGAGCGCAGTACATGGGCGTCAACTGGGTGGGCCCGATCATCATGCGGTACGGCACCGAGGAGCAGCAGCGCAAGCACCTGCCGCCGATCGCCAACGGTGAGGTCATCTGGTGCCAGGGGTTCTCCGAACCCGAAGCCGGCTCTGATCTGGCGTCGCTGCGCACCTCGGCGCGGCGCGTCGATGACGGGTGGCGCATCAACGGCCAGAAGATCTGGACGTCCTACGCCACGATGGCGCAGTGGTGTTTCCTGTTGGCGCGCACGTCGAAAGGTGAAAAGAAACAGCAGGGCCTGACGATCTTCCTTGTCTCCATGGACGATCCGGCGATCACGGTGCGGCCCATCCGCACCATGATGGGCCCACATCACCTCAACGAGGTGTTCTTCGACGATCTCGAGGTCACCGAGGCTGATGTGTTGGGCACGGTCGACGAGGGCTGGAAGATCGTGCAGGACGTGGTGTCGTTCGAGCGTGTGGGCATCGCCCGCTACGCGCGCTGCGAGCGCCTGCTGCAGGCCGCGCCCGACGTGCTGGGCGACGCATGGGATCAGTTGCCCGCCGAACTGCGCGGCCGGTGGACCCGCATGCTCACACACTGCCGTCGTGCCCGGCTCATGGCGTACCGCGTGGTGGCGATGCAGGCCACCGGACGCGTGAATCCCGGTGACTCCGCGGCCTATCGGATCGCGGTGACCCGACTGGACCAGGAAAGCGCGGAGGTGCTCATGGAAATCGCCGCGGCGCTGCCGCGCGGTGGAGACCAGCGCACTGAGTACTTCCGCGCCGAGGTCGAGGATCACTGGCGCTATTCGCAGGCGTCCACGGTGTCCTCGGGCAGCATCGAGATGCAGCGCATCCTGTTGTCGCGCACCATGTTCGCAGGAGCCGCCCGATGATTCTCGATCTGTCCGACGATGCCGAAGAGTTCGGCCACCAGGCCCTCCGGGCCTTCGAGTCCGCGGGCGGCGACGAACTGCTGCAACAGGCCGAGGCCAAACCCGATGCCCGCCAGGGCCTGGTCGGTCCTGTACTCGACGGGCTCGGGGCCTGGGACCTGGACCCGCGATCGGATGCCGACGCGCTGGAGGCCGCGGCCGCGCTGTGCCGCAGCGCCGGGTACTGGGCGCTGCCGTATCCGGTCGCCGAACGCCTGGCGCGGCCGACCGATCTGGATGTCGACGGGCTCATCGTGGTGGCCGACGGTACACCCGAAGCCGCGCTCGCAGGGCTCGATCTGCGCTGGGCCGCCGTCACATTGGACGGCACGCGCAGCACGGTCACTCGCCTCGGCGCGACCGGGCCGGCGTTCACCACCGCACTGGACCTCGTCGAGATCGACGCTCAGGGCGCCGGCGACGTGGCGCTCGGTCTGGTGCTGGGCAGTTGGACGCTGCTGGGTCTGCTGGACCGCGCCGTCGATCTCACGGTCGCGCACGTGAGCCTGCGCAAGCAGTTCGGCCAGACACTGTCGTCGTTCCAGGGCGTGCAGTTCCAGCTCACCGACGCCGAGGTGGAACGCAGTGGCGTCGACATCCTCGCCAAACACGCGCTGTGGGGCCTCACCCGACATGACACCACCGAGGTCGTCGACGATGCGCTCGCGTTGCGCCTGGCGGCGATCGAGGCCGCCGAGGTCGTGTTCCGGGTGTGCCACCAACTCCACGGTGCGGTCGGCTTCTGCGACGAGACCACGCTGTCGTGGCTGTCGCGGCACAGCCAGCCGTTGCGGCGCCTGCCGTTCGGGATCTCCACCACGCGCGACATTCTCACCAGGCGTGTGGGCCGGCGCGGGCTCACGGGGCTGTTCTCATGAACTACGACGTGCCCGACGAACTCAGCGTGTCCACCGACGGGCCCGTGCGCATCGTCACGATCAACCGCGAGACCGACCTCAACAGCGTCAACGAGAAACTGCACTGGGCGCTGGCCAACGTGTGGCGACAACTCGCCGCCGACAAGGACGCGCGCGTCGTCGTGCTCACGGGCGCGGGCCGCGCGTTCAGCGCGGGCGGCGATCTGGGCTGGATCACCACGTTCCTGGACGATCCGGTCGCGCGTGACGAGAGCATCCGCGAAGGCGCGCAGATCATCGAGGAGATGCTGCGCTTCCCGTTACCCGTGATCGCCGCGGTCAACGGCGCCGCGGTCGGATTGGGTTGCAGCATCGCGCTGTTGTGCGACATCCTGCTGATCTCCGAGGACGCCTACCTCGCGGATCCGCACGTGTCGGTGGGCCTGGTGGCCGGCGACGGCGGCGCGGCGCTGTGGCCGCTGCTGACGCCGATCATGCGCTCGCGGGAGTTCCTCTACACCGGTGACCGGATCGACGCGGGCAAGGCCGTCGAGCTCGGCCTCGCGAGCCGCAGCGTCGCCCCCGCCGAACTGCGCAGTGAGGCAATGACACTCGCGCACCGCCTGGGCAAGCAGCCCGTCGAGGCGCTGCAGGGAACCAAACGCGTCGTCAACATGTACCTGTCGCAGGTGCTCAGCGGTCCGCTGCAAGCCGGCTTCGCGGCCGAGCAGGTCAGCATGCGCAGCGACGACCACCGCGCACGCCTGCTCGCGTTCAAGAAGAAGGCACCCAAGTGACCGACCTCGATGACCTCGACGACTTCCGCGCCACGGTGCGCGACTGGTGCGCCGCGCACGTGCCCAAAGACTGGCGCGCGGCCCAAACCGGCGTGGGCGACGACGAATTCGCGGCGTTCCAGAAGGCGTGGTTCGCGGAGTTGCACAGCGCCGGCTACGCCGTACCGCACTGGCCGGCCGAGTGGGGCGGCGGCATGTCGGTTCCGCAGCAGATCGTGCTGTACTCCGAACTCGCGGCACACGACGCGCCCCGCCTGGTGCTGGCGTTCGTCGGCATCCACCACGCGGCTTCGACGCTGCTCGCCGCGGGCACCGACGCACAGCGCAACCGGCACCTGCCCGCGATCCTCGACGGCGAGATCTGGGTACAGGGCTTCTCCGAACCCGAGGCCGGTTCGGATCTGGCGTCGCTGCGCACCACGGCCCGCGCCGAGGGCGACACCTTCGTGGTCAACGGGCAGAAGCTGTGGGCCAGTGGAGCCATGTACGCCGACTGGTGCCTGCTGCTGGCCCGCACCGACCCGAATGCCCCCAAACGCCACGGCATTTCCTACTTCATGATGGACATGAAGACGCCGGGTGTCGATGTGCGTCCGATCCGCAACGCGGTCGGCGATTCGCACTTCTGCGAGATCTTCCTCAACGACGTCGTGATCCCGTCGGCCAATCTCGTCGGCCCGGTCAACAAGGGCTGGCAGGTCGCGCAGGCGACGCTGGGCGCCGAACGCGGAATGACCATGCTCGAACTCGCCGAACGTCTCGGCAATGCGGGGTTCCGCTGGCTCGTGGACGCCTGCTCGCCCGTGGATGATCCGGTCGTGGCGGATCGCCTGGCGCAGTTCGAGATCGAGCTCACCGGTCTGCGCGGACTGTGCCGCGACCTGGTCGAACGCAGTGAAACCGGTGAGGCGGGCCCAGCTGACGCCTCGATCGTCAAGCTGTACTACAGCGAACTGTTGCAACGGATGACCGATTTCGGCGCCCAGATCGCCGGGCTGCCCGCGCACACCGTGCTGACCAAACCCGCGTCGAGCGGGTGGGAATCGGGGGCGTGGATGCTCGACTTCATCGGCTCCTGGGAATGGACCATCCCCGGCGGGGCCAGCGAGATCCAGCGCACCATCATCGGTGAGCGGGGTTTGGGCCTGCCGCGAGAGCCGAGTGCGGTGTGATGACAGACTTCACTACAGACTTCTCAGCGATCCACGACGAACTCCGTTCGGTGGCAGCCGATCTGCTCGCGAAGGACAGCGTCGACTGGCCGCTGCTGGTGCAGGCGGGCTGGGTCGGCCTCGACGCGCCGGAGTCCCTGGGCGGAGCGGGTGCCACGTTCGCCGAGGTGGCCGTCATCTGCGAGGAACTGGGCCGTGCCGCAGCCACCACCGGCTACCTCGGCGGCGCCGTACTCGGCATCGGCGCGCTACTCGCGGTGGCGCCCAACACTTCCCGCGACAACCTACTCACCGAGGTCGTCGAGGGCCGCACGCGCGTGTCGCTCGCGTTACCCGGCGACCTGGTACCCGGTGACCCGCGGGTCCCGTTCACCGTGACCACCGACGGGCGCGTGCACGGCCGCGCGGCATTCGTGCCGGACGCCGGCGACGCGCACCGGTTGCTGCTGCCCGCGCGCGACGCCACGGGTACGACGGTGCTCGTCGACGCGGCGGCGACGGTCATCGAGCAACCCGTGCTCGACGAGACCCGTAGGCTCGCGATCGTCGAGGCCGACGGCGCCGAGGCTCGTGACGTGTGGCCCCTCGAAGACCCGCACGCGCTGGCCCGGCGCGCCGCGCTGGCCGTGGCGTGCGACAGCCTCGGTATCGCAGCAGCCATGCTCGACGCGACGGTGTCCTACGCGTCCATGCGGCAGCAGTTCGGCCGTCCCATCGGCTCTTTCCAGGCCGTCAAGCACGCGTGCGCCGACATGCTGGTGCAGGTCACGGCGGCGCGGCAGTTAATCGCCGGCGCGATCAGCGCACCGGATGCGCACACCGTCGCGAAAGCCAAATCGTATGCAACAGAAGCGGCTGTGGGCGTCGCGGGCAAGGCCATGCAGTTGCACGGTGGTATCGGCTACACCTGGGAGAGCGGGGTGCATACCTACCTCAAACGGGCCGCACTCAACCGCTCGCTGTTCGGGTCACCACGCGAGCACCGCGCCATGCTCTCGGCGCGTTACCGCAGCGCACCGGGCTGAACGCGTACCGATGTTTTCCTCCTGACGAGGCGGGTATGCGATGAGGACCGCACACAGCCGAAACTGCGCTGTGCCGCGGGCTCTGACCGCCAACGAATAGGAGTATGTGTGAATATCCGTACCGGTATGAAGATCGCCGCAGCAAGCACCGCAACGGCCGCCATGGCACTTGGCGCCGCGCCGCTGGCCATGGCAGAGACCGAAGCCGGTTTCGGGGAAGCGCAGGATCTGGTGGCACCGACCGGTGACACCGCCAGCGTGACGGTCACCGACATCGCTCTGAGCAGCGATCAGATCCCCACCGAGGTCGAGGGCCAGCTGTACGAGGCCACGGCCACCATCGAGGCCAAAGAGGGCACCGTGACCCCGGTCCTCTCGAACTTCAACGCCCGCACGGCCGACGGCCAGACCTACCAGGCTGTGTACGAGGTGCCGGCATCTGAGGGCAATCCCGAGCCGCTGACCGAGGGCGCGTCGACCACCGGCAAGGTGTACTTCGACGTCAAGGGCGAGGCCCCGGACAGCGTCGTGTACAGCGACGTCGGCTCCGACGAGGTCATCTGGACCGACGACCCGGGCCAGTGAGCCGGCCAGTAACCCGACTCGGTGACACCGAGCGATGAGTTTTCCTCGCGGCATCGGTCAGTACGCCAACTGACCGATGACCGTGAAGGAGACTCACCGTGCCCATCCGTTCCACCGCGCCGCTCGGCGCACCCAGCTGGATCGACCTGACGACCTCCGATGTCGAGCGCGCCAAGGCTTTCTACGGCGCGGTCTTCGGATGGACCTTCGAGACCGGAGGCCCCGAGTACGGCGGATACGTGACAGCCCATCTCGAAGGTCACGTGGTCGCGGGCCTCATGCAGAACGATCCGCAGTGGAACACGCCCGACGTCTGGACGACGTACCTGCACACCGCGGACGCCCAAGCCACGGTCGCGGCCTCGGCCGCGGCGGGCGGAAGCAACTGCGGCGGCGTCATGGACGTGCCCGAAAAAGGCCGCATGGCCATGATGACCGACGCCGCAGGCGGATTCTTCGGGTTGTGGCAGCCCGCAGGCCACAATGGCTTCCAGGTGTTCAACGAGCCGGGCGCGCCGCTGTATCACCAGCTCACCACCGGTGACTACGCCAAAGCGCTGCAGTTCTACCGCGATGTGTTCGGCTGGACGGTCAACACCGTGGCCGACACCGACGAATTCCGCTACAGCACAGCGTCCTTCGACGGCGAGGAGCTCGTCGGCGTGATGGACGGCGCAGCCTTCCTGGGCGACGCACCGTCGACTTGGACGTGCTTCTTCGGCGCCGACGACGTCGACAAGACCATCGAGTTGATCGTCGAGCACGGCGGTTCGGTGGTTCGAGCCGCCGAGGACACGCCGTACGGCAGGCTCGCGGCCGTCGCCGATCCCACCGGTGCCGGATTCAACCTGTCATCGCTGCAGGATTGAGTTAAAGATGGGGTATGGACCGCTCCCATACCCCCTACGTCAAGGCGTGCATCAACGGTGCGCGTACGCCCGATCAGCACCCGAATCTGCCCGTCACGCCTGACCAACTGGCCGATGCCGCACTGTCGGTGCATCGCGCCGGGGCGCAGGCCGTGCACCTGCATCCCAAAGCAGACGACGGCACGGATTCCCTGGAACCCGACGTGGTCGCCGCCGCGGTGTCGGCGGTGCGCCACGCCGTGCCGGGCTTCCCACTGGGGGTGACGACGGGATTCTGGGCGCTTCCGGACCCCAAGAAACGGCTGCGAACGGTCGAGGCGTGGGAAGTGTTGCCCGACTTCGCGTCGGTCAACTGGCACGAACCGGGTTCACCGGAGCTGGCCGAGTTGCTGTTGAGCAGGGGCGTGGGCGTCGAAGCCGGGTTGTTCCACGCCGACGCCGCGCGTGCGTGGGCCGCATCCGATATGGCCGCGCACTGCCTGCGCGTCATGGTCGAACTGTCGCCCGACGCCGGCACCGGCACGGCCGACGAACTCCTGGCGATCGTGACGTCGGCCGGATCGCAGGCTCCCGCGCTGTTGCACGGCCTCGACGAAAGTGCTTGGCCGCTCCTGCAACACGCCGGGCAGTGTGGCGTGCAGACCCGTATCGGGATGGAGGACACACTGCGTCTTCCCGACGGCACCGTCGCCGACGACAATGCAGCCCTGGTGACGGCCGCGGTCGAGTTGCTCAGTCGGTAGGCGCGGCCAGCGCGAAGTCGGCGAAGTCGAAACCGGGCACCACCACACAGCTCACCAGGGTGGGCTCGTCATCGCGCGGCCGGGCCCGCTGCCAGTGCCCGGGCGGCACCAGCACCTGGGGTTGCTGCCCGGTGGTGATGTCCGGGCCCAGCAGATGTGTCGTCGCAGTCTCCTGCTGTTCGCCGATCTCCAACAGCAGCGGGCTGCCGCGGTGGTGGAACCACAACTCCGCGCTGCGGACCGTGTGCCACGCCGATTGCTGGCCGGGCATCAGCAGGAACAGGATCGCCGTGCCCGCGCTGCGCGGGCCTGAGTAGCCCGCCGGAAGTGAGGTCTGGTTCACGGTCAGTTCGCTGCGCCAGGTTTCGCGGTACCAACCGCCTTCGGGATGTGGGGCGAGATCGAGCGGTGCGGCCCAGTCGGGGAGTTCGGTCACACCCGATAGTCTCGTCGCTATGGTTCGTCTGCGTCCAGGTTGGCTGGTGGCACTGTGTGCGGCGATCCTCGTGGTCACCGCATGGCTGCCGTGGCTCACCACGGGCGCCAACGGCGGCGGCCGGGCCAACGCGATCGGCGGCGCGGTCGGCAGCATGGTGCTGCCCGCCGGTTTCGGGCCGGGTCAACTGATCGTGCTGCTCGGTTCGACGTTGATCGTCGCGGGCGCGATGGCTGGTCAGGGCCTCTCGGAGCGCCTCGCATCGGCTGCGGGACTGCTTATTTCGCTTGCGCTCGTGGGCCTGACCGTGTGGTACTACATGCTCAACGTCAAACCGCCGGTGAACGCGGGCTACGGTCTGTACACCGGCGGCGGCCTGGCGATCCTCGCCGCGCTGTTTTCGTTGTGGGCGTTGTTGTCGACACTGGGGAGACGATGAGTGATTTCGTGAAGCCGGTCACGCTGACCGGTAGGCGCTGGGTACAGCTGGAACCGCTGACCCGCGAACACATCCCGGAGATCGACGCGGTCGCCGCCGACGGTGAACTGGGCACCCTCTGGTACACCACGACCCCGCAGCCGGGTGCGGCCGAGCAGTGGGTCGAGCGCATGCTGAAGCTGCGCGCGGCCGATGACGGCCTGAGCTTCGTGGTGCGCGATCTCGACGGCAAGCTGGTCGGCTCGTCGAGCTACCTCAACGTCGACGGCACCAACCGCAGGCTGGAGATCGGGAACACCTGGTACACGGCCGCGGCGCGCGGCACCGGTGTCAACGCCGAGGCGAAACTGCTACTGCTGGGTCATGCATTCGACGAATTGAACTGCATGGCAGTCGAATTCCGCACGCACTTCTTCAACTTCGCCAGCCGGGCCGCGATCGAGCGGCTGGGCGCCAAGCAGGACGGTGTCCTGCGCAGCCACCAGATCGCGGCCGACGGCTCACGCCGCGACACCGTGGTCTACTCGATCCTCGACATCGAGTGGCCCGCGGTGCGGTCCAACCTGAATTTCAGGCTGGACCGCCGGGACCGGAATCGCTGACCGGCCTACTGGTCGCTGCCGACCGTCTCGCCTTCGACGGTGATCGACTTCTGCTCACCGCCGTGGGCGACCTCGATCTTGCGCGGCTTGGCGCGTTCGACCATCGGGATCGTGACGGTCAGGACGCCGTTCTCGTAGGTCGCGGCGATCGCCGACGTGTCGATACCTTCGCCCAGCGACAGCTGGCGGCGGTAGCTGCCGAAGAACCGCTCATTGGCGAGCCACTGGGCGGATTCGTCGGAGCGTGCGGTCCGATGCGCCGAGATGGTCAGCATGCCGTTGTCGACGGTCACGTCGACCGAGCCCGGATCGACGCCCGGGAGGTCCGCGGTCAGGACGTAATGATCGTCGATCTTGCACAGGTCCATGGGCATGAACCGCGGGGTGCGCGATGACCCGGTGCCAGTCGACAGCAAACCTTTGGTCAGGGCATCCAGGTCACTGAACGGATCAAAGCGGAGCACAGCAATCCACCTCCTGTATCGCATGGGCCCGCCACCCTGGCGGGCAGCCAATCACTGTGCAACGCCGATATTAGCACTCGAGATGTGAGAGTGCTAGATCGTTTGGACCGAGTTGCCGGTGAGCGGTTCCTTGCATCGATCACACCGTAGAACAGGGTGAAATACCTGATCGCAGGCGGTGTGAGTGAGGTTGACGGCGGGGCCTTCCGGAGCGCTGAACCAACCCTGGGCCCATTGCAGTCCGGTCACCAGCACGGGCAGGAACGCCTCGCCTTTCGCTGTCAGCAGATACTCCGGCCGTTCGGGGGAGGTGGTCATGATGCCGTTCGCGCGGAAGCGTGCCAGACGATCGGACACCGAACCGGGCGGGGCCGCCAGCAACTTCTGAAACGTCGAAAACCGGGTGGTGCCGGTGAACGCCGCGACCAGGATCGCACACGCCCAGCGGTTGCCCAGCACGCTCATCGTCTGAGGGAACAGACCCGAGGGGGAGTCGCGGTCGTCGGCACCTGAGCCGGACCCAGATCGGCGGCGGGTCGTCGCCACGGGCAGCGCGCGCTGCCACCCGCCGCTCGGTCCCCAACGGGCCACCACCTCACCGGGATTCGCCTCCTTCTCGCAGGCCGAGCAGCTCAGCAGCGGGTGGAACTCCTCGCCGCAGGAGATGTGTCGCATACCGGGCAGGGCATCGCGCTGCTCGGGCACCCACCGGCGTTCCCACTCCCAGATCGACAGCAGGATCGGCCACAGGGCACGCCCACGAGCGGTCACCAGATACTCGTCGCGCGGCGGTCGGTCCTGATACCGGTGGCGCCTCAGCAAGCCGTCGGCGGTGAGGGTGCCGAGCCGGCGGGTCAGCACCGAGTTCGAGATCGGCAGCCGGGACATGAACTGCCCGTAGCGGGTTGCGCCCAGCAAGGCCTGCTGCATCACCAGCAGCGACCACTCGTCACCGAGCAGGGCGAGCATGTGCCCGACGGCGTTGGTGCCGCCGGGCGCGAGCTCCGTCGGGCCGGACGCGGTCCGCGGCTGCGGATCGTCCACTACATGCCGATCGCGGCCGCCGCGTCGTCGGAGGTGTGCCAACGCCGCAGCTCCGCACCGGAGACCCAGGTGGAGTGCGTGCCGCTGGAGATACGCTCGGGCAGAGCCAGTTTGCACACCGGCCCGTCGCCGACGCGGGCGGCGTCGAACACCAGGCAGTAGGACGCGTCATCGTTCATGTCACTGATCAGGGTAACCAGATAGCCGTCGTCCTCGCCGCTGCCGCCAACGCGGGGTGCCATCGCGGTCTCGCTGCCGTACACGCCGTCGGCGAAGGTGTACCGCTCCTCTGAACCCGTTCGCAGATCGTGGCGCACCAGACCGTCGAACAGGAACCAGCCGGGCTTGCCGGTCGCGGCGTAGATGTACCGGTAGTCCTGCGTCGCGAAATCCGGGTTGATCATGCCGAATTCGGTGAGGCTGTCCGAGAGTTGCTCCTCGCGGGTCTCACCCGTGACCAGGTTGAAGCGCCAGCGGTGCAACCGGGTCTGCATGCCGTCGAGCGACAGATACCGGAAGAAGCGCTGCCACTTGCGGCTCATGCCGTTGTCCGCCGGGTCGTCGTCGGGTTCGGGGGAGCCCTGGAAGAACCCGTCCATGACGATCTCGTCGCCGTCCTCGAACGCGTTGGTGAAGTGCAGCACGTAGGTGGTGTCGGCCTCGAACCACT
>Ga0180220_1002281_pt1 | contig 12576 bp, 10 predicted proteins | sample eDN5th37CBELigBY_FD_151335 | JGI IMG/M metagenome (GOLD analysis project Ga0180220, IMG submission 151335) | Enriched backyard soil microbial communities from Emeryville, California, USA - eDNA 5th pass 37_C BE-Lig BY (version 2) (version 2) | ecosystem: Environmental > Terrestrial > Soil >... | reverse complement strand
CCGGATATGAAGGCCTCTCCCTTGCCAAGGTTATCCGACCGTCAATCCGCAGCCGCCGCATCGTTATCGTAGATCTTCACGTATTCGAAATCGCCCGGCTTGCTGTTGATGCCGACGCGCGGAGGCGCGATCCAGCTGGCGTACTTGCCGGGCTCGTATACCGGCTTCATCAGCGAATTGATGAAGTCGTGATCGGCCTCGTTGCACAGCCATTCGTCCTTGCGCGCCTCGAATTCCTCTGCCGAGATCAGCTCGCCTTCCGGCGTGATGCTGTGCCCCGCGAACTCGCCGATCTTGCGATTGAAGCCTTTGTGCGGCTGGGTGAAGCGGAAATCCACGCCCGCATTGGCGATGATCTTGTTCCAGCGGTCCATGCCGCCCTGGCAATCCTTGATGTAGTCGTCCAGCAGCCGGCTGTTGATCGCGCTGAGGGCCGGCACGTCTTCCGTCACGATCTCGCCGTCGCACACCCGCATCACCGGATATGTCGCATCAGCCAGCATGTGGTCGTCGTCGATACGCGTTTCTTCGTAGCGGCCCTTCAGGCCCGCGCTGTACAGTTCGGCGCCGTTGCTCGAGATCTCCGAGCCGAACAGGTCGCGCGTGACCGACATGTGGAAATTGGCCTTGCGCTGCAGGGTCGGCAGGTCGATGACGCCCAGAGCCCGGATGGCGTCGACATCGTACGGGTTCTTGATGCCGGCGGCGTTCATGGCCTTGACCGTGGCTTCGATGGTGCGGCCTACACCCGTCTCTCCGACGAAGAGATGATGCGCTTCTTCGGTGAGCATGAAGCGGCAGCTGCGCGACAGGGGGTCGAAACCGGATTGCGCCAGCGCGGCCAACTGCATCTTGCCGTCGCGGTCGGTAAAGTAGGTGAACATGAAGAAGGACAGCCAGTCGGGCGTGCGTTCGTTGAAGGCGCCCAGGATGCGCGGGTTGTTCTTGTCGGCCGAGCGGCGTTCGAGCAGACCCTTGGCCTCTTCGCGGCCATCGCGTCCGAAGTACTTGACCAGCAGGTAGACCATGGCCCACAGATGCCTGCCCTCTTCCACGTTGACCTGGAAGAGATTGCGCAGATCGTACAGCGAGGGCGCCGTCTGGCCCAGGTAGCGCTGCTGCTCGACCGAGGCCGGCTCGGTGTCGCCTTGAACGACGATGAGGCGCCGCAAGACGGAACGGTATTCGCCGGGCACTTCCTGCCAGGCGGGCTCGCCCTTATGGCGTCCGAATGGAATGGTGCGACCTTCTTCCTTGGGCGCCAGCAGGATGCCCCAGCGGTATTCGGGCATCTTGACGTGGTCGAATACCGCCCAGCCGCTGGGGTCGACGCCGACGGCGGTGCGCAGATAGACGTCGGCTTCCTGGAACCCCTCGGGGCCTGCTTCTTTCCACCACTCCAGATAATCGGGCTGCCAGGCCTCCAGCGCGCGCTGCAACTGGCGGTCGCTGTTGAGGTCGACGTTGTTGGGAATCTTGTCGTCGTAATTGACTTCGACGTAGTTCTTGCTGCGGATGGCTTCGCTTGCGCTCATGATGTTCTCCCCGGCGGGCGCCTGGGCCCGACACTAACTGGCTGATTCGACGGGATGCTCCCGGCCCCGACTAAAAATGCATTTTTATGCACATTTAATCGTTAATAGGCATCATAGTGCGTTCTAGAAGCGGTTTTTTGATAAAAATCAAGCTTTGAAGTGAAAACGCATCAGCTCAATATGTGCAAAGCCTTCCTGAAGCAAGAAGAGGCCGGACACGGCAGGTCCTTCAAATACCTACAGCTCGCTTGATTCGAATCCGCGCGCCGTGAGTAATTGGGACATGGCTTCCGAAGCCTTTTGCATGGGCGCCAGATACGAAGAAAGAATCTGTTCCAGCGCCATCACTTCGGGAATCCAGATCAAGGCCAGGCTTGCCACGCAGCGCCCGCTTGAAAAAACGGGCACGGCCAAGGCGCCGTATCGGGCGGGCGTGTTCGGCGCCGCGCGCGTGGAGTCATAAATGGCATACCCCTGTTGCCGGATCTGGAGCAATTCCTTGTCAAGGAAAGCCAAGTCGAAATCTCCACCGACCCTGCGATGGCGCAACGCAGCGTCGATCCAAGCTTGTCTGTCAGCGGGTTTATTCCAGGCCAGAAAAGCTTTGCCGACGGCAGTAAACAGCAAAGGAGGCCGGAGTCCGAGCGCGTGGTAGTTCGGTGTCAGGCTGCAACGTGTATTGGTGTCCAGGATCACCATCTCGAAACGATCCAGGACAGCTAAGTTGGTGGGCCAAGGAACTTTGCGCTCCAGCGTTCGGCGTACCGGCGCCGTAATCTCCGACAGAAGCCGGCGCGCTTGCGACAACGAGGGCGCCGCCGAGGCGTCCGGCACCGAGAAGTAACGGCCGTTCATAGGATTGCGATCCACTTGGCCCGCTTGCCCCAGAGTTTTCAGAATGCGCAGCAACGTAGCCCGCGACAAACCCGTGCTCGCCATCAAGTCGGGCATGCTCATGCTCTTTTCGTGCTGAAGCCGGCGCAGCACGATGAGACCGCGAGCAAGCGAATCGATGGTCTTCACTTTTGCGTTGATTGCACTCACAGCACTCATGGCCTCGATAAAAAGTGTTCACCAAGTGAACTTGATGATAACTCTCCGTCTCGCAAATTCCTAAAATCCCCTCAAGATTGAAGCTCGATGAGGCGTTTTCCCAGGAATGAACGCCGTCGCCCCCGCTCTCGAGCCCTGTCGCAGTTCGACCGTATAACCTCGAGGCTCAGGAGAACAGAATGCAGGCCTTGCAATGCGTGGAAGACGCCCGCCGGCAGGCTCGGCGCCGGATTCCGAAGATGTTCTATGAGTTCGTTGATTCAGGCTCATGGACCGGCTCGACCTACGCGGACAACGAGGCCGCGTTCGCCGCCTTGAAGTTTCGTCAGCGCATAGGCAAGAACGTCGATCAGGTGACGTCGGCAGCCACGATACTGGGCGGCGAAGCCGCACTGCCGCTGGCGGTGGCGCCTACCGGGCTGGCCGGTTTCGTCTGGCCCGATGCCGAGATCCTCGGCGCGCGGGCGGCGCATCGTTTCGGCGTCCCTTATAGCCTGTCGATCGGCAGCGTATGTTCACTGGAAGACGTGCGCAAACATACGGATGGGCCACTATGGATGCAGGTCTCGCTGCTGAAAGATACAGACTTTTTGCAGAAGCTGATACGGCGAGCCAAGGAAGCCCGCTGCGAGGCGCTCATACTCACCATGGACTACCACGTGGCCGGGCGCCGCTATTGCGATGCTCGCAATGGCTTGACGCTGCCGCCGCGCCGTTCGCCCAGGCAGATTCTGAATCTGCTGTCGTCGCCTCGCTGGTGTCTCGCGATGCTGCGCACTTCCAACCGCGGCTTCGGCAACGTCATCGGACATGCCAAGGGTGTTTCTGATCTGGCCTCTTTTGCCAAGTGGCATGCGAACCAGTTCGTACTCGACATTAATTGGGACCAGGTGAAGCGGCTCAAGGAGGCATGGAACTGCCGCCTAATCGTCAAAGGTGTGCTCGATGCCGAGGACGCACTGCTCGCCATCGATGCCGGCACCGATGCACTGAGTATCAGCAACCAGGGAGGACGCCAGCTAGATGGCGCGCCAGCCGCGGTGCAGGCACTGCCCTCCATTGTCGACGCCGTAGGCGGCAAGGCGGAACTTCTGCTTGATGGCGGTGTGCGAAGCGGACAGGACATCGTTCGCGCTTGCGCGCTTGGTGCAAGCGGCGTACTGGCCGGCCGCGCATGGCTCTATGGGGTAGCCGCGGGCGGAGAGGACGGCGTGTACCGCGTGCTGCAGATCCTGAGGGAGGAGATGCTGAGCACCATGGCTTTTTGCGGTGTCAGAAGAGTGTCCGAGATCGGCCCGCATGTGCTTTACTCCCCGGCGTCGATCCGTAGGCAGCAATCGTAAAGCAAAAAGAGCCCGCGTAGGGCGTTCATGCCGGCTGCCGCCCGCCCTCGGCCAAGGGCGGGCGGAACAGCAAAGTGCATATGAATCACGCGGCAGGACGCTCCCGCTCGAAATGCCGGTGATGGCCCAGGGCGGAAATGAAGTTCTGCAAGGCCTTGGCTTCGCTCTTTTCCGTAACGAATATCCCCGGCAGTTCCTCGTCCTGCGGCGTGATGCCCGCCTGGCGCAATAGCGCCTCGGCATCGCGCGAGGCCCAGATGGTCTTGGAATGCAGGAACTGATCGGTCAGGAACTCGCGCGCCTTGGGATCCGCCGCCAGGCGTTTGGCCGCCTCCGCTCCGCCCGGCACGATGACTCCGTCGAACAATACGCCGGGATGGTTCTCCAGCGAGGCGTCGGCATCGATGGCCTGGCCGTTCCCGGGAGTGATGGTGCCGATGTGCGGGCCGACCAGGCGCACCACGGCGCCCTGCTCCTGCAGCGCATAGGTGGCGTCCCATACTGCGTCACCGTCCACGCCGTCCGCGACCAGCACGGCGACCTGGCGGGTCTGTATGCCGGCCTCGCCCTGGCGTGCCGTCAGGGACAGGGCCGGGGACACTTCCACCTCGGGCTTGGGCGTGTCGGCCAAAGCCCTGGGCATGGCTTCGGGCAGCTCCATGCCCAGGCCCTCAGCCACTTCCGCCGCCAACTCCTCGGAGGCATTGCGCAGCATGGAAACGACGCGGCGGCGCACCGCCGGCACGGTCACCTTGCTGAGCTCGAAGCGGAACGCGGCAGCGATGTGGCGTTGCTCGGCCTCGGTCTGGCTGTTGTAGAACAGCGCCGCCTGGTTGTAGTGCTCGGCGAATTTCTCAGGTTTGCCGCGCACCTCGTCCTGTTCCACAGGCTCGGGAAAGGACACGAAGCCCTGGGCGCCCGCCTGGAAGGGACAGCCGCCGCCCAGCGAATTGGGTTCATACGAGGAGCGGCCGCGGTGGATGGCCTGCCTGTGCATGCCGTCGCGCTGGTTGTTCTGCACCGGCGCCAGCGGCGCATTGATGGGCAGTTCATGGAAATTGGGGCCGCCCAGACGGCTGATCTGCGTGTCCACGTAGGAATGGATGCGGCCGGCCAGCAAGGGATCGTTGGTGAAGTCGATACCCGGCACGACGTGGGCCGCGCAGAAGGCGACCTGCTCGGTCTCGGCAAAGAAGTTGTCGGGATTGCGATCGAGCACCATTCTGCCGATGGGCTGCAGGGGCGCGAGTTCCTCCGGCACGATCTTGGTCGCGTCCAGCACATCGAAGCTGAAGGCTTCGGCCTGTTCCTCGGTAAAGGTCTGCACGCACAGTTCCCATTCGGGATAGGCGCCCGACTCGATCGCTTCCCACAGGTCGCGCCGGTTGTAGTCGGGATCGGCGCCCGAGATCTTGACGGCCTCGTCCCACACCAGCGAATGCGTGCCCAGCTTGGGGTTCCAGTGGAACTTCACGAAGGTCGACTTGCCTTGCTCGTTGACGAAACGGAAGGTGTGTACGCCGAAGCCCTGCATCATGCGGTAGCTGCGCGGGATCGCCCTATCCGACATCTGCCACATCAGCATGTGGGTGGATTCGGGCATCAGCGAGACGAAGTCCCAGTAGGTATCGTGCGCGGAAGCCGCCTGCGGCATGGCGTGATGCGGCTCGGGCTTGACGGCGTGAACCAGGTCGGGGAACTTCATGGCGTCCTGGATGAAGAACACCGGCATATTGTTGCCCACGAGATCCCAGTTGCCTTCGTCGGTATAGAACTTCACGGCAAAGCCGCGCACGTCGCGCGCCGTGTCCTTCGAACCCCTCTCGCCGGCCACCGTCGAAAAGCGCACGAAAACCGGCGTGATCTTGCCCGCTTCGGCGAACAGCGAAGCGCGCGTCAGCTCGGTCAGGGGCTCGTAGCACTCGAAGTAGCCGTGGGCCCCCGAGCCTCGCGCATGCACCACCCGCTCGGGAATGCGCTCGTGGTCGAAGTGGGTAATTTTTTCGCGCAGGATGAAGTCTTTCAGCAGGGCCGGCCCACGCAGGCCGGCTTTGAGCGAATTCTGGTTGTCCGCCACCTTGACGCCCTGATTGGTCGTCAGGGGCTGCCCTTCGGGATCGGCCCGGACGCGTTCGAGCGAACCGCCCGCCGCATTGACGCCGGGAGCCGCCGGCTTGCCATACTTGTCGGTATGGTTTTTTTCCGCCAACGTGCTGCCGGTCGCATCGCGTGAAGGCGGCTCGGCCGTCGCGCCTTCCGGCGGGGCCAGTGCATTGTCGTGGCCGTGTTCGGCCTGCTTGTTGGGATTGTGGGGCATGGCCGAGGCCATCTTGCCCACGGCGGCGGCCTTGGCCACCCCCTCGCCGCCCTTCATTCCATCGGCAGGATCATGGGCGGGACCGCTGTCGGTTGAGTTGAAGCCTGTCGCCGCGGCTTGCGCGGCCTGTTCAGGCGGTGTCGATTTAGCCATCTGTGTCTCCTGAAATACGGCAACGGTGTCAACGCCCGTGCGCCGGCAGCCGGGGCATGTGCCGTGCCCGTGACCGGAAAAGCCGTGAAGATTGAATACGAGGCGGCCAACGCAAATGCCGCAGTGTCTTTCTGCGGCCACGTTGGCCGTTGTTTACGCCGGCGACGGCGCGTCATGGCACGGCGCCGGCGGGCGCCCGGAAGCCGGTCGGATGCCGGCTTCTATCGCCTTCAGCGGTTGTTGTCGAAAAACTCCTTGACCTCGCGCTCGGCTTCTTCGCGCGTCCTGCCGTAGCGCTCCTGCACCAGGCCGGCCAGCTGCTGGGCGTCGCCCTTGGTTCTGGTGAGTTCGTCGTCTGTCAGGTCTCCCCAGGCTGCCTTGGCCTTGCCTGCCAGTTGTTTCCATTGGCCTTCCATCGTGTCTTTATTCATGAGCGAACTCCTTCTCAGAAAAATTGGCGGAGCAGAGCCCGCTGCTCTGCTCTCGCGAAGGTGCGAATGCCCGGTGCCGCCCTTTGGACAGGTGGTCCGGGCTCTCACCTGGCCTGCGGCCCGGGCACCCGCGTCTGCCTCATAGCAAGCTCCATACCTGCGAGGTTCAACAGAGGGCAGGAGCGCCGGATCCGACGCCTCTTTGCGTCGTGGGCCGGAATACGATCGATGCTCGCCGGCAGGGTCCATGAACGGAGCGCCGGCCGGTGGACGTCCCGCGCCGGCGGGCATGTGCTTTGCAAGATTTGCCGTTGTTGGTAATCTGGCGGCAAACCCTTCGGGAGTCGGAATGAAATACATCGATTACTACGAAGTCCTTGGAGTGGCGCGCGACGCCACACAAGACGAAATAAAAAAGGCCTATCGAAAGCTGGCCCACCAGTACCATCCGGACGTATCCAAAGAAGCCGGCGCCGAACAAAAGTTCAAGGAGGTCGCCGAGGCCTACGCCACGCTCAAAGACTCCGAAAAAAGAGCGGCTTACGACGCGCTGGGCCGCCATCCACAAGGCGAGGACTTCGTCCCGCCGCACCAGTGGCAGCAGCATTTCCATGAAGAATCGGCTGATTTCTCCGACGTCGATCTGGCCGACCTTCTGGCCGCTTTCGCGGCCGCGCAGCGTGCCGAAAGACAACAGCGCGCGCATCGCCCCTTGAACGGGCAAGATTTCGAAGTCAGCATGCCGGTCACGCTGGAACAGGTCTATACCGGCGCCGAGGCCGACCTTACCGTCTCGCTGCCCGACTACGACGCACAGGGCATGCCCCGCCGCAGCCCCAAGACTTATCGCATACGCATTCCCAAGGGCGCCTCCGACGGCCAGCGCCTGCGCCTGCCGCAAAAAGGCGGCGCCGGGTTCAACGGCGGCCGTGCGGGCGACCTGTATGTCACGATGCAGTTCCAGCCCCATCGCCTGTACCGGGTCGGCGGACGCGACCTGTCCATCGATCTGCCTCTGGCGCCCTGGGAGGCCACGCTGGGCGCCGTGGTCGAGATCCCCACTTTGGGCGGGGCCGTGGAAATGAAAATCCCCGAAGGCACGGTGGCCGGCCGCAAGCTGCGCCTGTCGGGCCGGGGCATGCCCGACTCGTCCGGCAAACATGGCGACCTCTATGCCATCGTCCAGATCGACGTACCGGCAAAGCTGTCCGCCCGTGAGCGCGAGTTGATGCAGCAGCTTGCCGCCGAGTCGCGCTTCAATCCGCGTTCCTATCCGGGAGCAAGCACATGAAGACCCAAATCACCGAAAGCGTCTGGCTCAACGCCTCGGACATCTGCTCGTTCGAGCACGTGGTCGAAGTGTCGGGGCTTAGCGCGCAAGAGCTGCGCGAACTGATCGAGACCGGCATCATCGAACCTTCGAACGACGATCCGGGCAATTATTTCTTTCATACGCAATGCATCGTGGTGGCGCGCAAGGCGCGGCGCCTGCGCGACGACTTCGAGCTGGACACCCGGGGCCTGGCCCTGGCGCTGAACCTGCTGCGGCGGGTCGATGACCTGGAAACCGAGATCGCGCGCCTGCGCGCCCGACTCGGCCGTTAGCGCCGCCGCTCGCCACCGCCTGTTTTTCGGAGCCCCCGCGACGGCGGCAAGATGCTAGCCCAGCGCGGTGTCCAGCACCATCATCAGCACGAAGCCCACCATCAGCCCGCCGGTGGCCCAGGCTTCGTGGCCTTGGCGGTGCGACTCGGGAATGATTTCGTGGCTGATGACGAACAGCATGGCGCCCGCGGCGGCGGCCAGGCCCCAGGGCAGCAAGGCGGCTGACAAGCCCAGGACGATGACGCCCAGCACCGCCGCCACCGGTTCGATCAGGCCCGAAAGAATGGCGATGCCGGCGGAAAGCCTCTTGCTGTAGCCGACCGAATGCAGGGCCAGCGCCACCACCATGCCTTCGGGAAGATCCTGGATCGAAATGCCCGCCGCCAGCGACCTGGCCCCCACGCTGTCGGGCCCCGCGAAGGCCACGCCGATGGCCAGCCCTTCCGGAAAGTTATGCAGCATGATGGCCATCACGAACAGCCAGGCGCGCTTCATCGCGCGCGAGCGCGACCCTTCGACCCCTTTGACGAAGTGCTCGTGAGGCATGAGGCGATCGATGAGAAACAGGGCGCCCGCGCCGGCCAGTATGCCCAGGCCCACCAGCCCGCCCGCGCCCCAGGGACCCGAACCCTGGTCGCTGGCCACGTTCAGCGCCGGCAGGATGAGCGAGAACGAGCTGGCCGCCAGCATGACGCCGGCGCCGAATCCCAGCAGGGTGTCGGTGAAGCGCTGCGAATAGCTGCGCGACAACAGCAGCGGCACGGTACCCAGCGACGTGGCGCCCGCCGCCGCCAGGCCGCCCAGCAAAGCGCCCTTCATGGCAGCGTCGCCGGCGCTCATGGCTTGGTAGACGTGCGCGCAAAGCGCACACAGCAGCAGAGCCGTCACTATCCATAGCCAGCGCAGTCCCGGCCCGGCCGGCAGCGGGCTGGGAGGTGCGTTGCGGTTTATGGACGACGAAGCGGGTTTGTTCATGCCGTGCCTCTATGGCTGCGGGTGCGCAGGCGGCTCGCGCTCCTGCAGCATGGTGGAAAACGCGTGGGCCGCGGGAGACAAGGGACGCTGCGCCCGTTTCAACAGAAATAGCGGGCGGCGATAGCGCTCTGCCCGCCTGGTGTTCATGGTAGCCACGCGGCCCAGGGCCAGCAAGTCTTGAACCACTACTTCGGGCAGCATGGCGACGCCCAGGCCCTGCGCCACGGCGCGCGCAATGCCTTCGTTGCTGCCCACTTCGATCGTGTCGCCAAGTTGGACGCCTTCGTCCCGCATCAGACGCTCGGTGACCTCGCGAGTGCCCGAACCGGCCTCCCTCACCAGCCAGCGCGCGCCGTTCAGGCTGCGCGCGTCCACCTCGGCGCTTCCCGTCATGCCGGACCCGGGCGGCGCGACCAGCAGCAAGGTTTCTTCACGCCAGCGCAAGGCGGTGATGCCCGGGTCGCTCACCCCGCCTTCGACCACCGCGACATCGACGATGCAGTCCAGCAGCCCCTGGCCGATGGTGGCCGTATTGCCGACCACGACGCGCAGTTCGACGTCGGGGAACTGCTCGGCGAACAAAGCGAGATAGCCCGGCAGCCAATAGCCGGCGACGGTCGTGCTGGCCCCGATGACCAGGCTGCCCTTCTGCAGGCCGGTGCGGGCGCCCAGATCCTCCAGCGCCGCGCGTTCCAGCGCAAAGATGCCGCGCGCATGTTCGTACAAGGCCCGGCCGGCCTCTGTCAGGCGCAGGCCCCGGCCGCCCTTGCCGCGCGCCCCGCCGCGTTCGACCAGGGCCAGGCCCAGTTGTTCTTCGAGCTCGCGCACCGCCTTGGAGGCCGCCGACTGGCTGATGTGCAGCAATTCGGCGCCGCGCGAAAAGCTGCCCCGGGTCGCGACCGTGAAGAATATGCGGGTGAGATGAAGATTCAGTCGCATGGCCCTATGAGTTCAATTCATGCATTTGTGAAAAATGGGTATTGGACTCATATTACTGCAAACTATAAGCTTAAGCCTGACTTCCGTTGGACTTTCATACAGGCAATAGCGCATGACGCAGACCGCCACGCTTTCTTCTTCCCGTTTTTCCATTCTGACTCGCCCGGGCTTCTTGCCTGGCCTGGCTCTGACAGCCGCGCTGGCCGCCGTCGGCACGCTGCTGGCGCAGACGTCCTGGCTGCAACAGGCGGGCCTCAGCCCCCTCACCCTGGCCATCGTCCTGGGCATGGTCGCCGGCAATACCTTCTTCCCCGCCATTGCCGGGCGCACCGCCGCCGGAGTGGATTTTTCCAAGAACCTACTGCTGCGGGCCGGCATCATCCTGTTCGGATTCCGCATCACCTTCCAGGACATCGCCCACATCGGCTGGGCGGGGGTGTTGATCGCCGCCCTGATGGTCGCCTGCACTTTCGTACTGGCCGTGCAGCTGGGCACGCGCGTGCTGCGCATGGACAAACAAACCGCCATGCTCATCGGCGCCGGCAGCGCCATTTGCGGCGCCGCCGCCGTCATGGCGGCCGAGCCCGTCGTCAAGGGCCAGGCGCACAAGGTCACCGTCGCGGTCGCCACGGTGGTGGTGTTCGGCACGCTGGCGATGTTCGCCTATCCGCTTCTCTATCCCCTCATCGGCATGTCGGAGCAGGCCTTCGGCGTCTATGCCGGCTCCACCATCCACGAAGTGGCCCAAGTCGTAGCGGCGGGCTCGGCGGTCAGCGAGGCTGCGGCATCGACGGCGGTGATCGAGAAAATGATGCGGGTGATGATGCTGGCTCCTTTCCTGGTCCTGTTGTCCGGCATGCTGTCGCGCGGCGAAGGCGGCGGCGCCCGCCGTGTCGTCATCCCCTGGTTTGCGGTATTGTTCATCGCGGCGGCGGGAATCAATTCGCTGCAGCTTCTGCCCGCGGCGGTCGTGCAGGCGATTCTGCACGTGGATGCCGTATTGCTGGCCATGGCCATGGCCGCCCTGGGTCTGCGCACCCGCGCCGGCGCCTTGCGCGAAGCGGGACTGCGCCCCATGCTGCTGGCCGCGACGCTGTTCGCCTTCTTGCTGGTGGGCGGCTATGGCATCAATGTAGCCGTCATGTCTCTGCTTGGATGATGGGCTTTCCGGGTTCTTAGGCGCCGTTGGAGGCGATGCTGTACATGCCGCGCGGTCGGGCGGATCGAGGCAGCGCCCTCCAACGCGCGGCATGTACAGCATCGCCTCCAACAGCTGGCATTAGCGGCTTGCCACGGATGCCGCGAACAGACGGCTACTTACTCGGCACAGGGTTTCAGCGCATGCCTCAGGCCGCCTGGAAGGCGTAGCCCTGCTTGCGGAATTCTTCTAGCCGGTTGTAAAGCGTTTTGGGGCTGATGCCCAGCGCCATGGCGGTGCGGCGCTTGTCGCCGCCATAGTATTCGAGCGTGGCCATGATGACCGCGCGCTGCGCCGAATTGAGCGGCGTGCCCACTGCAATCTTGAGCAGGCCGTGCTTGACCTCGAGCCGGCGCGGCTGCCCCTCGGAGTTCATGGGCAGGACTTCGACCTCGTCGTCGGCCAGGATGAAAGCGCGCATGACGGTGTTCTTGAGTTCGCGCACGTTGCCGGGCCAATGGTAGTTTTCGAGCTGGTACAGGGCGTCGGGCGCAAACACCTTGTTGGTGCCTTCTTGTTCGTTGAGCTCATTCAGAAAACGCTGCGCCAGGTAGGCGATATCGCTTTTGCGCTCGCGCAGCGAAGGCACGCGAATGGGAAAGACCGCCAGGCGGTACAGCAGGTCGGACCTGAAGGTATGAGCCTGCACAGCCATCTTGGGGTCGCGGTTGGTGGCGGCGATGATGCGCACGTTGACCTTGCGCTGCTCGGAGCCCCCCACGCGGTGATAGGTGCCGTTCTCGAGCACGCGCAGCAGCTGCACCTGCATGGACAGGGGCATCTCGGTGATTTCATCCAGAAACAAAGTACCCATGTGGGCGCGCCCGAAACAGCCCTCGGTGCTGCTGACGGCGCCGGTGAAGCTGCCCTTTTCGTGGCCGAAGAGTTCGCTTTCAGCCAGCGAGGGGCTGATGGCCCCGCAATTGACGGCGACGAAGGGCTGGTTGCGGCGCGGACTTCGCCCGTGGATGGCGCGGGCCACGACCTCTTTGCCGGTGCCGCTTTCGCCGATGATCAACACGCTGGC
>Ga0180220_1002279_pt1 | contig 12596 bp, 11 predicted proteins | sample eDN5th37CBELigBY_FD_151335 | JGI IMG/M metagenome (GOLD analysis project Ga0180220, IMG submission 151335) | Enriched backyard soil microbial communities from Emeryville, California, USA - eDNA 5th pass 37_C BE-Lig BY (version 2) (version 2) | ecosystem: Environmental > Terrestrial > Soil >... | reverse complement strand
GGGATTTTCTGGAGAGCCCCCAATGCCCGTGAATTCCAGGATACGCGAAAACCGCACCGCACCACACGCCGCGCCCCCAAATCCCAAATCCCCCCTGAACCCTGAATCCTGACCCCTGAACCCTGAATCCCAACCCCCGAATACCTAGCCATTCCCTGACCCCCGACCCCTACATTACCGGCCTCGGCGTCTCTCCCGAGTAATCATAGAACCCCTTGCCGCTCTTCCTACCGTTGTATCCCATGGTGACCAGGCGGCGGAGGAGTGGGGGTGGGGCGAAGCGGGGTTCGCGGAACTCGTCGAACATGATCTCGGCGATGCGGAGGAGGGTGTCGTTGCCGACGAAGTCGCTGAGGGTGAAGGGGCCCATCGGGTGTCCGGTGCCGAGGACCATCCCTTTGTCGATGTCCTCGATGGAGCCGAGGCCGCTCTCTAGGGCGCGGATCGCATCGAGGACGTAGGGGACGAGGAGACGGTTGACGATGAAGCCGGAGGTGTCTTTGGCCTCGATGGGTTCTTTGCCGAGGGAGCGGGCGAAGCTCAGCGTCGTCTGGTAGGTCTCGTCGCTGGTGGCGATGGTGCGGACGACCTCGACGAGCTTCATGACGGGGACCGGGTTGAAGAAGTGGAGCCCGACCATGCGGTCGGGGCGCTGGGTGGCGGCGGCCAGCTCGGTGATGGTGAGGGAACTGGTGTTGCTGGCGAAGATCGTTTCGGGGGCGCAGGCGGCGTCGAGGGCGCGGAAGGTTTCGATCTTGAGGTCGAGGTCTTCGGTGATAGCTTCGACGACGACGTCGGCGTCGCGGAGGTCGTCGAAGTCGGTGGTGGTATGGATCCGACCGAGCGCCGCGTCCCTCTCGGCGGGTTCGAGCTTCCCTTTCTCCACCGCCCGGTCGAGGCTGCGTCGTATGTTCTGGAGGCCTTTTTCGGCGAGTTGGGTGTTGACCTCCCTGACGACGGTCTGGTACCCTGCCCTGGCGGCGACCTCAGCGATCCCGCTCCCCATCAACCCTGCGCCGACAACCGCGACGGTACGGATCTCCCCCATGACTCCCTCCTCCTCGGTGATGGACGGACATGCCGAGCGATCGTATGGCAAGCTCGTTGGAAATTGCGTCGTATGAGCGCCTCCGGGTCAAAATCCCGGGAGTCGTTTCAGGTGCTGCTGGAGCCGGCGTCGCCAGGGCGGAGGCGGCGGGTCGAGGCGTTCGCCGGTCTCGACGCGGTCGAGGAGGTGCTCGGCCTCGGCCGCGGCGCGGTTACGGAACTTGCGGAACTGCGCGGCAGCGATCGTGATCCCGACGGATGCGGATGCGGCCATCCCGGCGCCGATCGTGGAGATGATCGCGGCCGGCCCGATCCCGCCGGCGAGTGCGTCGGCGACGCCGGCCAGGAGGCCGCCGACCATCAACCCGGCCGGGAGCCCGCCGACCACCCCGCCGGTGACGAGGTATCCTTTGCGCGTGTGCGCATAGTTCATATCGATCCGGACATGGGAGCGCCCCTCCTCCAGCGGGTGGACGGACAGGGCGACCCCGCGCGCGTGCGCCAATGCGTTGCGGTTGGAGGGGCGGGAGATGGCGCGGACGATACCGGAGACGAAGTCGTCCGCGGGGATGAACCAGGCGCGCCCCGGCTGACGCCTCGTGATCTGGAAGTATTCCCTGGTGACGAGGTACTCCTCGAGCCGGGCGAAGGTCAACGCCGCCTCGTTCGGTACGACGCGGGAGACGCTCAAGGTGGCTGGCGCGCTGAGCCGGTCGACGAGGGTGGGCTCGGAGGGCGCTTCGGTGGTCTCGTAGAGCGCCTGCCGGACGAGGCGCGAAGGGAGCCCGAGCTCCTCCGCGATACGGAGGAGCTCCGCCTCGGAGACGCCGTCGTCCGCGTCCGCCTCCGCGGCATAGAGCTCCGCCGCACGGCGGATGACCGCCTCGAGGCGAGCGCGCGAGATCGCGCCAGAGGTCTCTGAAGTTCCTTCGACCGGTTTGTTCATATCCAATGGTGGAATGTATGGGGCGGAGGCGTTGGGATCTAGGGATCAGGGGTCAGGGAGCTGCTTGGGATTCGGGGGTCGGGGTGGGGCGTTCCCGGGATCGTTCGGGTTCGCCGAACGCTCTGGGCACCCCGAGTACTTAATTAGCCGCGGGTATCCCTGGATCCGTGGGCACCCCGATATTTTCGCCCCCCGGAGTACCCGGTATTCGCCCAGTACCTCCGAAACCAATTAGTACCCCTAAATCCCCGATTCCCGAATCCCCCGACCTCAGAATCCCAAGCCCCCAACCCCCGAATGCCCCCCCGAATCCCAAGCAGCTCCCTGACCCCTGGCCCCCGACCCCTGATCCCCCTTTATACCTCCCCCTTCCCTCTCAGATCCCCGCCAAGGCAGCGCTGATGGCGCTTTCCAGCCCCTGTCGCAGCTCTGGCAGGATCGGGAAGGCGATGTCGAAGGCTGCTTCCAGGTCGGCGTTGGAGCTCGGGGGCGTGGCGCCGACGACCTCTAGGAAGAAGCGGCGGTATTCGTCGACGCGGGTCGGGGCGGTGCGCTGGAGGAGGACGGCGCCGCCGTGCAGCGCGGCCAGCGTATTGATCCGTTCCTCGCCTAGGGTGCGGATGCGGGCGGGCGCGATCTGTTCGCGGATGACGTCGCCTACCAGGGGGTAGAGCATCTCGTGGACAAAGCTCCAGACGGCCGCATCGGGGCGGTCCGGTGGGGGTTCGAAGATGGCGGCGCGTGGGGTGGCGACGCCGGTGGTCACGGAGCGGCCCTCGGCGCCCAGCGCGGGGGCGAGGAAGAGCTCGCCGCCGCGGAAGCGGATGTAGGCGAGGTAGTTGGCGAGCGCGGGGGCGAGGGCGTTCCAGGCGCGCTGGACCTCGGCGACGACGGTGTCGCGCGTCGTGGCGCGCGCCGACCAGTAACCCGAGAAGAAGAGGCTGTCCTCCGTCCGGAGCAGCGCGACCCATTCGACCACGGTCTGTCGTTCTTCGGTCCGAGGGAAGACCTGGGAGAGGAAGGCGATGACCTGCGCGGCCTCGGCGGTCCCCGCGGCGTAGGGGTTCCCGCCGGCGCGGGCCCAGAGGTCGATCCCGGAGAAGAGCGCCTCGGCGCTGCGGAAGTAGAGGGGGAGGAAGTGGAGCGCGTCGTAGGTGCGGCTGCCGCGGAAGGTCCTGCCGAACTCCGCGGCGCGCTGGTCGAGGGGCGTGGGATAGACCCCGGCCGCGCGTTTGGCGGCCTCGATCTCGGCGACGTAGCCGGGCGCGAAGCGCGGGAGGACGTTGGTGTCCGGGGGCGCACCGGCGGTGAGGGCGTACGCCAGCCCGTGGTACCAGAGGGCGACGTGCTCGGCGGACTGGACGCGCCACTCGGTGAGGACGACCGGCTCCTCGTCGGCGGTGCGGGCGGTCGCGCAGGCGGCGAGGGTCAGCGCGGCGAGGAGGGGGAGGCGCAGGGCGGGCGGGGGCGCAGGGCGCGATCGTCGGCTCATGTGGCGTCGTCCCCGGAGACGGCGTTGTCGAGGGCGCGCAGGTTGAAGACCAGCGTGACGTTGGTCGCCCGGTCGGCCTCGGTCCGGCCGATCTGGATGTAGCGCAGCCGTCCGTCCTGGTCGACGATGTACGACGCCGGGTGCGGTCGTGCCGCTCCGTCCGGCCAGATCCCCCAGGCGGTCATGGTGTTCCGATCGATCGAGACGACCGGGAAATCCAGCTCGAGAAGCTCGGCGGTGCGGCGGTTGGCCTCGGGGGGATCGCTGGTCAGGGCGACTATCTCTGCGCCCAGCTGGTCGAAGGCATCGGCTGCGCTGGCCAGGCCGCGAAGCTGCTGTACGCAGAGCCCGCAGGCGGCGGTGCGATAGAAGACCAGGATGACGCGTTTGCCGCGCAGCTCGGCCAGGTCGAAGGTATTTCCGTCCTCGTCCCGCCCCTGCAGCACCGGAGCCAGCGGTGCGGCGTGGGCGGGGATGGCGCCGAGGTCGGTCAGAGGTACGCCAGGCGGGAGATTTCCATAAGACGACGTCTGGGGCGCGGGCATACCCGCCCCCGGCGGAACACCGGCAGTCCCGTTCCCCCTGTCGTCACAGGCGGCGGCACCGACGAGGATGAACAATGCCGGCACGAACTTCCGCATCTCGTTCTCCGGGAGGAGCACGCCACGAACCGGAAAGGACCGTCGTGCCCGGGGAACGGGTCAAAGATCGTGCCAGAATGGGGAAGGATTCGGGGATGAGCGAGTCTCCTAAAATTCACATGATCCAAGGACCAACTACACCATCTTCACCAGCTTTGCAGCGCTGGGCTCATAGACGTACCCAGTAATGCTGCCATCCTTAATGCGCTCAACGGCCTCATCGATTACATGAAGCGGCACTAGGAACCACTCCTCGGGCTGCACCGGATTACCGAAGCGGTCATGGATCGTGATGTTCAACCGGGCTGGCGCAAATAGCTTGTGGAAGAGCCTCTCCATCCGAGTACGGTTGATGCCTGCGAGCTTATAGGTGGCCACCACCTCGACTTTAGCCAGCAGGTAAGTAGGATCGAACTCCGCATTTGCAATACGCGCCTCCACCTTTCCCCCGGTCACACCTATTTTGTGGATGATATCGCGGTGCTTTGCGACATACGGATGATCAGACAGGGAGCGCAAAACGTAGATCGTGCCGCTTTCGACATCATCGGCCTCGAACTCACCTCCAAAGGAGAGCTGCCCGCTCTCGGGCGAAACCAGCCGTCGCGCAGCAGGATCATCGTAGAACGCACGTTGAAGAGAGCGCAGCAGCAGATTGCTTTCGGTACCATTGGAGAAAATGACGCGCAGGCGGCGGTCCACCTCTCCGGCAGTCGTCTTCAAAGGCTCGCCGACCTCGGCAATGTAGAGGGTCAGGCCATCAAGAACGAAAAAATCCCCGGATTGAATCGAGCGCCGCCCGGCTTCTATGGGTTGTGACTGCCGCATACCGGTCTTGATTTCCGCTTGCACACGCTCAAACAAGGGTCGGAAAGCCTCGAAGTCTTCGCATGGCTTACGATTGGCGACTTCCTCCGCGGCACGCTTCTGGACGGTCGGACGGACGTGCCGTAATATCGTGATATCGTCTCCGCCAATAATATCCTCAAGCTCGGAAGCGAGCTGGTCGATATCGTCCTCCTCCGAAGCCACAGCACTTGGAGCGCCCGCAAGCAACCCTTGATGATCGAGCGGTTGAAGCAAGGCTCGGTATTCCGGCAAGGCGCGTAGGCGGTCAAGTCTAACAGCGTATAGACGCTCGAAGATGTCACGATCTTCGCCATGCTGCGGCAATCGCCCATGCTGCTGGACAAAGCGTTGGATTTCCTCAAATCCGGCAATAACGCGTTCCTCTGTAGCCGACCGCCCAGTTTTCTTCTCTGGCGGAGCGAACTCGGCCAGCTCGGCAGCCAGATCATCAAGATCAAAATTACTCATATCTACCCTCCGCCCGGTAGCGCATGAAGGCCGCGGCACCTTCCGCAAGACGCTTTTCCCAAGGATCCTGCGAAGCTATGAACGGTACCCGACCTCGCTCACGTTTGAACTCCACCGCACGCTTGGCTAATACCTTGGCTTCCTCGGGCGTGATTGATGTGCGCTTGGCCGAAATAGCTGCTGCAACATGCTTAAGCCTTTCCTCCGTCATGGTCTTGGAAAGGATCGCATAGGCCTCGCCGAAGGGATTGATACGGTCGATCAGGTCGATATCCAGTTCGCGCACGTCCATCACAAAGCGCCGGACACCGTCGATCAGCGCGGTATTGGGCGAACCATTCTTGTAGCTCTCGCCTTCAGTGATAACCCGCTTACCCTGTTGAATAAGGTTGAGAGCGGCTATGGCGTGCTGACGCACCACCTCTTGGTCTTCCGCATCAAGCTCAGGGTACTTCTCTCTGATTATCTTGCCCATGCGGACCTGCGTAAGCTCTTCAGGCACCAGCTCGGAATCAAACAGCCCACGCTCTATGTTGGACTTGTCTTGCACGAACGCAGCAACGACTTCGTTCAGATCTTCTCTGCAGATACGAGCTGCCTCTTTGCTCTTGGGTTCAGCCAGGCCTATGATCTCGATTTGACAAATCCCCGTCTGCTCGTTTACACCGACATTGCACCGGTTTGGATCATAGCCGCCCTCGCCATAAGTGAATCCAGGGGTTGGGCCACTGTCGGGATTCTTAGGCTTGAACTCGAAACGCGGGGCAAGCACCTGTTCCATCAACAGGCTAGCAGCGATGGCCTTCAACGTGTCGTTGACAGCTTCGGTAACTGCGTCCTCGGACGCATCCGGCTCTGCAATCAGGTTGGTGAACCGCGCGCGAGTCTTACCCGGAGCATCACGCGTCGTGCGTCCGATGATCTGCACAATCTCGGTCAGGCTGGCGCGATAGCCCACGGTGAGCGCGTGTTCGCACCAGATCCAGTCGAAGCCTTCCTTCGCCATACCCAGGGCGATGATGATGTCCACGTGATCCCGGTTGTTCTTATGCGCGGGGTCCTTCAGAGCAGCCACTACTCGGTTGCGCTTTGACGGGTCATCATCGACCAGATCGGCGATGCGCAGCACACGACCATCGGGTCGCTTTACGAGCTGGAAACCCGTGACGGGATCGATACCCTGCCATTCTCCCAACGCCTCGATGATGTGCTCAACTTCGCGCAGCTTGTCTTTGGTGCTCTCGCGCGAATTGACGTTAGGAATGTGGACGATGGTTTTCTCTCCAGGATCTAGGGCGTCGAGAATGTCATCGACATAAGACCCGCTGTAGAAGAAGTAACCGATGTCGAGTTGCTTGAGGTACTCGTACCCGTTGAGCTGTTCGTAGTAGGTGTAGGTAACGGTCTCGAACTTGGCCTCATCCTGCGGTGCAAGCACGGCCTCCGCGTCGCCCCGGAAATAGGAGCCGGTCATGGCGACGATGTGCGTCTTGCCCCGCACAATGAACTGGCTCAGTTGAGAGCCCAGCTTGTTGTCCGGGTTGGCTGAAACGTGGTGGAACTCGTCAACAGCAATCAGCCGGTCGTCGAATGCCTCCACACCGTACTCATCTACAGCGAACCGGAACGTCGCATGGGTACATACCAGCACCTTGTCGTCGCTTTCGAGAAACGCACCTAGTGCCTTGACTTTGCCACCGTTGTCGTTGCCCGGTGCGTTGCACAGGTTCCACTTCGGCTCGACGTGCCAGTCAGCCCAGAAGCCGTACTTCGACAATGGTTCATCATCGAAGCTCGCCCCAATAGACTTCTCGGGCACTGCGATGATTGCCTGCTTTAAACCCTGGTTATGCAACTTGTCCAGCGCGATGAACATCAGCGCGCGGCTCTTGCCCGACGCGGGAGGTGACTTGATGAGCAGGTACTGTTCACCCCGCTTTTCATAGGCCCGCTCTTGCATTGGGCGCATCCCAAGGTCATTGACCTTGGTCGATGTGCCATCACGCGCATAGGTGACGGAAACAGACGGTACGGACTTGATCTTCACACTCATGCAGTAACCCTCGCCTTGCGCTTCTTGTCCTTCGCTGCTGCAACTGAAGCGGTCATCTTGGCATAGAGTTCGAATAACTTTTCCAGCCGCTCGGTGTCGTTTCTGAAACGGCGACCAATGTAGATGCGTTCCACGACTTCATCGTTGCGGTCATGCGCAGCGCGGAGGTCGGCGGGCATCTTCTCCGGATCGTAGAGATCCGCAATGGTCGCAGGAAAGTGACGCTCCCGCGCCAGGAGAATGTCCTCCGCGCAACGGGTGAGGTCAGCCTTGTTCTTTTCGGTCAGTGGTGGAACGGGAAATGTATTCCAGCCAAGCGTATTAGAATATGAAAAATCGGTTCGCATCCGAACACAGACTGTCCCGATCCACACCCAATGCAAACGCGACGCAATAAGGGCGAGATTCCAGAGCGGCGCATCATACATGGCGAACGCTTTTTCCTGAACAACGCAATGTGATTCAAGCAGCCCAACTGGAAGATATGGTCGATTCTCCGAACTTACGCGCGGTACAATTATGGTCCTCTTCTTAGACATGAATTGCTCACGAAAGCGCCACGGCGTTTCCGCCAGCTTCTTCGCACTAGCATCTTCCTTTTTCCTTTTGCCACTTTTTGCTTCGCCATTTCCCGCCAATAAGCGGGAAGCCTTAACCATTGCAACTCTTTCAGCGACAGGCTCCAACTGCATAGCGGCATCAGCCTCTTCATCAGTAATCCACAAGCAAGCACGAGGTGTGCCATCGATGAACTCCGTAGAACCATAGAATGGCCTAATATAGCGCGCTACTTCAGGGGCCTTTTTGACTACTTCACGTGCTTCACTGGCAGAGAACACCAATTCTGTACCGTAATATGGGTGGTTGCCAAATTGCATCGGCTGCATTCCGTTAATGGGAATGCTTGATTGCCGCACTTCGATATTCGGTTGCGCAACCAAGTATGCATTTATGTTCGCAACCTCCCTACACTCGACCGTCTGAGCATCTCCATTTGAGATTGAATACAACCTCTTTGGAATGCCCTGTGTCGCAGAAATACCAACAATCACTACGGTCACGCCAGCATTATACGCAGCCAAATTCGTCCATTTGAACGAAGTATACGCAAACACTATTTGGCTTTTTGTTTTAAAAATCTCCGGCCACAGAATAGAAACCGATTGTCCTTGGCATATCGAGTTCGTCGAAACAAATGCAGCAACAGTGTTAGTATGCGCACAGTAGTCGGCAGCCTTGATGAACCAGCCTGCTACATAATCAAGTGACTTCCACTTTTTGAGTCTCTTGTCAAACAACGCGCCAAGGTCAGCCTTCTGTTCATCCGTTTGCTTTTTGCTGCCAACATACGGCGGATTTCCACAGATATAAGTCTCCCCGCCTTCGTTCTCGAAATCGATCTCCGTTTGATCGAGCGGAGTGCCAAACAGGTCATCAGACTGCAGTTTCACACCGGTCCCGCTCGGTCGACAAACGCCCAACCAATCCAGTCGTAGAGCGTTCCCACAAACAATCCAGTTCTCATTGCGTAAAGGCAGAAACTCAGCCAGTGCCAGTTCATGCCCCCGATAGAGAACATCGCATTGGTACTCGGCGATTATCAGGGCCAGGCGCGCAATCTCTGCCGGAAAATCACGTATTTCAATACCGCGAAAGTTCGTAAGCGGAATTTCCGATTTTCGATCCGGTTCGCCTCGCCGCCGGTTGATCTCGGCCTCGATGGCGCGCATTTCCTTGTAGGCAATGACCAGGAAGTTCCCTGAACCGCATGCAGGGTCAAAAACCCTGATCCTGGACAAGCGCCTGCGCAGGTTAAGCAACATGCGCGGATTGTCACCGGCCTCTTCCAGCTTCGTGCGCAGGTCGTCGAGGAACAGCGGATTCAGCACCTTCAGGATATTCGGGACGCTTGTGTAGTGCATCCCCAACGCGCCACGCTCCTCTTCATCGGCAATGGCCTGGATCATCGAGCCGAAGATGTCCGGGTTGATCTTGGTCCAATCCAGGCCGCCCACATGCAGCAGATAGGACCGTGCGATCTTGCTGAACCGCGGCACCTCAGCGCCGCCTGAGAACAGGCGCCCATTGACATAAGGGAAATCGTCGGCCCAGCGTGGGATACCTGCCGCCGCCCTGTCGTCATGCCTGGTGTTCATGGCGCGAAACAAGGTGGCGATGACCTCGTGCGTGTTCGACGAATCCCTGGCACTCATCGTTGCCACGGTGTCGGTGAAGAGGCCCCTGCGAGCGAAGATGCCGGTGTCTTCCGCAAAGAAGCAGAAGATCAGCCGCGCCATGAACTTGTTCATTTCCTGGCGGCGTTCACCTTTGCCCCACTCGGGGTTGTCCTTCAGAAGCTCAACATACAGACGGTTGAGGCGGCTGGTGGCGCGGATGTCGAAGGCGTTTTCGCTGATCTGGCGCACCGTGCTGATACCAGCCAGCGACAGGAAGAAGCCGAAGTGATCAGGAAAGTCCTTGTACGCGCAAGCAACGGTTTCGCCGGTGACAAGGTTTTCCGCCTCGAAGTCCACGCCATCGGTGGCGAGGATGAACTTCGCCTTGGCCTTGGCGGTTGCCGGACTCGCCTTGAGGGCAGCCAGCGCCTGCGTGACCTGGCCTATGTCGCAGGTCAGGATGTGAATGTTGTTGGTTTGGAGCACACCGCCGAGGTCCGACTTGTTCGTGGCTCCCGTGCGCAGGCGCTTGAGTGTCGTCTCCTTGTTACCATAGGCGGCCAGAAACGCGTAGGGAAACTCGGCATGGTCGAAGGGTTGCTCAGCAAGTGCGGAGACGGCTTGCTCTATCTCTACGGCGTTCATATACGCGAAACCTTCCTTCCAAGCAACGTTGCTTGGCAATTCGGTTTCAAACTCCTGTTCTGTATGTGTTTTGTCGCTTATCGGTTTGGCAGCCCAGCACGTAGGGGGGGGGCTGCAACACCGCATTCGAATACCACATAGCCCCAAGCGGCTTCCGCAATTCTGCGCGCGGTATACTTAGCGGCACGCCCAAGGGTTGATGACCGCCACACCCGCTGCCTCGTACGGCGCGGTATCGCGCGATGCCACCATGAAGCCATGTGATGCCGCAATTGCAGCAACGTAGCAGCCTGACTTCGCGAAGCCACATCCTATATTCCTTGCGGAAACAGCCAGCTCTGCGTAATGACGCGCCGCATTCGTATCGAAAGGCAACACGCGATCCTCGAACAGCTCCAGCAGGTCATTGACAGCGCGGTCCAGCAGCTTCCTGTTGTTGCCCTGCGGCAGCGCGTGAAGGGCGAACAGCAACTCAGCAAGCGTGACGCTGGAGAGGCACAAGGTTTCCGCTGCTTGGTCGTTCAGCCATGCCCTTACGGCCGCGTTGGGTTCCGGCTTCATCGCCTCAATAACGACGTTGGTGTCGAGGACGATCATTCACACCTCAGCAGTTCAGCCGGCATCTTGCCACGGACACCCTCAAAGGTGGAAAGATCTTCGTCGCTTAAGCCGGTCTTTCGGCCGATGGCGGCCAGTGTCTCTCCGACGCGCACGCGTGCTTGCGGCTTGACCGCCGCAGTCAGGATTTCACGCACCTCGGCCTGAGCTTCCCCAGTTTCGTGGACACGGGGTTAAGCAGCTTTCCCTGAATGGGTGAGCTGCGCCTCGTAATCGGCCGGACTCAGATACCCGAGGGTTGAGTGGCGACGCTCTCTGTTGTACCAGACCTCAATGTAGTTGAAGATATTCCGCTCCGCTTCCCGGCGGGTGTGCCAGTCGCTCCGTTCGATCAGCTCCCATTCCAGCGTCGCAAAGAAACTCTCGGCCACAGCATTGTCCCAGCAATCCCCCTTACGGCTCATACTGCAGCGGATCTGCTGAGCAGCAAGAGCCCGCTGGTACTCACCGCACGCATACTGCACCCCGCGATCGGAATGATGGATGAGGCCGGCCAGAGGCCGCCTCCGCCAGAGTGCCATCCGGAGCGCGTCCAGTGTGATGTCAGCGTGCAGCGTAGTCCTCATGGCCCAGCCCACCACCATGCGGCTCGCCAGGTCGATCAGAACCGCCAGGTAGAGCCAGCCCTCCCGGGTCGGCACGTAGGTGATGTCGCCCACCCACACCCGGTCGGTACCTTCTACCTCATCCACCCCAAACCGCCGCTCAAGTAGGTTTGGAGCAACAGGATAGCTGTGCTTCGAGTCGGTGGTCGCCCGGAAACGGCGCTTCGGCCGTGCTACGAGCCCGTCCTCTCTCATGAGGCGCTCCACCCGGCTCTTGCTGCAGGTGATCTCCCGGGCCCGCAGTTCCTCATGCACCCGCGGACTGCCGTAGGTTTTGTTGCTCCCGTTATGAATGCTGCGAATGTGGACGAGGAGTCGCTTATCCTCTCTTGCCCGCTCGCTTGGCTCCCTACGAAGCCAAGCGTAGAACCCGGAGCGCGAGACCTCAAGCACACGGCACATGAGGGAGGTCTCGAACTCGTTCTTGTGGGCCAGGATAGCTGCGTACCTCACCGCGACTCCTTCGCGAAGTACGCCGCCGCTTTTTTCAAGAAATCACGCTCTTGCCTCACCACTTCCAGCTCGCGCCGGAGGCGGCGGATCTCCTCATCCTGGGTGGTCAGTTTGCCATTGCCAGGAAAGAGATCGGTGGGTGAGCTGCCGGCCCCCTCCGAAAGTATCCGGTCCCGCCAGCGGCGCAGTACGCTGTCGTTGATACCAAGGTCACGGGCGACCTGCCCAATCGACAGACCACCCTCCTCCACCAGGCGTACGGCCTCCAGCTTGAACTCACGGGTGAACAGCCTTCTCTTCTTCGACATGAAACACCTCCTGGCGGGAAGCTATCCCGCGCTTCGTCAGGTGTCCATGAAACTCAGGGAGGCCCAGCCTCCGTACTACGACCGTGCTGCGCCGCCCGAATGCGCAAGGCGCGATGAACGTCTTCAGGTATGTTTCGGATCGTCAGGACAGCCATGATGCAGCATATTGAACCGCACCGGGTTCGTCGGAGACCTGCTTACTTGAGTGGCACCGGTTCCGGCTCAGTTGCCTTCCGGCGCCAGTAGGCCTCCTCATACTCGACCGGGGAAGTATACCCAATCGACTCGAGGAGG
>Ga0180220_1002278_pt1 | contig 12617 bp, 8 predicted proteins | sample eDN5th37CBELigBY_FD_151335 | JGI IMG/M metagenome (GOLD analysis project Ga0180220, IMG submission 151335) | Enriched backyard soil microbial communities from Emeryville, California, USA - eDNA 5th pass 37_C BE-Lig BY (version 2) (version 2) | ecosystem: Environmental > Terrestrial > Soil >... | reverse complement strand
CTTCGTCGGGTACCTGACCGCGATGTTCCAGCACCTGCAGGGTGAATTGCGCCAGAGCATTGAGCTTGGGGTCGGATAAAGCGCGGGTGCCGCGCAGGGCCTCGACCAGCTCTTCGGGCAGCTGCAGCTTTTTGTAGGCGAGCTTGGTGTGGCCGGCAACACAGAAGCCGCAGCCGTTATAGGTGGCGGCCGTGATCTGCACGACTTCGCGTTCCGTGGGGGTGAGGCTGTTGCGGCCGTTGATGGCGCCGACGACCTGGTAGGTTTCCAGGGCGGTGGGCGCATTGGCCAGGACGCCCAGCAGGTTGGGCAGGAAACCATTGGCCTGGGCGGCGGCGCGCAGGCGTTCCTGGGCTTCGGCAGGGGCGGATTCGACGGATTGGATGGGTAGACGGCTCATGGCGCGGGCGATGTGAACGGGAAGTTATAAGACCCGTCCATTCTAAGGAGCGCCCTTCTCATGCCGAACGAATATAAGAGTATTAAATTATTCAGCCTTGGAATATGCAGGAAAATCAGTGCTCGGCGCGCACGTTGCCGCCGGGGGGCGGGCTGCGGTTTTCAGCGCACCGTTCAGGATTTTCCGGGTTCGCCCAGCGCTTCGATCTCCGTCTGCAGATCCAGCCAATCTTCCTCGTGGCCCTGCAAGGCCTTGCTGAGCTCGCCGTGCTCGGCCATGAGGCGGGGGCGGGCGTCCTTGTGGGCATCGGTGTAGAAGGCCGGGTCGGCCATCAGTGCGTCCAGTTCCGCCAGCCTGGCCTGGGCCTTGGCCATCGCTTCCTCGACCCGCTTCAGGCGGGCTTCCAGCGGCTTGCGGCGCGCTGCCAGTTCCTGCCGCGCCTGAGCCTGTTCGCGGCGCTGGGCCTTGCGGTCCTGGCTCGGGGTCGGGGCCGCAGCGCGTGCAATCTGGTTGTGCTGCGCTTGCCGCTGCTGCAGCCAGTCGCGGTAGTCTTCCAGGTCGCCATCGAAGGGCTGGACCCGGCCATCGGCCACGATCCAGAAATTGTCCACGGTGGTGCGCAACAGGTGCCGGTCGTGGGACACCAGCAACACGCTGCCTGGAAACTCCGCCAGCGCACGCGCCAGTGCCTCGCGGGTGTCCACGTCCAGGTGGTTGCTGGGCTCGTCGAGCAGCAGCAGGTTGGGTTTGCGCCAGACGATCAGGGCCAGGGCCAGGCGCGCCTTTTCGCCGCCGGAGAAGGGCGCCACGGGCTGGTTCACCATGTCGCCGCCAAAACCGAAGCCGCCCAGCATGTTGCGCAGTTCCTGCTCGCGCGTATCGGGGGCGATGCGGGTGAAATGCTGCAGCGGGCTCAGGCCGGGCTCCAGCACGTCCAGCTGCTGCTGGGCGAAATAGCCGATCTCCAGACCCTTGGCCGGGCGGTAGTCGCCCGCCAGAGGCCGCAGTTCGCGCGCCAGGGTCTTGACCAGCGTACTCTTGCCGGCGCCGTTGACACCCAGGATGCCGATGCGGCTGCCGCCGCGCACCATCAGGCTCACGTCCTGCAGGATGGTGCGCGGCGAACCGTCTGCGGCGCTGTCCGGCGGATAGCCCAGGGCCGCGTCCTCGAGCGTCAGCAGCACGTCGGGTGTCTGTGCCGGTTCGGGCAGTCGGATGTCGATGCCCGATTCGATGGCCAGCGGAGCCAGCGTCTGCATGCGCGCCAGGGCCTTGACCCGGCTCTGCGCCTGCTTGGCCTTGGTGGCCTTGGCCTTGAACCGGTCGATGAAGGATTGCAGATGCGCCGTCTCGCGCGCCTGGCGCTGGATCGCCAGGCGGTTCTGGCGCAGGCGCTCGGCGCGCTGCTCCAGGAACGACTCGTAGCCGCCCTTGTAGCGCACCAGCTTGTCCTGTTCGAAATGCAGGATCACGCGCGCGACCGCATCCAGGAACTCGGTGTCGTGGGAGATCAGCAGCACCGTGCCCGGATAGCCGGCCAGCCAGCGCTCCAGCCACAGCATCGCATCCAGGTCCAGGTGGTTGGTGGGCTCGTCCAGCAGGAGCAGATCGGAAGGCGCCATCAGGGCGCGCGCCAGGGCGATGCGCATCTGCCAGCCGCCCGAAAAACTGGCCACGGGGCGGGTCCATTCGTCGGGCGCGAAACCCAGGCCGGCCAGCAGTTGCTCGGCCCGCGACGGGGCGCTCCAGGCGCCGGCCTCGACCAGGGCCGCCTCGAGTTCGGCGATCGCCTGGCCCTGGTCGGGGTCCAGGGCGGCGCGGCGCGCCTGCAGCTCGCGCAGGTGCCGGTCGCCGTCGATGACGAAATCGCGCGCGGGGCGCCCGGTGTCGTGCAGGATCTGCTCGACGCTGGCCAGGCGCCAGGATGCGGGCATGTCCAGCGAGCCGGCGTCCGGATCGATCTCTCCCTGCAGCAGGGAGAACAAAGAGGACTTGCCGGCGCCGTTCTTGCCGACGATGCCGACGCGTTCTCCGGGATGGACGACGAATTCGGCGTTTTCCAGCAGGACCTTGACGCCGCGCCGCAGGGTCAGGCCGGCGGCGCGGATCACGAGGCCAGCTGCGCGCGGCGCAGCAGCAGGATCTGGCCGGTGGTGGCGGCGGTGTCCAGCCAGATTGGCTCCAGTTCGGGGAAGGCAGCCTCGAAGTGCTCGCGCTCGTGGCCGATTTCCAGCACCAGCAGGCCTTCGGGCGCCATGAGGCCGGGCGCTTCGGCCAGGATGCGGCGCACCAGGTCCATGCCGTCGGCGCCGCCCGCCAGTGCCAGCCTGGGCTCGTGCCGGTATTCGGGCGGCAGTGCCTTCATCGACCGTTCGTTGACGTAGGGCGGGTTGCAGATGATCAGGTCGTAGCGGCGATCCGCCGGCACCTGCGACAGCAGATCGCTGCGCAGCGCCCGGACGCGGTCCCGCAGGCCGTGCAGTTCGATGTTCGATTGCGCCACTGCCAGGGCATCGGCGGATATGTCCACAGCGTCCACGGCGGTGTTGCCGAAGGCATGGGCCGCAAGGATTGCCAGGCAGCCCGAGCCGGTGCACAGATCCAGCACTTGGCCGACCGCGTCCGGGTCGTCGATCCAGGGGGCGAGGCCCTCTGCCAGCAGTTCGGAAATCGGCGAACGCGGCACGATGACCCGCTCGTCCACCAGGAAGCGTTCGCCCTGCAGCCAGGCCTCGCCGGTCAGGTAGGCGGCGGGCTTGCGCGTGCTGATGCGCTCGTGGATCAGGTCGACGCAGCGCTGCCGTTCGCGTTCCAGCAGGCGCGCGTCCAGGAAAGGTTCCAGGGTGTCGGGCGGCAGGTGCAGACCGTGGAGCAGCAGGTAGGCGGCCTCGTCCCAGGCATTGTCGCTGCCGTGGCCGAAGACCAGGTTCGCGGCGTGAAAGCGGCTGATGGACCAGCGCAGCAGATCGCGCAGGGTCAGGAGTTCGGTATGGGGAGAGGACATGGCGTGCGGGATGGGTGCGATCGCCCGGGCCGTGGGGCGCGGGCAGGAATGAGGGTCAGGCCAGCAGTTTTTCCAGCGTGCGGCGGTAGATGTTCTTCAGCGGCGCGAGGCTGTCCAGGGGGATGTGTTCGCCCGTCTGGTGGATCGTCCGGTTCAGCGGGCCGAATTCGACGACCTGCGGACAGATCCTGGCGATGAAGCGCCCGTCGGATGTGCCGCCCGTCGTGGAAAGCTCGGCCTGGACGCCGGTTTCTTCGGCGATGGCTGTCTGCACGGCGCTGCACAGCGCCCCCCTGGGCGTCAGGAAGGGCAGTCCGCTGATCGTCCAGTCGATGTCGTAGCGCAGGCCATGACGGTCCAGGATGGCGGCCACCTGTGTCTGCAGCCCTTCGGGCGTGCTGGCGGTCGAGAAGCGGAAATTGCAATCGACCGTGGCGGTACCGGGGATGACGTTGCCCGCTCCGGTTCCTGCGTGCAGATTCGAGACCTGGAAGGTGGTGGGCGGGAAGTATTCGTTGCCTTCGTCCCAGCGGACCGCGGTCAGTTCGGCCAGGGCAGGGGCGAGTTCGTGAATCGGGTTGCGGGCCAGGTGAGGGTAGGCCACGTGGCCCTGGACGCCGTGCACCGTGATCCGGGCCGACATCGAGCCACGGCGGCCGTTCTTGATCGTGTCGCCCAGCGCCTGGACCGAGGTCGGCTCGCCGACGATGCAGTAGTCGGGCCGTTCGCCGCGCGCTTCCAGCATGCGGCAGACATGGACCGTGCCGTCGGTCGCCGGCCCTTCTTCGTCGGAGGTGACCAGCAGGGCGATGGAGCCCGGGTGGTCGGGATGGGCCGTGATGAACTCTTCGGCCGCGACCACGAAGGCGGCAATCGAGGTCTTCATGTCGGCCGCGCCCCGGCCCACCAGCATGCCGCCGGTTTCAGTGGGGGTGAAGGGCGGGCTGGGCCATTCGGCCTCGGGGCCGGGCGGAACGACGTCCGTGTGGCCGGCGAACACCAGCAGCGGCCCGGCGGTGCCGCGCCGCGCCCAGAGGTTGCTCACGGCGCCGCTGGGCAGCGACTCGCACGCAAAGCCGAGCGGCCGCAGGCGATCCGCGATCAGATCCTGGCAGCCGGCATCGTCCGGCGTGACGGAGGGGCGGGCGATCAGTGCGCGGGCCAGGGTGCGGACGTCGGCGTCTGCCATGCTGTGCGTCTCCTTGGATCGTATGTGCGGGCCTCAGGCCCGGAGCAGATCGTTGATGCTGGTCTTGGCGCGGGTCTTCGCATCGACCCGCTTCACGATCACCGCGCAGGCCAGGCTGTGGCTGCCGTCGGGTGCGGGCAGCGAGCCCGGCACCACGACCGAGCCCGCCGGTACGCGGCCGTAATGGATTTCTCCGGTGGCGCGGTCATAGATGCGCGTGCTCTGGGAAATGAAGACGCCCATGGCCAGGACGGAGTTTTCCTCGATGACCACGCCTTCGACGATTTCCGAACGTGCGCCGATGAAGCAGTTGTCCTCGATGATGGTCGGCCCGGCCTGCAGGGGTTCCAGCACCCCGCCAATGCCCACGCCGCCCGACAGGTGGACGTGGCTGCCGATCTGCGCGCATGAGCCGACCGTCGCCCAGGTGTCCACCATCGTGCCTTCGCCCACGCGGGCGCCGATGTTGACGTAGGAAGGCATCAGCACCGCGTCGGGTGCGATGTATGCCCCGCGCCGCACCGTGGCGGTCGGCACCACGCGAAAGCCCCCGCGCTGGAAGTCGTCGGGACCGTAATCCTGGAATTTCAGCGGGACCTTGTCGTAATAAAGCTGGGGCGCCTGCCCCATGACGCGGTTGTCGGCCAGGCGAAAGGACAGCAGCACGGCTTTCTTGACCCATTGATGGACCTGCCACTGGCCGTCGATCTTTTCCGCCACGCGCAACGAGCCGTCGTCCAGGCCCTGGATGGTCTGCTCGACCGCATCGGCCAGATCGGAGGGGAACTGCCCGGGGCGCAGGGAGGAACGGTCTTCCCAGGCGGATTCGATCAGATTCTGAAGGGATGTCTGCATGGCGGTCGGCTCGGAAAAAAATTGAACCGGAAATTTTAACAGCGTGCCGCCCGTCCGTTGCAAAGCCGGGTTGGCCGCCAGGTCCGGCTCTTTGTCGATATGCCTGGCGGCCGGGAGTTCAGGACTGGCTCCAGCCGCCTCCGAGCGCCCTGATGAGCTGGACGGTCGCCTGGGCGCGCAGGCCGTCCAGCCGTACCCCGGTCTGCCGGTGCCGCAGCACTTCGCGGTCGGCATCGATGACTTCCAGGTAGCTGATCGATCCGGCGTCGTACTGGGCCTTCGACAGTTCCGCGGCACGGCTCGCCGAGGTGGCGGCGACGTCCTGGGTCTTCGATTGCTCGTCCAGCAGGCGCAGCGCGGACAGACCGTCCTCGACCTCCTTGAACGCCTGCAGCACGCTCTGGCGGTACAGCGCCACGTCTTCTTCGTAGCGTGCCCGGGCCTGATCCACCCTGGATTGGCGGCGCCCGCCGTCGAACAGGGGCAGGCTGAGCATCGTCCCTGCCAGGGGGCCCAGGATGAAACTGCGGCTGGACCAACGCAGCAGGTCGCCGAGGTCCGTCGATTCGTAGCCGAATGCGCCGGTCAGGATGAGCTGGGGAAAGAACGCCGCCCGGGCCTCGCCGATGCGGGCGTTGGCCGCTGCGACGGCCCTTTCGGCGGCGGCGATGTCGGGCCGGCGCTCCAGCAGGGAAGACGGCAGGCCTGCCGGGATGTCGATCGAGATCCTGTGCAATTCCTGCGCCGCCAGGGTGAATTCCGAGGGTGCCCGGCCCAGCAGCAGGGCCAGCCCGTGTTCGGCGGCAGCTCTTTGACGCGCGGCTTCCAGGGCTTGCGATTGCGCGGACGCGAGTTCGGATCGTGCGCGCGTCACGTCGAGCTCCGTGATGTCGCCTTCGTGAAAGCGTGTTTCCAGCAGATCCAGGCCCGCGCGGCGCAGTGACACCGTATGGGCGTACAGCATCGATTCCGCATCCAGTTGCCGGATCGTGAAATAAGCTTGAGCGACATCGGCCTGCAGGGCCAGCATCACGGACTGGTACAGGGCCTGGGCCTGCTGTGCGTCGGCGCTGGCTGCATCCAGGTGGGACGCCACCCGCCCGAACAGGTCGGCCTCGTACGAGATGCCGGCCTGTGCGCGCCACGCTGTGGCGGTGCTGCCGCCCTGGGGGCCGGCATCGGATGTGCGCTGGCGGGTCGGTCCCGTGCCGACTGTCAGTTCCGGATAACGGTCCGCGCCGGCGCCTTGCCGCAATGCGCGTGCCTGCCGGACCCGGGCCGCTGCGGCCCGAAGGTTCTGGTTGGCCTGCATGGCCTGTTTTTCCAGAGCGTCCAGCGTCGGATCCTGGAATACGGACCACCAGTGCCCCCGCTTCTGTTCGTCGGCGGGCTGTGCCTGCTTCCATTGAAGCGTTTCGCCGGTGGCCTGGTGCGCCTCCTTGAAGGCTGCCGGGACTTCGATGGAAGGGCGCCGGTATTCAGGGCCGACCGCGCAGCCGGTCAGCAGGATTGCCAGCAGGCCGGAGGCGCCGGCAAGACGAAGGATATTGCTCATTTCGAGGATTCCAGAGAGGGATGCGCGACGGGATCGCCTGCGGGCTGGAGCGAGGGGCCGCTGCGCGTCTGGCGCCGGTTCAGGCTGCGCAGCAGCACGTAGAAGACCGGGGTCAGGTACAGGCCGAACAGCGTCACGCCCAGCATGCCGAAGAAGACCGCGATGCCCATGGCATGGCGCATTTCCGCGCCTGCTCCGGTGGAAAGGACCAGGGGCACGATGCCCATGATGAAGGCGATCGACGTCATCAGGATGGGGCGCAGGCGCAGGCGGCTGGCTTCCCGCGCGGCGTCGACGGGCGACAGGCCTTCCTTTTCCAGGTCGCGGGCGAACTCGACGATCAGGATCGCGTTCTTGCACGCCAGGCCGACCAGTACCATGAGGCCGATCTGGGTGAACAGGTTGTTGTCGCCTCCCGTCAGCCAGACACCCGCCAGCGCGGCGAGCACGCTCATGGGCACGATCAGGATCACCGCCAGGGGCAGAGTCAGGCTTTCATAGAGCGCGGCGAGCACCAGAAACACCAGCAGGACGCTGATGGGGAACACCCAGATGCCCGCGTTGCCCGCCAGGATCTGCTGGTAGGTCAGGTCCGTCCATTCGAACCGGATGCCTTTGGGCAGTGTCGAGGCGGCGATGCGCTCGGCGGCCGCCTGCGCCTGGTCCGATGAGTAGCCGGGCGCCGGGCCGCCGTTGATGTCGGCGGCCGTGTGGCCGTTGTAGCGCACGACCATTTCAGGACCGTAGGTGGGTGTCAGCGATACCAGTGAGCCCAGGGGGACCATGGCGCCCGAGGCGCTGCGCGTCTTCAGGCGCAGGATGTCGTCGGGGTGCGCCCTGAATGGCGCGTCGGCCTGCGCCTTGACCTGGTAGACCCGGCCGAAGCGGTTGAAATCGTTGATGTAGAGAGAGCCCAGGTAGATCTGCATGGTCTCGAAGACATCCGTGACGGGCACGCCCAGCTGCTTGGCCTTGACCCGGTCCAGGTCGACATCCAGTTGCGGCACGTTGATCTGGTAGCTGGAAAACGCGGGCCCCAGTTCAGGCGCTTTCGCGGCCTGCGCCAGGAAGGCCTGCGCGGCGTCGTTGAGTTTGTCGTAGCCCAGCCCGGCCGTGTCTTCGATCTGCAGCTTGAAGCCGCCGACGGTGCCCAGGCCCATCACGGGCGGCGGCGGGAAGACGGCGATGAAGGCGTCCTTGATGCCGGAGTACTGCTGGCTCAGGGCGGCCGTGATGGCCTGGGCGGATGTCGCTGCATCCCGCCGCTGCGCGAAATCGTCGAGCTTGATGAACACCACGGCGGCGCTGGAGCTGTTGGTGAATCCATTGATCGACAGGCCGGGGAAGGCCACGACGCTTTCGACTCCGGGTTGGGTCAGCGCCATGTCGGTCATGCGGCGCACGACCGCATCCGTGCGTTCCAGCGATGCGCCGCTGGGCAGCTGCGCGAAGCTGACGAGGTACTGCTTGTCCTGCCCGGGCACGAAGCCGCCGGGGACGACGTAGGAGATGCCCGCCGTGAGCGCCAGCAGGATCAGGTAGACGCCCAGGGTCGCGCCCTTGCGCCGCAGCACTCCGCCCACCCCGATCGCATAGCCATCCGACGCGCGGCCGAAGGTGCGGTTGAACGCGCGGAAGAAGCCGCCCAGCGTGCGCTCCATGCCGCGGGTGAGCGCGTCGGGCCGGGCGCCATGGGGCTTCAGCAGCAGCGCGGCCAGCGCCGGAGACAGCGTCAGCGAGTTGAAGGCCGAGATCACGGTCGAGATCGCGATCGTCATGGCGAATTGCCTGAAGAACTGGCCGCTCAGCCCGGTCATGAACGCCAGCGGCACGAAGACTGCCACCAGTGTCAGCGCGATCGCGATGATCGGTCCGCTGACCTCGCGCATGGCGCGGTAGGTGGCTTCGCGCGGGCCCAGGCCGTCCTCGATGCCGCGTTCGACGTTCTCGACGACCACGATCGCGTCGTCCACGACGATGCCGATTGCCAGCACCAGGCCGAACAGGGACAGGGCATTGATGGAGTAGCCGAATGCCAGCATCAGCGAGAACGTGCCGATGATGGACACGGGCACGGCCAGCAGCGGGATGATGGATGCGCGCCAGGTCTGCAGGAATGCGATGACGACGATGACCACCAGGGCGATGGCCTCGAGCAGCGTCGTGACCACTGCCCGGATGCTGGACCGGACGAACTGGGTGGGGTCGTACACGATGCGGCTTTCCAGCGAGGGCGGGAAATCCGCGGAAAGTTCCTGGATGGTCTGGCGCACGGCCGCGGATATTTCCAGCGCGTTGGCGCCTGGCGCTTCCATGATGGCCATGGCGACCGCCGGCTTGTTGTCCAGCAGGGATCGCAGCGCGTATTCCGAAGCGCCCAGCTCGATGCGGGCCACATCGCGCAGGCGGGTCACGCCGCCGTCGGCCGACGTCTTCAGGATGATGTCGCCGAATTCTTCCTCCGTCCGCAGCCGGCCCTGGGCATTGACGGAAAACTGCATGGCGACGTCCGGCCCGCTGGGTGCGGCGCCGATCACGCCGGCGGCCACCTGTACATTCTGCTCGCGGATCGCCGCCACCACGTCGCCGGCGGTCAGGCCGCGCTCGGCGACGCGCTGCGGGTTCAGCCAGACGCGCAGGGCGTAGTTGCCCGAGCCCCAGATCTGCACCTCGCCCACGCCCGGAATTCGGGCCAGCCGGTCCTTGACGTTCAGGACGGCGTAGTTGCGCAGGTAGGTCAGGTCGTAGCGATCGTCCGGCGAGATCAGATGCACGACCATCGTCAGGGCAGGAGACGCCTTGACTGTGGTGACCCCCAGCCGCTGGACGTCTTCCGGCAGGCGAGGCAGGGCCTGGGCGACACGGTTCTGCACGAGTTGCTGTGCCTTGTCGGGGTCGGTGCCCAGGTGGAAATGGATCGTCACCGCCAGATTGCCGTCGCTATTGGCCTGGGACTGCATGTACAGCATGCCCTCCACCCCATTGATCGCTTCTTCCAGGGGGGCGGCGACGGTCTCGGCGATCACCTTGGGATTGGCCCCGGGGAATTGGGCGCGCACGACCACGGAGGGCGGAACGACTTCCGGATACTCGGAGATGGGCAGGCGGAAGACGGACAGCAGCCCCGCCAGCAGGATCAGCACGGACAGGACGGCGGCGAAGATCGGCCGGTCGACGAAGAATTTGGAAATGTTCATCGGTTTGCTCAGGATTGATGGGATGCCGGAGCTGCCGTTGCTGCGGGTGTGCCGGCTTCGCCGGCCGCCAGCCTGCCCGTGTCGTCCGTCTCGATGGCCGTCGGTGCCACGAGATCGCCGGGCTGGACGCGTTGCATGCCGCCGACCACGACCTTGTCGCCAGCCTTCAGTCCGGTTTCGACCACGCGCAGCCCGTTGCGGCCCGCGCCCAGGGTCACTTCCCTGTAGACCACTTTGTTGGCCTGGTCCACGACCAGGACGAAACGCTTGGCCTGGTCGGTGCCGATGGCCTTTTCCTCCAGGAGGACAGCGTCATGGGGCTGGCCCGCACCCAGCAGGATTCTTGCGTACAGGCCTGGGCGCAGCAGTCCATCCGGGTTGTCGAACAGCGCCCGCACCCGCATCGTGCCGCTCAGGGGATCGAGCTGGTTGTCCAGGGATGCCAGCCGGCCCTGGCGGGGATGCCCCTTCTCGCTGGCCAGCCCCATGGATACCGGGACGGCCGGCGCAGCCCCGGCGGCGGTGCTGCCCATGGTGCGCAGGAAGGTGGGTTCGTCCATTTCGAACGTTGCATAGATCTGCGCCACGGAAACCAGGGTGGTCAGCGGCCGCGCCTCGCCGGCGCCGACGATGTTGCCTTCGGTGACTTCCGCGCGCGAGACACGGCCGGAGATCGGCGCGACGATCCGGGTGTGTTCCAGGTCCAGCCGCGCGGTCTGCAGCGCCGCGCTGGCGGCCTCGACGTTGGCGGCCGCTTCCCGGGCCGCGTTGCGCTTCTCCTCGAAGTCGCGGCGGGCGATGGCATTGCCGGCGAGCAGCCGTTGCCCGCGGGCCAGATCGGCGCTGGCGTAGGCGGCCCTTGCCTTTGCGGCGGCCAGCCGCGCCTGTGCTTCATCCACCGCGGCCTGGTAGGGGCGCGGATCGATGGTGAAGAGCGGATCGCCTCGTTGTACCAGCGCGCCGTCCTTGAAATGCACCTTGACCAGGGTGCCAGACACCAGCGGCCGGATCTCGACGCGGTCCACGGCCTCGAGGCGTCCGGAATATTCGTGCCAATCCGTGATCTTGCGCGCCTGGACCGTGGCTACGTCGACCGGGATCGCGGGCGGCCCGGCGGGGGAGGGGGATGCCGGTCCGCCAATGCTTTTGCGCACCAGCAGGAAACCGGCTGCGAGCAACAATGCGGCGATCGCGACCGCGTATCGTCTGCGTAGAGTGAGCATGGTGAAGTTCCCTTTTGAACAGTGCGGTATTATTTGTTATTCGCAAAAACGGATAAATACCCAATTTTTGTCATCACTATTCATTAATGGATAACAATGGCGGGCGTGGATGCCACACCATGTCCGCACAGGAGTGTCGCGATGGACCGTCTTCAAGCCATGCAGGTTTTCGTCCGGGTCGTGGATGCCAACAGCTTTTCCCTGGCGGCGGACAGCCTCGACATGCCCAGGGCAACCGTCAGCACGATCATCCGCAAGCTGGAGGAGCACCTGGGCGTCCGGCTGTTGAACCGCAGCACGCGCCGATTGAGCCTGACGCCCGATGGGGCCGCCTACTACGAGCGCTGCATCGGCATTCTTGCGGAGGTCGAGGAGACCGAGGCTTCCTTCCAGGACCGCACCCGGGGGCCGCGGGGACGCCTGCGCATCGATGCGCCTCCATCCCTGGGCCGCACGTTGCTCATTCCAAAATTGTGCGATTTCCACGAACGCTATCCGGACATCGAACTGGTCGTCGGCCTGAGCGACCGGCCTGTCGACCTGGTCCAGGAAGCCGTGGACTGCGCGTTGCGGATCGGAGATCTGAAGGATTCTTCCCTGATCGCGAAGCGGATCGGGGTATTCAAGGGGGTGTCGTGCGCGGCGCCTTCCTACATCGACCGGCACGGAAAGCCGCAGACGCTGGATGACCTGAGCAGGCACCGTGCCGTCAATTATTTTTCTTCACGCACGGGGCGCAATATCGACTGGAGTTTCAAGGTCGGCGACGAGATCGTGGATATTGCCGTGCCGGGCGCACTGTCGGTGAACGATGCGGATGCCTACGTTACCGCCGGGCTGGCGGGATTCGGCATGATCCAGCCGCCCCTGTACATGGCGGCGCCGTACCTGGAATCGGGTGAATTGATCGAAGTGCTGGACGCCTGGGCGCCACCGCCCATGCCGATTTCCGTCGTCTATCAGCCGAGCCGCCACCTTTCCCCGAAAGTGAATGTCTTCGTCGACTGGATCACCGGGGTTTTCCGCTGCTGCTCCGCCATGGAGAAGTGCCTGGCAGATTATCCGCAGGAAGAAACCTGCCGCTTTGCGGGCGGGTCGCAGCACGGACACGCCTTGCGCGAGATACTGGACCGGCAAAACGAACTGGAAGGCGCATTCTGAAAACGGGGCGGGCCACCCGCGGTCCGCCCCGCC
>Ga0180220_1002277_pt1 | contig 12630 bp, 12 predicted proteins | sample eDN5th37CBELigBY_FD_151335 | JGI IMG/M metagenome (GOLD analysis project Ga0180220, IMG submission 151335) | Enriched backyard soil microbial communities from Emeryville, California, USA - eDNA 5th pass 37_C BE-Lig BY (version 2) (version 2) | ecosystem: Environmental > Terrestrial > Soil >... | reverse complement strand
AGAACGTGTATTAGAGGTCAACCCTGCGTTTGAAACGATGTTTCAGTGGTCAGCTGAAGACGTCCTTGGAGAAAGGCTGCCGATTATCCCTGATTTCATGAAAGAGCATATGGAGAAAATTCATGAAAACGTAAAAACAGGGATGTCTATAGGAAGCTTGGAAACAATCCGTCAAAGGAAGGATGGAAGTTTGCTTTATGTCAGCGCCACCCTTTCACCGATTACGGACAGTCGAGGTGAAGTGATTGGGATCACGGGAATCTGCCGCAATATCACCCCTCGGAAACAAGCAGAAAGTACGCTCAAAGCCAAAACCCAGCAGCTGGAGTCCTTCATTGAAAACAATGAAAATTCGATTTTGGTCTTTGATTTGCATGGGAATGTCCTGCGTGCCAATATAGCCTTTGAAAAGACTTTTGGCTGGTCCAAGAAAGAGATCATTGGTGTTGGATTTCATGAATTGCCTATGATTCCAGCTGAACTCAAAGGGGAAGTTTGCCGCCATGTTGAAGAGGTAAAAAGCGGAAGGGCCTTACAAGGCATTGAAAGCACTCTTCTAACAAAAGACGGCGTTCAGTTGGATGTCATCGTCAACCTGTCTCCCATATACGATGGAGGCGGAAAATTCGACGGTTGGGCTACAACTATGCGAGATTTGACGGCGTGGAAAAAGTCACAAGAATTGCTGCAGACCACCGAAAAGTTATCTGTAGCCGGGCAATTGGCGGCGGGAATCGCCCATGAAATCCGCAATCCGATTACGGCGATTAAAGGATTTGTTCAATTGATGAAGTCCGGGATGGAGGACAAAAAAGAATATCTCGATATTATGACCTCTGAAATTGAACGGATTGAACAGATTCTCAGTGAATTGTTAATGTTAGCGAAGCCACAGGCCAGCAAATTTGAACGAAACAACCTGTGCCTTTTAATCGATCAAGTTGTCACCCTGTTAAGCACCCAAGCAAACTTAAATAATGTAGAAATCGTGAAAGATTTCGAGACTACTGCAGCATGGATTGAATGTGATGAGAATCAGCTTAAACAGGTTTTTATCAATTATATTAAGAACGCCATGGATGCGATGCCGTCAGGGGGCCGTTTAGTCATCCAAATGGAGAAACTATCGAGTAAGAGATTGTTGATTAGCTTCAGCGATAATGGGATTGGAATGCCCGATGAAGTTCTATCTAAATTAGGGCAACCTTTCTTCACGACAAAGGAAAAAGGAACAGGATTAGGCTTTATGGTTAGCAAGAAGATCATTGAAAACCACGCTGGTGAAGTGAAGATCCTAAGTAAAGTAAACAACGGAACCACCATTCAAATTATTTTGCCGATAAAACAAACCCCCTCCAATTCTTAGATAATATCTAGGAAGGGAAGTTTTTATGCTTATTTTCCAAAAGGAACCCATACTAGAGAAAGTAAGTGGAAAAAGTTCCCTGGCCCGGGGGATGTAAACGATTTCATTGTTAGAAGAAAATTCTCTCCTTCTCTCCATATTGACGAAAATGAAAATTTTAAGGTACAATTAAACTTAGCCTGCGAAGTAGGGCTTCATAATAAAAAAATAATAAAGAAGTTATTGTTAAGAAGACCGCTTTTAGAAGATGCAAGAGACAATGCTTATTGCGCTATTCATAAACTAAATCTTTTCGGTTTTACAATATCCTTCGCATAAAATGATTGATTTTTGGAAGATGTGGAACATAACAATATAAATTGCGCTCATACATAGCCACAGCAATAGTCCTTCATTCTATTCTTGGTTGATGTTTAGACAATTTCTATTGCTTTATCCCAAAAGCCAAAATAGAAGCATACTTGCTTCTATTTTGGCTTTTTATTTTTATATTGAAGGGGGGATGCGAGTGTCCGGTTCAGCCCCAATTCAGCAAAGGTTAATGGACATCAGTAGTTTAGTCAGCAAGTTGATAAGAAAAAACTTTGGCAGAGGGCCCGACTCCTGCCATGCATTTGCAAAACACCATTTTCTTGTCTTCTATATGCGTGGGTTTTTATCTCCCATGGAGGTCATCCTTTTCGAACACGGGAAGCTTGATCACCTAAAGTTTTCACGAAACCTTGTGATGAAAAGTGTTCTTGAAAACCTAAAGGGAGTCCTCGAGCATGAGTTTGAACTGAATGTCCAGGGCTTTTACAATGATTGGAAATTCGAAAAGAACACAGGCATGATTACAGTCGTTTTTGAAAAGGATATTTCAACCGTTGAAGAAAAGTTGGGGCACTTCCCTGAATATGGTTTGCTGATCGATGAATTCGAGCGAATCAGTTCGCTCATCCAAAAAAAGCCAAAGCAAACGGAGGCTTACCAAATTACTCCTAAGCTTTATTTAGTGAAACGCATGGGGATTTTGACCCCGATTGAAAAAGCTCTAATCGCAAAGGGATACCAACGGATTCTACTTGATACCTTAAGCGATATGGAGAATAGTTACTTTCGACTAGATGGTCGGTTTGCGAACCTTTTCAGGCAACCCATCGCAGATATTTTTGTAGACTGGGATTTAAAAGAAGACCATAGCATCACTTGTCTTTTGCTTCGTTAGGAGTGGATGAATTCCACTCCTTTTGTCATTCCTTCACTTCAGTACAAAGCACATCATGCTTTTGTCATCGTATAAATTCCAATCCACAAAGATATCCTCCACAGGCTGCTTGAAGATTTCTTCAAACCTTCCATCTCGATGCAGATACGTTTTTTCCAAATCATCCTTTGTCGCCATCAATATATCCTGATAGCCATTCGCAATGAGGGCTTTTTCAATCGGAACGAGAATCCCTACACGTTTCACCAAGTATAGCTTGGAAGTAATTCGGACAACTTCCGTTTGCTCGGGGACTTTCTGCACTAACTCACTAATCCGCTCCACTTCTTCGATTAAAGATGTGCGTTCAGGGAACTCTTTCGCATTGGGTTCAGAGGTTTCCATCTCCCTTTCAAAAGTAACAATAATGATCCCTGTATTATTCGGATAGTTCCAATCATGGTAACAATCGATAACATCTTGTTCAAGTTCACGTTCAAGAACCCCTTTTAGCTGGGCAAGAACCGTTTGCATGACAATCCCTCGTGAAATCTCAACATGATCCGCAGTCCCCTGCTCCAGCAGCACCGACTCCATGGGGGAAAGAAATCCTCCAATATAGAAAACAAGATAGCGATCATTAAAAAAAGCTTGACAGGCTTCCGGACCTCTACCAAAGTTTTTGCGAAGTAATTTACTTGTAAAACTGCTGATATCGAGCAACTTCTGCTGATCAATGGTGGACATGGGTTTGCATCCTCACTTTCGCAATGGGTCTGCTAGATATTTTCTCCAACTCCGTTGAAAATATCGATGATTTAAATGCCATGGATACGATGCCGTTCGGGGGCCGATTAGTTATTCGGATGGAAGCGGCGGGCGGATGGATTTAAGCGGAGAATTTCCGTCTATTTTGGAAAATGGGGTTATTTTGTAGAAAATAAGCGGAGGTTTTCCGACTAATTAGAGTGAAATGGTGATTTTTAAGGATTTTGAGGGTGATAGGCGGAAATTCTCCGCCTATTTTACTGTTTTGTTGGCTGGTTCGGGATTTAGTCGGAATTCCTCCGCTTATTTGCTTCCCCCCACAAATTGAATGGCCGCCGGATCGAGTACATGCTTGGCCAATGCGGATTTATTAAAGACAATCCCATGCCCCGGCAGCTCGGACGGAATCCCTAGCCCATTTTTCACCGTAATCGGCACTTCCAATAATCCCAACTCTGTTAACGAGCCCCCTACCACATTTTCCAGCATATACGCATTCTGCACCCCGCAAAGCAAGTGCACAGACAGTTCCATCATAAAATGGGGGGCGACGAGTTTCCCGAATGCACTGGATAGATGCGCAATCTTCAACCACTCCGTAATCCCGCCAACAAAGGCAACGTCCGCCTGGACGAAATCCACCGCATCTGCTTTCAGATACTCTAAAAATTGAAATCTACTATACATACTCTCGCCTAGGGCGATCGGGGTTTTGATCGCTTTTTTCAGCTGGCTATGTCCCTGAATATCGTGATAGAGCATGGGTTCTTCGATCCATCCAAGGTTCAAGTCGTCGAGGATGTGGCATTTTTCCAGGGCCTCCGCGGCACTCCATTTTTGGTTGAGGTCCACCAGCACCTTGCCACCTTTTCCTAGACGCTCTTGGACTTTTGTGATCCGTTCGATATCCTCTTGGATATCCTCTTTGCCGATTTTTATTTTTACCGTGCTGTACCCCTGTTCAATGTAGGAGTCGACCCTTTCAAGCAATTGTTCAACCGTATCCTCGTTGCTCAGGTTGATCTCACTAATGTACGTTGAAATTTGCGTGCGAGCCCCACCCAGCAACCTGTAAAGCGGCTGACCATAATACTTCCCCATTAGATCCCAAACGGCAATATCAATCGCCGCCATCGCCATCGAGTTGACCCCCAACCCAAGACGCCTCGACTGCCTCTGCATCTTATTCCAAATCTCCTCGTAATTCAGTGGATTCATCCCGATGACGAGGTGTTGGAGGTAATCCTCGATCAGCGATTTGATTACCGTTCCTCCAATATCTACCGTATAGCTGAGCCCTGTACCCGTGAGACCGGTGTCAGTGGTTATTTCTACGACGATAAACTCGAGGCCATCTACCTTGTTCGTTGCATCTTCCCATGGCACACTTGGGGGTAATCTGTACGCGTTGGTACTGACGTTTACTATTTTCATCTGCACTGCTCCAAACTATAGGTATTTTTCTACTATTTTAACATTTTGGCTGGTTTGTTTGAATGGATTTGTGGGGGTTAGGGTTGGCGGCTGGGGTACTTCGATCGCGGTCAAGGCCCCGATGAAGTTCATTCTCCCGATTTCAAGGGTCGGTTTGATCTTCATAAGCCCGATGAAGTTCATTCCCCCGATTTCACCTAATCTGATACGGAAATTTTTGATAAAAAACCCTTTATTGATTCAGACTAACAGAAGGTGAAAGGGGTGAATCAGGTGACGATTCAAATTAAAGGGTACGATATTCACAATTATAATCTTGACCAGGAAGAAAATAATGTTCAATTTTCTGGTGTGGTTCACATTGAGAGCAAGAATCAGGTGGCTGATGTTCCTTTTCAGGGTCGCCATGAAAGAGGAATGACCGGGTTTTTAGAATTTAATTTCGATGATCCTGATCAAATAAATATCGAGGAAATCCGTGTACAGGCTGACGTCATTCGGGACACCCTTGCGGAGCATTTATTAGTCTCCGGATATGAAACAGGGGAATATCGAGACGTCATTTCAATTACCTGAAATACCACCTCCCCTGCTAACAGAACTACGGCCCGGCTCTGTTAAGGGGAGTTTTTACACCTATTCTCAAAAAATCAGTCAAACTTGGGAAAATAGAGGTAGAAATTCCCCCTATTCAGGATTGTAAACGATTTCAACTAATGTTTTGAAGAAATAGGAGTATTTTCTCCCCCTATTTCACCTCAGTTTCAACCATTTTATAAAATAGGGGGAAATTTTACCCTTTTCACCTAGTCCAGATTACTTCCCAAAAATTCGTCCCATCCGCTCCAACCCGGTTTCTGCAGTGGATATCATTTCATCAAACAACTCCTGAACGGTGGGGATATTGCGAATAAGACCGACGACCTGACCACCCCAGCCGAAGCCTTCTGATTCGATTCCTTCATATATATAGCGTCGATTCGCCTTTCCACTAATCAGATCTTTCAAATCTTCATAGGTTGCACCGCCGAGCTCCCGTTGGATCAGGTCCAATGTGTAATCTGTCTTCAAAGCACGTCCTGGTGCACCTAAGGATTTTTTAATTACAACGGTGTCGGTTTCCCCCGCCTGCAAAATGGCCTGCTTATAAGCCTCACAAGCGTGGATGCACTCCTGGGTTGCAATGAAGCGAGTCCCCATTTCAATTCCTTCCGCACCGAGGGCAAATGCGGCCAATAAACCTCGTCCGTCCCCTATTCCACCACTGGCTAGCACGGGGATCGATACTGATTCCACCACGCGAGGGGTGAGAACGATGGTCCCAACATCATCTCGCCCTAAATGTCCACCACCCTCCTGGCCGACAGCCATAACCGCGTCCGCACCGAGTTCTTCCGCCTTTTGGGCTTGTCTTACACCGGATATGAGGACAAGGGAGCGGATATTTTCCCCTTTTATTCGTTCCAAAATGGGCTGCGGATTCCCCGCGGTGATCGAAATCGCTGGCACTTTCTCCTCAATCGCAACGTCAAGAAATTCGTCGTGGTTTCCACCGAACCTTGAGATTGCAAAATTCACGGCAAATGGTTGATCTGTCAGGGTCCGAACCTTGCGGATTTCCTCGCGGAGCCTTTCCACGGAACCTAGCGTTGCGGCCGTAATTTGCCCGAGTCCCCCAGCGTTTGAAACCGCCGCCGCTAGCTCTGCCAGGGCAAGATAAGCTAGCCCCCCTTGCACAATCGGATACTTAATCCCAAATACCTCCGTGACACGTGTTTTCATATGGTTACTCCTTTTCAGATGGGATTTTCTAATGTAATTTATTCATCTGCAGGGAGAGAAAGTCCTGCTTGGAAGGGCTTTGACATAATGGCCGGGGTCAGACCTCTGTAGGCGGAAAATTTCCGCTTATTTTTAAAAACGGGGGCAATTTGCTGAACATAAGCGGAGTTTTTCCGACTATTCTACAAATAAACCGTAAATTCTTATGTTTCTGAAGCCAATAGTCGGAAATTCCCCGTCTATTTTGATGTTATTCCTCCGAATTTGAGATTTAGCCGGATTTCCTCCGCTTATTTTTTCTCCCACAACCAGAAGGTATCAAATTTTTGGGAAATGCAGATATTAAGCTAGAATCATGTTTCTCTCTTTACAAATACGAGAGGTGCAGAAGAATCTATGGTATCCATTATTCTGCTTATTTTATCTTGGTTAGCTTTTCTTGTTTTTGGCGACAAAAAGAGAATTCCAGAGTTATTCCCTACCGCTATGTTTTCAGCGTTTTTGGGGCTTTTGACGGACTTGATCATGGAGGAATATGAACTGTGGTCCTATCATGATGAGCCATTGAGCGGCAGCATGGTTCCTCTATTTCTTGATTTTGGGATCTATCCAGTTGTAGCCTTTTTGTTTATGCAATTTCTCCCTCAAACCTGGATGAAACGATTTTGGTGGATTTTTTTCTGGTCATTGGGATCCATTTTATTAGAGTATGCCTATTTAAAGCTTGGACTGATGCAGCACCATAAATGGTGGACACTTTGGATTTCTTACATTTCTGATTGGGTGATTTTTGTTTTATTCATTCTTCAATATCAATTTTATGCAAAGGGCAGAGGGTAGACTGTGGTCATCATGCTGATTATTTTTTATACGATTATATCTGTCTGCTTTTTCTTGTTTGTCGCGGATCGATCCAAATTTCGGGAATATTATTCAAGTCTCCTCTGTATAACCTACTTGCGTTTTTTGGAGCAATACCTCCTCGTTTATATTTTAAAAGTTTGGGAGTACGATCATTTACCTACCCCTTTCGCCAAAATCATTGGCGTGCCATTCTTATTGGACGTTACTCTTTTCCCTATGCTTGGATATCTCATAATCCACTACTCGAATCGTTCAGCAAATAAAAGGATGCTCTATTATCTCATCTGGGGAGTGGTTTTAACCTTCGTGGAATCCACCATGGTATGGACCGGGTTGTTAGAACACCAGAAATCTTGGAATTTTACTGCTACCTTTTTACTCGCCATGGCAACCGTTGTCATCATCCATGGGCAATACAGGTTATTTTTAAAAACAGGCTGGTTTCCTATTGATTCCAAAGGAAGATCTTGATTTCCGCCATCTATGGGAAGGCAAAAAATGACCCGCCAGCAGTTCGGCGGGTTTTCATATTCGAATTAGGGGGTCATTGATTTTAGTATACAGGCCTTTTGTTACCAAATTATTGCAGATAGGTTAATTCTTTTAACAAAACTGCACTCTCACTATATATAAAGATCACGTTCCATCGGTGTGTCTGATGGTCTGATAAAAGCGGGGATCATTTGATTTTCATCCGATTCCTGGTGAGAATATAAAAATTGCTTCATTAACTCATTTAATTTAAAAGCGGATTTCGTTGGAATTTGATGTTTTGCGTGTTGAATCCAGCTTAATTGGTTGTGCGGCAACTTGTTATGTAACAATTTGGCATATCTTTTAAACAAATGATCTTTTTGTCCATAAACCAATAGAACGGGATGATGGATTTCTCCTAATTGATTCGTACAATGATAGGACAAGCTGTATCGAAAATACTCTTCCATATTTTTTGCATTTCCTTTTTGCGCCTCTCGAACCATTTCCCGATACAATGCTCTGGTTGTTGAATTCGACCAGGATATAGATAAGGCAAGGGCAGTGACGGCTTTGGTTTTGGCAAGCGCAACTCCCATTGAAATCTCACTTTTTAACATCCAATCACTGACTTCAGACATCCCACTGATGATGATTGCACCTGATGCACGATCTGCATGGGATAGTAGGAATTCAAGAGCAATCGTCCCACCCGTTGAATATCCACATATAAATGCCTTTTCAATTTCTAAATGATCCAAGATGTGTTTCATATCGCTCACAATTAAAGGATATGTCAAAGGTTCTTTGGAGTATGCGCTTCTTCCATGCCCGCGAATATCAAATGCAATGACTTGGAAGTACTTTGACAATTCCTCTATTTGGTACTGAAAATTGATATGGGTGAGTACTGGAGGATGAATGAAAAGAAGGGGTGTCCCTTCACCATGAACTGTGTAATAGATTTGGCAGCCGTTCACCGTAATGTAAGACATGTTCATCCTCCTAATCCTTAGGCAACTTCACTTCTTTATACGAAGGATAGGGGAGAACCGTTGGCACCTGAATCAGGATGGCGCGAGTCCCCTCTTTGCTGCTCGATTCAATTTTTAAAGTCCTCAGTTCATCTGCGTCACAGACCACAAACATTTCTGGATCGATCCGTTTTCTTTCATTTTCAAAAATCCACTGAGACTGCCCTTCAACAACAAGTCCTGCCATCGAATAGCCGGTAGGAATCACACAATCATAGGTGCTTCCAGCCGGGATCACAATATCCCACATTTTCGTATCCGCCACTAAATGAACGGGTGAATCGTCACCGAGGATCGTTTTTATCGAGATTCCATCCTCCGCTTTTGTCGGTAATTCCTGGCTTTCATAATCTGCATAGGCCGGTTCAGCGTAATTCGTCTCACCCAAGTTGGGCTCAAACCAAATCTGAAATCCGGATGCGCCCTTTTCATATCTTTCAGAGTGCTGAACCCCGCTGCCGGTTTGCATGACTTGTAAGCCACCCGTTTGAAGGGATCTTTCATTTCCTAGCGAATCTTGATGGTGGACGGTACCACTCAAAAGATATGAAATAATTTCGAACCCGCGATGTGGGTGAAAAGGAAGAACAGCGTCTTCCTTTGCCTGAAACCATGCCCAATAAAAAAGCGTTCCCACCCGATCCACGGCAGACCCTTCACCCGGAAACCCAATGGGCTTCTGCTCAACCATTTTTCCTCCATCAAACTCACCCGATGCCTGTTGATCTTTTGAATAAATACGGATAGACATAACGATCACCCTTTCTGTGAAGCATCCTTTAACATGTACTTATTTTTCCAGTGTCAGAGGTTTTCTATCCTGACTGGGCTAAGTGGTCGTCTGGGTTGTTAGGGGGAGTTTTTACTCTTATTTTCGAAAAAGCAGATCCAATGGCCAAAATAGGGTTAAAAATTACACTTAACCCAAGTTGTAAACGATTTCAACCTCCAGTTTCAGTAAATAAGAGTATTTTTTCCCCCTAATCAATCTTATTTGCAGTGACTTTTTGAAATAGGGGGAATTTCTATCCTTATTTTGGTCCTGTTGTCTCAGGCCCAAGATAGTCTATAACAATAACAATGTTATACATTACAATACATTTTTATTGTAAAACAATAAATTATATGTTAAAGTCAAAATGAAAACAAACAAGTGAGGTGCTTTTTTTATGAAACGAGGAACCACTCTCTTTTTAAAGATCGCTGTCATTTTGATAGGGATTCCCGTTCTGGCTTTGTGCCTATTTTTAGTACCTGAGATGGCGAGTGTTGCAGCGAAATTGTTACCCGCATTTGCTGCTATAAAATTTTTCGTTTTCATCATTTTTGATGGAGCGGCGATCCCGTTTTACTTTGCTCTCTATCAAGCATTTAGGCTTCTAACCTACATAGATCAAAATAAGGCCTTTTCGGAGTTATCGGTCACCGCTTTGAAGAAAATCAAATACTGTGCCATCACAATTAGTGGTTTGCATGTGCTAGCCTTGCCCCTTTTCTATCTTTTTGCAGAGATGGATGATGCGCCAGGGGTGATTTTTTTAGGATTGGTTGTTCCTTTTGCCTCTATCGTGATCGCGGTCTTTGCTGCTGTTCTCCAAAGGCTTTTACAAGAGGCGATTGATATCAAATCAGAAAATGATCTAACGGTCTGAGGTGTAAAACATGGCGATTATAATCAATATTGATGTGATGCTGGCGAAACGAAAAATGAGTGTAACGGAACTTTCGGAAAGAGTGGGTATAACCATGGCAAACCTTTCGATCTTGAAAAATGGGAAGGCAAAAGCGATTCGATTATCCACCTTGGATGCGATTTGTAAGGCTTTGGAGTGTCAACCTGGGGATATTTTAGAATACAGGGGGGATGAACATGAACAATCTGATCATTGAAAATCTCTCCAACCCCAGCGAGTTGGAGAGAATGTATAGAAAGGAACCTGAGGCTTTTAAAAAGTCCTTCACATCGGCCTGGGAACAAAACCCTGATTCGCAAGTTCTAGCGGTTTGGTATGAAAGATTGTATTTCAAGGAGACGGAAAAGGCATCATTGCTGCAAAGAGACTTCTTGTTTATGGGTATTTTAGCTATACTGGCGGGGATTACCACGAGAACCATATTTCATTTTGTCGAGCTGCAATCCATCGCACCGATTCATCTGGTTTTTGGGATCCTTCCTTTTATCGCCGCCTACTTTGTATACAAAAATCCCCCTGCAAAAAATATCATTTACACACTTGCCTCGTTGTTCCTCATCTCCTGGTTTTATCTGAGTATGCTGCCACTAGAGCAAAAGGACAGTATAATCATGGTTTATCTGCACCTTCCCATTTTCCTATGGGTGCTATTGGGGCTTGCCTTTACGGGAAATAAATATGGGGGCGGGAGCACGAGGTTGGCCTATCTTAAATTTAATGGGGAATTTTGCATCCTCTATGCCAGCATGGCTATCAGCGGAATGCTGCTAACCGCCTTGACCATGCAGTTGTTTCGATTTGTGGGGATGGATATCGCTGAATTCTACTTTAAAAATGTCGTCTTATTCGGAGCTGCCGCTCTCGCTGTTGTGGCTGCATACCTGGTATCCGGGAACCTTAAACTTTCAAAAAATATTGCACCTTATCTAGCGAAAATTTTTAGTCCCCTTGTTTTGGCTACATTGTTGGTCTATTTGATCACCGTTGTTTGGGTCGGCAAAAATCCATTCCTGGATCGCAATTTCTTGATCTCGTTCAATGGAATACTCCTTAGTGTGTTGGCCGTCACTATATTTTCTATTTCCGAGAGCGGCAAAAGCGAGGGAAAGAACATCTCTGATTATATCAATTTCGCCCTCATTGCCCTTGCTCTGATCATTGATAGTGTGGCTTTATCAGCGATTGTGTTCAGGCTTTCTTCTTATGGGATTACACCTAATAGACTTGCGGTTTTAGGTGTGAACATCCTGATCTGGGCCAATCTCATTTGGATTATGCTTTCCTATCTGCGTTTTTTGCAAAACAAAACCGAACCTTCAACCATCCAAGATGCCGTGACCAAGTATTTGCCGGTATACGGACTGTGGGCCGCCTTTGTTACGTTTGCTTTTCCTTTTATTTTTTAATAGTAAGTGCTGTTCACCTTCCCTTGACTGCTAAAGGGATTAGGACTAGGTCTGGTGGATTTTCCCCTGGCCTGTCCCGATCCCATTCTTTTCGGACTATGTCCAATAGAATTTCCCCCCAAGTTTTCCCGATCCCCCTATTTATGATGGCCCTACGGAAGTCAACTATAATATCCAAATAATTTTGTTGATTATAAATTTTGGATATAGGAAAATAGTCTTACTATAGGGTAAGGTTGGTGGTACTTTTGGAAGACTTTATTAAAACTTTAATGAGTAATTTCATGTTTATTTGTATACCACCCATTGTTTACTTTTTATATTGGGCGAATATCGAAAAGAAGAATGACCACTTTCCTCCTATCCTGATTTTCATCGGTCTCTCCATATCCATGATATTGTGCATGTCTTTCCCGGTTCGGTATATGGAGCATTATACATTCGATTTTAGGCAAGTTCTTCTGGTATTGGGCGTCTTTTATGGTGGAGCAAAAATTGGCGGGGCTCTTCTAGTGCTTTTGATTACTTACCGTTACCTGATTGGCGGGGATGGTTTTTATATTGCGTTGTCCGTTTCCGGGACCCTTTATGTTACCCTTTTATATATTAAATCCAAATTTGA
>Ga0180220_1002276_pt1 | contig 12637 bp, 10 predicted proteins | sample eDN5th37CBELigBY_FD_151335 | JGI IMG/M metagenome (GOLD analysis project Ga0180220, IMG submission 151335) | Enriched backyard soil microbial communities from Emeryville, California, USA - eDNA 5th pass 37_C BE-Lig BY (version 2) (version 2) | ecosystem: Environmental > Terrestrial > Soil >... | reverse complement strand
TCCGGGTCGAACACCTGATCGACGAGGTCGTCCGCGACGACGCCGCGGATCCGTCGCCTGCGGAGCCCCATTGACGATGTCGGGTGTGGCCCACTCTGAGCTGACGGCATTCCAGGAAGTGCATGCGTCGGCGATCGACGCGGCCATCGCCGCTGTCGCCGAAGAGCTGCTCGAGGGTGTGCCCGAAATCGTCGCGGCACCGATCCGCTACGCGCTGGCGGGTGGCGGGAAGCGCCTGCGCCCGCACCTCTGTGTCGCGGCATATCTGACGGCGGTTGGGGAAGGCGAGCCGGCCGGGCTGGTGGAACCAGGGCCGATACACCGCATTGCCGCGGCGATAGAGTTCGTCCACACGTATTCGCTGGTCCATGACGACCTGCCGTGCATGGACGACGACGATCTCCGGCGAGGGCGCCCGTCGACTCACCGTGCGTTCAACGTACCGCAGGCTGTTGTCGGGGGCGCAGCCATCATACCCCTGGCGTGCGACGCGCTGGTCCGCGGCAGTCGTGAGCTTGGCCTGGATGCTGCCGGCGGCGCGGCGCTGGTGCGGGAGCTCTGTCGCGGTGCCGGCGGCGGTGGTATGGTCGGCGGCCAGTGGCTCGACCTCGAAGCCGAGGGCCGGACGATCACGCTGGCGGCGCTCGAGAACGTGCACCGGCGCAAGACAGGTGCGTTGCTCGCCGCATCCGTGCGGATCGGCGCGATCGCCGGGCGGGCGGACAGCGGGGTGCTGGACGCGCTCGACCGATACGGCGAGGCCGTGGGTTTGGCTTTCCAGATTGCCGACGATGTACTGGATGTGACCGGTACCTCGGAGCGGCTTGGCAAGACCGCCGGAAAGGATCGCGAAGTTTCCAAGGCGACCTTTCCTGCCGTTCTGGGTCTGGAGCAGGCCCGGGCGCGGGCGGAAGCGGAAGTGGCCACGGCGGTCTCCGCGTTGACCGAAGCCGGCCTGGCGTCATCGGAGCTCATGGCACTGGCGCGGTTCGCGGTCGCGCGGGATCGCTGAGTGCCGGGCGCGGCCGCGATCGCGGGCACTCCGTGCCTGCGGTCGCGACGGGATGAGTAGAAATCAAGGAAGCTGAGGTCGCATTTGCCTCTACTGGATCAGATCGGTGGGCCCGAGGACCTGAGGCGCCTCAGCCGGGATCAGTTGCCCGAGCTGGCCGCCGAGGTTCGCCAGCGCATGATCGACGTGATCAGCGAGGTCGGCGGGCACTTCGCGCCCGGCCTCGGTGTCGTCGAGCTCACCCTGGCCCTCCATTACGTTTTCGACACCCCCCGGGACAGAATCATCTGGGACGTGGGGCACCAGGGATACCCTCACAAGATCATCACGGGTCGCAACGAGCGGTTCCCGACGATTCGCCAGAAGGGCGGGCTGTCGGGTTTCCTGCGCCGGGAGGAGTCGGAATACGACGTCTTCGGTGCCGGGCACGCTGCCACGTCGATATCGGCCGCGTTCGGGATAGCCACCGCGCGCGACCTTCGCGGTGACGATTTCGAAGTCGTTGCAGTCATTGGCGATGGCGCCCTCACGTGCGGACTGGCGTACGAGGCGTTGAACAACGCCGGACACTCGAACCGGGACCTCCTCGTCGTCCTGAACGACAACGAGATGTCCATCTCGCCCAACGTCGGCGCGATACACAAATACCTGACCCGGCTCGTCACGAATCCGTGGTACAACCGGATGCGTGCGGAAGTGAAGAGTCTGCTCCACAAGACGCCGGCGTCCATAGGTGAGGCCGTCGAGGCACTGGCGGGGAAGCTGGAAGACAGCTTCCTGAACATCTTCGTGCAGGGGATGCTCTTCGAGGAGCTGGGCTTTCGGTACGTGGGCCCGGTGGACGGCCACGACCTCGACGACCTGCTCGACACGCTCGCCAAGGTGGAGCGCATGCGCGGGCCGCGACTGCTTCACGTCCTCACCCGCAAAGGGAAGGGTTTTCCGCTGGCGGAGGAGAACCCGGTCGTCTGGCACGGTGCCACCCCGTTCGACAAGATCAGCGGGGAGATGGCCAAGAAGAAGGGGGCGCTTCCCAGCTACACGAGCGTGTTCGGCAAGGGGCTGGTGGAGCTGGGCGCGCGCCACCCCGAAATGGTCGTGATCACGGCCGCGATGCCGAGCGGCACCGGCACCGGAAACTTCGGGGACGCCTTCCCGGATCGGTACTTCGACGTGGGGATTGCGGAAGGGCACGCGGTGACGTTCGCCGCGGGGCTCGCGACGGAGGGGATCCGTCCCGTCGCCGCGATCTATTCGACGTTCCTCCAGCGCGCGTACGACTCGATCATCCACGACGTCGCGCTCCAGTCGCTCCCGGTCGTGTTCGCGATGGACCGCGCCGGGCTGGTGGGGAACGATGGTCCCACGCACATGGGGCTCTACGACATCGCGTATCTGCTCGCCGTGCCCAACGTCACGGTGACGGCACCGAAAGACGGCACCGAGATGTTGGCGCTCCTTCGCCTCGGAGTCGAGCGGGCCGAAGGGCCGTTCACACTGCGGTATCCGCGGGATTCGGTGCCCGCCGCCGTGGCGCCCATCGATGAGATTCCCGAGATCGAATACGGCACCTGGGAAGAGCTGCGGCACGGGTCGGATGTCGCAATACTCGCGGTGGGCACCATGGTCTTGCCGGCGCTCGAGTCCGCCGGGATCCTCGCCGCCGAAGGGATCGACGCGACGGTGATCAACTGCCGCTTCCTGAAGCCGTTCGATGAATCGATGCTGACGCATGTTGCGGCCTCGCACCGCGCCATTCTCGTGGTCGAGGAGGGCACCGTCGTCAACGGCTTCGGCGCCGCGGTTTCCGCCCGTCTGCTGAGCGATCCGGAGTTCGAGGGGCTCAGGGTCCATGTCCACGGGGTGCCCGATCGCATCATCGAGCACGCGACTCGTGGTGAGCAACTGGCCGAAGTGGGCCTTACCCCGGGCGGCATCGCCGAACGCGTGCGCGCGCTCTGCAATGAAGGAGCGGGCGCGAAGCTGCGTGGGATCGTGTGATGTCGACGATTCGGTCGCGTTTCACGCGGCTGGGCGTCGTCGGTCAGGACCCGGACGCCGCCATCCAATCCGCAGCCGGCGTCATCGCCCGCTTTGCAGACCGCAACGATCTCACGATCCTCGCCGAAGACCACCTGCGCGGTCTCTTCCCTCGCGCGGCGCCGTTCCGGGCCGACCAGATCGACCTCCTGCTGACGCTTGGCGGCGACGGCACCCTCCTGCGGGGTGCGAGGCTCGTGGCGCCACACGACGTGCCGGTCCTGGGCGTCAACCTGGGCAATCTGGGATTCCTCACCTCCATCGCCCCGGCCGAGATCGAGTCAGCGCTGGAAGACGTATTCGCCGGTAACTGCTGGCTCGACGTGCGCTTCACACTCGAGGCCCGGGTCGCCAACGGACACGGGGAAACCGGACCGTCCTATACCGCCATCAACGATGCGGTCCTGCACAAGGGCGGGTTCGCCCGCGTCGTACGCCTCGCCGTGTATGTCGGCGAAGAGCTCGAGGAAGTGGGCGCTTACAGCGCCGACGGCATCATTCTCTCCACGCCCACGGGGTCGACAGCGTATTCGCTCTCGGCGGGTGGCCCGATCGTCGTGCCGGGGGTGGACACCATCCTCGCGACGCCGATCTGCCCGCACACTCTGGCTGTCCGCCCGCTCATGGTGCCGGCCACTACGCTCATCACCGTGGAGGTTTTGTCGCCCAGCGAGGAGATGATCCTCACAGTGGATGGACAGGAGGGTGTGGCGCTCCTGCCGGGCGACCGACTCGTCGTGAAGCGGGGGGGCGCGACCGTGCAGCTCGTTCGCTTGCCGGGTCAGAGCTTCTTCTCTACGCTCCGGCGCAAGTTGCACTGGGGCGGCCACAGCCAGGCCCCGGCCAATCGATGAGCGTCCCGGCGCCTGGAGAGTTGGTCCGGGTACCGCTTCCCGAAGTGCTATTGATCCGCTCGACGTTGCTCCTGTATTCTCACGCATGCTAATCGAACTCCGTATCCGCAACCTCGCGGTGGTGGACGACGCGAGCGTGCGCCTTGCCCCCGGTCTGAACGTGCTCACCGGCGAGACCGGAGCGGGCAAGTCGATAGTCCTGGGTGCGCTATCGCTGCTCGTCGGGGAGCGCGCGACCGGCGCAGTAGTGCGGCCGGGCGCGGAGCGTGCCATCGTCGAGGGAGTCTTCGACACGGCGGGCAGGGACGACATCGCCGCAATTCTCGATGCCCAGGGGATAGCTTCCGATGACGACGTCCTCATCCTCCGGCGTGAGGTGGCCGCGGAAGGGCGGAGCCGGGCATGGATCAATGGCTCGCCGACGACGGCGGGAGCGCTCCGGGAACTGGGAGAAATCCTGGTGGACCTGCACGGGCAGCACGAGCACCAGACGTTGCTGCGCACGCGGGAACAGCGCCGGATCATCGACGCGTTTGCCGACGCGACGGATCTTGCGGAGGAGGTTCGGGACGCTCACGCCGCGGTCGCTACCCTGGAAGATCACCTCCGGAACCTGGACCGGCGGCGAGAGGAAGCCGGGCGAGAGGCCGAAATCCTCCGCACGCGACTGGAGGAGATCGAAGCCGTATCCCCGGAGGTCGGTGAGGAGGAGTCCCTCAAGCGCGAGGCCGATCGCCTCGAGCACGCCGAAGAGCTGAGCGCGCTCGCCAGAGAGCTGCACGACCGTCTGTATGCGGCGGAAGACGCGATTGCCGGCGAGATCGATCGTCTCCGCCGTTCGCTTGACAGGCTGGTGCGACTCGATCCGAACGAGGCGGATGGCATCGCATCACTGGACACGGCGTACTACGCGATCGAGGACCTCGGCCGCCACATGGGCGAATACGCCCGATCGATCGCGTACGACCCTGAACGGCTCGAAGTGGTCCGATCGCGGCTCGCGGCCATCGCGAGACTCCGGCGCAAGTACGGTCCCTCCATCGAGGACGTGCTCGAAACGGCGCGGGCTGCCCGGCATGCGCTGGACGAGCTGGATTCATCCGCCTGGGACCGGCGCGATGTGGAACGACGTCTCACGGAGGCGAGGGAACGCCTGCATAGCCTCGCGTCGGAACTCACTGCGAAACGGCAGAATGGCGCGGAACGATTGGCCCGGGAGGTGTCCGGGTTAATGACCGGGCTGGGTCTCGCCGGCGGCCGCTTCGAGATCGCGCTCATCCCCCGCGAGGAGCCCGGCCCTGACGGCGCCGAGTCCATCGAGTTTCGTGTGGCGCTGAACGCGGGTTTCGAACCGACTCCGCTGGCGCAGACCGCGTCCGGCGGCGAGCTATCCAGGATCATGCTCGCGCTCAAGACGGTGCTCGCCCGCGTAGACAGCGTGCCGGTCCTGGTGTTCGACGAGATCGACGCCGGAATCGGGGGACGGGTCGCGAGGCACGTCGCTGAAAACCTCGCGCGTGTTGCGGAACACCACCAGGTGCTGGTCGTCACTCACCTCGCGCAGATCGCGGCGCGTGCGGGGCACCACCTGCGCGTGGAAAAGGGCGAGGTCGATGGTGTGGTTGCGACGCGCGTGGTCACGCTCTCGCCTGATGACCGCGTGGCAGAACTCGCCCGTATGCTCAGCGGGGACCACGAGAGTCGGGCGAGCCTCGCGCATGCCAGGGAACTGCTCGGGGCGGCAGCCGGCGGCGCAAACGGTGCCGATTGAAGCTCACCCGCAACGCGGCATGTGTGGGGCCCGGGTTGCTTCCGTGCGAACGGGAAACGAGGCTTGCCGCTGCGGCCTTGTCCGCTGACCCGGGGGCGGGCCATCTTTCCGCCTTCCGGAAGTGCCGGTCCTCGTGACGGAGAACGCGCCCACCTTGCCTGACGCCACGCCACGCGACGTCCTCGACTGGGAAGTCACCGGCAATCACTACCTTTCCATCCCCTGCATCAATCCCTCAGACGGGTCGATCGACCGTCTGAACGTGCTTCATCGCGGGCAGAACGGACTGCTCGAGTGGGCTGGTTCCCGACGGCCCGGCCAGGGTGAGCCACTCCTTTGTCCCCGGTTCCGCGTGGGCGGGGAAGAGGTGGCCCTGGAAGATCCAGCCTGGGAGACGCTCGACCACTGGATACCGCGATTCAGGAGCACGGTGGCCGATGGCCTCAGGGTGACCGGCACGATCTGCGCGCCGGGTGGGCCGGAGTCGAGCGCCGCAGGTGCCGTGTACCGCTTCGAGCTGGAGAACGCCGGGAGTGAGGCGCGCCAGGTCGAGGTCGCGCTCGAAGGAGTGTGGACGTGGTCACTGCGCACTGTCTCGACCACACGATCGATGGCAGGTCGCAACCGATTGTGGCGACCGGTCAGTGACCCCGCCGTCGTGCTGGAACAGGCGGACGGCGCCGGCGCAGCGCTCGCCGTCACAGGCGAGGGTTCGCCGGAAGTCGAGGTGGTGGTCGGCACCGGGTTGGCCCGAAGCCCTGAACCGGACGAGGATGTCGCGGCTGCAAACGGTGAGCCGATTACCTTCGCGATACGTTGCAGTGTCGCCGTGCCGGCGCGTGGCCGCGGGGGCGTCGCGTTCTATTTTGGTGTGGGACCGGAACGCGACGGGGCGCTGGCAGCCGCCAAGCATCTGGCGCGCCATGGAGCTGCCGGGCTCGTCCGCGACGCCCGACTGGCGCTTGCGCGCATGGCGCGCAGAGTCAGGGATGGCGCGCTGGGCCGCATCCTCAATCGCAACCTGATCTTCAACTTCTTCTTCGCGATCGGCAGGACCGTCGACGACGATCGGCTCTACCCGGTGTCGTCGCGATCCACCCTGTTCGATGGTGGGGCGGCCACCTTCGGCGAGCGGAGGGCGTTGCTGTGGTCTCACCCGGCGCTCACCCTCGTCGATCCGCTGACTGCGCGGGAGGTATTACTCCAGATCTTCGACCGCTATTCGATCCTTGCCGGCGCCGAGTCGAAGTATCTCGACGGCGCCGTGCTGGGTCACGGCTACATGCTCGACGGGACGTGCGCGTACGGGATCGCGCTCGAGCGGTTCATCGCGGATGGCGGGGACGCCGGGATACTCGATGAACCCGTCGTGCAGCAGGTACTGTCCGAGACCCAGCACCAGGTCCTTGCGGACCTCCATCCGGAGATCTTCCTGTGTGCTACCGACCTCGCTCCCTCAGGTGATGTGCCGAGCCACCGGTACGTCACCTATGACAATGTCCTTGTGGCCAGGTTCAGCCGGGCGCTCGATGTCGTATGGAAGGGGCGAGACGGAGAGCGGCCGGCGCTCGACGGAGCGGCGGACGAAGTCACGGCAGCGCTGTGGCGGGAGGCGACCGCGGAGATCGATGGCCTGCACGTCCTCGCGTTCTCGAGCGACCTGGCGGGCGAGTCGGCTATCTACGATGACCCCGCCGGTAGTCTGCAGCTCCTCCCGTTCTACGGATTCTGCGACGCCGATGATCCGATCTGGAAGAACACTGTCGAGCTGCTGCGGTCTGAATCGTACCCGTTGTGGCACGGCAATGCGCCATTTCCCGGACTCGCCGACGCCCGGGACGGGCGGCACGCGGCGCTCGCCGCCCTCTGCGCGGACCTCCTCGGCGCGAGGCGTGACGCGGCGCTCGAACTGATCCGCCGACTGCCACTGCCGGGCGGCGTCGCCTGTGAGAGGTATGATCCGACGACGGGGAAGGCCGCAGGCGGGATGCATTCGGCGGCGCTCGCGGGATTCCTGGCGTGGGCACTCTGGTGGGCACTCGAACGATGAAGATCCTGTATGCGACTTCGGAGGCTGCGCCGTACTGGCGAACCGGCGGACTCGCGGACGTCTCGCGAGCCTTGCCTGACGCCCTCGTCAGTCGGGGCCTGGATGTGCATATCGTTCACCCCTGGTATCCGGCAGTTGCGACTCAGTCGCTGGAGCTGGAATCCATGGGCGACATCGCGGTGCCGTGGCCCGGAGCCGCCATCCAGGCGCGGCTGCTGCTTCACCGCGCCGCAGGTCGCGCACCCGCCATCTTCGTCGATCACCCGTATTTCTTCGATACCGATCGCCCCTACGACCCGCGCGGCGCGGACAAATACGCGCACGTGCGCAGGTTCGCTTTCTTCTCGCGGGCGGTGCTGGAAGTCGCTCGCAAACTCGGCGTCGATGCGATTCATCTGAACGATTGGCCAACCGGCCTCGTTGCGGCGTATGCGCTCGGCGACGACGGTGCCCCAGCCACGGTCTTCGCGATCCACAACCTCGCCCACCAGGGCAACTTTCCGCCGTCGCTCCTGCCTGAGATCGGAGTCCCGACGGCACTCTACAGGATCGAGAACGGCGTCGAGTTCCACGGGCAGGCATCGTGCATGAAAGCCGGGCTCGCGCTCGCCGACCGCCTCGTTACGGTGTCGCCGACTTACGCGAAGGAGATCCAGACGCTCGAATACGGCGCAGGCTTCGACGGCCTGCTCCGATTCAGACGGCGGCAGCTCCACGGAATCCTCAACGGGATCGACACCCACACCTGGACACCATCGGCGGACCCGCATATTCCTGCACCTTTTTCGGCCGATGACCTGAGCGGCAAGGCGGAGAACCGGAAGCGGCTCCTGCGCGACCTCAAGCTCGACGGCAAGGGGCCACTCGTGGCCATGGTCGGGCGATTGGCGCACCAGAAGGGCGTGGACCTGGTGATCGACGCGCTGCCGAGGCTCCTCCGCCGCAAGGCCCGCCTCGTCGTCCTGGGCGATGGAGATCCGGATTACCAGGACACACTGGCGCTGGCTGCGGCTGCGCACCCGCGCCGGGTCGCGACGATCCTCGGCTTCGACGATCCCATGGCACACCGGCTCTTCGCCGCGGCGGACTTCTTCCTCATGCCTTCCCGATTCGAACCCTGTGGCCTGGGACAGATGATCGCGCAGCGGTACGGTACGATCCCGATCGTGCGCAGCACGGGTGGCCTGGTGGACACGGTCGAAGACGGTGTTACGGGATATACATTCGCAAAGCCTGACGCGGGCGCTCTCGTCGCCGCCGCATACCGCGCTTTCGCGGCGTGGCGGACCGAAACCGACGTCGAAATGCGCATTCGGTGCATGCGTCTCGACAGGTCGTGGGACGCTTCCGCGGCTCTGTACGAACGTGTATATTCCATGGCGCTCGGGCGGCTCGACTATCCGTCGAAAGACGCAGCGGCGGAGCCCGGCGCGCCTTGACGATGATCGGGAAGCTCGCTATTATTGAATAATCGGTGATCGCGTTGCGGTTGCCACTTGCGGGAATAGCTCAGTTGGTAGAGCGTCTGCTTGCCATGCAGAAGGTCGCCGGTTCGAGTCCGGTTTCCCGCTTTACTCCCGCTTTCCACCACTCGTCCCTACCCGAACGATTCCCGGCCCCGTAGCCAAGTGGTAAGGCAGAGGTCTGCAAAACCTCGATTCGGCGGTTCGAATCCGCCCGGGGCCTTTGTATAGAACACTCCAGGCCAGTCGAATCGCGGCCGGACCGCGAGTGCATGCCGGGTCCGGCACGACACTGGTCGCGGCTGCCCTCAAGCGATTCGATTCCCTGAAAGCGTTCGATTCCCGTTCGCGGGCCGGGTTGCCATGGCGCTCCTTCAATGGTTGAACCTCATGGGGGAGGCGGTGTTCGCTGTGAGTGGAGTCCTCGCGGCGGGACGCAAGCGCCTCGATCTCCTGGGCGTGCTCGTCATCGCAACCGTGACGGCCGTCGGCGGGGGAACGCTCAGGGACCTCCTGCTGGACCGGCACCCGATTTTCTGGTTCGGGGAGGGCGAGCACCTCGTCGTCATCGCCGGAGCAGCGATTCTCACCGTCATTTACGTCAGCTTTCGTCGACCCCCCGACCGATCGCTCGTCGTCGCGGACGCGCTCGGGATGGCACTTTTCACCATAGTCGGCACACAGATCGCTCTCGCCGAAGAACTTCCCGCCGTCATCGCCGTGATCATGGGCGTGATCACCGGCGTGGCGGGTGGTGTGATCCGCGACGTGCTCACGGCCGAGATTCCGATGATCCTCCGCCAGGGTCACCTCTATGCCACCGCCGCGATCACAGGCTCCGCGCTCTATGTCGTGCTGGTCGCCGCCGGCGTGCCCGGGCCCGTTCCGGTCGTGGTCGGGATGGGCGCAATCGTCCTGCTCCGATTCGTTTCCATTTCATTTGGCATGCGGCTTCCATCGCTCGTCGTAACTGACAGTACCCCCGACGAAGGCGAGCGCTGACCGCGCTCGCGCCACTACGGCATGTCGCGGAAGTGGTTGCGATCGCTGCCTTGCGACTCCCCGGGAAGGGCGAAGGCTGACGAGCCGGCAATGGACGATTCCATTCGCCCCGGCGTGAGGCGCGCGCGAAATGACAGCACGCTGCGACGGGTAGCATAGGCCTTGCAGTAGTTAATGTTACGACCCGCAGTTCCCGAATTGCTGCCCGTTTTCGAGGAGGTCGGAAATGGCTCGACGACGACCGGGACTTGGGCGTCTGCCCACACCGATACGCAGGCGATTGCTCGTCACGCTCGGCGCCATTGAAGATCGTCTACTCGCAGCGCAATCCGAGGCTGGTGCGGAGTTCGTGCGCCGTGTCGCTGATGAGATGCCGGTGGAACAGGCACTCTCCGTCTACCTGCGACTCGTCGACGTCGCGGAACGCCACCAGGAAACCGTCGCCCGACAGACGCTCGCGCTCCTCGAAAAGGAGAATGCAGCGGAAGAGATCGTGACCGGTGATTACGGGCCGGATGACCTGATCAGTCGAGTTCTTCGACGGCTGCGGGGGCGCCGCCACGACGAGCTGAGGGCGCGCGTGGCGAGCGGCGCCGCGAGGGCGCGTGACGCCTCGCGGGCGATCTATGTGGAAGGGGCTCACGAAGTGACCCGTATGCTCGAAGGCACGCTGCAGCCAGCCGAAGCCGTGCAACTCTACGTGGAAGCTCTGGAGATCCCGCCTGAATGGGCAGAAATCATTTTCCACGACACGCTCGCCGGAATCGACCTTTCGGCCGCGTAGCGAACCGCCCTCCCCACCCGCCCTGAAACGCCCGGCACCCCCCGGGGCGGTGTCCCTCCGGGCGCAGCTCCGCTTCGTCACCGACTCTGAAGCAGATTCTCGAGCAGCGGCTACGCCGACCGGCCAATTCCCGCGTGGACAGGCCGGCGGTGGAGAGAGTTGGAAGTGGCGCCTCGGAAGCCTGACAGTTAACTTCTCTCACCTGGTGCCCCTGGCGTGTGCGGCGGCCGGGCGGTCGAACGGCGCCAGTGCTGGGGAGGGCCGGCATCGGGCGGTAACGACGGAGTACGCGCGATAGAGATCGCCTGGGCGATCGCCCTTTGGGGCGGGGTCACTGCAACTCTCTTCACGACGGGAATCCTCGTCGTGGCTCTGGGAGCCGGACTGACACGATTCAGCCCGATTCGTTGCCTGGGTTGTATCGTGACTCCTCGCCCGGACAGTCGCTCGAACCTCGTTGTGGGTTTCGTCCTGCACATGATCGCCGGCTCGGCGGTGTTCCCGGCGCTGTACGCGATCATCTTCGAGCTGGCCGGACGAGCGGACGCCCTCTTCGGATTCGGGATCGGCGGCGCTCACGGTGTCGCCGCCGGACTCCTCGTTCCCGTTTACGTCTCCCGCACCCGATGTGCCAGGTCCCGGAGCACGCCCAATCCGGGGATCTTCGCGCGGAAGCTGGGGACGCTCACGCCCATGGGCATCGTTCTGATCCACGCCGTTTACGGCGCGATCCTCGGGTTCGTATACGCGGTGCCGGCGTGAACCGCCGGACGGTCGATCGCCGGAGAAGCGGGGATGGGTAAGTACGAGAGGCACCAGGCGATTCTCCAGCTCGTGCGCGGCGAACGGATTCATAGCCAGGAGCAGCTCCGCGACCTGCTTGCCGAGCGTTCTTTTGCGGTGACCCAGGCCACACTCTCGCGCGACATCCGGGAGCTCGGGCTGGTAAAGGCACCAGGACCCGATGGGCGCACGTATTACACGCTCCCGGCACAACCGGACCAGACGCCACCTCTCCGCCGGCTGCTGTCTACGCTCTTCGTCAACGCGGATGGTACAGGCAACCTCCTCATCCTCAAGACGTTGACCGCAGGTGCGCAGCCGATCGCGCTCGCGCTCGACGCCGAGGGATGGCCGGAGATCCTCGGCACTATCGCCGGCGACGACACGATCCTGGTCGTCCTGCGTGACGCCAGTCAGCTCGAGCCGGTCCTCCAACGGATCCGCGACATGGCCGGGAAATGATCCGTCGCGGAGCTTCGGCAACCTCTCACCTGCACCGGTGCCAGGGTCTCCCGGCCCTTGACGGCGGTCGGAAAGTTGCATAAATATGCACACCATGAAGAATAATCGTGCGAAGGTCGGGATCATAGGAGGCGCAGGATACACCGGGCAGGAGCTCGTGCGGTTGACGTACGGGCATCCGCGCATGGAGCTGGTGTGGGTGACGTCGGAGTCCGGGGCGGGGAAGCGGGTCCCGGGCACTGCTCTGACGTTCGATCCGGTGGCGTCGGTGGACTTCGGGTCGGTGGATCTGGTGTTCAGTTGCCTCCCTCACGGCGCGTCTGGCGAGTGGTCGCTTCGCGCGCGCGCGGCGGGTCCGCGGGTGGTCGATCTATCGAGCGATCTCCGGTCGGGCGAAGGTGGAGCGGTTTACGGGC
>Ga0180220_1002274_pt1 | contig 12640 bp, 10 predicted proteins | sample eDN5th37CBELigBY_FD_151335 | JGI IMG/M metagenome (GOLD analysis project Ga0180220, IMG submission 151335) | Enriched backyard soil microbial communities from Emeryville, California, USA - eDNA 5th pass 37_C BE-Lig BY (version 2) (version 2) | ecosystem: Environmental > Terrestrial > Soil >... | reverse complement strand
CTTCCCCGGCGCGCAATAGCTTCAGGATCTGCTCGCGCTCTTCGTCGGCGCAGTGCCCGATATAGGCCCGGCCCGCGGCCGTCAGCAGCATGGGCAGGCGCCTGCCGACCATGACGCGATGGAAGGAAAGCGGGCTGAACCGATGGGTGGTCTCGCGGACCTGCATGGCTTCGCCGCTGGGCAGGCTCAGGTCCGACGGCCAGACCACCTTGGGCAGCAGGGTGCCCATCACCGGGCTGGCCACCGTGGAAATCCACTCCGTATCGGTAAAGCCCTCGCTCAATTCCCGCACCTTCAGGCTCAGCTGGAAGCTGTCGTCCGAATCGCTGCGCCACACATAACCCTGGGAAACCAGCGTCTCGAGCAGCCGGCGCACGGTGGTGCGATGCAGGCCGGTCATGTTTGCCAGTTCGCCGCTCGATGCGCGTCCCTTGGCGCACAGGTTCAGGGCGCCCAGCACCTGCAGGCCGCGCGCCAGGCCCCGGACCTTCGGATAACTCGAATGATGCTCGGGCTGCTGCATGACTATCCCCTCATGGCGTCGAAACCGCGGATGGTGTGCACTCCTTGCACATATTGCATTTATTTTTGTAACGCCGCCAGCCTTGTTTTATTTTTTGCCATGACGTGAATAAAAGATAAAAGGAGAAGGCAAGATGACGACGGACCGGAAGCCGGCTTACCAAAGTATCTGGGCGGATCTGCGCGGCGTGTCGTTCCGGCAGGGCTGGCTCGATGCGGGCGGCATCTCCACGCGCTATCTGCACTCGGGCTCTGAGGACCAGCCGGCCCTCATCCTTCTGCATGGCGTCGGCGGCCATGCAGAAGCCTATGTGCGCAATCTCAAGGCGCATGCCGGGCATTTCTCGACCTGGGCCATCGACATGGTGGGGCACGGCTGGAGCGACCTGGCCACCGCGGACCTGGAAATACGCCATTACATCGACCACCTGCTGCGCTTCATGGACGCCGCAGGCATCGAAAAAACCAGCCTCAGCGGCGAGTCGCTGGGCGGGTGGGTCGCAGCCCGCTTCGCCATCGACCATCCCGACCGCATCCAGCGGCTGGTGCTCAACACGGCCGGCGGCTCGCAGGCGGACCCGGCCGTGATGGCGAAGATCAAAGAGCTGTCCATGCGCGCGGCCACCGATCCCAGCTGGGAATTCATACGCGCCCGCCTGGAATGGCTGATGGCCGACAAGTCCAAGGTGTACGACGATCTGGTGGCGACGCGCCAGGCGATGTACAGCCGCGGCGGCATGGAAGCAGGCATGCGCCACAACATGATTCTTCAGGAAATGGAGGTGCGCCAGCGCAACATCATCCGCGCCGAGGACTATGCGCGCATCCAGGCGCCCACCCTGGTGCTGTGGACGTCGGACGACCCCACCGCCGACGTCAGCGAAGGGCGCAGGATAGCGTCCATGATTCCGGGCGCGCTGTTCACCGTCATGGACGGCTGCGGCCATTGGCCCCAGTTCGAGGACACGCCCACCTTCGACCGCATCCATATCGACTTTCTGCTGGGCAGGCCGCTGGACGGCATCGCCCGGACGGTCGCCTGATCATCCCGGAGGCGGCAGCCATGGAAGCGGCTCGGCAAGAGGACACATGGGACGTGATCATCGTCGGCGCCGGCCCCGTGGGCCTGCTGATCGCCAATTACCTGGGCGGGCAGGGCCTGCGGGTGGCGGTGCTGGAGCGCATGCGCGAATTGATCGATTATCCGCGCGGCGTCGGCATGGACGACGAATGCCTGCGCTCCTTCCAGGCGGTGGGCCTGGCCGAGGCCGTGCTGCCGCATACGACGCCGCTGCACTGGCTGCGGTTCGTGACGGGCAGGGGCCGCACCCTGGCCGCCCTCGAGCCGGGCACGGATGAATTCGGCTGGTCCCGGCGCAACGGCTTCATCCAGCCGCTGGTGGACCGCGTCCTGTTCGACGGGCTTGCGCGCTACCCCGGCGTAAGCGTGCATTTCGGACACGAAGTCGAAGCAGTGCAGCAGGACGAGAACGGCGTGGCCATTACCACGCAAGCCGACGGCGTCCGGCACCGCTTCAGCGCCCGCTACGCCGTGGGTTGCGACGGCGGACGCAGCACAGTCAGAAAAGCGCTGGGCATACCCTTCGAGGGCAAGACCGAGCCGAACCGCTGGATCGTGGTCGACCTGAACAACGACCCGCTCGCCACGCCCCATGCCTGGGTCTATTGCAAGCCGTCGCGTCCCTACGTCTCGATCGCCCTGCCCCATGGTGTGCGGCGCTTCGAGTTCATGCTCTTCGACAAGGAAGCCGAGGGCGACACGGTGCCCGAACCCATTCTGCGCGCCATGCTGGCCGAGGCCGGCTGCGATCCGGACCGGGTCGACATCATCCGGGCGCGCGTCTATACGCACAGCGGCCGGCTGGCCGCGCGCTTTCGCGACCGCCGCATTCTGCTGGCGGGCGACGCGGCCCACATCATGCCCGTCTGGCAGGGCCAGGGCTACAACAGCGGCATACGCGACGCCACCAATCTGTCGTGGAAGCTGGCGCTGGTGCTGAAGGGCATCGCCGGCGACAGCCTGCTGGACAGCTACGAGGACGAACGCAGGGCGCACGCGAACGCGATGATCGGCCTCTCGGTAATGGCGGGCAAGGTCCTGTCCATCACCAACCCTGCGGCCGCCGCGCTGCGAGACGCCTTTTTCCTCATGCTGAACATCATTCCGCCGGTCAAGCGCTACATCGTGGGCATGCGGTTCAAGCCCATGCCCAGGTATCGCCATGGCGCCCTGGTCTACCCGAACGGCGTCGACATGAACTCGCCGGTGGGCACCCTGTTCATTCAGCCCCGCGTCGCGCCGGCGCCCGCGGAGGAGCCGGTGCTTCTGGACGAGGTGCTGGGCGATTCTTTCGCCATACTGTGCTGGGGCATCGATCCGTCGTACTGGATGTCGGAGCAGACGCGGACGCTATGGAAGAAGCTGGACGCCCGCCTGATCTCGGTCTGGCCCGCCACCCAGCTTGGCTACCAGCTTGCGCGCGAGGGCCCCGGCGTGCAGCCCGTCGCCGATGTTTCCGGCCGCCTGAAAGCCTGGTTCGACCGGCATGGCCGCGGCGTGGTCTTCCTGCGCCCGGACCGTTTCATCGCCGCCCTGTGCGGACCCCAGCAGATCGACGCGACGACCAAGGCCCTTCGGGCGGCGTTGAAACTCGACGAGGGAGGACGCCCATGAACCCCATGCTTCTGCAATGCCTGTCGCATACGCCCCTGATGGGCCGCCTGCATCCCGGCCGGGACATCGAGGACGAGGTGAAGCAGGCCATACAGCGCCTGCGCGAGTCCTTGGCACAGTTCGAGCCCGAGGTCATATTCCTGTTCGGGCCGGATCACTTCAACGGTTTCTTCTACGACCTGATGCCGCCGTTCTGCATCGGCGCGAGCGCCTCGTCCATCGGCGACTATGGATGCCCGAAGGGGCCGTTGAACGTGCCGGCCGATGTCGCCGTGCAGTGCGCGGAAGCCGTGCTGGCCCATGGCGTGGACTGCGCGATCTCCCACCGCATGCGCGTCGACCACGGTTTCGCCCAGCCGCTGCAGCTGCTGACGGGCGGGTTGGACCGCTACCCCGTGGTGCCCATCTTCATCAACTCGGTAGCGGCCCCGCTTCCCTCGGCGCACAGGGCACGGCTTCTGGGCGAAGCCGTGGGCCGCTTCGCCGCCTCGCTCGACCGGCGCGTCGTGTTCATGGCCTCGGGCGGGCTGTCGCACAACCCGCCTGTGCCCACCCTTGCGACGGCGCCCCCGGACATCGCAGAACGGCTGATAGACGGGCGCCACATCACCCCGGAACAGCGCGGCGAACGCGAAGCGCGGACGATCGACGCGGCGCGGCGGTTCGCGGCGGGCCAGTCGGACCTGCTCCCCATCAACCCCGAATGGGACAGGGACTTCCTCGACATCCTGGCGCAGCGGGACATGGCCGCACTGGACGCCCTGTCTAACGCGGAGATCACGGCCAAAGCGGGCAACTCGGGGCATGAAGTCAAATCCTGGATAGCGGCCAACTCGGCAATGGCCGCGGGGACCGGCGGCCAATACCGCGTGCGCCCGGAATATTATCGGGCGATTCCTGAATGGATAGCCGGCTTTGCCACACTGCAAGGCGCAGTATGTCGTTGATGTGCATATAAACAAACCAAAGGAGACGAACCATGAAGGCATCCAGCAGATACCTGGCGCTGGCGTTCTGCGCAGTCCTTGCGCACGCCGCCCGGGCGGACATCAATATCGGCATCGTGGCCTCTGCGACGGGGCCCGCCGCGGCCCTGGGCACGGACATCCAGCGCACCGTCGGGCTGATGCCCGCGGAAGTCGCCGGCCAGAAGGTGAACTACACTTTTCTGGACGATGCCACCGACCCGACCACAGCGGTCAAGAACATTCACAAGCTGATCAACGAAAACAAGGTCGATGCCGTGATCGGGCCCAACACCGTGCCCAACTCGGCCGCCATGGCGCCCGTGGCGGCCGAAAACAAGACCCCCCTCGTATTGATTGCGCCCTATGCTCCGCCCCCGGACAAGCGCCACTGGGTCTTTCAGTCCACGCAGGACGCGGGCTTGATGGTGGCGCGCATCGTCGAGGACATGATGGACCGGAAAGCCAAGACCGTGGGCTACATCGGCTTTTCCGACAGCTGGGGCGACACCGCCTACAACGAACTGAAGAAGTCCGCGGACAAGGCCGGCATCGAGATCGTCGCCAACGAACGCTACCAGCGTCCGGACACCAGCGTCACGGCCCAGGTGCTGAAGATCCTGGCCGCCAAGCCGGACGCGGTCTTCATCGGCGCCTCGGGCGCGCCGGCGGCCCTGCCCCAGGCCCAGCTTCGGGAACGCGGCTACAAGGGTCCCATCTACCAGTCCCACGGCGTGACCAGCAAGGACTTCCTGCGGGTCGGCGGCCAGAACGTCGAAGGCGCCCTCATCCCCGTGGGGCCGGTATTGGTGGCCGACCAGCTGCCGGACGACATCGCCAGCAAGAAGGTGGGGGTCGACCTGAACACGGCCTACGAAGACAAGTACGGGCCGGGGTCTCGCTCGACCTTCGCCGGATCCACCTGGGATGCCTGGCTGCTGCTGCAAAACGCCATCCCGGCGGCGCTGAAGAAGGGCCAGCCCGGCACCGTCGAGTTCCGCACCGCCCTGCGCGACAGCCTGGAAAACACCCGCGACCTGGTGGGCGTCAACGGCGTGTACAACATGAGCCCCAGCGATCACATCGGATTGGATGAGCGCGGCCGCGTCCTCATCGAGGTCCGGGACGGAAAATGGCGCTTCGTGAAGCCTTGAGCGATGGACGTGTCCGCAGCGATCCGGAATCCCGGCCCGCTGCGCCCCGCCCAGCCGCCGAGGCACGGAGGTTGCTGGCGCAACGGTGGCTGTCCAATCGGACCGGCAAGCTGACGCCCTGCTGAACTTTCCCGCAAGCATGCAGTCCCAAAGGTTGCAGCAGCCGAATCGTTCACGTCCAGCCTCTCGCTCATGGGTCCGCTCGCCGCGCTCATGCGATCGATGCTCCTCGTCCTTGCAAGGAACGCATGACCGTCCGCGACCTACCCCAGCCGCAGGCCCAGCTGTCCGTTTTCGACGCAGTCACGATCATGGTCGGTCTGGTCGTAGGCATCGGCATATTCCGCGCGCCCTCCATCGTGGCGGGCAGCGTCGATACAGAATGGATGTTCATCGCGGTCTGGGTGGTCGGCGGGCTGGTGACGCTGATCGGCGCCCTCTGCTACGCCGAACTGTCCGCGGCCCATCCCCACGCGGGCGGTGAATACCACTTCCTTTCGCGCGCCTACGGCAGGTCGGTGGCGATGATGTTCGGCTGGGCGCGCTGCACCGTCATTCAGTCGGGCGCCATCGCCGGGGTGGCCTTCATGCTGGGCGACTATCTCACCCAGGTCGCTCCCCTGGGCCCGCACAGCTCGGCCCTGTATGCGGCCATTGCCGTCATCCTGTTCACCGGCGTCAATGTCATCGGCACCACCCAGGGCAAGAACCTGCAGGTGGTGGTCACCTTCATCGAGGTCGCGGCCATCGCCGCCATCATCCTGTTCGGCCTGCTGGGCGCGCCGGGCGACGCCGGACCGCCGGCAGCCCGCATTCCCTCCGAAACCGCCGCGCTGGGCATGGCCATGATCTTCGTCCTGCTGACCTACGGCGGCTGGAACGAAGCCGCCTACCTGACCGGAGAGCTTCACGATGCGCCGCGCAACATCGTCAAGGTCCTCGCCCTGGGCACCCTGATCCTCGTCGTCCTCTATACGCTGGCCAATCTGGCCATGCTGAAGATACTGGGCCTGGAAGGGCTGCAAGGCTCCGACGCGGTGGCCGCGGACATGATGCGCAGGGTGGCCGGCCCGCCCGGCGAACTCCTGGTCACGCTGGCCATCGTGATAGCGGCCGTCTCCACCCTGAATGCGACGATCTTCACCGGCGCCCGCGTGTTCTATGCCATGGGACGCGACCTGGCCGTCATGCGCTGGCTGGGCAAATGGGACGGCCGCGGAAAAGCACCGGTCAACGGGCAGCTTGCCCAGGCCGCGCTCGCGCTCGCCCTGGTCGGCATGGGCGCCGCCACGCCCAACGGCTTCAAGGCCATGGTGGACTACACGGCGCCGGTATTCTGGGGCTTTCTGCTGATGGTGGGGCTGGGCCTGTTCATCCTGCGCTGGCGCCACCCCGGGCAGAAGCTGCCGTTCCGGGTGCCGCTCTATCCCCTGACGCCCGCGCTGTTCTGCCTGACCTGCCTGTACATGCTGCATGCCAGCCTGCGGCACACGGGCGCCTCGGCCTGGGTCGGGCTTGCCGTGCTGCTGGCCGGCCTGCCCATCCTTCTGCTCAAACGAAACAACGACGCCGCGCCGGCCAGCGAAGCGGCCCGCGACGACGCGGCCGCCCGTCCCGGACACTGAAACCCGCTCCAGGAGATCCGCAATGAGAAGACGTCTACTCGACTATCTGGCATGCGCTTCATTCAGCGCTTTCCTTGCCGGCGAACCCGCATGGGCGCAATCCCCCGACGCCGACGAGTCCAGCTACACGCCCACGGTCGGGCAGGTCGGCAAAGACGTCGTCTGGGTGCCCACGCCTCAGGATCTGGTCGACGTCATGCTCGACATGGCGGAACTCAAGCCCGGCGACAAGCTGGTCGACCTGGGCGCGGGCGACGGGCGCACCGTCATCTCGGCCGCGAAACGGGGGATTACGGCCCGCGGCATCGAATACAACCCCGACCTGGTCGCCCTGGCCCAGCGCGCGGCCGAACAAGAAGGCGTGACGGACCGCGCCTCGTTCGAACAGGCCGACATCTTCGAGTCCGATTTTTCCGAGGCGACGGTCGTCACGCTCTTTCTGCTGCCCAGGCTCAACATGCGCCTGCGTCCCACCCTGCTCGACATGCCGCCGGGCACCCGCGTCATATCCAACTCTTTCACGATGGAAGACTGGACGCCCGACGAAACGCGCAAGGTCAACGAAGACTGCACCGGCCGCTGCATCGCCTACAAATGGGTCGTGCCCGCCAAGGTGGCGGGCACCTGGGACATGGACGGCAAGGAGCTCGTGCTGGCCCAGACCTTCCAGCAACTGGAAGGCGAACTGCGCGAAGGCGATCGCACCACGCCCCTCAGCGAGGCGCGCATGGACGGCAAGAAAGTGGCGTTCAACATGAACGGCCAGCGCTACGAAGGCGAGGTCGAAGGCGACGAAATGCGGGGCGAGGTCGATGGGAAGCGGGCATGGAAGGCGAAGCGGGTGTCCACGCCGGGATAGGGCCGCTCTCTTGATCGCGCATGCCGCGTGGCCTATGATCCAGCATCCAGCCGGGCGACATCCCGTCGTGCCCGGCCGATGCGCGAAGGCTAGGGCCTGTTGACGCTAAAAGGACAGCCGCATGAGCACGACCGTTCCGGGCCCCGATGGCCGGCCGCGCTGCCGCTGGTGCGCGGCGGCACCGGAGTTCTTCCACTATCACGATACCGAATGGGGCTTCCCGGTGGACGACGACCGGCGCCTGTTCGAAAAGCTGTGCCTGGAGGGGTTTCAGTCGGGGCTTAGCTGGCGCACCATCCTGGCCAAGCGAGAGAATTTCCGCGCGGCGTTCCACGGCTTCGATTTCGACCGGGTCGCCCGGTTCGATGAGCGCGACGTGACGCGATTGTTGCAGGACGCCGGCATCGTCCGCCACCGCGGCAAGATAGAGGCCGCCATCCACAATGCGGGCCGCGCTCAGGAGATGGCCAAGCGCGAGGGTTCGCTGGCGGCGTTCTTCTGGCGCTACGAACCCGCGTCCGCCGGCCTGGCCGAGCCCCAAACCGTCTCCACATCCGCCGAGTCGGTGGCGCTGTCGAAAGAGCTCAAGAAACTGGGCTGGAAGTTCGTCGGCCCCACGACGGTCTATGCCTTCATGCAGGCGATGGGCCTGGTCAACGATCATGCCCAGGATTGCGTGGTCAGGGCCGAAGTAGACCGGGCCCGCAAGCGCTTCAAGCGGCCATAGCGCCTTTATACGAACTACGAACGGCTTTGTAGCCGCCGCCTTTCGACCTGATCAGATCGGCTCGCCTGCAGCACAGGAAGCCGCCGAGTCGGCGCCGCCGGGCTCATAGTATTTCGTCGTCATGCAGCCGCAAGGTGGCGCGGAACAAGCGCTGCTCTTCCTGCTCGATTTCCAGCAAGCTATGGCGTATGCCGCGGATGTGTTCACGCGCGGCGCGCCGGGCCGCGTCGGGCAGCCGGTCCGTCACCGCCTTGAACAGGCGGGCATGATGGCGGTCGATCTGCCGTTTGTGGGCCGAACGGTGATAAAGGTTGCTGATCGACGCAAACACCGAACTCAGCATCAGATCGTTCAAGGAACCCAGCGTGTGCACCAGCACCGGGTTGTGCGAGGCTTCGCAGATGGCCAGGTGAAACGCGTGGTCCAGCCGCGCATGCTCGGCGGCGTCGGTATCCTGGTCTCCCGCGGCGTTGAGTTCTTCGTAGCGGCGCCTGATCAACACATGGTCCGCCGGCGTGCCGCGCTCTGCCGCCAGGGCGGCGGATTCGGCTTCGAGGAATTCCCTGACCTCGAGCAGATCGTACAAAGTACGGGGCTGGGTGGCCAAAAGGTGCAGCATGGGAGTCTGGCCGTTCTCGGCCAGCAGGTTGGCCACCACCGAACGCTTGCCCTGGGCCGTGCGGATCAGCCCGCGGCCGCGCAGCAGCTTGAGCCCCTCGCGCAGGGCCGAACGCGATACGGCCAGCCTTTCTGTCAGATAACGCTCGGAAGGCAGCGGCTGGCCCGGCTTCAGGACGCTGTCGCTGATAAGGCGCTCGATGCGCTCGGCCACCCTGTCGGCGACGCGGCTTCCCTCGTGCGGGTTCGGCTGTTTCGTAGTATCCATAACTGGTATGACAAGTTTTCTGCAACATGGATGCCCACAGCCCGGGCAGGCGGCTTATCCTTGATTACAAGCACTTAAATTAGCACAGAACGCTCGGCACCCTCACAAAAACTGGTCTGACCAGCATCTTTGTCGATGGACTTTTGCCCCGCCATGAACGACGATTCAGGTTTATGACACTGAATGAGCCTTGCAGCAGCAGCCGCTTTCCGCAAGGCTTTTCCACCAGGTTTGGCAATGAGCTATCTTTACGATGAGCGCGTGGACGGCGCACTTCCCCATGTCGACAAGCAGCGTGTCCTGGAAGACCTGCGCAGCGCGGTTTCGGGCCTGAAGATACTGCATGAGCCCGAGGCCTTGCGCCCTTTCGAGTGCGACGGCCTGTCGGCCTATCGCAGCACCCCCATGCTGGTCGTGCTGCCCGACACCATAGAGCAGGTCCGGGGCGTACTGCGCTTCGCCTCCGAGCACGGTGTTCCCATCGTCACGCGGGGCGCGGGCACCGGCCTGTCGGGCGGGGCGATGCCGCTGGAAAAAGGCATTCTGCTCGTCATGTCGCGCTTCAATCGCATCTTGTCGATCGACCCCGACGCCGGCATCGCACGCGTCCAGCCGGGCGTGCGCAACCTGGCCATTTCCGAGGCGGCCGCCGCATACGGCCTGTATTACGCGCCCGATCCTTCTTCGCAGATCGCCTGTTCCATCGGCGGCAATGTGGCGGAGAACGCCGGCGGCGTGCACTGCCTGAAGTACGGACTCACCCTGCACAACATCCTGCAGGTCACCGTGCTGACGATCGATGGCGAAGAACTCGTCCTGGGCTCCGAGGCTTTCGATGCGCCGGGCTTCGATCTGGTCGCTCTGTTCACAGGGTCGGAGGGGCTGCTGGGCGTCATCACCGAGGTGACGGTCAGGCTGCTTTCCAAGCCCCAGTGCGCCAAAGTGCTGCTGGCCAGCTTCGACAGCGTTGAGAAGGCGGGCGCCACGGTGGCCCGCCTCATCGGCGCAGGCATCATCCCCGCCGGCCTGGAAATGATGGACAACCTTTCCATCCGGGCCGCCGAGGACTTCATCGGCGCGGGCTACCCCGTGGATGCGCAGGCCATGCTGCTGTGCGAGCTGGACGGCGCCGAACTGGACGTCGACGAGGACGTTGCGCGGGTCGAGCAGATGCTGCGCGACTCGGGCGCCGTCGAAGTGCGGGTGGCGCAGAACGAAGCCGAGCGCCAGCGCTTCTGGGCGGGCCGCAAGAATGCATTTCCCGCAGTGGGTCGGATATCGCCCGACTACTACTGCATGGACGGCACGATTCCGCGCCGCGCCCTGCCCACGGTGCTGACGCGCATCGCCGAACTGTCGGAGACCTACGGCCTGCGCGTGGCCAATGTCTTCCATGCCGGCGACGGCAACCTGCATCCGCTCATTCTGTTCGATGCCAACACCCCCGGCGAGATGGACCGCGCCGAGCAGATCGGCGCCAAGATCCTGGAGCTATGCGTCGAGGTGGGCGGCACCATCACGGGCGAGCACGGAGTGGGCCGCGAGAAGATCAACCAGATGTGCGCCCAGTTCAACAGCGAGGAGCTGGAGTTCTTCCACAGCCTCAAAGCCGCGTTCGACCCCGACACGCTGCTCAACCCGGGCAAGAACATGCCCACCTTGAACCGCTGCGCCGAATTCGGTTCCATGCACATCCACGCGGGTCAGTTGCCCCACCCCGAACTGGAGCGATTCTGATGTCCAGCGCCATCCCCCAGCACGACGACACGGCGCGTCTGCTCGAGCAGGTACGCAGCGCCATGCAATGCGGCCGAGCCCTGCGCATCCGCGGCGCGGACAGCAAGGCCTTCCTGGGCCGGCGGGTCGACGCCGAAGAGCTCGACACCCGCTCGCACAGCGGCGTCGTCCACTACGATCCCACCGAGCTGGTCGTCACCGTGCGGGCCGGCACCCGCGTCAGCGACTTGAATGCGCTGCTGGCCGCCGAAGGCCAGAACCTGCCGCCCGAAGCGCCCGATTTCGACGGCCGCGCCACGGTCGGCGGCATGGTCGCCAGTGCGCTGGCCGGGCCGCGCCGCCCCTGGGCCGGCTCGGTACGCGACTTTGTGCTCGGAACCCGCGTCATCACCGGGCAGGGCCGGCACCTGCGCTTTGGCGGTGAAGTCATGAAGAACGTGGCGGGATACGACTTTTCGCGGCTGCTGGCCGGCAGCCACGGCTGCCTGGGGCTGATCACCGAAGTATCGCTCAAAGTGCTGCCCCTGCCGCGCCGGGCATGCAGCCTGGCCCTGGACGTGGATGCCGCAACGGCAATGGACATGCTGACGCGGTGGCGCCGCGACGACCTGCCCGTCAGCGGCGCTTTCCACTGGAAGCAACGCCTGCATGTCCGCCTGGAAGGCGGCGAGGCGACCGTGGACGCCGCCCGCGCGCGCCTGGGCGGCGATGAAATCGACCCCGCCATATGGACCGATCTGCGCGAACGCAAGCTTGCTTTTTTCGACACGAGCCTTCCGCTCTGGCGTCTTTCCGTGCCCTGGCAGACAAGACTGGAGCCGCTTCCCGGCGACACGCTGCTCGACTGGGCGGGCGCGCAGCGATGGCTGGCCAGCGATGCGCCGGCCCAAAGCATCCGGCGGGTCGCCGCCGCGCTCGGCGGCCACGCCACCTGCTACACGCACGGCATCGACGACACCCCGTTCCAGCCACTGCCCGAGGTCCTCGTGCGCTTTCATCGGCGATTGAAAGCCCAAGTGGACCCTCACGGCATATTCAACCACGGCCGCATGTACGCCGGCCTGTAGAAACCACCATGCAAACCAATCTGAGTGAACGGTCGAAGAAACTGCCGCGCGCCGACGAAGCGGAACGCATCCTGCGAAGCTGCGTTCACTGCGGCTTCTGCAACGCCACCTGTCCCACCTACCAAGTGCTGGGCGACGAGCTGGACGGCCCGCGCGGACGCATCTATCTGATCAAGAGCCTGCTGGAGGGCGGCGAGGCGACGGCCCGCACGCAACAGCATCTGGACCGCTGCCTGACCTGCCGCAACTGCGAAACCACCTGTCCCTCGGGCGTGGAGTATCACACGCTGCTGGACATCGGCCGCGAGGAAATCGAGCGGCGCGTGCGGCGGCCCCTGCCCCAGCGCCTGCTGCGCGAAGGCCTGCGCCAGGTCGTGCCGCGCCGCCGGGTATTCGGCGCGCT
>Ga0180220_1002272_pt1 | contig 12645 bp, 11 predicted proteins | sample eDN5th37CBELigBY_FD_151335 | JGI IMG/M metagenome (GOLD analysis project Ga0180220, IMG submission 151335) | Enriched backyard soil microbial communities from Emeryville, California, USA - eDNA 5th pass 37_C BE-Lig BY (version 2) (version 2) | ecosystem: Environmental > Terrestrial > Soil >... | reverse complement strand
AGCCAAGATTGCCGCCCTCGCGGGCGCGGCTCTTGCGCTCGGAGCAGTCCACTGGCTGGTGCGCGATCAGGACCGGCGCGAAGAGCCCGGTGCTAAAAATGCCGAAGGCGATCAATGAGCCGAACCTTTTTCATTCGACTTGTTTCAGCAACCTCTGCCGCGCTCCTTATCATTATTGTGTGGCAAAGCTTTCCTATCATTCAGGGCGTTGTGCTCGGTCGGTTTGCCGAACCGCGCGCCGTGGCTCCGCGCGGCGACTTGGCGGCGTTTGAACAAAGCACCATCACGGTATTCAACGCCGCTCGAGACAGTGTCGTCTTCATCACGACGGCCGAACGTGTAGTCGATCCCTGGACCCGGAAGGCATTGCCAAGTTGTTTGAAGCGGGTCGCAATATAATAGCGATCCGGCGGCTATGCGTTCATTTCAGCAGTGTAGTCACGCCATAATGCAAATGCGTCAGTGCGTGCATGTCGGTATGAGATGGCGGTGAGATTGTAACGGCAAGGACGGAAGATGGTGTTGATTTGATCGTGGGCCGATAAGAACCGTTGCGCCTGACGCAGCGATTTGAACCGCCCCCATGATTTTCTCACGTTTTCGAGTTAGACGGTGTGAATTTTCAATTCTGTTGTTCAAACCTTTATGAGCACGATGATCGGCATGGGGCGCGATAGTCTGTATCGGCTTTACATAGCTGCCCAGCTTGTCCGTTACGACGACGCGGGGCTGGCCGAATTGCCTGACGAGCCTTGAGAAGAAGCGTTTGGCGGCTTTTGTATTACGGCGCGCTTGAACCAGTATGTCGAGAACGTCGCCGTCCGTATCGATTGCTCGCCAGAGCCAGAATTTCTTTCCACCGATGGTGATGACGACTTCATCCATGTGCCACTTGTTTTTCGGCCTTGGCCGCTCTTTGCGAATGCAATTGGCAAAATGGCAGCCGAAGCGATTAATCCAAAGTCGAACCGTTTCCCGGCTGACAATCACACCTCGCTCGGCAAGCAGATCTTCCACATCGGCGGTGCTCAGTGCAAACCGATGATAGGCCCAAACCGCATAAGCGACAATCTCACGCGGAAATCGAAACCCCTTCAGCCGGGGAAATGAACTCGGTAATTGCATGCCACATCGATATCGGAAACGACAAGCTAAAACAACTTGGCAATGCCCAAACAACTTGGCAATGCCCTTGCCTGAATGTCATGATCAGACCATACATCGCTACAATGAATGCGATGTGAGCGGCAATACTATGGGACCAGCTATGTTTACGGCGCATTAAAAGCCAGAAGGTGAAGGCAACCACCATAAAGAGCAGAATAATTCCTGCTGCGATCCAGTATTTTGCCATTTTACCCCATTTCAGCTTTACGCGTCTTTGTGCGATTCCAGGCGATTTTGTCGTGGGTGCCTCAGGCCTAGCACATGAACCCTTTACTCTTCCATTGTAACGCCGGGTAAACTCTGTGGTGAGGTCAGCGCGCCAGTAAAGAAAGCAAGGTTGGCTGCAGCGATCAGGGCAGCCGTATGTGCATCAGTTTGTGCAAGCTTTGCATCAAGCAGGGCATTGTTTGTCTCGTTGACGGTCATGATGGTCGCTAAACCGTTTCTATAGGATTCAAGAGCTGCATCAAACGCAGTTGCGGATGTCTGCACCAACACAATGGCAGCCTTATTGGCGGCGAGGGCGGTCTTTAACATGTTCGATGCCAAAACGATTTCTGCAACAGCATCCATTTGCACCTTTCGAAAGGTTTCTGCGGCTGCATTTTGTGTTGATTGTGCATGTTTAAGTTGTGCAGCACGCAGGCCACCGTCATAAAGCGGCATTGTTGCTCCGACGAGAATACCCGCGCCCGATGATTGATTGCCAATGGACGGCAGGCTGCCAACATTGAAGCTGTTTGAAGTGGAGGCAAGTGCGCCCGTTACAAAGACTTTGGGCATAAATTCTGCCTGAGCTGCTTTGATGCCGGATTTGCTTGCCTGTAATGCAGCATAACTTGCGATCACATCTGCGCGCCGCGACAGGGCAGTTTCCAGCACGGATTGTGTAATGCCTTCAAAACGCGTCGGAAGCGGTCGTTTAGCTGAACCGTTCACATTGATCTTCAGCATTGCATTCACACCCATGGCCGCGAGCAGTGCCTGATAGGTGCTTTGCTGTTGCCCCTGTGCTTTCACAACTCGTAATTCCGATTGCGCCACTTGTTGACGGGCAAGTGCGAGTTCAACCGTGGTTGCGCGGCCCTCATTGAGCTTTGCCTGAACGGCCGCTAATACGGCCTTACTGTTGCGGAATGTCTGCTCAGAGATGCTGAGGCCCGAGACGGACGCACAATATTCATAATAGGTGCGTGTAACGTCGAAGATCACCTTCTGATGCATGGCATTGAAAGCGACATTAGCCGCGAAAGAAACCTGCTTTGCTGCGTCAGTCAGAGCCGCACGTTGTCCGAAGTCGAACACCAGCCATTGCAAAGCGATCGAAGGCGATACACCCTTGAGCGTCGTATCGATGTCTCGTCGACCAATAAGCGGCACATCGACGGGAGTGGTCGTCTTTTGCGCCCCGCCAATCACATTAGCTGTAATGACCGGCAACATTGTCGCTTCAGTCATCCCGACGGCAAGCGCGGCCTGACGTGCTTTCTCCCAAGCATTTCGGGTCGTTGGATTGCTACGCTGCGCAAGATCGATGAGCTGTGCCAGACCATAGGAAGTGCGGGTGTCGACAGAAGCCGGGCTGAAAATCAAGGCCAGCTCCGGGTTAGCCGGAACACTGAAATCCTTGGTTTGTGCAGAACCGTCCGTGCGATCTGTTTTCTGATCCGCTTTCCAGGGTTGATCAGGTGCAGTTGGCGCTAGTTTCAGAGCCTCTGTGGCGCAGCCTGCAACAGTAAATGACAGGAACACAATAGCAGCGCCGCGGAGAGGCTTTCGACCAATTGTCATACCTTACCATCCGCCATAAGTGCTTCCAGACGTGTAAGACGTATACCGATCTGCTTTTCCCCCTGATCGGCCAGCCAATTCTCAGCCGTCGCCTGATCGTCCAATAAACTGTCCCAAGTTGGTTCACCTGACTGTATGCGCAAAGCGAGCGCATTCAGGCGCTGAGCCACATCAGGCATGCTCTCGTCACAGAAGTAAACTTCCTTGTTCAACGAGGCAAGTTGATCGGTCAGACTATTAAAGGTTTTTTCGAATGCGGCTGTCGGCCGCAGTCCTGCCGGTTCAAAAGGCAGGAGATAAAAACAGTATCGAACCTCGCCCAACAAATGCTCGGCTTCTGCGACCGTTGAAATCATTCTAGTCCGCTCATGGGGTTCGCTAGCAGCAATTGCTGCAATTTTCTGCGCGGCTTCGGCAAGGCGCTGTCGAATAATGCCGACTACTGGTACCGGCCAGATTAATGTGGAGACGATGTAAACAGCAAAATTACCGACCAGAACGCCAATAATGCGATCGCGCGCAGTATCCATATCGGTTGTCGGTCCAAAGCCTTGCAAAACAGTCAAAGTAAAAGCGAGTGCAATCTGGACGCCGGCATAAGAGATTTTTTCACTGCCAGCAGTTAGCCATGCCGCCGGAAGGGCTACGGCAAAAACAAGTAGCATAAGGCTGCCGACAGACTCCATATGAGGCATGAGAAAAACGATAGATGCAATGCCAATTGCAGCCCCGATCAGGCAACCGCTGATACGAAGTGCAAGTTTGTGAACCGTGTCACCGGCTGTGCCCATTGAAGCCACATAGCAAGTCACCATCGCGGTATGGATGCCCTGCCAGTTGATTGCTGCATAAAACATATAGCATAGAATTGCAGCCAGCGTAGTTTTCAACGCAAAGCGCTGATAAACGGGATTGGTAAAGGCGTCGGCCGCAAGGAAACTTTCACCTGTACCCTTGTTGTATTCTGTTTTCTCGTATCCCGCGAGGTTACGTAGAGATTGCAGGATTCCCGCTTCTTGCGGGGAACTCATGGCTTCTTCCCGGTTGTCTGGAGAAGGTAGCGGTATGCCTCTATCAAGCGCATCCACCATGCTGTCAATTTTCTCTGCGTAATACTGACGGCGTTCATCGGAAGTATCAGCGGGCAAGGCTGAAACAGCGAAAAGCAGTTGATAAGAGGCGGGAATATCCTCCTGTATCTTCGCTGCTTTTTCACGCGTTGTTTGATGCAGCACCTTCACGAGCATTGCGCGCTTGTTTGCATCGTCATTGGCTGTTTCCAGCTTTTTCTGAATGATAGAAGCCTCAAGGCCTTTCTTGCACAACAAGACATCACGCGAGAAAATCAGGCGTTCTCTAAGTTCATCGCGTAATAACGATAGACTCCATTTCCCCAGAAACAAGCTGAATCCGGCTATGACGAACATGGGTAGGATCGCCATCTCCCACGCGTATCGCAACGCAATAGAAATTATGCCATTGATGGGAACTTCGTTCACGAGGCTCAGAATAAAAGCGATGATAAGCGCGACGATGCTGCCGCCTTCGCCAAGCTTGCTCGCGGCACCTAGAAAGATGAATATAATCGATACGACAATCATGATTAGAATGCGTAGCAGAGCGGATTCGACAGTCCACTGAATGACTGGGATCATCAGCGCGACGAGTAGAGTGATTGCAAGAATGGCAGCTGTGGCAACGACAGTGTTTTCGGCACCGTCGGCCTTCATCAGGAAAATAACCAGATAGCAACTGATAGCGGATTCCGGAATATTGAACATCATCGCAATACCCGCTACGATGGCACAGACCGCTGCCACCCGCCACGATGTGCTCATGCGCCCTGGAAAAGGTGCTGAATCGGCCAGGGTTTCACGAATGGCTCCCCAGAGCGTGTGTTTAACACTTGTTGCCATTATGCACTGTCACAACAGCTGAGGCCCCGGACCGCGTTAAATCTGCTGGTGGATCAAGCAGCTTCACACGCACCGGAAAACGTTGGGCAATCCGTACCCAATTGAGGTTCTTTGGAACATAAGGCAGATTTCGGGGAATATTAATCAGCTCTTCCGATGATACACCCCATCCGATACCTTCAACACGACCTTTAACAATGATCGAGCTGTCAGCCAGAATTCGAACATAGGCACAGTCACCGACCTTGATTCCACCGAGTTCAGTTTCGGGGAACGTCGCCGAAGCATACCAGCTGGAGGTATCTATCAATGTGAAAACCGACTGGCCCGGAACGATAATCTGCCCGGTCCCGTTGGTAATGCCGACGACACGTCCGTCATGAGGCGCTCGAACGACGCTATTATCCAGATTGTGCTGAGCTAGAGCCAGTGCTGCGCGTCTGGCACGGACCAGTGCCTGAGCGCTGTCCAGAGAACCCACGAGCGTATCGGCGGCTTCTGCCTGTTTAATGGCTTGGGACAAGCTTATTTGTGCATCATTGCGTAAGGTTCGAGCATCGTCGACCTGCTGGCGTGTCACATATCCTTTTGGCGCCAAAGCTTCCAGACGTTTCAAGGTGACTTCGGCAAGATCGAGATTGGTTCTGGCGCGTGTAATCTGTTGACCCGCGATCAATGCATTCTGTGTTTCAGCCTTTGTGGCACGTCGTTGCGTTTCCAGCGCCGCTTCGGCAATTTCAAGATCGGCAGTTGTTTGCTCGACAAGCAATCGTAAAGGTTCTGGATCGATGGTGAAAAGCTGTTCGCCTTTCTTGACGGCCTGATTTTCCACTACCTCGATTGTGAGGATTCTTCCTGGAACGGTCGCGGCAATATTTACAATATTTGCGCCGATCACTGCGTCATTTGAAAGCGGATTGTTATGGGCTTCCCGCAAGTAGAGCCAAGCCATCACAGCGGCAACGAACAAAACTAATGCGGTTAACAGAATGCCAACCAAATTTAACTTTCTTTTGCCGTACGCGTTGGTTTGCATACTCACCGACCATACACAAGAAGCGCTAGCCCGCAGGCAATTGCGATGACAATTGCGGTATAGCTTGTCAGGCGGAACGGGATAATGTCGTCAACTCCCGTGCGGATGAAAATTGCACGTAATAAAATAGTAACCAAGATCGCTATCGCAAGACAGAACATCCAAGATGGGAAAAACGCCCCGAATAAAGAAAATGACGGACCTGACACCGCTTTAAGGTCTCCACTCGACAATGCTTAACACCCGATGCGTAACAGCTACTACCCCGCAACATGATTACGAGAAGCTAGCAGAAGCTGCAAGCTATATGATTATTCTTTTGCTGAAGCGTCCTTCAGTCTTTTAAAGCAACCTCTAAGAGCCTGAATCCTAATGAATGTAATGATATCAGGCTCTTGCGATACGCCGTGTGAGGAAGCGGATATTTGCGATGTATATCCACGCTTCGGAAGAAGCGATAGTTTTCTCGAAGTCTTTGGCCAGTCTGCGACACCTTCCCAGCCATGCAAATGTTCGCTCGACCACCCATCGGCGTGGCAGGGCTTCGAAACCGTTGGCCTGATCGGAGCGCTTGACAATTTCCAGTGTAAACTTTCCGACCTTTTCCAGCCTGCCTCTGAGCTTGGGGCCTGCATATCCGCCGTCAGCAAAGATATGTCGCAGCCACGGCCATCGTTTGAGTATGGTTTTCAAGACGTCCGGTGCGCCATCGCGATCCTGAATACCCGCAGAATGGATCACCAGGCCAACCATCAAGCCAAGGGTATCAACGACAATGTGACGCTTACGTCCGTTAATCTTCTTTCCCGCATCAAAGCCCCGTATTCCGCCACTTTCCGTGGTTCTAACTGACTGGCTGTCGATGACGCCAGCCGTTGGACTGGGCTGCCTGTCAGCCTGCTCACGCGCCAGCATCACAAGCGTGTTGTTGATGGTACGCAGCAAGCCTTCATCGCGCCAGCGGTAGAAGTATTTCTGTACCGTCGAGAATGGTGGGAAATCGGTTGGCAGAAGCCGCCACGCACCGCCAGAAGATGCGATATAAAGAAGCGCGTTTACCACCTCACGCAGATCCGTTTTGCGAGGGCGACCAAGGTATCTGGGCGAAGGCATCAGCGGTTCGATAACTGACCATTCCGCATCCGTTAAATCAGTTGCATAGCGCGAATTGCGTCCTACATAGTGGCGGCGAGCGGTTACTGTCCAGGCCATTGTGATCTCCATCGAATGTAAGCAATCCGATTGAATCATAACCTACTGTAATCGCTCAACCCTTTTTGGAACAGGCTCTTACAAACGAGGTTTGTTCTCCATGGAGAATTTGCCCACCGATGGGAGATTGTAGATGGATCGAAGGTCATTCCTGACAGGCTTGTTTGGTGTTGCGGGAGCCGTCGCTTTTGCGGACTATCTCAACCGACACAGTCATTAGCCGGTATTCCGGCGGGCGAACATATCCTATCCGGCCTGGAGGCGCTCGAGACAGAAGTGTCTGACATCCACCCGCAGCCAGTAAGGAGTCGAGACCGGAGATCCCGTCATCGTGGTGGCCATCATGGTTATCGCCGGCATGATCATCGCCCACCTCGTCGACACAAACGAAGAGTTTGGCGCCGCGTTTGCGAAAGACAGCGATACTATGGCGGCTGGCGACAGAGGTGCTATCGGCGGCGAGTGTGGATTTATCTTTGACCGCTTGGAACTAAGGTTCGGGCAGACGTAATACAGCAATATGGGGGTAAGATCCGCAGACCCACATCGGAGAGCCAATTTTTGATCCGTTTGTCCGTATGAAAGCAAGATTTTCACAATACGGAACAAAGGTTACCAACACATCAAATCATAATATTATTTTTAATATCAATGGCTTAGTTCCATAATAAGGGTTATGCGACTAAGCCATATAACAGCAATATACAGATGCGACAGATGGGCAAGATAGAGATGCGACATTTTTAGGTCGCGTGCTCTGTTCAGATCGAACGAGGAAAGGAAGACTGGCTCTCTATTGATGTGTATCAGTTTAGAGAGTTGCCATGTCTTGTTTGATTACTATGTCGCAGAGAGAACTCAATCGATTGGAAGTCATTCAGAAGATACGGGATCGCCGCCTGACCGTTATACAGGCCACCGCATTGCTCGATCTCAGCCGCAGCCAGATTCATCGTCTTTTACAGGCTTACGATAAACTTGGGAGTGCTGGACTGGTTTCGGGAAGACGCGGTCGCCCGAGCAATCATCGTTACAGCGAAGATTTCCGCAATGGTGTTCTGGATTTGGTGCGGGGTTATTATCGGGATTTCGGTCCGACACTGGCCTGTGAGAAGCTTGCCGAACGACACCAGCTTTCGGTCAGCAAGGAGACGCTGCGGCAATGGATGACGGTGGCTGGGTTGTGGACGTCGCGTCGTGAACGCAAGCGACAACTGCATCAGCCGCGCGGCCGGCGGGATTGTTTCGGTGAACTGGTGCAGATCGACGGGTCGCATCACTGGTGGTTTGAGGAGCGGGGTCCCAAATGCGCCCTCCTCGTTTATATTGACGATGCCACCGGCAAGCTTCTGCATCTGCGTTTTGCCGGATCAGAGAATACATTCGATTATTTTCATGCGACGAAGGCCTACTTGCAGGAATGGGGCAAGCCGCTGGCCTTTTACAGCGACAAGCATGGTGTGTTTCGCTCCACACATGGTTCAGAGAAAGATCGAACAAGCGGCCTGACACAGTTTGGTCGGGCACTTTATGAGCTCAACATCGATATTATCTGTGCCAATACTCCGCAGGCCAAAGGCCGTGTCGAGCGGGCCAACAGGACTTTGCAGGATCGCCTGGTGAAGGAATTGCGACTGCGCGGCATTGATACAATCGAAGCAGCAAATGCTTATGCGCCGGAATATATTGCAGACTTCAATGCCCGGTTTGGCAAGGAGCCGCGCAATCCGAAGGATATGCATCGACCGCTGGCCGGGCATGAGAACATCGACAGCGCGATGTGCCGGAAGGAAGTACGGACACTTTCGCAAACACTGACGCTGCGTTACGACAAGGTGCTGTTCATCCTGGAGCCGACGGAGCTTGCAAAGCGGCTGGCCCGACAGAAGGTGATTGTCTGCGATTATCCGGATGGCCGTCTGGAGATCATGCATGGAACGGACACCCTGCCCTATACAACCTTCGACAAGCTTCGTTCTGTTCACCGGTCGCCTGTTGTCGAGAACAAGCGATTGGATGACATGCTATCGATTGTGGCCGAGATGCAGGCAGGTCGGGAATTGCAACGCAGTAAGAGTGGACCACGCAGAACGGGGCAGACGAACCACATGTTTGGTGTTCGCGACGGCAGCACAGCCAACGGTTATCAGAAGCGTGAGCGCAAATCGCGCACCGCTTACATGAACGATCCTGAAGTTACTGCACGTCGGGAAAAAGCATTAGCCCGGTTGGCTGCAGCCGAGTGAAATGCCCATCTTTAATGACATTTGGCACTCTCAAAGCTAAAGCCGAAGAGGTGGATATTCACCCGCCCCCATTCCTCGCTTGCAACCCTGACCAGCCTCTCGGAATGGGGGCTGAACGTCAGCACCTGTCGCATTTCTATCTTGCTAAAAACGTCGCATCCCTAACTTGCTAAAACAAGCCATATAACAGGGGTGGGTTCTAGTTTGAAGTGCGACTTGCAAGCGATAACAATGAGTTATCCTAAGCAAGGAACCCGTCATGGAACGCACCTACGCGCATATTGATCTGGATGAACGCCGCAAGATCGCCCGCTGGCGCGCTGCAAACCTCTCCGTTGATATTATTGCCGAGAAACTTGGACGACATCGCTCAACCATTTTTCGCGAGTTGAAACGCAATCGATTTGTCGACGATCAGATCACGGACCTGACTGGCTATTACTGCACGGTTGCCGATCAGAAAGCACGTGAACGTCGCTCGAAACGACGCAAGCTCATCCGGTTTGATCATTTGCGTCAATCAGTGATCAAGCACATCAGCGATGGATGGTCGCCGCAGCAAATTGCCGGGAGAATGCAACTGGAGCGCCACCCCATCTCTGTCAGTCATGAAACGATCTATCAGTTTGTTTATTCCGACGACGGTCGAAAAGAAGGGCTTTGGAAATATCTGCCTGAACGTCGTGCCAGACGACGTCCACGTCATGCCCGGCGCCGCCATGGACGTCGATTTCCGCCGGAACTGAGCATCTTACATCGCCCGGACATGATCGCCAGACGTAAGCAATTTGGCCACTGGGAGTGTGATTTGATCCAGTTTCGCAAGAAGTTTGGCAAGGCCAATGTAACGTCTCTGGTCGAGCGGGTAAGCCGTTTCACAGTTTTGTTGCGCAACAATGATCGTCAGTCACGTGCGGTGATGGATGGTGTGATTAGGGTACTGCAACCCCTACCCCGAATGGCGCGTCGCTCGATCACGTTTGATCGTGGCACTGAGTTCACAGAATGGGCCTATCTGCAGGCCGGGACTGGATCACAAACGTGGTTCTGTGATCCGCAGTCGCCCTGGCAAAAGGGAACGGTCGAAAACACCAACAGGCGAACAAGACGATGGCTCCCCAGAGACCTTGATCCGCTAACGTTGAGTGACCGAGATCTCGTATTCATCTGTCATCGTCTCAACAATACGCCGCGCAAATGCCTCGGCTACAAAACCCCAGCAGAAGTCTTCCGGCAAAAACTTGTCGCAAACAAACATCGCTGTGAATAAGCTCGAACCGAAAAAGTCGCGCTTCAGCATGACCTCACACTCGAATCCAACCGTATGCAGGACATCGCATGCTCACTCGATTATTGACAATTTCTACAGCACTGGCCGCAGGCATATCGACTGCTCAAGCCATCGAGATCACCACAATTCGGCATAACGCCTCGATGATCTTTGTTGTCAGCGGTGAGATCGAGGCTGGTGATGCTGAAAAATTCGCTACCGTCTGGGAAAATGAAGCTTACGATGCATTCCGCTTCACAATCGCCCTCGACAGCCCTGGCGGAAGCCTTGTCGAGGGCATGAAACTAGGTGAATTCTTCAGGAAGCAGGGTGTTGCGACCGTCGTCCAGCAATATTCGCCAAAGCCGCCCATGCAGAGCGAATGGGATTACTCCTCGTCGGCCGAGGCACTGCCAGGCAGCGAATGCTATTCTGCGTGTGCTCTGGCATTCATGGGGGGCGTCGAGCGTGAGGTGCCGGAGACCTCCCAGATAGGATTTCACCAGTTTTCCGGTGGTGATAACAGCACCAGCTCGAACGCTGAGGTTCAGGTTTCGACGCAATCTATATCATCGCTCGTATCCATTTACCTTCGCAAAATGGACGCAGATCCTCGATTGTTCGAGGTCATGTCCTTGACGCCGCCCGATCAGATGTTCGTCCCAAAACCTAATGAGCTTGCTGAACTGGGCATCGTCCCCTCGCCCGATTTCAAAGATTTCGAGCTGAAGCCGAAGAACGGAGAGATCGTGGCAACGGCAGTGAACCCTCGAAACCCCAGAGGTCTCGAACGCGTCTATGAGCTGGAATTCTTCTGCTGGGATAAGAAACCGATGATCAACCTGTATGCCAAGGATCAGGCAGGCGGGTTGTCGAAGGATTGGATCGCGCAGGCCGAAGGGACTTGGAATCTGTCGCTTCCGAGTGGAGACTTCACCTTCCAGAAGGACAATCTGCGCCTTTATCCCAATCAACGAATTCTGGCGACACTGATCCTCGATAAGAAGTTGGGCCACGAGATCACCAAAAGCAGTTTCGGATTCAACGTTTCGAGCACGACGGCGAGCGGTTTGCTCATGGGAGCGAATGTATACGCCCCACAGGGTGATGAAGCTATTGCTGCAAGCCTGAAGGGGTGCCTGTAGAATTAAATGAAGTTTGAGAGCAAGCAGGCCTACGTCGCTAGTTTCAAAGTCAGGATCGCCACTGTGAGTGGACGGTCGATGGTTGAGCGTGAAATAGAAGAAGACATTCAGAAATTTATAGCGCTCATTCCAAAGGTCGATGCATCGATAGCCAAGCGTAATATGACAGCTGCGCGGCTGATCTCCGAAAAGAAAAGGCTTTTGGATGATCGAAAGAGCTATGTGCTTTCTTCGCTAATCGGAATCCTTAAGCCTTCGGTCGTCAAGCGTGTGAAAGTTATTGATGCCGAACTTGACGTCCTTGCCGCCCGACGATCCCGATTGTTGGGGAACGAACTTAAGCTTGATGAGTGCCGAGCATTATTAAACGACCTCCTCGATGCGACGAAGACTTTTATCGAACAAATTCGACACCAGCAGCAATTGCATGAATGGAATCTGGACTTTCAGAAAAAGAAACGAGCTGCGGACAGGCATGGACGCGAAAAACAGTTGGCTCCTTACACTAAACGGATAGAACTCGGAATTGCCGCAATGGGGAAAACTCGTGCAGTGGCATCAGTTCGGAAGCGCAAACTGGAGAAGAGTGCCGAATGTCCCTATTGCGGAAAGCCATTCGGTCCTGATGCTGGTGTCGCGGATCACATTCATCCTGTCGCTCGGGGCGGCTTATCGGTCGTCGAAAACTTGGTCTACGTCTGCACGCCTTGCAATCAGAAAAAAAGCGACCGCACGCTTAATGAGTATATCTGTCCGCTAGGCCGTAAACTCATAAAACTGCTTGGCATTTGAATGAGCTGATGATTCAAAGGCCTCTCGAAAGGGAGGCTTTTGATGTCTCGTCGCCGTTACGAATTGACTG
>Ga0180220_1002271_pt1 | contig 12648 bp, 4 predicted proteins | sample eDN5th37CBELigBY_FD_151335 | JGI IMG/M metagenome (GOLD analysis project Ga0180220, IMG submission 151335) | Enriched backyard soil microbial communities from Emeryville, California, USA - eDNA 5th pass 37_C BE-Lig BY (version 2) (version 2) | ecosystem: Environmental > Terrestrial > Soil >... | reverse complement strand
TGCGGTCCAGGATCACGTCGATGTAGCGATCCCGGGCGCCCCACGGGTCGTGGAAGACCTCCGCGGCGGCCTCAGCGTATCTCGGGGCCAGCGTGTCGCGCAGCCAGTCGAGCGCGGCGCGCAGCGGCTGCCGCCACGCCTGCGTCCACCCCGGCTGCCCGCCGGTGCTGCAGCCGCAGTCGCTCCGCCACCGTTCCACCCCGTGCGCGCAGCTCCAGGAGGTGTTCTCCAGGATCTCGACCTCGTGCGTCGGCGGGTACAGCTCGAGGTACTCGCCGTAGTTGGTCAGCTTCGCCAGACGGTGACTCTCGATGTGACGGATCGCGTACGAGAGCGCCATTTCCCCGTGCCGATGGTGATGGCCGTACGTCTCGCCGTCAGTGGCGATGTGGGAAAGCTGCGGCCAGTCGCGGTCGTGGGAGAACGCGCCGACCAGGCGGGACGCGAACCGCTCGCCGTTGCGGAGCAGCCCCTCGAAAGCGACCGCGCGCGAGATCGGGCCGTCGTAGAAGAAGAGGTCGATGTGCTTCCCCGACGGTAGGTACTGCCGGTAAGCGCGGGAGGGGTCGATCCGGCCGCCGGTCACGTCCTGCCACTCGTCGCGCCCGATCTGCCGGATGCGCTTCGCCTGGTGCGGCGCCAGGACCGTGAACCGGATTCCGGCCGCGACCAGTGCTTCCAGCACGTCCAGATCCACCGCCGTCTCCGGCAGCCACATCCCTTCCGGTTCCCGCCCGAACCGATGCCGGAAGTCCCGGATCCCCCAGTAGATCTGCGTGCGCCTGTCGCCCGGGTTCGCGAGCGGCAGGATCATGTGGTTGTACGCCTGGGCCATGGCGGAGCCGTGCCCTGAGAAGCGGCGCTGGCTCTCGCGGTCCGCCTCGAGGATCGACCGGTAGGTGTCCGGATCGTTCTCCTCCAGCCAGACCAGGAGCGTGGGGCCGAAATCGAAGCTGATCCGGCCGTAGTTGTTCACGATCTCGATGATGCGGTCCCGGGCATCGAGGATCCGCGACGCGCCGTTGCGCGCGTAGCACTCGACGTTGATCCGCTCGTTCCAGTCGTGGTAGGGGTAGGCCGAGTCCTGCAGCTCGATCCGTTCGAGCCACGGATTCTCCCTCGGCGGCTGATAGAAGTGGCCGTGAATGCAGACATAGCGGTCCATGCTGCGCCCCCTGTCCCAATCTATCTCCACGGCGGCGGCAAGGGCCGTCGCCGCTTCATTCGTTGTCTCGCGATCGTCCATCCCGCGCATGCGGGCGCCGCGATCCTCCGGATCGCGCGAACGGTCAGGACGACGGCGCCGGTTCGCGGACGTATAGGACGAAAGCGTCGCCGGCCAGTGGCACCGTCGCGGTCGCCGTCCCATCGGCGACGATCGTGGCGGGCGCCGGGCTGCCGGCGCCGCCCCACGCGCGATCCTCGGAATCCAGTCGCTTGCGCCAGAGTCCGGCCGGCAACGCGAGCCCCACGCTCGCCGAGGCGCTGCCGAAGTGGAAGACCGCGAGCGCATGGCTGTCTTCGTGCCAGCGACGTGAGACCAGCACCGATTCGCCCGCGACCAAGACCTCCTGCCGGTCGCGGTCCAGCCGCGCCAGCGCCGGGGTCTCGCGACGTGCGCGGAGCAGCTCCCGATAGAGCGCGCGCAGCTCGCGGTGGCCGGGTTGGTCGGCGAGCGACGGGTTCAGTATCGCGCTCCGGAACACGGCTTCGTCAGCCGGATCCGGCGGGTGCGCCCGCCAGCCGAACTCTGCCTGCCGCCCCCGGCGCACCATTTCGAGCAACGCCGGGTCCGAGTGGCTCACGAAGTATGGGAACGGCGCCGTTTCGCCGTACTCCTCGCCCATGAACAGGAGCGGCACCGACGGCGAGAGGAGGACGACGCCGGCTGCCAGCCTCAGCGCGGGCGGCGGGACGAGTATCGCGAGGCGCTCGCCACGCGCCCGGTTGCCGACCTGGTCGTGATTCTGCGCGAAGACGACGACCTGCGCGCCGGTCACGCCGTGCGCCGGCCGACCGTGCCGCCGCTTCCGAAATGCCGAATATCTGCCGGCGTAGACGAACGGCGCCTCGAACGCCGTCGCCAGGTCGTCGATCCTGCCGAAGTCGACGTAATACCCGTCCCGCTCGCCGGTGAGGAGTGCGTGCAGCGCGTGGTGGAAGTCATCGCTCCAGAGCGCGTCCAGCCCGACCCCGCCGCGCTCCGGCGGGAGCACGAGCCGCGGGTCGTTCGCGTCGCTCTCGGAAAACAGGTACACCTGGCGGCCCAGCTCGCGTGCGCGGGCGTGCACCGCCGCAGCCAGCTCCTCCAGGAACGGGTACGCCGACGTGTCCACGATCGCGTGCACCGCGTCCAGCCGAAGCGCGTCGATGTGGAAATCGGTGACCCAGTAAAGCGCGTTCTCGATGTAGTACCTGCGCACCGCGTCGGCACACGCGCCATCGAAGTTCAGCGCCACGCCCCATGGCGTGCGGTACCGGTCCGTGAAGTACGGGCCGTAGGCGGCGAGGCAGTTCCCCTCGGGTCCAAGATGGTTGTACACCACGTCGAGGACGACGGCGAGGCCCCGGTCGTGGCAGGCGTCGACGAGGCGGCGCAGGCCGTCCGGTCCGCCGTACGTGTTCTGCACCGCGAAGGGGAAGACGCCGTCGTATCCCCAGTTGCGCGCACCCGGGAACTGCGCGACGGGCATGAGCTCGATGGCTGTCACGCCCAGGTCGCGGAGCGAATCGAGACGGGGGATGATGGCGTCGAACGTACCGGCGTCCGTGAACGTGCCGACGTGCAGCTCGTAGAGGACGTAGTGGTCCAGGGAGAGTCCCGTCCAGTCGTCGTCGTGCCACTCGAAGTTGGGGTCGACGAGGGCGCTGGGGCCGTGCACGCCGTCGGGCTGCCACCGCGAGGCGGGGTCGGGGAGCAGGAGGCCGCCGGGAAGCCGGAAGCGGTAGCGGGTGCCGGGCGCGATGTCCGGCCACTCGCCATAGTGGTAGCCGTCCCCCTCCGGTTCCAGACGCAGCACTCGTCCCGGCGAGTCCCCGAGCACCAGCTCTACGAATTCGGCGTCGGGCGCCCAGACCCGGAACGCGCACGCGCCATCGGGGAGCAGCTCCGCGCCGAGACGTCGCGACCGGGACATCACGCTTCCGACCATGCGCCTTGAGGGCAGCATGGACCGGGCCGGCGAGTAGGCCGCGGGCTTCGCCTGCTTGCCGACACCGGCCGAAGTGCTGCGCAGCGGACTCGCCGGATCCCGCGCCCGCGTCACGCCGCTGGCCCCTCGCTCTTCAGGAAGACGACGCCGAGCGGCGGGAGCGTCAGACTCACCGAGAACGGACGACCGTGGTGCGGCTGCGCCTCCGCCTCCACCCCGCCCAGGTTGCCGACGCCGCTCCCGCCGTACACCGTCGCGTCGCTGTTCAGGATCTCCGCCCAGTGGCCGCCGCGCGGCACGCCCACCCGGTAGTCGTATCGAACCACGGGCGTGAAGTTACACGCCACCAGGATCACCTCGCCGCTGCCCCGGCCGAGACGGAGATAGGTCAGCACGCTGGAATCGCTGTCGTTCGCATCGACCCACTCGAAGCCGCCCGAGTCGAAGTCCCGCTCGTACAGTGCGGGCTGGACGTGGAGCGCGTGGTTCAGATCGCGCACCCACCTCTGCACGCCCTTGTGCGGCTCGAAGTCGAGGAGGTGCCAGTCGAGCGACGTCTCGTGGTCCCACTCCCGCCACTGCGCGAACTCGCCTCCCATGAAGAGCAGCTTCTTCCCCGGCTGGCTGTACATGTAGCCGTAGAGGAGGCGCAGGTTCGCGAAGCGCTGCCAGTCGTCGCCCGGCATGCGCGTGATCAGCGATCCCTTCCCGTGCACGACTTCGTCGTGTGAGAGGGGGAGCACGAAGTTCTCCGTGAACGCGTACAGCATCCGGAAGGTCAGCTCGTAGTGGTGATACTTCCGGTGGATCGGGTCGTGGGCGATGTACTGGAGCGTGTCGTGCATCCAGCCCATGTCCCACTTCATCCCGAAGCCGAGACCGCCCACGTAGGTCGGACGGGAGACCATCGGCCAGGCGGTGGACTCCTCCGCGATGGTGTGGATGTCCGGATGCGCCGCGTAGACCTCCTGGTTGAAACGCCGCAGGAAGTTGATGGCGTCGAGATTCTCGCGGCCGCCGTAGATGTTGGGGATCCACTCCCCTTCGCGGCGGGAGTAGTCGAGGTACAGCATGGAGGCGACGGCGTCGACGCGGAGCCCGTCGGCGTGGAACACGTCCAGCCAGTACAGCGCGTTGCTGATCAGGAAGCCGCGTACTTCATCGCGCCCGTAGTTGAAGATGTTGCTTCGCCAGTCGGGGTGGAAACCCTTGCGCGGGTCCGCGTGCTCGTACAGGTGCGTCCCGTCGAAGAAGGCCAGTCCGTGCTGGTCCGTCGGGAAATGGGACGGCACCCAGTCCAGGATCACGCCGATCCCCTCCCTGTGGAGGTAGTCGATGAGGTACATGAAGTCCTGCGGTGTCCCGTACCGGCTGGTGGGCGCGAAGTAGCCGGTGCACTGATAGCCCCAGGAACCGTAGAACGGGTGCTCCATCACGGGGAGGAACTCGACGTGCGTGAAGCCCATGAAGCGCACGTACTCCGCCAGCCGTGGCGCGAGCTCGCGGTAGCTGAAGAAGCGCTGTTCGTTCCGCGGGCGCATCCACGATCCCAGGTGCACCTCGTAGACGCTGAAGGGCGAGTCCCCGGCGCGGCGGGCGCCGCGCGACGACATCCACGCGTCGTCGCCCCACTCGTAGTCCAGATGCCAGACGATCGACGCGGTGCCGGGCGGCTCCTCGGCGTGGAACGCGAACGGATCCGCCTTGTCCACGGTGTAGCCGTGCTGGTGCGAGCGGATGTGGTACTTGTATCGCTGCCCCCTGTGCGCGCCGGGGACGAAACCCTCCCAGATCCCGGAGTCGCCCCGCGAACGCAGGTAGTGGGCGTCGCAGTTCCAGCCGTTGAAGTCGCCGATCACGGAAACGCGTTCCGCGTTGGGCGCCCAGACGGCGAAGTAGACGCCCGGCTCGCCGTCCCGCTCGACGGCGTGCGACCCGAGCTTGTCGTAGAGCCGGAAATGGCTGCCTTCGTTGAAGAGGTAGACGTCGTCCTCGGAGAGCAGCGAGAAGTCGTACCGGACAGTGCCGGCTCGCCCTGGAGCCGCCGGCAAACCGGTCATGGTTGTCGATTCGGAGTCCGCCATCACGTCTTCCCGGTTCGCGATCGGAGCCGCTGGATCTCGGCGAGCGTGTCGACGACTTCCGGCAGCCCGCTGAACTCGTTGAAGGTCATGCGCGCCTTCCGGCGCCAGTTGGGGCGTTCGATGCTCGTGCCCGGCACGTTCTGCGGCGCCACCTCGCCCCACAGGTCCTCGAGGTTGACGAGGAGCAGTCTTGCGGGACCGGCGGCCATACGAGCCAGGCATGCACGGAGCGCCTGTAATGTGGAGGGATCGGCCGTGTCGAGCCAACCCTCGTCGCGTAGCATGCGGATCACCGCCTCGCGCAGCTTCGCCCTCCCCTCTCGCTCCGCTGCCGCTGCACCGGCGTCCAGCAGCCCGAGATCCTCGCGATCGGTCACGTCCAGCGCTTCCCAGAACGCGGCGAAGGTGGGCGTGTCGTGCGTCCCCACGCTCGCCACGGAACCGGGGACCGGCGAGGTCACCGGCGGCACCCTGTCCGGCGACGTCTCGAACTCGAGCACCCACATCCGCTGGAAGCCGTGCCGCGCCATGGCGCGGCGCACCTCGGTCGGCACGGTCCCCAGGTCCTCGCCGACGACGACTGATGCGTGCCGTACCGACTCGAGGCAGTGGATGGCGTACAGCTCGTGCGCCGGGTACCGGACGTACACGCCTTCGGCGGCCTCCATCCCGTCCGGCACCCAGAAGACCCGGTGCAGCGCCATCACGTGGTCGATCCGGAGCATCCCTGCGAAGCGGAAGCTCGTGCGCAGCGCGTCGATCAGGTACGCGTACCTGGTTTCGCGCAGCGCCTCGGGATGCAGCGGCGGAAACCCCCAGTTCTGGCCGAGACTGAAGAACGCGTCGGGAGGCGACCCGGCGGATGCGCCGGTCGCGAAGATCCCCCGTCGGCTCCAGACGTCGTACCCGGCGGGGTGCACGCCGAGCGGCATATCCAGGTACAGCCGCTGACCGCGTTCCCTGAGCCCGGCTGCGAGCGTGCGGAGCTGCCCGTCGAGGAGCCACTGCACGTAGAGGTGGTACTGCCGGGCGCGCTCGTCGTAATCGCCGGGGCGGATAGTGCCGTCGCGGGGTCCGACAGGCCAGCTCGCCCACGCCTCGCCCCGCCGCTCGCACGTGGCCATGAACCTCGCGAACGCTTCGGCTTCCGGGCGCTCGGCCAGGAACCGGCGGAAGGAGGGCGAGTCGGCGCCGCCGCTGTCGAAGAAGCACGCGGCCAGCGGCCGGAGCACCGCCCGCCGGGCGCGCACGAGCGTGTGATAGTTGATGAGCGGATCCGTGCCGAGCCGTTCCAGGTCGGTCAGGCGCGATGGCGAGTCGAGCGCCGCGAGCGCGTCCGCGCAATCGTCCAACCCGGGCGCGCGCAGCGGGTCCGCGTACAGCTCGTTCCAGAAGAGGCGGCTCGCCGGCGAGTACGGGCCCGGCTCGAAAGGCGAGTCGAGGAGCGCGGCAAAGAGCGGGAGCGTGCCCACGACCCGCCCGCCGAGGGTGTGCGTCCATTCCGCCAGCCGGCCCAGCGAGGAGAGATCACCTGGTCCGGAACCGGGGTGGTCCTCCAGCGCGTAGAGCGGGAGGAACACGCCCCAGTCGCGGGCGCCGCCATCGGTCCAGGCTGCGGGGAGGTACGCCCGGCGTGGCGCGGCGATTAGCAGCGCCGAGTAGCTCCGGCCATCCGCGTCGACCTCGAGGCGGTGGTAGCCGGGCGGGAGTCGCAGCGGTTCGGGCTCGACGCGCTGCCCCGCCGGCGGCGGGTGGTCCACGGCCCCGGCCGCTACGACCGCCGCCGGTGCGGCGCTGACCAGCACGCGTAGCTCGAGCGCCTCACCGCTTTCCAGGCGAATGCGGCAGGTCGGCAGGTCACCGGCCGAGCCCCACGCCCGCCGCAGCTCGAACGCCGGGACTTTCCCGTCCCACGCGACCAGGACCGGCTCGATGCCCGGGCTGAACACCGCGCGCTCCCGCTCCGCGAGGGCGGCGGCGACATCCTGCTCGCGCTCGACCGGCGCGCCGAGGGCGCGCAGTACCGCCAGCAGCGCTTCGCGCGACGCGCTCCGCCGCCGCCGCATCGCGTCCACATATACGGGCTGCACGCCGTGCAGCCGGGCCAGCCGGCGGAGCATCGCGTCCGGACCGGCCATCAGCGCCACCCCCGGCCGCCCCGCGGCCCCACCGGCGAGCAGGCAATCAGTGCCGGGCAGGACATGCGTCGTCCCCGTGCGGTACCACTCAATCAGGCCTCGATCGACTGGAGGATGCCGCGGACCGGGATCATCAGCCACTCCGGCCGGTGATTCAGCTCGTAGCCCAGCTCGTAGACGGCCTTCTCGAGCAGGTGCACGGTGAGCAGCGTGGTGAACTCGTGTCCGGAGGCCGGCGCGATGGTCGACTCGCCGATCCCCTCCAGATAGCCATTGATCATCTGCGCACTCACGGCGTCGTACCAGTAGCGGGCCCAGGGCTCGAGCGCGGACACGTCCATGGACCGGATCAGCCGCTGCTCCCGGTCCAGCAGCGCGACGTTCGCGGCATAGTGGAAAGACCGGATCATCCCGGCCACGTCGTACAGCGCGGACCGCTTCAGCCGCCGTTCGCCCAGCGGCCTGGACGGCTCACCCTCGAAGTCGATGATGACGAGGTCGCGCCCCGTGTAGAGGACCTGGCCGAGGTGGTAGTCACCGTGGCAGCGGATCCGGTCCGCGGTGATCTTGCCGACGTTCACGATGGCGCGGAACTGCCGGAGCAGCTCACCCCTGCACCCGATGATCCGACGCGCGTCCGGTTTCACCTGTGGCGGCAGCCGGTCCAGCCGGTCCTCGACGGCCTGGAGGACGCGCCCGGTCAGGTTGCGCATCGACTGGTAGAGCCCCCGCTGGTACAGCACCGTGAACGGCTCCGGCGCAAAGTCGGGGTTCTCCGGATCCTTCGCCAGTGCCAGGTGCATCTCGGCGGTGCGGATCCCCAGCAGTCTCGCCGTCTCGAGATACCCGCCGACCAGGTCCCGCGCCTGATCCGACGGTCCCGCCTGCGCCTGCTCGATCAGCGCCGATACGGAGGAGCGTACCTCCGGCGGGTCGCCCCCGACCGCGAGGACGTGCTCGAAGTAGCGGCCGAGCGCGTCCTGCGTGTACGACCAGGCGTTCCCCTCGTTGGGAACGAATCGCTTGAGCACCGCCAGCGTCACGTGCGACGTGCCTCGCCGGTACTCGATGTGCCCCGCCACGGCCGGCGTGTGCTCGAAGCCCGTCTCCGTGAGGAACCTGCCGATCTCGAGGTCCGGGCTCACCCCCTCGTCCAGCTTGCGGAAGACCTTCAGGAAGAGCTGGTCGCCGTAGACGATCGCCGAGTGGCTGTGGTCACCGGAGAGCACGTGCGGTTCCAGGCGGCCGTTCCCCTGGACCGGCCAGCGGCGGAACTCGCGTATCGGCATCCCGACGACGTCGCCCGTGCCGGCCCGGAGGCGGCGCCGACCGGTGATCGCGGCCAGGAGCGCGCTGGCCATCGATGTCTCGACCAGCGCGTCACAGAGCACACCCGTCTCAGTCTCGCCGTCCACCGCCACCCGGGCCAGCACCGCGTGCGGCTCCGATTCCACCAGCCGCTCCGCCCGCTCACCCTCGAGGTACGCGATCGGCACCAGGTAGTGCTCGGCGTCGCCCTCCATGTATTCGACGGCGACGAGGAGGAGATGGGTATCGGCATCACCGGCAGGGACGCGGATGGTGTCCTCGATCGTCGTCGAGCGAACCTTCCGCCCCTTGCCGGCGAACCAGCGCTGCGGCCGGAGATATGCCGGGAACAGCTCTTCCAGCCGCTGCTTCGCCGGAGGCTTGAAGGCCGCGTCCCAGCCGCCCGTCACGGCTACCACGGCCCGGTGCGCGGCGGGCGCCACCTCGAGCGCCGCGCTGTCGGCCGCAGGGAGCGCGAACCAGAGGAAGGTGTGCGGCGCGAGGGTGAGGAAATACGGTTCGTCGCGAACCTGCGGGAACGCCGTGCGGCCGAACAGCTCGATCGGCACCAGGCCGCGGTACTCCTGGAGATCCAGCGACACCGGCTGGGCGAAGCGGGAGAGGTTGAAGACGCACAGGATCCGCTCCTCTTCGTGCCGGCGGATGAACGCAAGCACCTTGCGGTTGTCCGGATGGAGGAACTCGAGCGTGCCGCGGCCGAAGGCGCGGAACCGCTTCCGCATTGCGATCAGCCGCTTCATCCACCAGAGGAGCGAGCTGGGATTGTCCTGCTGCGCCTCGACGTTGATCGTCTCGTAGTGGTAGACCGGGTCGATGATCACCGGGAGGAAGAGCCGCTGCGGGTTCGCCGTCGAGAAGCCCGCGTTCCGGTCGCTGCTCCACTGCATGGGCGTGCGCACGCCGTTCCTGTCGCCCAGAAAGACGTTGTCGCCCATACCGATCTCGTCGCCGTAGTAGAGGACCGGCGTCCCGGGGAGTGAGAAGAGCAGCCCGTTCATCAGCTCGATCTTGCGGCGACTGTTGCCGAGGAGCGGCGCGAGACGCCGGCGGATCCCCAGGTTGATCCGCATCTGCGGCTCCTGCGCGTAGACGCGGTACATGTAGTCCCGCTCCTCGTCCGTGACCATCTCGAGCGTCAGCTCGTCGTGATTGCGGAGGAAGATCGCCCACTGGCAGTTGTCCGGGATCGTCGGCGTCTGCTCCAGGATGTCCACGATGGGGAAGCGGTCCTCCATCCAGATCGCCATGAACAGGCGAGGCATGACCGGGAAGTGGAACGCCATGTGGCACTCGTCGCCGTTTCCCATGTACGCGACGGCGTCTTCAGGCCACTGGTTCGCCTCCGCGAGGAGCATCCGGTTGGGGAAGCGCTCGTCGACATTGCGGCGGAGCTCTTTCAGGAACTGGTGCGTCTCCGGCAGGTTCTCGCAGTTCGTGCCCTCGCGCTCGTAGAGGTAGGGGACGGCGTCCAGCCGCATCCCGTCGACGCCCATGCGGAACCAGAAGTCCATGGCGCGCTGGACTGCCCGGTGCACCCGCGGGTTGTCGAAATTCAGGTCCGGCTGCTGTCTGTAGAACCGGTGCCAGTAGTACTGCCCGGCCACCGGGTCCCACGCCCAGTTGGAGGACTCGAAGTCCTGGAAGATGATGCGCGCGTCGCGGTACCGGTCCGGCGAATCGCTCCACACGTAGAAGTCCCGCCACGGCGAGCCCCGTCTCGCCCGCCTCGCCCGCTGGAACCACGGGTGCTGGTCCGAGGTGTGATTGATGACCAGCTCCGTGATCACCCGAATCCCGCGCGCGTGCGCCTCCCGCAGGAAGTGACGGAAATCCGATAGCGTGCCGTAGATCGGATGGATGTCCGTGTACCCGGCGATGTCGTAGCCGTCGTCCTTCCACGGCGACGGATAGAACGGCAGCAGCCAGAGCGCCGTGACACCCAGGTCCGCCAGGTAGTCGAGCCTGCTCGTCAGCCCCGGAAAGTCGCCCGTGCCATCGCCGTTGCTGTCGGCGAAGGTCCGCACGTGCAGCTCGTAGATGATCGCGTCCTTGTACCAGAGCGGATCGTTGTCCGGATGCAGATGTCGTGATGCCATTCTCTTCTCGACGACAAAGGGCTGGGGCTAATGGCTTCGTAGTCCCCGCCCGAGCCCGGAGAGGCGCAGCGCCCCCTCGCAGGGATCCCCGCTTTCGCGGGGATGACGGAAGGGGGCGGCCCCGAGCACGCGCCCGCGCCCGGAGAGGCGCATCGCGCCCTCGCAGGGATCCCCGCTTTCGCGGGGATGACGGAAGGGGGCGGCCCGAGCACGCGCCCGAGCGCAGAAAGGGCGCAGCGCGCCCTCGCAGGGATCCCCGCTTTCGCGGGGATGACGGAGTGTTGGCCCAGCCCCCACCGCGAACCCACTGGCCCCAGCCCTGACCCCAGCCCCAGCCCTGGCCCTATGCCGTTCAAAACGTCTCGTAATCCCTCTCCGTCCTCGCCGTCCCCTCCACGCGAAATACGTGCGCGGGCGGCGCCTGGAACCCGAGCTGGACGTAGTTCCAGCGTCCCTGCCAGAGGTAGTGCCGGTCCGTCAGCAGGTCGTGCATGCGGTACGGCCGGTCACCGGGCAGCCCGAGGGTCTCGAGCGGCAGCTCGACCCACCCCGAGTGGACGTTGCGGAAGTCCAGGTTGACCACGACGACGATGAGGTTCCCCGACGCCGGGTCGGCCTTGCTGAACGCCAGCAACTGGTCGTTGTCGATGGGGTGGAAGCGCAGCCAGCCGTCCGACTGGAGTGCCGGGTTCTCGCGGCGGATCCGGTTCAGGAGCGTGATCAGCGGGCGGAGGCTCCCCGGCCGGTCCAGCTCCCAGTGCCGGAGCTGGTACTTCTCCGAGTCGAGGTACTCCTCGCTCCCCGGCTCGCGCGGCAGGTGCTCCATCAGCTCGAAGGCAGGGCCGTAGATCCCGTAGTTCGCCGAAAGCATCGCCGCGAGGATGAGGCGCTGCTCGAAGGCGGCACGCTCGCCGGTCTGGAGCCGGGCCGTCAGGATGTCCGGCGTGTTCGGCCAGAAGTTGGGGCGGAAGAAGTCACGGACTGTCGGACGTGTCAGCTCCGTCAGGTACTCGATAAGCTCGTGTTTTTCGTTCCGCCAGGCGAAATACGTGTACGACTGGGTGAAGCCCAGCTTCGCCAGCCGGTACATGACCTTCGGGCGGGTGAACGCTTCCGAGAGGAAGATCACGTCCGGGTATTCGGCCTTGATCCGGCCGATCAGGTACTCCCACAGGCCGAACGGCTTGGTGTGCGGGTTGTCGACGCGGAAGACGCGGACGCCTCGCCGGGCCCAGAAGCGGACGACGTCCGTCAGCTCTTCCCACAGCTCCCGCCAGGCGTCGGTCTCGAAGTCGAAGGGGTAGATGTCCTGGTACTTCTTCGGCGGGTTCTCCGCGTACTGGATCGTGCCGTCGGGGCGGTGGCGGAACCACTCCGGGTGCTCGCGCACCCACGGGTGGTCCGGCGACGCCTGGAACGCGATGTCCAGCGCGACCTCCACCCCGTGCCGCCGGGCCGCCTCGACCAGTCTGTCGAAGTCGTCGAGCGTGCCCAGCTGCGGGTGGATGGCGGTGTGGCCGCCGGCCGCCGACCCGATCGCCCACGGGCTCCCGACGTCGCCGGGCGCCGCTTCCGGCGCGTTGTTGCGCCCCTTCCGGAACGTTTCGCCAATGGGGTGGATCGGCGGGAGGTAGAGCACGTCGAAGCCCATCCCCGCGACGTACGGGAGCATCGCCTCGACGTCGGCAAAGGTGCCGTGACGGCCCGGTACCCGTGAGGCGGAGCGGGGGAATAGCTCGTACCACGCGCTGAAGCGCGCGCGCTCCCGGTCGACGACCACCGCGAGCGCCGGCCGGTACCACGTCGCGAAGCGGCGGTCCGGCGCCGCGGCCATGAGCGCCGACAGCTC
>Ga0180220_1002270_pt1 | contig 12654 bp, 9 predicted proteins | sample eDN5th37CBELigBY_FD_151335 | JGI IMG/M metagenome (GOLD analysis project Ga0180220, IMG submission 151335) | Enriched backyard soil microbial communities from Emeryville, California, USA - eDNA 5th pass 37_C BE-Lig BY (version 2) (version 2) | ecosystem: Environmental > Terrestrial > Soil >... | reverse complement strand
GAGAACGCCGAGAAGCCCCAGCCGGTCGGCAAGAAGAAGCCCAACCCCTGGGGCCTGCACGACATCCACGGCAACGTCTCGGAATGGTGCCTGGACCTCTACGTCCCCGACTTCTACAAGCAGTTCGCCGGCGGCGAGACGACCTTCTCGCCCTTCGCCCCCCCCACCGAGGCGGAATACCCCTACGTGGCCCGCGGCGGCAACTGGGACGACGACCCGGAGAACCTCCGAAGCGCCGCGCGGTTGGCCTCGGATCGCGAATGGAGCATCCAAGACCCCCAGCGCCCCCAAAGCATCTGGTGGCACACCGACGCCCACTTCATCGGCCTCCGAGTCGTCCGTCCGCTCGAAGAGCAAGAGGCGCTGAAGGGAGTCAAATCCCTGGTCGTCAAGGGCGGGGCGACGAAGTAAATTCGGGCGCGCGCCGACCGGCGGCGATTCCAACCGCCGTCGCGCGTCTTGACCCACGAGGATTGAGCCCAACCTAAACGCGAGCCTCGTCATCCGAAGCGGAGCGGTCCGCCGCCCTCCGGGGCCCCGGCCCGCTCCGCCCTTTCCTTTTCCCGGGAGAACCCGATCATGACCGATCCGAATCGTCGCGTCTTCCTCAAGGCCTCCACCGCGACCGCGGCCAGCCTCGGCTTTCTGAGCAACGCCCACGCCGGCGCCAACGACGTCATCAAGGTCGGCGTCGTCGGCTGCGGCGGCCGGGGCACCGGCGCCGCGGACAACATCTGCGAGGCCGCGGGCTCCACCCACAACATCAAGATTCACGCCCTGGCCGACGTCTTTGAGGATCGCCTCAACAACTGTCGCGAGAGCATCAAAAACAGCCAGCACTCCAAAGACAAGTACGACGTCTCCGACGATCGCTGCTTCGTCGGCCTCGACGCCTACCAGAAGGTCATCGACGCCTGCGACCTGATCATCCTCGCCACCCCGCCGGGCTTCCGCCCGCTGCACATCGAAGCCGTGGTCAAGGCCGGCAAGCACCTCTTCGCCGAGAAGCCCGTCGCCGTCGACGGCACCGGCATCCGCAAGGTCCTCGCCGCCTACGACGAAGCCAAGAAGAAAAACCTCCACATCGTCGTCGGCACCCAGCGCCACCACCAGCCCGGCTACATCGAGAGTCTCAAGCGGATTCACGACGGCTTCATCGGCGACATCGTCGGCGGCCAGGTCTACTGGAACCAAGGCGCCATCTGGGCCCACAAGCGCAAGCCCGAATGGTCCGACGTCGAATACCAGCTCCGCAACTGGTATCACTTCCTCTGGCTCTGCGGCGATCACATCGTCGAGCAGCACATTCACAACATCGACGTCGCCAACTGGGCGATCGGAACCCACCCCGTCCGCGCCGTCGGCATGGGAGGCCGCCAGTACATCTCCGACCCCGAGTGGGGACAGAGCTACGACCACTTCGCCGTCGACTTCGAGTACCCCAACGAAGTCCACGTCATGTCGATGTGCCGCCAGATCCCCGACTGCGAGAACAACGTCTCCGAAACGATCGTCGGCACGAAGGGTCGGTTCTCCAGTAGTGGCGGCTATCGGTTCACGGGCCAAAACCAAGACCGGCTCCGCGTCAAGGACGGCAACCCCTTCGTCCACGAGCACACCTTCCTGCTTGAAAGCCTCGCCGCCGGCAAGCCGGTCAACGAGCTGAAGCGGGTCGCCGAAAGCACCCTCGCGGCCATCATGGGCCGGATGTCGGCCTACACCGGCAAGGCCGTCACCTGGGAGCAGGCCCTCAACTCCCAGCTCGACACCTTCCCCAAGGAACTCGACATCAAGGGAAGCCTGCCGGAGCCCGAGATCCCCAGGCCGGGCCTCACCGAGCTGATCTAACCCACTCGACCGGATCGGAAATCGCGCGGGAGGATCGCGGGACGGAGCGCCAAAGCCGGCGCTCCATCCCGCTTGTTCTCATCCCCGCGCGCTCCCTCAACGCGGGCCGTCGCCAGGCATCCTTCTCCCACCGGGAGAAGGTGGCCGGCGCGGCCGGATGAGGGTTGTTGGGTTTACGGAAACGCCTTGGCGATCGTTCCTTGCGAACCATGCCCGCCCCGAAATGCGACGCCCCCCACCCGGCCCTTCGGGCCCGACCCCACAAGTGGGGTTCCCCCCGCCCCCGGTGGGAGAGGGGGTGGGTGGTTCTCACCCCACGGAAAACACGCAACCAGAGGACGACTCAATGACGCGAAAGCTGCTTACGGGCCTCGCGGCCCTGGGCCTATCCGCGGCGCTGGCCGCTTCGGCGTCGGCCGAGGACGCGGCCAAGATTGTTTTGATCGCCGGCAGGCCGAGCCACGGCCCCGGCTCGCACGAGTTCAACGCCGGCTGCAAGCTGCTGGCCAAGTGCCTGGCGGAGATCCCGGGCGTCAAGCCGGTCGTCGTCGAAGGCGGCTGGCCCGAGGACGAATCGGTCTTCGACGGCGCCAAGGAGCTCGTCTTCTTCATGGACGGCGGCGGCGGACATCCGATCGTCCAGGGCGACCGCTTGGCCAAGATTCAGAAGCTCGTCGACAAGGGGGTCGGCCTGGCCTTCCTGCACTACGCGGTCGAGGTTCCCAAGGGAGAGCCCGGCGACAAGTTCCTCGACTGGATCGGCGGCTACTACGAGACCGGCTTCTCGACCAACCCCCACTGGGTCGCCCACGTCGAGAGCCTGCCCGAGCATCCGATCACCCGCGGCGTCGAGCCGTTCTCGATCAACGACGAGTGGTATTTCAACATGCGATTCCGCCCCGACATGAAGGGCGTCGTCCCGATCCTCGTCGCCAAGCCCGACGATGAGACCCGCGAAGGCGCCTCGGCCTCTCCCCGCGGCCCCTACAAGCACATCCAGGAGGCCAAGGGACGCGGCGAGGTGCTCGCCTGGGCCGTCGAACGTCCCGACGGCGGCCGGGGCTTCGGCTTCACCGGCGCCCACTTCCACAGCAACTGGGGCGATCCCAACTTCCGCAAACTCGCCCTCAACGCCATCCTCTGGACCGCCGGCCTCGAAGTCCCCGCCGACGGCGCCGAATCCAGCGTCTCCGACGAGGACCTGAAGGCGAACCTCGATCCGAAGTAAGAGACGAAAGCGGCCCCGCGCCGCGGGGCCGCCAACTTCCCTCCCCCCCAACGGCCGATGACCCGGGGACGCCAATCGGGAGATTGGCGTCCCCGGGGGAAGAAAAGGCCGATGGCCGCGCATCCGGGCCATCCGGCTCTTTTTTTAGGACTCCATGATCTCGGCGGCCTTCTTGTCGGCCAGGTCGTTGACCTTGCCCTCGAACTTCTTGGTGAGGCTCTGGATCTGTTCCTTGCAGACGACCAGGTCGTCTTCGGTGAGGATCTTGTCGGACTGCTCTTGATCGCCCTGCTTGTTGGCGTCGCGACGAATGTTGCGGATGGCCACGCGGGCCTCTTCGGCGAGATCCTTGACCCGGCCGACCAACTTCTTGCGCTGTTCGACCGAGAGGGAGGGGATGTTCAGCCGCACGGCCTTGCCGTCGGAGTTCGGCGTGAGCCCCAGGTCGCTGGTCTGGATCGCCTTGACGATGTCGCCGATGACCGAGGGGTCAAACGGGCGAATCAGGATCTGCTGGGCCTCGGGGGTGCTGAGGTTCGCGAGTTGCTTCAGCGGCGTGGGCGAGCCGTAGTAGTCGACGCGGACGGATTCGACCAGGCCGACATTGGCCCGCCCGGTGCGGACTCCTCGGAGCTGATCGACCAAGAGCGTGACGCTCTTCTCCATCCGCTCCTCGGCCTCCAGCGCGATTTCCTCGATGCTCATCGTACGTCTCCCTGAATCAATCGGCGACCTCCCGAACGCGCGGCCCGCTCGCGCGAGGTCTCGGGGGAATCGCGCCTGGTCGGATTATTGATGCCAACGTCGAAGTCGAGAAGGTCCGCGCGACCGGTTCGACTCAAGCGATTTCGGCGCCGAGGCGGGGGCGCGGACGATTGTTCACCCAGGTGCCGATCGGCTCGCCGGCGACGGCTCGTTCGATGTTGCCATCCCGCTTGAAGTTGAACACGAGGATCGGCAGGTCGTTGTCCAGGCACATGCCGATGGCGGTCATGTCCATGACCTTCAGGTCGTCGCGAAGCACCTGGTCGTAGGTGAGCGACTGGTAGAGGATGGCGTGGGGGTTCTTCTCTGGGTCGGCCGAATAGATCCCGTCGACGCGGGTGGCCTTCATCAGAACGTCGACCCCCAGCTCCTTGCCCCGAAGCGCGGCGGCCGTGTCGGTGGTGACGAAGGGGCTTCCGGTTCCGGTGGCCAGGATCACCACGCGGCCCCGCTCCAAGTGGGTCAGCGCCCGGCGGCGGATGAACGGCTCGGCCACCTCGTCCATTCGGATGGTGGACATCAGCCGAGTCGTTCGGCCCATGCTCTCCAGCGCGTCTTGAAGCGCCAGGCCGTTGATGACGGTGGCGGTCATTCCCATGTAGTGGGCGGTCGCCTCCTTGATGACGTCGGTGCCCCGGCTGAGCTGGGCGCCGCGGAGGATGTTGCCCCCGCCGACGACCACCGCGATCTCGACGCCCCGGTCGGCGACCCTCGAAACCTCGCGGGCGATCCGGCTGACCTCCTCGACGCTGATCCCCCCCTCGCCGGGCCGGCAAAAGCTCTCGCCCGAGAGCTTCAAGAGGATGCGGCGAAAGGCGGAGGAGGCGGAGGGGCCGGGCGAGTCGTTGGAATCCATGACCATATCCTTGTTGGGAGCGTCGCGCTCGATCGAGCCAGGAGGCGCGAAGGGCGTTCCCGACGGCGGCGGGCCGAATCCCGCTGGGCGCCGTCGCCGTCGGTTCGATCTGAAAATCAGCGCCCTTCGCCGACGACGAAGCGGGCGAAGCGGGCCACCGAGACATTCTCGCCGACCCGAGCGTTGACCGCCATGATGACGTCTCGAACCGTTTGGCTCTCCTCGCGGATGAACGGCTGGTCGAGCAGGACCGATTCACTGTACCAGGAATTCAACTTCCCTTCGGCGATCTTCTCTTGGATGTTCGCCGGCTTGTCGGCGACTTGGCTGATGAAGATTCGCTTCTGCTCGGCGACCGCCTCTTCGGGCACGTCCTCGCGGCGGACGTACTTGGGGTTGGAGGCCATGATGTGCAGGGCCAGATCCTTGGCGAGTTGCTTGAACTCGTCGTTGCGGGCCACGAAGTCGGTCTCGCAATTCAGTTCGACGAGCACGCCCGACTTGGAGTCGTGGTGGATGTAAACCTCGACGCGGCCGGCCGAAGCGGCTCGACCGGAGCGCAGCTCCGCCTGCTTCAGCCCCCGCTCTTTGGCCAGGGTCTCGGCCTTGGCCAGATCGCCGCCGGCCTCGGTCAAGAGCTTCTTGCACTCCATCAGGCCCAGCCCGGTCTTCTTGCGGAATTCATTGACAGTCTGAGCCGAAATCGCGGCCATCGAAGAATCTCCTCTTCCGTCCGTCTCAATTTTATTGGGATGAGGCGACGCGTCGCCGTATTGTTCCATCGCGCCTGGTTTCGGGAGGGCGAGGCTCCTCGCCCTCGAATCATTCGCGCTGAAGCACCATTGTAAAAAACCAGAGTCGAGTGGGCATCGCCGACCGAGCAAAAAACATCGGCCCGGAATCGATCCGGGCGCCGGCGATCCCAAACGAGGCGGGGAAGGGCCGAGAGACTCAACTCATCGGCCCTTGAACCAGCGACAACCTCGACGGGCGTCGGGTCAGGCCTTTTCTTCCGGGGTCGGCGTCTCATCGGTCGAAGCCGGAGCTTCCGCGGCCGGAGCCGGAGCTTCCGCGGCCGGAGCCGGAGCTTCCGCGGCCGGAGCGGCTTCCGCGGCCGGAGCCGGAGCTTCCGTGGCCGGAGCCGGAGCTTCCGCGGCCGGAGCCGGAGCTTCCGTGGCCGGAGCGGCGGCTTCCGCGGCCGGAGCCGGAGCGGCTTCGGTGGTCGCGGCCGGGGCGGCCGGGGCGGCCGGGGCGGCGGCGGGCTGAGCCGGAGCGACGGGCCCGGGGCGGCCTGGGCCGCGACGAGGACCACGGCCGGCGGGGGCTTCGGACGGCGGGGGCTCGGCGGGGGCCACGGCCTTGCCGGCGATGATCGCGTCGGTCAACCGTCGCATGATCAGGTCGATCGACCTCATGCTGTCGTCGTTGCTGGGGATCGGCAGGTCGATGAGGTCGGGGTCGCAATCGGTGTCGAGCATGGCGACGACCTTGATGCCCAGCTTCCGGGCTTCGGCGACGGCGATGTGCTCGCGACGGGGGTCGATGACCAGCAGGGCTTCGGGAAGCCTCGTCATGTGGCGGATGCCGCTGAGGTTTCGCTCGATCTTCCTGCGCTCGCGGGTCAGCGTGGAGATCATCTTCTTGGAGTAGCTCGCGGCCTGTTCGCCGTCGAGGATGGTCTCCAGCTCCTCAAGCCGCTCGAGCCGGCTGCGGATGGTTCGGAAGTTCGTCAGGGTGCCGCCGAGCCAGCGCTCGGTGACGTAGGGCATCCCGCTGCGGGCGCACTCTTCGACGATGGTTTCGGCCGCCTGGCGCTTGGTTCCCACGAACAAGATCAGGCCGTTCGACGCGGCGATCTGATTGAAATACTTCGAGGCGCGGAGCAGGCCCCGCACCGTCTCCTTCAAGTCGATGATGTGGATCAGGTTGCGCTTGCCGTGGATGTACGGCTTCATCTTCGGGTTCCAGCGGCTGGCGCGGTGGCCGAAATGCACGCCGGCTTCGATCAAGTCCTTCACGACCAAGGCCATCAATCACCTCTCAATTCAACGTCCAGACCATCCGGCCGAGGTCCCCGGAGCATCGCGCCCGGGGCGGCCTTGCCAGGAACAAACGGGCCGCAAACCCGTTGCAACCTTTCGACTTCGCGGCGACTCGCGCCGCGCAACCGTACCCCTCGCGTCGGGCGGGGGAGCCCCAGTGTATCGGCCGCCCCGCGCCGCGTCAAACGCCCCGAAGCGCGGTTGATCGGCCCCCGATCACCAACCCGCCAAATTTGGGTTCGTTCGGCCAAATTCGTCAATCGTCGGCCCCGAAGATCAGTGATTGACGGCTGCGGCGCCACCTCCGAGAGATCCAGGGCGCCCCGTTCCCCGCGCCAGAGGACCTCCAGCGACTCCCATTTCCCCGAACGGCCCAAAATTGGCTTCGTTCGGCGCGGTCGGCGGGATGTCTTCCCAAGACGTAAACAATTCTTTCCATGGAACTTACACTCCCATCGCGCGACACGGAAATTGGGTTCGTTCGGCCAAAATTTTGCGATCCGCCGCGCGTCGAGACCTCCAAATTGGAAAAGAGCGGAGGAAGGCGAGACCCTCCCACTTCATACGATCAGCGGGGGACGGCTCGGTATTTCACGAATTTGGGAATTCTCTCGGGAATCTTCGCGGACTGGAGTGGGGAGGAACCGGGCCAAGAGCGGCGAACGATGGCGTTACAATACCCGCGCGAAGCGGTCCAACCCCGTAGGGTGTGTCAGGAGTCCCGCTCATGGCGATCCACGAGGAACTCCTCGAAATTCACTGGCCGGAGGAGTTCGTCGTCGAATACGCCGACGGCGCGCGGGAGCGTCTCCTTCGCGGCGATGGCGTCCAAGTCATACCACCCGAGGACGACCCGGAGGGGCGCGGCGCCCTGTGCGCTAGCCTGCCGAAGAGGCATCCCCGCAATCAAAAGCAACGCGGCGGGTACGTCCGATTCACCGAACTACGGGCCATCTACTCGCCCGGTGGGCGGCTGCTCTGGCCAGACGCTTGACCTCGCCCTTCCAGCCCCGCTCCGGGCTCCCTCCGTAAACCCGACGCCCCTCATCCGACCCGCGGCCCGACCTCACAAGTGGGGTTCCCCCCGCTCCCGATCAAGATTATTCGCCGTCGACGCAACCCCATCCATCAGACCGGCCAACGCGCGGGAGAGCGGCCGAAAGCCCCGAAGGGGCGGTCGTCAGTAGCCGGGGGCGTCAACCCCCGGACTCGCGGGGCGTCGCGCCCCGCTCCGTCGAGTCCGGCGGGGACGATCGAAACTCCGTCCACAATTGGGATTCCGTCGCCCCTTCGGGGCTCCCCGGACGGAACATCCGTGGGCCTCGGGTTCCCGGGGGTTGACACCCCCGGCTACTGACGACCGCCCCTGCGGGGCTAAAAAGACCAACCTTCCCAACGGCCTCGCGCGGCTTTCGGCGCGCCGGTCGTCCGTCGGATCCAGAGTTGCGTCGTTGGCGAATAATCTTGCCGGGGGAGAAGGATGCTTGGCGACGATCCGCGCGGTGGCGCCCCCGCCCTCAATAAACTCCATGCAGCGGCCCGCCGGGGGCGGCGAGGCGGTCGACGCGCCGCTCGGTCTCCGGGTCGTCGATCAAGGGGGGGGCGTGGTGGGGTTTGATTCGGGCGTCGATGACCAGGGGGCCCGAGCATCCCCAGTGCTTCTCGTGAACGAAGGCGCCGATTCCGTGGATGTCGGCCGCGGGGTTGGAGCGGGTGAAGACGGCCCAGAGGAAATTATTCTCGGTCCGCGCCGTGAACTCGGCGTCGTCGGCGATCACGATCAGCGGGAACCGCCGAATCGAGTCGTCCGGGCCGAAGAACTCGGTGAACTCCCTCATGCGATCCGCGTTCGGCTCGTGTTTGGGACCGCCGACGACCAAGACGCCGGGCAACGCGAGTCTCGGGTCGTGGAAGCCGTCGGGGAGTCGAAGGCCCGAGGGAATCTCAACCGGCAAGTCGCGGCGCTTGGGGCCGGCGGCGGCCATCACGACCTTCGACCCTTGGTTCAAGCCGTGGCCGGTGTAGTCGAGGGTGTCGATCGTCGTCCGGGTCTGGAAATGCAGGTCCGACTCCCAATCGATCCGCTCAAGCAGGTGGCGCAGGAACGCCGGAATGTCATCGATGTCGAGATCGGGCGCGTCTTCTCGGGCGACGATCATCAGGTACTTGGCGAGCGAGAGTTGCCCCTGTCCCAGAATGGCGTTGGCCGTGGTGAGGATCTCTTGAGGGCGTCGCGTTGTCTCATAGGGAACGTAGCGTTCGCTGGCGATCGCCAGCAAGAGCGGGTGCACTCCCGCCGCGTCGACGGCGTGGACGGCGTGAAGGCCGGGAATCACGGTCGGGATGATGGGGCCGGTCAGCTCGTGGATCAAGGCGCCGAAGCTGGTGTCTTCTTGGGGAGGTCGGCCGACGGAGGTGAACGGCCAGATCGCCCCCTCGCGGTGGTAAACCCGCTCGACCTTCATCACCGGGAAGTCGTGGGCGAGGCTGTAATATCCCAAGTGGTCGCCGAACGGTCCCTCGGGTTTCCGGGCGTGGGGGTCGATGTGGCCGCAAATCACGAAATCGGCCTCGGCCGGCATGGGGAGAAACCCCTCGGGCGCGACCATCGCCACGCGTCGACCACCCAAGGCGCCGGCGAACGCCAGTTCGGGAAGCCCTTCGGGAAGCGGCATCACCCCGGCCAGGATCAAGGCGGGCGGACCGCCGACGAAGACGTTGACCCGAAGCGGCTCTCCCCGGCGAATCGCCGCCGCGTGGTGGACGCCGATCCCCCGATGAATCTGATAATGAAGCCCGACCTCCCGGTTCAGTTCGTACTCATTGCCCGAAAGCTGAACCCGATACATCCCCAGGTTCGACCGGGCGAGCCCCGGGCGGTCGGGATCCTCGGTGTAGACCACGGGCAGGGTGATGAACGGGCCGCCGTCGTTGGGCCACGAGGTTTGCGCGGGAAGCTTGTCGATCGTCGTTTGATGGTCCAGAATCGGCCCGCGACGGACCTTTTTCGGGAGCAGATGCGAGAGGGTGAAGGGAAGCCCTCGATATCGCCAGGGGCGACGGGCCGCGACGGAGGGGTCGACCTTGACCTCGACCAGCCGGCGGACCGCGTCGAGGCTGTCGCGGAACAGGAACCGGGCGCGGTCCATGGTTCCGAACAGGTTGCCCACCATGGGGAACGTCGTCCCCTTAAGGTTCCGAAAGAGAATCGCCGGCCCCCCCGCCTGGTACACCCTGCGCTGGATCGCGGCGACCTCCAAATACGGATCGACCTCGTCGTCGACGGCGATCAATTGGCCGGTTCGTTCCAAATCCTGGACGCAATGCGCGAGCGAACGATAGCCCATTCGGGCGAGCCCTCGAAAACATGAATGATGGAGAATGGGAAGCGAGCGAAGGCCAGGATACGCTTTCCAAGGTCGATCGTCGATCCGTCCACCAATCCGGGTTGACCGGGCCGTCGGGCGATCCGGACAATCGGAAGGCCGGGCCGAAGCGTCGCGCGGGCGTTCCCGGGAAGGGAGCGAGTCGAATACGAACCGCGATGGAAGGAGAACGTCCCGCAATGAGCCGACCGCCGATTGATCTGAGATCCGACACCGTAACCAAGCCGACGCCCGAGATGCTCACGGCGATGCTCGCCGCCGAGGTGGGAGACGACGTCTTCGGCGACGATCCGACGGTCAAGGCTTTGGAGGCCCGCTCGGCCGAGCTTTTGGGCAAGGAGGCCGCGGTTTTCGTTCCGTCGGGGACGATGGCCAACCAGATCGCCGTCGGCGTTCACGCTCGGCCCGGGGATGAGTTGATCTGCTCCGAGACGTCGCACGTTTACGTTTGGGAGGCCGGCGGAATGGCCCGGCTCTGGGGGGTCACCGCGCGGACCTTCGCCGGGGATTTCGGCCTCTTGGGGCTCGACGAGATCCAAGACGCGATCCGACCGGCCAACGCCCATTACGCGCGCACGCGGTTGGTTTGGTTGGAGAACACCCACAACCGAGGGGGCGGGCGCGTTCATCCGATTGAGAGCGTCGCGAAAATCACCGGCTGGGCGCGGTCGAACGGCCTGGCGACCCACCTCGACGGCGCCCGGCTGCTCAACGCGGTGGTCGCCACCGGCGTCCCCGCGCGGGACTGGTGCGGGCATTTCGACACCGTCTCGCTTTGCTTCTCGAAGGGCCTGGGCGCGCCGGTCGGTTCGGTGTTGGCCGGCTCGGTGAAGACCATCGGCGAGGCGCGCAAGCTCCGCAAAGTGATGGGCGGCGGCATGAGGCAAGCGGGAATCCTCGCCGCGGGCGCGCTGTACGCCCTGGAAAACCACGTCGAGCGGCTCGCCGACGACCATGCCCACGCCCGGATTCTCGCCGAGGCGTTCACCAGCGCCCGGGGTTTCCGCCTGGAGTCGGGTCCGGTTCAGACGAACCTCGTCTGGGTCGAGGTCGATCCCGCCCTCGGAACCGCCGCCGAAGTCGCCGCGCTTTTGAAGTCGAGGGGCGTTCTGGTCGCCGCCATGGAGGATCAAATCCTCCGCGCCTGCGCTCATCTAGACATCAGCCGCGAAGACGCCGAAACGGCCGCCGCCGAGATCCGTCGGATTGGTCGCCCATCGCGTTAGGGCGCGGAGTCGGGGGCCCGAGGGGCAATACGGCTCGGCGCGGGATCAGGGCATCCCGAACGACGGGGCGAGCGTCCCTTCTCCCGCGAGGCAAGATTATTCGCCGTCGACGCAACCCCATCCATCAGACCGGCCAACGCGCGGGAGAGCGGCCGAAAGCCCCGAAGGGGCGGCCGTCAGTAGCCGGGGGTGTCAACCCCTGGACTCGCGGGGCGTCGCGCCCCGCTCCGTCGAGTCCGGCGGGGACGACCGAAGCTCCGTCCATAATTGGGTTTCCGTCGCCCTTTCGGGACTCCCCGGACTCCCCGGACGGAACATCCGTGGGCCTCGGGTTCCCGGGGGTTGACACCCCCGGCTACCGACGGCCGCCCCTTCGGGGCTATGGAGACCAACCTTCCCAACGGCCTCGCGCGGCTTTCGGCGCGCCAGCCGTCCGTCGGATCCGGAGTTGCGTCGGCGGTGAATAATCTTGCGCGAGGGGAGAAGGGATAATCCAACTTCGCCCGCGGCCGTTCTTGGACATCGCGGGCGAAGAGAGACGCCTCCGCTTATTGTGGCTGGACCACATAATATTGCGGCTGAACCACGAACTCCGGATAGCTCAGGACGACCGCTTGGGCGGGGGCTTGAGCTTCGTTGGAGATGGTGTTTTCGGTCGTCGCCGGCGCGGCGGTGGGGACGTCGGGCGTGATCGCCGGTGGGACCGGGCTTTGGACCGGGACGGGCTCGGCGGTCTTGACCAGGTTCAGCCGGACCCAGCCGGTGGGATCCAGCGGAGAGATCGACTGAATCGCGTAGCCCGGCAGGCGGAGGTTGTCGAGGTTCGCCTCGATGGGCTGGCTTCTCAGCTTCGCCCCGACGGCCGTGATGACCAAGGCGCCGCTGAAGCGGGTCAGCGGAGCGGCGTCGGCCTCGCTCTCCCGGATCGCCAGCGCCTGCGACGTGGGCGCGGGGGTGAACTCCTCGATCTTGGCCCGAATCTGATGCGAGCCCGGCGCGGACGACTCGACCTCATGGGAGAGGGCGATCTCGACCCGCGGCATCTTGACCCGAAGCACCCGGGCGTTGGCCCCCAGCGCCCGACCGGCCGGGGTCGAGGCGTCGGGCGCGGGCACGTCGATTTCCACGTCGTGAATGATCGCCACGAGATACCCGCGCGCGTCGGCGGCGAACTCGGGCGGCTGGGCCGGGCGACGAACCCGAAGGGCCTGGACCTTGGGGTTGTTGGCCTTGACGGCCTCGTCGACGGCCTTCAGATAGGTCGGGTAATCGACGTTGGTCGAGATGGTCACCGCCTGGTCCG
>Ga0180220_1002267_pt1 | contig 12664 bp, 7 predicted proteins | sample eDN5th37CBELigBY_FD_151335 | JGI IMG/M metagenome (GOLD analysis project Ga0180220, IMG submission 151335) | Enriched backyard soil microbial communities from Emeryville, California, USA - eDNA 5th pass 37_C BE-Lig BY (version 2) (version 2) | ecosystem: Environmental > Terrestrial > Soil >... | reverse complement strand
GTTCGCGGCCGAAAATCCGAACCCGGACTCCCGTCACCCCTACTTCCACGCGGAGGGCTCGTTCGCCAGCCCCGCGGAGATCCCCGCGCACCTCCTCAAGCGCATCGACGGCCACCCCGAGATCGGCGAGAGCGAGCTGGTCCGCTCCCTCGAGCGCGAGGATTACGGTCTGGTCGTCGCCCACCGATGGCGCGAGACGATCACCAACATCGTCACCCCCGACGACTTTCGCAAGGCCCGCGACCAGTTCATCGACCTGGGCGTCCCGATGCTCGTCCGGACTCTTGAGGAGGTCTTCGGCCGCGAATACGACGTGAAGGCGCTCGCCGACGAAGTCCAAAAGCGGGCGCGGCCCTTCCTCGTCGAGATTTTGGACATCTATTACGACCTGGCGGCCAACCCCAAGGCCGGGCCCGAGCCGCTTCGCCCCCGGTTCGTCGCGGCCTTGCGGGGCGTCGGCGTCGAGTTGCCCGAGGGCGCGGAGGAAACGGCCGATTCGGTGATGATCGACCGCGCGGTTCGAGCCCATCTCAGGGCCCTGATCCTTCGCGACGTGACGCGACGGGATGGCCGCCCCATGACCGAAGCCGACGCGCGGGCGATCTTGAACGGCAATTCGACAACCCCCTTTCGAGAGAACTTGGAGAAGTCCTTCAAAAACCACAAGGACGAGATCGAGGCCAAGCTCGTTCCGCTCGTCGTCCGCATGACCGGCCTGTACAATTACCCGCCGATCCTCTCCGGCCCGGCGCCGCGATTCATCTTCGGGCTTCGGCTTCCCGGTTGGGTTGTTCAAACCAACGGAACGGCCGACGACGAGGGCCGGATCGCCTGGAGATTCGACGGCCAAGACCTGTTTCCCGACGGCTTTGAGATGAGGGCCGAGAGCCTCTCCGTCGACCGCCCGGCCCAAACCCGGCTGCTCGGCCGCGTCGTGATCGACGAGGAGCAATCCGCCCGGGCCCTGCGCGATTTGGTCGCGAACGACGACGCGCTGGCCGACCTCCTCCGCCGCGCCGCCCGCGACGGCGACCCGGCGGTCCTCCGCGACTTTCAGGCGAAGAACGAACCCCAGCGGGCGCGTCTCGACGCGCTTAAGGCGCTTCTGCGATTGTCCGAATAGGCCGCCTCGCGGACAAAAATCCGCCGCGCGCGACGCGCGGATCACCGGCTCGGGGCGGCTCGGGCGGGTTTTCCGCCCTTGGAGACCGGTCCCAGGCGTCGGCGCTCGATTTGCTGTGATGTCGGTCTCCGATCCAATGACTGGGCTCGCCGAGCGCGCGAGCGGGATTGAGGCGGTTCGGATCATCCGCCTCTCACTTCGACTGGAAGGGCATTGTCGATGAATCATGGCACTCGGCGGTCGTTTTTGGCCGGAACGTCGGGTCTTCTGGCGCTGGCGTCGGTCCCGGGCTTCCGGTTCGGACGGGCCGGGGCGGGTGAGACGCCCTCGGCGGACGAACTGGCCGCCAGGGGGGCTCGGTTTCTCCGGTCGCGGCAGGCGGCCGATGGAACCTGGTCGGCCGATCGCCGCGAGCCCGGCATCACGGCCTTGGCGGTCACGGCGCTCTTGCGGTCGGGCCAGGCCGGCCCGTCCGACCCGGCCGTCGTCAAGGGGCTCGCCCATCTGGAGCGGTTCATCAAACCCGAAGGCGGCCTCCCCGACGTTCCACACTCCAACTACGCCACCTCGATCGCCCTGATGGCCTTCCACCAGGCCAACACCGACGGCCGATACGACGCGATCATCAAGGGCTCTCAAGAGTTCCTCAAGGAGAAGCAGTGGGACGAGGGGGAAAACAAAGGCCCCGATGACGCGTTTTACGGCGGAGCCGGCTACGGCGGCCGAAACGACCGGCCCGACCTCTCCAACACCACGTTCATGCTTGAGGCCCTCCACGACACGGGCGTCCCCCCGGACGACCCGGCCTTCCAAAAGGCGCTCGTGTTTCTCTCCCGATGCCAGAACCTGGACAGCGAGTTCAACGATCAGCCGTGGGCCGGCAAGGTCAACGATGGCGGCTTCATCTACACCCCGGCCAACGGCGGAAGCAGCATGGCCGGCGAGCACGACGGCGGCGGCCTGCGGTCGTACGCGTCGATGACCTACGCCGGGCTCAAAAGCATGATTTACGCGGGTTTGACGGTCGACGACCCGAGGGCCAAGGCCGCCTTGGAGTACATCAAGCGGAACTACACCCTGGAGGAAAACCCGGGGATGGGCCAGAACGGGCTTTACTACTATTACCAAGTCTTCGCCAAAGCCCTGGCCTTGGTGGCCGGCGAGACCTTCGAAGACGCCGACGGGGTCGAGCACAACTGGCGGGCCGACCTGGTCGCCGCCCTGGCCAAGCGCCAAGGACCCAACGGCGAGTGGGTCAACGAGAACGACCGATTCATGGAGGGAGACGCCAACCTGGTGACCTCCTACGCCCTGCTGGCCCTGGCGGCCGCCAGGAGGAAGCCCTCGTAACGACCCGCCGCCCGGCCCAACGCCGACGGGGCGGGGGAGCCGGCCTTCGGTCCGCCCGCCCCCGGCGCGTCCGCCCATCCGTTTCGCGGTTTCGGGCGCTCGATTGACCGGGACGCGACTGGATTCTAAAATGCTCTGGATGCGCCGCGCGCGCGGCGTTTTTTCGAATGGGAGTCGCATGGCGGGCGGACGTTGGCGATCCAGATGGCCATCACCTATTACAAGCGGCTCCGGATGGAGATCGACCTCGACGGATTGCCCGATCCGCCGCCCTTGCCGGAACCGTACTACTGGATTCCCTGGGACGAGGCCCTTCTGCCCACGCACGCGGAGGTCAAGTACCAGAGCTTCCGAGACGCGATCGACGCGGCGGTCTTCCCCTGTCTGGGCGACCGCAACGGCTGCCTCCGCCTGATGCGCGAGATTCGCCGCAAGGCGGGCTTCCTGCCGGGAGCCACCTGGCTGATCGCCCACCCCGACGGGTGCGTTGGGACGATTCAGGGGGTCCTCGACCGGGGAGGCGTCGGCGCGATCCAGAACGTCGGGGTCTTGCCGTCGCATCGAGGCCTGGGGCTGGGCGGCGCCTTGTTGCGAAAGGCGCTTCCGGGCTTCCGCGAGGCGGGGGCGAGCCGGGTGTTCCTGGAGGTGACCGCCGAGAACCGATCGGCCGTCCGCCTTTACCGCGGGCTTGGGTTTCACCGGGTCAAAACGCTTTACAAGGCGGTGAGCGGTTGACTCGCGGCGGCCGGGGCGGTTCCGCGCAGGCGCGCGGGCGGCGTCTCGGGTATGGTGCTGGATCGAGTGTCCGCGGCCTCGCGCGTCGCCGCATCGCCCAAGGGAGGCGAGCGCGGGAGAGGCGCGCCAACTGCTTCTCGGGGGACCACCGTGTCGGCTTCTTCCGCGACGATTCATCAGCATGAATATCCCAATGGACTGGTGCTTGTCGCCGAGGAGATGCCGAGCGTTCGGTCGGCGGCGTTCACGCTGCTTTTGCCCGCCGGCGCCGCCTACGAGACGGCCGTGGAGTTGAATCTCGGCGGCGGCGCGGCGACCATGGCCTGCGAGTGGATCGCGCGGGGGGCGGGCTCGCGCGACAGCCGCGAGGTGATGGAGGCCCTGGACGACCTGGGGGTCGGCCATTCCGAGTCGGCCCAGACGATCCACGCGAGCCTGTCCGCGGCGACGATTGGAGCCAACCTGGTTCCGGCCCTCGAGGTGTTCGCCGACATGGTCATTCGCCCCCGGCTCGACGACCGCGAGGTCGAGCCGATCCGGGCCCTCTGCCTGCAAAACCTCCGAAGCCTGGAGGACGACCCGGCGAGCAAGGTCATCTACGAGCTTCGCGAGCGGCACTTTCCCGCCCCCTGGGGCCGTCCCTCCCCCGGCTCGGCCGACGACCTGGCTCGGCTCTCCCCGGCCGACCTGCGGGCCTTTCACCAGGCCGCCCACCGTCCCAACGGCGCGATCCTCGGCGTGGCCGGCGCGGTCGACTGGCCAAGGCTCAAGGACGAGGTCGGCCGCCTGTTCGGCGATTGGGCCTCGCGCCCCGGGCTCACCTTGATCGAGCGGCCGAGCGGGCCGCGGATCGACCACGTCCACCGCGAGACCCAGCAGATCCAGATCGCCATGGCCCTGCCCGCGGCCCCCGTCGGCGACGCCGACTACTACCACGCCCGGGCGGCCGCGGCCATCCTCGGAGGCTACGCCTCGGCCCGGCTCTTCACCGAGGTCCGCGAGAAGCGCGGGCTCTGCTACTCGGTCTACGCCAGCTATGAGGGCCAACGCGAGCGGGGGGCCATGCTCTGCCACGCCGGAACGTCGGTCGAGCGGGCCCAAGAGACCCTCGACGTGATGCTGACCGAGCTGCGCCGGCTGGCCGTCGAGGGCGTCGGGGCGGAGGAGCTCGACACGATGCGGGCCGGCCTGAAAAGCTCGCTCCTCATGGCCCAGGAGTCGAGCATGAGCCGCTCCAGCGCCCTGGCCGCCGACTGGTACTTCCTCGGCCGCGTCCGACCGCTCGTCGAAATCTCGGCCGCGCTCGACGCCCTGACCGCCGAATCGGTCTCGGACTACGCCCGGCGGTTCCTGACGCTCGACGACCTGACCATTCTGACGCTCGGCCCGAACCCGTTGAAGATTCGGCTTCCGGGCTAAGGAAATTGTCTCCACGCGGTCGCCCTTTCCGACCAGAACCACTTGCGAAACGCGACGAGGCTGGGATCCAAAATGCGATTTCATCAGACGACGCTCGACAATGGCCTTGAGGTGATCGCCGAGCTGAACGACGCGGCGCACTCGATCGCCGCGGGCTTCTTCGTCAAGGCGGGCAGCCGGGACGAAGCGGCCGACTTGGCCGGCGTCTCGCACTTCCTGGAGCACATGATGTTCAAGGGGACGGCCACCCGAGACTCCCTGGCCGTCAACCTCGACTTCGACCGCGTGGGCGCCAAGCACAACGCGCAGACCTCCGAGGAAGACACCTTCTATCACTTCACGAGCCTCCCGGAATATCTTCCCAAGGCGTTCGACGTGTTGGCCGACATCCTTCGGCCGACGCTCCGCGAAGAGGACTTCGAGACCGAGAAGAAGGTCATCATCGAAGAGATCCTCATGTACATGGATAATCCCATGTCGGTCGCCTACGAGGCCGCCAAGGCCGCCCACTTCGGCGGGCATCCCTTGGGCAACAGCATCCTGGGGACGGTCGAGTCCATCACCGCCCTCAAGGCCGATCGGATGCGGGGGTACTTCGACAGCCTCTACAGCCCCTCCAACATCGTTTTGGGGTTCGCCGGCAAGGGAGACTGGGACGAGCTTGTCAAGCTGGCCGCCAGCCACTGCGGGGCCTGGGCCGGAGCGGGCGCCCCCGCACGTCTGGCCGAGCCGGTTCGAGGCGCCCGGGCCTTCCAGTCGATCCTCCGCGAGGAGGACCAGCAGGAGACGATCGTCGGCGTCGGCGACGGCCCTCCCTTGGAGAGCGAAGACCGCTACGCCGCCCACCTCTTGGCGACGATCCTCGGCGACCACGCCAGCTCCCGGCTCTACTGGACCCTGATCGATCCCGGCTGCGCCGACGGCGCCGAACTGAGCTACCAGGATTACAACCAGGCCGGGGGGTTCTACACCTTCCTGAGCTGCGAGCCCGACGAGGCCCAGGCCAACCTCGAGCGGATCGGCGAGGTCTACCGCCAGGCGATGGCCGAGGGGGTCTCGGACCAGGAACTCGCCCGGGCCAAAAACAAGGTCCTCTCCCGCTCGGTGCTCCGAAGCGAGCGGCCGATGGGGAGACTGGGAACGCTTGGCTTCAACTGGGTTTACCGCCGCGAGTATCAGTCGCTCGAACGGGAGATGGAGGCGTTCTCCAACGTCTCGGCCGAACAGATCCGCCGCCTCCTGAACGAGTGGCCCCTCTGGCCCATGACCATCACCGCCGTCGGCCCGACCACCGACCTCCACGCGCCGGAATGAATATTGGCTCGGGAAAACAATCGAATTATGTAGGGGCGGCCCCCCGTGGCCGCCCTCGTGGGTTGGCGCGCTCGTTCACGCCAATCGAATCATAGGAGGACGCGAGTCCGAGGGGTGGCGCGCTTTCCCACGCCGATCGCCGGAGGGCGGCCACGGGGGACCGCCCCTACGGCGGGCGCTGTGCGCCGCCGCAATGGCGCAACAAATCCTTGGGCGTTGGAGACCGGCGCCCCTCCATTCCAAAATCCCCCTGGAGTCCCAAGCATGACGCATCGCGACACCCTCCCTCTCTCCCCGAATCGCCGGGCCTTCCTTCGCAATGGGACGCTATTTTTGGCGGCGGGTGCCGCGTTGAAGACCGCGCCGAGTTGGGCCGAGGACGAGGCCGAGGCCGAGGCCGGGGAGCGGCTGAGGATCGGCTTGATCACCGACCTGCACTACGCCGACAAGCCCCCCGCCATCAACCGGCATTACCGCGAGACCCCGGACAAGCTGGCCGAGGCCGCCGAGCGGTTCGGTGAAAAGAAGCCGAGCGTCATCGTCGAGCTGGGCGATTACATCGACTCCTCCCGCGACGTGGCGACCGACACGCGCTTTCTGAAGCGGATCAACCAGGGACTTTCGGCGATCGGGGGCGACCGCCATTACGTCTTGGGCAACCACTGCGTCGAGACGCTGACGAAGGAGGAGTTCCTCGACGGCGTGGAGCAAGAGCGGTCGTACTACTCCTTCGACAAGGGCGGGTTCCACTTCGTGATCCTCGACGCCTGCTTCCGAAGCGATCACGAGCCCTACGGCCGAGAAAACTCCGATTGGCGCGACGCCAACATCCCCCCCGACGAGGTCGACTGGCTGAAAGAGGACCTGAAGGCGACGGACAAGAAGACCGTCGTCTTCGTCCACCAGCGGCTCGACGTCGAGAACGCCTACGGCGTCAACAACGCGCCCGAAATCCGCGGCGTCCTCGAAGACTCGGGCAAGGTCCTGGCCGTCCTCCAAGGCCATTACCACCGCAACGACGTGAAGACCATCGGCGGCATTCCCTACTGCACCCTCGTCGCGATGGTCGAGGGAACCGGCGCCGAGAACAACGCCTACTCCATCCTGGAGATCGCCCCCAACGGCTCGATCCGGCTTGAGGGATTCCGCAAGCAGCAATCCCACAACTGGCCCCGCGCCTGACGCGACGCCTCCCGCGATTGGGTTCGTTCGGCCATTTTTTTAAACGCGCCAACGGCCCCGCCCGTCACCCTCGCGCCGAGGGTTCGAGGGCGGGGCGACCAAACCGCGCAAGGCCGCAAGCTCAAGTCTCACAGTCTGTTAAGTCTTGAGCATCTCCCACGAACCGAGGTTCGTCCGGCCCTCTCGGCGATGGTCGACGGTCCCAAAATTGGGTTCGTTCGGCGCGATTCTCCGCGCGGCGACCGCATTTCCGAATTACCAAAGAGCGATCGAGAAAGGGACTCTCTCACCTCATACGATCAACGCGAGGGCGTCTCGAATTTCAGAATTCGGAAAACTATTGATTCGGATTGCGTGGAGCGCGGTGGTTTTCCGGGCGAGCCGACGCCAATCATCCTTCTCCCCCCGGGAGCGGGGGGAACCCCACTTGTGGGGTCGGGCCGGAACGGCCGGATGAGGGTCGCGGGGTTTACGGATTGCCCGCCGGAGAGCGGCCATCGACAAGCCTCCTTCTCCCCCGCAAGATGATTCGCCGTCGACGCAACCCCACCCATCAGACCGGCCAACGCGCGGGAGAGCGGTCGGAAGCCCCGAAGGGGCGGTCGTCGGTAGCCGGGGGGTGTCAACCCCTGGACTCGCGGGGCGTCGCGCCCCGCTCCGTCGAGTCCGGCGGGGACGACCGAAATTCCGTCCTCATCATGGGTTTCCGTCGCCCCTTCGGGGCTCCCCGGACGGAACATCCGTGGGCCTCGGGTTCCCGGGGGTTGACACCCCCGGCTACCGACGGCCGCCCCTTCGGGGCTAAAAAGACCAACCTTCCCAACGGCCTCGCGCGGCTTTCGGCGCGCCGGCCGTCCGTCGGATCCGGAGTTGCGTCGGCGGTGAATAATCTTGCGGGGGGAGAAGAATGCTTGGCGAGGGCTATTTCGAGCGCGCGCGAGCGAATCACGCCGCCTCAAATCTCGCGCTGAACACGATGCCTCGGCGCTCACTCGTCCGGGGGGAAGACGAGGTCGTCGGCGTCTCCGAGGTCGGGGCGGCGGGTGATGATGGGGAGGTCGATGATGAAGGCGGCGCCTTGGCCGGGCTTGGAGCGAACCGAGATTTTGCCGCCGTGTTCTCGGATGATTTTTTGCGAGACGGGCAGCCCCAGTCCGGTCCCTCGCGAGCCCTTGGTTGAGGAGAAGACTTGGAAGATCCGGGGAATCTCGGATTCTTCGAGGCCGGGCCCGTTGTCTTGGATCTGGATTCGGAGGTTGGGGGCGTCGGGGGTCCAGGCGATGGAGACGGCGACTTTGGGGTCTTGGGCCCCTTCGGCCGCGTCGATGGCGTTGGTCAGGATGTTCAGCACGGCTCGGTGGACGCCGTCGGGATCGATCCAGATTTGGGGCATCTGGGGCGCGGGGGTCCAGTCGAGTCGGACTTGGAACTCCTCGGCGCGGGCTCGCATCAGGTCGATCACGTCTTCAATGGTCTCGTTCAGGTCGGTCGGCTCGAGCGCCGGCTCGCGATCCTTGGAATACGAGAGCATGTCCATGACGAGGTTGTAGATCTTCGACTGGTTCTTTTCGACGATCGACCAGCCCCGGCGAACGATGGCCTCGTCGCTCTCTTTGAGGCCCAGGTCGATCAGGGAGCTTCCGCCCCGAACGCCTTGGAGGATGTTTTTGATGTGGTGCGAGAGCGTGGCGATGGTCTGGCCGACCGCGGCCAACCGCTCGGCCTGGATCTTGTCGTTGTAGAAGGCGGTGTTTTCGATCGCCAGACCCGCCTGGTGGCCGATGGCGACCATGAGGGTGAGCTGGTCTTGAGAGAACCGACCGCGCCGGCCTTTTCCGCCTCCGCCTCCCACTCCATCGGCCGCGGATTGCGAGAGCGCGCCGTCGGATTGGATGTCGGCGTAGAGGACGCCGAGGGTGGTGTGCCGCCCCTGGACGGGGACGCAGATGGCTTCGCGGATTCGGAGGTCGATGATCGACTCGGCCGGGCCGAACCGCTTGTCGCCCGGGGCGTCGCTGGTGATGACTCCCTGACCCTGGCCGAGCACGTAGTCGATGATCGTCCGCGAGATGGCCATCCGCTCGTCGGTCGCGTCGGGGTCGCGCCAGCGCACGGCCTTGGGCTTCAGCTCGCCGCGGTCGTCCTTCAGCAGGATCGCCCCCCGGTCGGCGCCGATCGATTCGAAGACCAGCTCCAAGACCTGGGGCAGGAGGGCGTCGATGTCCAGAACGTGGCTGACGGCCTGGGTGGCCCGGTACATGACCGAGAGGTTGGTCAACCGCTCGCGAAGCCAGCCGACGGCGCCGTCGGGTTGTTGGAGGACCCGCGACCCTTCGCCGGCGGGAATGCTCCTGAGGATCGCCGAGCGGTCGTCGGGACTGCTCTGGCTCAGCAGGTCGACCCGCGAGGTCAGGTCGCGCGCGGCCCCGAGCGTCCCCTCGTTGTAAAGCATCACCGTCTGGCCAAGCTGGAGCCGGTCGCCGGTTCGCAAAGGCGCTTGGTCAACCAGGTGGCCGTTGACGAACGTGCCGTTGGCCGAGCCGAGATCGACGATCCGATACCGCTGGTCGTCGAGCCGTATCTCGGCGTGCCGGCGCGAAACCTCGGTGTCGTGGAGCCGGATGGCGTTCGAACTCTCTCGCCCCAGGGCCACGGGGCTCGACTTCAGTTCGAATCGCTTGCCCTGGTCGGCCCCTTGAATGACGAACAAGGAGGCCACGGGGGTAATTCTCCTCGGCGCGAACCTTGATGCATTCCCAGACAGCGTCCCTTTATGGGAACCAGGCTAACGCATCGCGCCTCCCATCGTCAACCGGCCGGAAAACGGCCAAGCGGGCCGCATGACGGCAAGCGGGTTCGATCGGACGCATGGAACGCGCGGCCCTCGCCCCGGATCGCCCCTTCCGGGCCATCGGCCGTTGGCGGGAGAGCCCCCCCGGGAACGCCAATCTCCCGATTGGCGTCCGGGCCAACCACCGATGGGAAGAAGAGCCGATCAGGAGATCGGCGTTCCCGGGGGGAGAGCCACCCCCCGGGGAAGGCGCGTCGGCGACGCGAGGCCGTTTTACGCTTGGGGCGTGAACAGGAAGATTTCGACCCGCCGCGCGGGGGCGTTTAGGTCGTTTTCATCTTCGTCGATGAGGCGGGGGGGGCGTCCGCCGAAGCCGACGGCGGCGACCTTCCGCTTCTTTTTGAACCAGCCGTTGGAATTGATGTCGTGGTGTTCGATCAGGTACGCGCGCACCGCGTCGGCCTGCTCTTGGGTCAGCGCCTCGGCCAGCTCGGGATCAAGTTCCGAGCCGGCGAAGGCGGCGACGACCACTTCGGTCCGGGCCTGTTTGGCGTTCTGAAACCACTTCGCGGCCTCGTCGAGCCGGCTCTTGCCCTGGGGCGTCAGCAGCGCCTTGCCGGGTTCGAAGAGGTGTTCGGAGGGGATCGCTCGGCTGGTCCGCCGCGCGCCGGGATGATACAGCGCCCGATCGCGCTCCAGGTAGGCGCGCGACTCGAAATAGCGAGACAAGGGCCAGGTCTGCTTCAAGGCCATCAGGTCGTCCTCCATCGCGGTGACCGTTTTCTCGCCGCGGCGGGTTAGGGCGACCAGGTTGTCATACACCGAATCGTCGCGAACGAGCTTGCCGAGACTCCCTTTCCCCTCGCGCACGTCGGCGGCGATGGCCGTGGCCTGTTCAAGAGCCTCGCGAGCCGTTTGGGCCGTCTGATTGAACTCGCGGAGCGAGTCGCCGGCCTGACGGGTCAACTCGGCCAGATCGAGCGGGGCCTCCGACTCGATCAGCCCCCCCTCGGCGACCAACGGGGCGTCGGCCACCCCCGGCCGCAACTCCACCACCCGAGCGCCGATCATTCCCTCGGAGACGATCCGGGCCACGGTGTCGACCCGGACCAACGGACGGATCCGCTCGTCGATCCGCAAGACCAGCTCGACCGGCTCGCCGGGCTTCGACGGCGGAGTCACGCTCTGAACGACCCCGGCGTCGATCCCCTGGAATCGCACCCGATGGCCCGACTCGACCCCGCCGACGCTCTGGAATTGGGCCCGAACATGGAACGTGGGCCGAATCCGCCATTGTTTCAGGGCCACCTCGCGGACGCCGAACGCCCCGATCGCCAGGACCGCCGCCGCGAAGCCGATGTTCGCCCAGAGCCGCAACCGTTTCATCGATCGTCGCCCCCCTCGTCATTATCATTTCCAAGGGCGGAAAATTTCGCAAGTCGGGCCGAGGGGCGAACGGGCAACCCAGCCAAACAAGCAACAATCGAAACCGGCCTTCAACGCGCCATTGGACCCGACGCCACACTCCGAGGCGTCAAACACGAGGCGCGAACCCTTCTCCCCTGGCGCAAGATTATTCACCAACGACGCAACTCCGGATCCGACGGACGGCCGGCGCGCCGAAAGCCGCGCGAGGCCGTTGGGAAGGTTGGTCTTTCTAGCCCCGAAGGGGCTTCCGACCGCTCTCCCGCGCGTTGGCCACTCTGAGCCATGGGGTTGCGTCGGCTGTGAATAATCTTGCCTCGCGGGAGAAGGCGCCAATCCTGTTCGACGGGAGATTTGCGCCTTCCCGAGCGGGCAATTTGCCCAAAGCTCGGTGGGAAAGCCGCCGCGCCCTTGGCCGAAGGTGGCCTCAAAATCCCCTCTCCCACCGGGCGTTGGCATGGTCACAACTTTTCGACTCGGAATCTGGAGAATCTAGCGGTTTTCTCGACGATCTAGGGCTTCTAACCCCTCTATTTTCACGAAGAAGATGGGAGATATAGATAGACCAGGCTGCGAATGAACCCGCCTATCTTCCCTATATTCCGAGTCAAAAAGTTGTGTCCATAGCTATGCCCACCGGGGGAGGGTGGCCCGAAGGGCCGGGTGGGGGTCGGCGGGTTTACGGAAAGAGTTTGGCAATCGAAGATTGCGAGGGCCAAGGCTCATCCGCAAACCCCGCGACCCTCATCCGGCCGTTCCGGCCACCTTCTCCCGGGGGGGAGAAGGATGCTTGGCGATGGCTATTTCGAGCGCGCGGATCACGCCGCCTCAATTCTCGCGACGAACAGGATTGCCGGCCGCCCCCGAATGAGGGTTAGTTACGAGCGGCCGCGGGAACCGCCACGGGGGCGCGTTGCTCATGCGGAGCGGCCGTCCATTCGGGCCAAACCGGCGACTCCTCGCGTACTTCGAGGTAGATCTCCCGCATCTTCGCCTTCAGATCGGCCAGGCGCTCCGGTTCGGCATGGCTCTGTTCTTGCGTCTCGCCGATGTCGTTCCGCAGGTTGTACAGTTCGAAATCCGTCAACTCCGCCTTCTTCATCTCGTCCATCTGACCGGGCAGGATGCTGGCCCCGGTCCGGGGAGGCATCGGCGTGATCCCCGCGAGCAACTTCCAATCGCCGTCTCGGATGGCGACTTTTTTCGGGGTCGCCCCGAAGCTGAACTGCCAGTACAGCGGCCGTTTTCGCTGGATCGGCTCGCCGTCGAATAGGGGCAGCATCGAAGCGCCATCGAGCGTTCGATCCGTGGGGGGCTGGGCGCCG
>Ga0180220_1002264_pt1 | contig 12677 bp, 8 predicted proteins | sample eDN5th37CBELigBY_FD_151335 | JGI IMG/M metagenome (GOLD analysis project Ga0180220, IMG submission 151335) | Enriched backyard soil microbial communities from Emeryville, California, USA - eDNA 5th pass 37_C BE-Lig BY (version 2) (version 2) | ecosystem: Environmental > Terrestrial > Soil >... | reverse complement strand
TCGCCAACACCGAGAAAATCCCTCCCGTGGGAACCGAGGTCCGGTTGATCCTCGCCCCGCGGCCGTCGAACCCCCAGTAGCCCCCCCGACCCCCGCGAACGGAGCGGAAAAACAACGCGCCCGCCAAAGGACGGACGCGCCCCGACTACTCCAAGCGCAACGCGCACCAGACGCCGAAGGGATGATACTGCGCGTCGATCGGCCGCGCCTCCAGATGCTCCCACTCTTCGGGAGACCAGATCAACAGCCGCGCCGGGTAGCCGTTGATCCGCCAGCCAACCGACGACCTCGGCGGGTCCCCGACGTTGAACCGAGCGCGCGAGAGGCTCGATCCTTCGATCCGCTGTCTCTGATTCACGGCGGTGACTCCTGTTCCCATTCTTTCGATAAGTCGTCGTTGACCGCGTTGACGCGCGGCGGGTATTTTCGCGGGCGGGCGCGGATTCCGAGCAACCGCCTCGCCCCCACCACGCGAAACCGCGAACCGAGCCACAACCCAAGAGACAACCTGAAACGCTTCCCGAACGAGGCCGACGCCCTCGATTTTCTTCGCGCCCGTCGCGGAAGGTCAACCAACCGAAGGCCTCCGCATGACCAGGCCGACGATCCCCATGGAGGAACCCCGGAAGCGCCCGACCGAGCCGATGTCATGAGCCCCTCCATTATGCGCTTAATTAGTCGGCATGCCGAAAAAATGCGAGAATTGATTGATTCCCCCATTCATCCACTCAGCCGCCGAAGCCGCGCGACCGCGCGGAGTCCACGCTTAACAATGTATTTCGCCGTCAAGGGCGCTTTGGCGCCCCGCGACGGGATTTCCCTGTTGCGAGAGGCGAGGCCATGAATCCCGCCCTGATCATCGCGGAGAATTTGACCAAGTTTTATGGCGATTCGCCCGCGTTGCGGGACCTGACGCTGGAGATCCGTCGAGGGGAGATTTTCGGGCTCTTGGGGCCCAACGGCTCGGGGAAGACGACGGCGATTCGTCTTTTGTTAGGCTTCCTGAGACCCACCGCGGGCCGCGCGTCGGTCGCTGGATTCGACTGCTGGCGACGCGGCGTCGAGGTGCGCCGGCTGGTCTCCTACATGCCGGGGGAGCTGCGGATCTCGGGGTCGATGACGGGGTTCGGCGTCCTGGATTTCCTGAGCGGGCTGCGCGACGGCGACGGTCTGGATCGGGCCGTGGCGATCGCCGAAACGGTGATGGGGCTCGACTTGGGGCGAAAGGTCCGCAAATACTCGACGGGGATGAAGCAGAAGCTGGCCCTGGCGCTTGCGTTCGCCGACCCGACGGAGATCCTGATTCTCGACGAGCCGACCTCGGCGCTGGATCCGTCGGCTCGGGCCGATGTCCTCCAACTGATTCGCGAGGCTCGCGAGCAGGGTCAGACGATCATCTTTTCGGGTCACGTCCTTTCGGAAATCGAGGCGGTTTGCGACCGCGTGGCGATTCTTCGCCGGGGTCGCCTGGTCCACGTGGAGGACATGGCCGCCCGCCGCCGCCTTCGGATGCTCTTGGCGCGGTTCTCCGGCGACACGCTCCCGCCGATTCCCGAGGAGCTGGAGTTGTCGATCCGGCGGCCCGAGGGAACGGCTTGGCTCTTCGAGCATCGCGGGGCGCTGGGCCCCCTGCTCCACTGGCTGGCCGCGGTCGACGTTCAAGACGTGGCGATCGGCACCGAGGACCTGCGCGCCCTCTACGACCAGTACCATGGCCCCGGCGCGGCGGACGACGAGGACGGAGCGGGCAACGAAGACGAGGAACCGTCCCCATGAGGCCGTTTTTCACGCTGGCGGGAAAGCTTCTGCGCGACTCGCGGTGGTCTTTGATCTTCTCGGCGCTGGCCCTGTTCGCCCTGGGTTGGCTGTTCGTTCACGTCGCCTCGCTGAACGAGACCCGGATTCTCAAGACCCTCTCGGCCGCGCCCGGCGAGAAGGCCCGGGCGTTCCGATGGATGAGGGACATGGGCCTGGAGGACGCGCCCTCGTCGACCGCGATCATGATGGCCTTTTGGAACCATCCGTTCATCGTCCTGGTGGTGGCGATCTGGGCGATTGGCCGGGGCGCCGGCGCCGTGGGGGCCGAGATTGAGCGAGGCTCGCTCGATTTGGTCCTTTCCCGACCGATTTCGCGATGGTCGTACCTGGCGGCCCAGGCGATGGTGGCGACCGCGGGGCTTTTGGCGATCGCCGGGTCGCTGGCCGCCGGAGCCCTCCTCGCGTCTTGGTACAATGTCCTCCGCGTTCCCCCGGACGGGCTCGAATTGGTTCGACCGGCCCTAAACCTGGCGGCGCTCGGCTTTTCGATCTATGGCTACACGCTGTTGTTTTCGTCGATCGATCTGGTTCGATGGCGGCCGACGATGATCGGCTCGGTGTTGACCCTGGGCGGCTTCATCGCGCGGGTGATCGCCCTGATTCCGATCTTCAAGGACGCGGTTTGGCGCCCCTGGGCCGAGCGATTTTCGATCTTCAGTCTCTATAATCCCGTAGACGCGGTCACGGGTCGTGAAGTATACAGCTTCGACGTGACCGTGCTGACCGCCCTCGGCGCTTCATGCGTCGGGCTGGCGTTCCTATTTTTCACGACCCGCGACCTTCCGGCCAACGGCTGACGCGCGTGTTGGATCGCGCCGGCGATCCCGCCCTTGAGGACATTCGCCTTGAATCCCACGATCATCCAGGTCGACGCCTTCACCAACCGCCCCTTCGCCGGGAACCCGGCGGCCGTCTGCGTTCTCGACGAGCCGGCGCCCGAACGGTGGATGCAACACGTCGCCCGCGAGATGAACCTGTCGGAAACCGCCTTCCTGCACCCGATCGACGGCGGTTCGCGGTATCGGCTCCGTTGGTTCACCCCGACCGTCGAGGTCGACCTCTGCGGCCACGCGACGTTGGCCTCGGCCCACGTCCTCTGGCAAGAGGGACGCGCGGACGACGAAGCCTCGATCGAGTTCGAGACCCGAAGCGGCCCGCTCACCGCCCGTCGCGACGGTGACTGGATCGAGCTCGACTTTCCCGCCGAGCCGGTCGACGCCATGATCCACGACGCCGACGAGCTGGATCGAATCGCCTCGGCCCTGGGATGTCCGGTCGTCGCCGCGGGGCTGAATCGGTTCGACCTCTTGGTCGAACTGGCCGACGAGCAAAGCGTGCGGAGCCTTCAGCCCGACTTCGACCAAATCGAGACCATCCCCGTCCGAGGCATCATCGCCACCAGCCTCTCCAGCGATCCCGATTTCGACTTCGTCTCGCGGTTCTTCGCCCCCCAACTGGGCGTCGACGAGGATCCGGTCTGCGGCTCGGCCCACTGCTGCTCCGGCCCCTACTGGGCCTCGCGCGTGGGGCGAGGCGAATTGATCGGCCACCAAGTCTCCCCCCGCGGCGGGGTGGTCAAGGTCCGCGTCGAGGGGGACCGAGTCGCCTTGATTGGCCAAGCGGTGACGGTCTTCAAGGGCGAATTGCTCGGCGCGGCCTTGGTGTAGCCGTCCATTGCGATTGATTCGGGACGATTCTTCGGGAGGGCGAGGCTCCCGCCGAGCCGACGCCGGGCGCGGGGCTCGGCGGGAGCCGCGCCCTCCCGGCCCCGTTTCAAGGCGTTTCCGTAAGCCCCGCGGGGTGGACCTTCGACGCCGCGCCCTCCCACATTAGGCGATCAAACGGCCGCCAGCGCCTGGTCGAAATCGCGCCAAAGGTCTTCGATATCCTCCAAGCCGGTCGAGACCCGAATCAGGCCGGGGGTGATGCCGAGTTGCTCGAGCGTCTCGGGATCCTGGGCTCGGTGGCTGGTGCTGCATGGGTGGCTGACGGTCGTCTCCACGTCTCCGAGGCTCGGGGCGAATGGGATGTGCCGCAGGGCTCGAATCAGGCGGTCGGCTTGGTCTCGCCCCGCGAGCTCGAAGGAGATCATGGCGCCTTGGCCGTTGGGGAAATACCGCTTGGCCAGGGCGTGATCGGGGTGCGAGGCGAGCCCCGGGTAATAGACGCGGCGTACCTTGGGATGCGCCTCCAGCCGGCCGGCCAGCTCGCCGGCGGTTCGCGAGGTCCGTTCGACGCGGAGGCTCAAAGTCGTCATGCCTCGGAGGGTCAGCCAGCAGTCGAACGGGCCGCCCGTCTGCCCGAAGGTGGTGGCGACGCTCCGAACGCGCTCGATCAGCTCGCGAGGGCCCGTCACGACCCCCAAGGTCACGTCGCCGTGACCGTTGATGAGCTTGGTCAGCGAATGGACGACGAGCGTGGCTCCCAGGGCCAGCGGCCGACAGAGCAAGGGGGCGAAGGTGTGGTCGATCCAGAGAGGGACGCCGGCCTCGCGGGCGATGGCGGCGATCGGCTCGAAGTCGCAGACCCGCAACAGGGGGTTGGAGAGCGTTTCGGCGACGACCACGCGGGTTCGGGGGTTGATCGCGTCGCGGAGGGTCTCGGGGCGCGAGGCGTTGAACGAGGCGTGGTCGATCCCCAGCCGCGTCAGTTCTCGGGTGATCAGCGTCGTCGTCTTGCCGTAGAGGCCGTCGGCGAAGGCGACGTGATCCCCCCGTTGGAGCAGGGCGAGCAACGAGGCGGCGATGGCTCCCATCCCCGATCCGCAGATCGCGGCGGCCTCGGCGCCCTCCAACCGCGCCAGCTTCTCGGCGAGCTGAACGGCGTTGGGATGGCCGTCGCGCGCGTAGAAGAAGCCTTCGAGCCGCCCGCCGGTCATGGCCTCAATGTCGTCGAGGTTCCGAACCCGGTAGACCGAGCTGAGCAGAAGCGGCGGCGCCAGCGGCTCGCTGGCCGAGGGGGGAGACTGGGGGGCTCGGGCGCAGAGGGTCGCGTCGGAAAGGGGCTCCGGATCGGGCATCGTGGGGTTCTTCTCCCTCAAAGCGCGACGCGAAGGTCGGCGCGTCGCCCCGCGGGAGAGCGGCGTCGGCCGGCCGCGCGACGTTAGGACACGGGGCTTTTGCTGTGGAATCGTCCGGCCTGGCCAAGCAGGCAGATCAGTTCGCCAAGCTCGCGCAGCGCCGCCCGGGCGTCGCGCGACTCGCGGGCGGCGGCCAGCTTCTTGCGGTGGGCGGAAAGGGCCGTCCAGTCGATCGACCACGCCTGCGAGATGGCCGCCTCGCGAACCTCCTCAACCAGCTTCAAGAGCGTCCGAACCAGGTTGTCATCGATCGCGCACTCGCACGACCGATAGCGGTTCTCCTCGTCGTCCGCGAGGGTCTGAAGGGGCTTGGGGCCCGTGAAGCGGTCCAGAAGGCGATCCTTCCACGAGGGCTGAGCGCGGCCGTTGGCCCCCTTTCCCGACTTGGCGGAGGGGTCTTGGTTTTCCGTCTCGCCCGACTCGGGATCGACCCAGGGGCCGAGCCGAACGACCTGGACGGTGATGTTGTCGAGCCCCCCGCGGAGGTTGGCCAGTTGGAGCAGGTAGCGGCAGGCGTCGCGCGGATGAAAGTTGCCGGCGAAGGCCCCAAGCTCTGGGTCGGTCACGGGCCCGGAGAGGCCGTCGGAACAGAGCAGAAAGACGTCGTCGGGCTGGACGGCCAACGGGCCCTCCAAATCGACCTCGATGTCGGCCTCGGGCCCCAGGCTGCGAGTGATCACGTTTTTGGGGATGGAGAGCTTCGCCTGGTCCGAGGTCAGATGGTTGCGCCGAATCAGCTCCCAGACCAGGCTGTGGTCGAAGGAAAGCTGGTCGATGCGGCCGTCGCGGATCCGATAGATCCGCGAGTCGCCGACGTGGGCGAGCAGAGCGCCTTCGGGAAGGAGCAGCAGGGCCGAGCAGGTCGTCCCCATCCCCTGGAAGTCCCGATTGAGGGCGGCCCGGCCGTGGATGAGCCGACTGACGTCGCGGAAGGCCTTGGTGATGGCCTCGCCGGCCGTCCCCGCTTTGGCCTTCATGTAGTTGTGTGGGATCAGGTCGCAGGCCATCTTGCTGGCCAGCTCGCCGACGGCGTGCGCGCCCATCCCGTCGGCCACCATGAACAGGTGGCCGCGCTGACGCCAGGTGTCGCGGTTCGGCGCTCGGACGGCCGTGTGGCAGTCTTGATTGTTCCGCCGACGCATCCCCGTGTCGGTGGCCGACGCGTCGATGATGATGTCGTCCCAGTTCACGGCCCGACCTTATCTCTTAATAAAGCAACCAAAGCAACCCCGCGAGCGAGCCGACGCCCGAGAACCGAACCCAAGGCGATCGGCCGGCCCATCGGTTTCGCGAACCGCCCCGCGGCGTCTCGAAACCCGGCTTCCGCGTCTTGCTCCGTGAATGTGATGAAGACCCCCGCGATCGCGTTCGGCCGCCCTCCCGCAAGGGCGTCCCACGCCGCATTGTACACCCTGAACCGCGCGACCCACAAAACGCTCTCCCCGAAAATCTCGGGAAGCCCGGTCGATTTGGCCCTCGACGAGCCAACTCGCCCTACAATGTAGCAAGGGTAGGCGATCGACCCACCTCCGGGCAAGATGATACCCGCCCGCCCGCCCGCGCGTCGCGGAATCCCCGCGAGCCGAGCCGGGTCGCGCCACCCTCATATTACCTCCGTCGCGCGAACCTTGTGACCAGCCGGGTTCGTCGTCCTTCCGATAGCGAGCTTCTCCGCGATGACCGATTTCCTCAAGCCGCCACCGTTCGACTTCCACAAGCAGACCCTCGCCAACGGCCTCGACGTCATCGTCAAACACCAGCCCGGGCTTCCAATCGTATCGGTAAACCTTTGGTATCACGTCGGTTCCAAAAACGAGGAGCGCAACCAACGGGGCTTCGCCCACCTATTCGAACACATCATGTTCGAGGGCTCCGAGAACTACCCGGGAGACTTCTTCAAACACCTCCAGCCCCTGGGCGCCGGCATCAACGGCTCGACCTCAAGCGACCGAACCAACTACTACGTCGACATCCCCTCGGCCCATCTCGAACGGGTCTTGGCGATGGAGTCGGATCGGATGGGGTTTCTCGTTCCGGCCCTCGACGAGCACAAGCTGACCATCCAAAAGGGGGTCGTGAAGAACGAGTACCGCCAAAACTACGCCAATCGTCCCTATGGCCGAGTCTGGCAGATTTTGTCCGAGGCGATGTATCCGCCCCAGCATCCCTATAGCTGGATGACCATCGGCGTGATGGAGGACCTCGACTCGGCCTCGCGCGACGACGTGGCCGCGTTCTTTCAGCGCTTCTACGTTCCGGCCAACGCGAGTCTGGCCATCGTGGGGGACGTGTCGACCGACGAGGCGGTGGCGTTGGCCGACCGCTACTTCGGCCCGATCCCCGGCGGGACCAAAGCCCTGCGCCCCTGGACGCCGCCGATCCACCTCGACTCCGTCCGAGAATTAACGCTTCGAGACCGGGTCGAGCTCGACCGCCAATACATCGTCTGGCACACCGTCCCCCAGTTCCATCCCGACGGCGCCCCCTTGCAGCTTCTGGGAGACATCCTGGCGCGGGGTCGGTCGAGCCGGCTTTACAAGAAGCTGGTCATCGAGCGCCAGTGGGCGCAAGACGTCTCGGCGCATCAGTCGGGGCGCGAACTGGCCGGCTCTTTCGCCCTGATTTCGACCGCGCGGCCCGGCCGTTCGATCGGAGACATCCGCGGACTGCTGCTGAACGAGATTGAGGAGATCGCCCGCGACGGGGTCAGCGCCGAGGAGTTGGAGCGGGTCGTCACGATGAAGTCGGCGAGCTTCCTCTTCGCGCTGGAGCGGATGGGAGGGTTTGGCGGCGTGGCCGATCGGCTCAACGCCTACAACGTCTACCGCGGCGACCCCTCGCTCATCACGACCGACCTGGAGCGGTTTCAGGCCGTCACCCCCGAGGCGATCCGCCAAGCCGCCGTCAACCACCTGATCGGCAAGCCGCGGGTCGAGCTCGCGGTTTTGGGGCGGAAGCCCGTCGCGGCCGAGGCCAAGCTGGACCGCTCGGCCCCGCCGGCGAGCAAACCCCCGGCCGCCTTCCGCGCTCCCGTGCCCGTGGCGCTGAGCCTGAAAAACGGCCTCCCGGTCTGGGTGTTGCCCAGGCGCGATCTGCCGACGGTGTCGCTGGCCGTCGCCATGATGGGCGGCGCCGCCGTCCAGCCGATCGACCGGCCGGGGCTGGCGCGGCTGACCCTGAGCGTGATGGACGAGGGGACTCGGACGCGATCGGCCGCCGAGATCGCCCTGGCCGTCGAGGCGATGGGGGCGTCGCTCTCGACCAGTTGCGGTTGGGACGGCGCGTTCGTCTCGTTCCGCTGCCTCAAGGCGGTTCTCGACCCCATGCTCGACCTGGCCGTCGACGTCCTCCGCGAGCCGACCTTTCCCCAGGAGGAATGGGATCGGCTTCGGGGACAGACCGCCGCGGCCCTGCGAGCCGAACGCGACAGCGCCGAAGCCCAAGGCCACCGGGCGCTTATGAAAGCCCTCTATCCCGAGGGACACCCGTACCGCCATCCGATCGACGGCGTCGAGGAGATCGTGGCGGAGTTGAGCCGCGACGAGGCCGTCGACTTCCACCGACGCTCCCTGCCCCCCTCAAGCGCCGCGCTGATCGTGGCGGGAGACGTTGAGCCCGAGGCCATTTTGGAGCGGCTTGAAGCCAGGCTCGGCGACTGGACCGGCCCGGCCGTCGAGGATTCCCGACCGCCGACGCCCGCCCCGGGCGATGGTCCTCGGATCCTGCTCTTGAATCGCCCCGACGCCCCCCAGGCGGTCGTTCGAGTCGGCCACGTCGGCATCGCGCGCGACGATCCCGACTTCGAGAGCCTGATGCTCTTCAACCAGGTGCTCGGCGGCCAGTTCACCTCTCGGCTCAACGAGACCCTGCGCGAGCGGCGGGGATTCACCTACGGCGTCCGCAGTGGTTTCGACTGCCGGCGCGGTCGAGGACCCTTCACGATCGCCGCGTCGTTGCAAGCCGATCGCCTCGACGACGCCTTTCAAGACCTTCACGACGAACTGCACGCGCTGCTCAGTCATCGCCCACCCACGCAAGTGGAAATCGACGACGCCCGCCGGGCCTTGATCGACGGGCGGGCGCGCCAGTTCGAGACCTCCTCGGCCCTGGTGAATCGGTACGCGAACGTCTTCGTCCAGGGCCTGCCCATCGACCACCCGGCGACCTTCCCCGAACGGCTCGCCGCCGTCGATCTCGATTCGGCCGTCGCCGCCGCGCGCCGGCGAATCACCCCGAACGCCCTTGTCGCCGTCGTTGTCGCCGACGCCGAACAGGTCCAAGGGCAGCTCGAAAAACTCTCCTGGGCCGAGTTGGAGATCATCGAGGATTGAGCGACAAAGTAAGCGTCAGTTGGCCCTCCAGGCGGAGCCCGCCCCACGGAGATCCTTTGCCGACAAGGTCGTGGCGCGGGCGCCGCCCGCTGGGAACAGGCTCGCCTTGGAAATTGCCCAAAACCCTACCGAATCCTCCAAAGCCTCACCACGCCATCGTAGCAGGCGGTGGCGAGGGTTTTTCCGTCGGGCGAGAAATCGACCGAGGAAACCGCCCCCCAATGCCACCCCAGGACGGAGAGAAGCTTGCCGGTCTTCACGTCCCAGATTCTCGCGTCGCCCGCGCGATTCACGGGCCAAGGGTGAGCCGTATAGCCTCCCCCGGTGGCCAAGAGTTGGCCGTCGGGTGAGAATGCGAAGGAGTTGAGCTGGTCCCGATGACCGACGATCGTGTAAAGGGTTTTTCCGGTCGCGACGTCAACAAGCGCGAGGTTTGTTTGAGGCCAACCAGATGAGAACAAGTATTTGACTGAAATCCGTCTATCGGGGCTCAGAAACCCCTTCGAACTGAACCAATCAGGGGCCGCTTCTTTGGATCGGAACTCCAAGATCTTCCCCATGGCGGCATCCCAAACTTTGAAGGCGCCCGACACGTCCCGCGTCGCCAAAACAGATCCGTCCGGGGAGAATTGAACTCTGCCCAGAGGAACACGACCGGCGATCAGGATGGTCGCCGGCCATGGTGTTGACCAGACCAGCAGGACGGCCGTCATGACCACGGCGCAGATGACCAGCGGAAACCAGATCCCGAAGTATTTGCGCCAGGGCGAATCCACGGAGGACATCGGCCTCTCCCTCGACACCGAAATCGAAATCGAAACCTTCTCGGCATTTTAGGGCGCGACGGACCAAACCGCGACAACCGATTTCGCCTATTCAGCGGCCGCCGCCCACAACCGCCCGCTCCAATTCGAACCATCAACTCCTCAAGCGGTTCTCATGGGCGCTGGCCATTCCGAGGGAGGGGCGCCTACAATGGAGCGGTTGCCGGCGCGGCGCGGTCCCTTCCCAAATTCGCGATTTATCGAGCTGGGTCATGAACCTCCGCGATCCTTGGGTCGGTTTGCTGGAGCGGGTCGGCCGTTTGTCGATTCCGGTCGCCGACCGGGGGATTCAGCGCGAGACGCTGCGGTCGGTTCCGGCGTGGGGGGCGAGCGTGCTTTTGCACGCCGTGGCGCTTATGCTTTTGGCGATCTTGATCCGACAGAGCGAAGCGCCGGATCCCGAGCGCGAGTTCACGGCCGATCTGGGGCCGGTCCCGGAGATCGCCGACGTGACGTCGCTGGTCGAGGCCGACCGCGCCGGCGATCCGTTCACGAACCTCGACGATCCCAACCCGCCGTCCTTGGGTCTGGAGCCCTCCGACCCGCTGATGAGGCTCTCGTCCCAGCCGGAAATCGCCGGTCTGGTCGAGTTCGCCCCCGACTTGGCCGGCCCCAAGGCGTCGACGGAGTTCGGGCCGTCGCTTTTGGTCGGCGCCGATCTGCCGGGCCTGGCCGATCAAATCACGGCTCCGTTCATGGGACGGTCAGGTCTCGATCGAGCCGAGCTTGTCCGCCGCGAGGGAGGGACGGTCCAATCGGAGAAGGCCGTGGAGGAGGGGCTCGCCTGGATCGTCCGCCATCAAACGGCCGACGGCTCTTGGGTCTTGAACGTCCACGAGGTCTGCCAAGTCTGCCCGTCGCAGCGGACGATCGACGCGCGAACCGGGGCCACCGGAATGGCCCTCTTGCCGCTTCTGGGCGCCGGCTACATCCACACCGTGCAAAGCCACCATCAAGACGCCGTCCGGCGCGGCTTGGAATGGTTGGTGGCGAATCAACGCGAAAACGGCGACCTCCACGTCGGCGGAAGCGGCACCTCCCACATGTACAGCCACGCGATCGCCACGATGGCCGTCTGCGAAGCCTACGGGCTGTCGCGCGATCCGAAACTGAGAGAGCCGGCCCAGCGCGCGATCGGCTTCATCGCCGCGGCGCAGGACGAGGCGACCGGAGGATGGCGGTACAACCCCGGCCAGCGAGGCGACACGTCGGTCTTCGGCTGGCAACTCTTCGCCCTCCGAAGCGCCGATTTGGCCGGGCTAACCATCCCTCGATCGACCCTCCTGGGCTGCTCCAAATTCCTCAACCTCGCCGCGGCCGACTCCCAAAAGGTGACCTACGCCTACCAGCCGGGCGGCCCGGCGACGGCGGTCATGACCGCCGAGGCCCTGGTCTCTCGCCAACTGCTGGGCTGGCCCCGCAAACATCCCTCGCTCGTCAAGGGCGCGAGCCGAGTCGCCGCCAACCTGGGCGCGTCGGAGGAGCGCAACATCTATTACTGGTATTACGCGACCCAGCTTCTCCACAACATGAAAAACAAGGACTGGGAGCGCTGGAACCCCCGCGTTCGCGAAGCCCTGATCGCGACCCAGACCGCCGACGACTCGTGCGAGAACGGAAGCTGGGATCCCTTCTCGCCGAGTCGAGACCGCTGGGGCGCCTCGGGAGGGAGGCTCTTTCAAACCTCGCTGTCGGTCCTCACTCTTGAGGTCTACTACCGCTACCTCCCCCTGTACCGAACCGCCGACCAAGAGGGCCTGGAGGCGTCGGCCCGGACGGAGAAGCCGGAGTAGCGTTCGCGAAGCGCGGCGGATCGGCGTCCGAAACGAGGAGGCTCAGCGGTTCTCGGGGACGAACCTCCGAAACGAGATGGTCTTGTAGACGACCAACTGGGCGACTCGCAAGCCGCGAATCCTGGCTTCGATCGGCAACAGGTAGGCGAAATCCCCCTTGCTCACCATGCGGGGGTCGCCCATGGTGATCTGGGTGACGGTGATCCGGTTCGTCTGGTCGGGGAGGACCGTGGCCTGGTTGTTCCCCGGCACGCTGATCCGCAAAGGAACGCGCTGGGTGAGGCTCCCCACGACGTGCAGCCGCGTGGGATTGTTGGACATCCCCGGCGGGACCGGATAGGCCCAGCCGTAAAGCATGTTTTGGCCCCCGTAGTCCCACGGGTTCATGAACCGGTTGAACCCGGGGTCGAGAACCGTGACCGCCATGTTGTTCGGCAGAAGCTCCCGATAGGTCGGCGAGACCAGAATCCGGTCCTCCTGCTCGAAGAAATCGACGTGGCCGGCGCGGATGACGTTGGATCCGGGGGAAGGTCCCACCGCCTCGACCAGGGCCTGGGGCGAAATCTCCGCAACGGACGACGGCCAGCGGACCAGAAACTCCTGGACGTCGTCGAAGGCGATCGGAAATTGCTGGCCGGCGTGGTTTTGGAGCACCAACCACCGGTCGGTGACGTTGATGATCTCTCCCCACGCCCCCTGTGGCGGGGCGTTCGGAACGGCCGCGCCGCCGCCGCTCAGCGCGTTTTCGAGCGCCCCCCGGATCGGATCTTGGGCGGCCGACTGGGCGGTCGCCGCAAGCAGACCGATGGCCGCGAGGCCCAAGACGCGACCG
>Ga0180220_1002262_pt1 | contig 12686 bp, 12 predicted proteins | sample eDN5th37CBELigBY_FD_151335 | JGI IMG/M metagenome (GOLD analysis project Ga0180220, IMG submission 151335) | Enriched backyard soil microbial communities from Emeryville, California, USA - eDNA 5th pass 37_C BE-Lig BY (version 2) (version 2) | ecosystem: Environmental > Terrestrial > Soil >... | reverse complement strand
CATACCCCAGCGCGGGCGTCGTGTTCGTCGAGCCCATGAAGTTGAACGCGTTGTAGATCGCCCCCTGCTCCAAGAACGAGAGCGAGTAGTGATACCAAGTGCCCCATGACGTGTACCGCGCCCCCGGCGGGAATGACCCCAAGGCGTCGTGATAGTTCTGCATCGCCAGCCCGAGTTGCTTCAGATTGTTGGTGCACTGAATGCGGCGGGCGGCCTCGCGCGCCGACTGAACCGCGGGAAGCAACAAGGCGATCAGCACGGCGATGATTGCAATCACCACCAAAAGCTCAATCAATGTGAACGCCCTGCGCGGGAAAGCGCGACACCGTGCCATAACAGGCTCCTGCAATGTGTGATTTATCCCCAACGAAGATAGGCGCGAAGCCGCGGCGCGGGAGCGTCGACCGAAGTTCTTGTCGACTCCCGATATGAGAAATGGCCGCCTCTTCATCGCCTATTTCTTTAGTTTATATTGGGACGAACTAATTCGACAAGCCCCACCGTCATCTGGATGGGAAAAATCATTGAGAATCTGCATCATTCCGCGCCCAGCGCCATTTCGGGCCGACCGGCGGGGTCAATCGGTGCGGCGCAGTTCGATGCCTTCGACGCCCTCCAGGGTGCCGAGGTCGGCCGCGAGGCGTTGAGGCGAGCATCCGGGCCGGAGCCGCGCGCGGTAGATCAGCTCCAGCGTCGTCCCGCGCTTGGAGGCCGCGGCGGAGATCAACGACGAGCGGGTCACGGCCGCGGCGAGCGCCTCCTCGGCGCGGGCTCGAACCCCCTCCTCCATCGAGACCTTCAGCACGATCGAGACGTCCACGCGCTGCCACGGCCCCCCCTCGCGCCGGGGCCAGAGGAGGAAGGAGGCGATTCTCAGCGCGACCAGCCCCACCAGGGCGACCATGATGTTGTTGGCGCCGGCGGCCATCCCCACGACGACCGCGAGGATGACGAAGGCGGTGTCCTGGGTGTCCTTAACCACGGTTCGGAACCGGACGACCGACAGGGCGCCCACCAGGCTGAAGGCCCGGGCCACGTTGTCGCCGATGACCTGGGTCGCCATCGCGATCGCGGCGGAGAGCAAGACCAGCGTGGTCAGAAAGTTCGTCTGGACCGATTGCCCGCGCCGGGCGAACCGATAAAGCCCAGCCACCACCCCGCCGAGGACCAGGGCCGAGCCGATCCGCCAGGCCAGGATCTCCGCCGGAGCCGTCTGGTCGTTCACAATGGAATCGCTGAGCCAATCCAGCATTCAAAATCTCCGCGAGCCGTCCGAGTCGAAGGATGTCCGCCCCGCGTGGGGGGACGATCCGTCAAGTCTACCGGCTCGCGGTCGACCGCGTCGTCGGCGCTCCCGTTCGGGACGCCGACCCGCGCTCGCTCCGGTCGAGTTTCCGAGGCCCGACGCCCTCGATCGATTCAGGGCGCGTCGGCGTCCGAGTCCGACTCGGCGGCGTCCGACTCGTCGGGCGTCGGCTCTTCCGGCGACGCGACCGTGGCGAAATCGAAGTCCTCGACCACGAGGTCAAACTCGAAGGTTCCCCCATCGGGGCCGACGGTCTCCGACAGTTCGGTGTGATCCAGCGAGCTGTATTTGGGGGGAAGCTTCTCCTCGGCCGTGGCCATGCCGGGCGAGGGGGTCATCGAGCCCCGGGCCTCCATCCCCTGGGGCTCTCCGTCGGCCGAGACGAGGTAGCTGATGGCGACCTTGTATTCGCCGGGGAACGCTCCGGGGCGTCGGGCGGTTTCCAGCGAGAACGAGCCGTCCTCCGCCGTCTCTCCGTTGCTGGCGGCCCATTGCTTCGGCAGGAACGTCACCACAAGGCCCGGCGCGGTCTGGCCGTTGACTCTCACGACTCCGTCGACCGGAACCAGGCGCGAGAAATCAATTTCGTCGGGCTCGCCTCCCCCGGCGCAACCGGAGACGAGCCAGGCGACTTGGCCGACGGCGAGCAGCAGCGCGAGTCCCCGGAGGCGGGAAAGCCGTGAACGGCGGGAAACGGTCATGGTCGAAATCCTGGGAAAATCGGAAACGCGGCGGGAGGGCGCGGGGCTCAACGCGGACGCTCCTTGCCGGACTCTCGCGTTTTGCCGGTGAGGTCGAAATCCAAGGTCGTCGCCGACTCGCCGACCTCGACGTCGAAGCGCTCTTCGATCACCGGCTTCTTCGAGTTGGATCGGTTTCTCGCGCTCGCGGAGGCGGCCCGACGCGCCTCGGAGGCCATGTAGGGGTCGTCCTTGAACGCTTCGGCCAGGTTCGAGTCGGCCTCTTCGTCGATGGACTCTCCCTCGGTGATCGTCACCTGGTACTTGCCGGGGGCGAGCCCCGACCGATTTCGGTAGAACGCCATATACGTGCCCTCGGGGCCGGTGGTGTCGCCGCCGACGGTCTCGTCCTTGTTGCCCGGCTGGGGCGAGAAGGCGACGCGGGCGTTGGCCATCGGCTCGCCCTTCAGAGTCACCACCCCCGTGACGGGAACCAGCGTGATCGCGGAGTCGGGGTCGCCGCATCCGGTGGAAACGAGGGCCGCGAACGCGACGGGGACAACCCAGCGCGGCAACCTAAAATCCAACATGTTCAAGATTCCCTCCCGCGCGGGGCCGTCCGGGAATCGACGACTCCGCGAAGCGCGCGAAGTTGAAAGGCGATCGACCGATGATCCACTCGGCCCCGGCCGTCCGGGAAGTCCCGCCTCCCAAATCAATCGGTGAGGCGAGGCGGGGGACGAAGCGACCGGGACTCCGGATGGAATCAAAGGGCGTCGGAACTGATGATCTCGCCGCCGGCCATGGTGGTGATGCTCCACCAGGTGTAGGCGCTGATCGAGTTCTTGATGAACTTCACGCTGCCGTCGGCCATGCAGATGTTGACGCCGCCGGAATGCTTGCTGCTGACGACCCAGGCGTAGGGAGCCTTCTTCCCAAACGCGTTGGCGGTTGGGTACAGATAGCCGGAGACCCCGTTGGGCATGTAGGCGGGGGCGTCGGAGGCGGTCGGCGGGACGATGCGGGCGTGAACCGCGGTATGCGTGCCCGATCCCCAGTACGGCCCGAATCGCGGCGGCGACCCCGCCGCGCCCTGGTCGTATTTCGAGACGCCGTTGACCGCCTCGGCCGCGAGCATGGTGTTGCTCGTGCCGTCGGTGATCTGCGCCAGCGAAGTGGCCAGGTCGTTCATGAACGGAGCGCGCCACGTGGCGTCCGGGGAGAACGTCGACCCGCCGCTGCCGGGGCAATAATAGTCGGTGTAATATCCCGCGTTGACCACGTAGTTGCTCCGCATGGCGTTGACCCGCCAGTACGGCCAGCTCACCGCCGCGTTCGTGTCGGTGACCGCGTCGGGCGCGTTGTCGCTGGGACACCAGAAGGCCGAGACCATCGTCCCCACCACCGTCGTATTCGAATACGCCGAGCCGATGATGTTGACGTTCCCCCCCTGCCATCCGCCGCCGTTGGACGCCTGCATGTAGTTGTAGGCGTTGGCCAGCGCCGTCTGCTCCATGTAGGGTAGGATCAACGCGAAGGCGGTCGTGTTCAGCACCTGGCCTCCCGGATTGAGTTGCTGACAACTCCCCGCCCAGATCTTCGCCGGCGGCAGCGCTCCGGTGGCGCTAACGTAGTTGTGGAACGCCAGCCCCATTTGCTTCAGATTGTTGACGCACTGAACCCGCCGGGCCGCCTCGCGGGCCGCCTGGACCGCGGGCAACAACAGCGCGATCAAAACCGCGATGATGGCGATGACAACCAAAAGCTCGATCAGCGTGAACCCGCGCCGCGTAACACTTCGATTCGTCGAACTCATTTTCGACTCCCAGCGCGCAAGATAAAGGAAGTGACGACAACTCGAAAGCAAACATCCAAGAAGGGAATCCGCGATCATCGCCTATGGTATATGGCTCGGCCTTACAAGATCAATGATGGTCATCAATTTTTCTCCAGCAAAAATTTGAAAACCCCCTCGCGGCGGCCCCGCGCCGCGACCGCTTCGGGGACCTGGCGGGCTCCACCTCGCGCGGTTATGGTTGGGGACGTTGGATTGTTGAATGGACCGGCGACCCCAACGGGACGCGGAAGCGAGGGAGACGAGAGAATGCGGACGACGACGCGATGGCTGGGCGCGGCGCTGGCGCCCTGGGTTTTGCTACTCTCGGCGCGGGCGATGGCTCAGGCGCCGAAGCCCGACGAGGCCAAGGCGCGCGCCGAGATCCTAGCGATGCGATCCGACGGCTTCATCACCGTCCCCCCCTGGGTCCAACTGCTTGGCGACGACTCCATCGGCGTTGGCTGGATGACCGCCTCGGCCGGCGACGGACACGTCCTTTGGACCCAGGAGCCGGAGGCCGACGACGCCGAGAAAACCGAATGGAGGCGGGCCTGGTCGTCCCGTCACGGGCTTAAGCAGGCCAACAGCAGGATTCAGAAGGCGGTCATCAAGGGATACGATCCCCACAAGCCCCTCCGCTTCAAGGCCGTCTCGCGGCCGATCGAGGAGTTCAAGCCCTACTCGATCAAGTATGGCGAGCCGGCCACGTCCGACGAGATCCAGATCGGCCCGACCCGCCGCGAGGACGGATCGGCCTCGTTCATCGTCTTCAACGATGTTCACAACAACATCCAGTTCTATCCCATCCTGACGCCGCTGGCGGGACCGAAGATCGACTTCATGGTCTTCAACGGCGACGTGCTCCAGGATCCTCAGACCGAGAAGGAGATCGTCGAGAACCTGCTTCTGCCCATGTCGTGGTTCGCGTCCCAATCGATCCCCTGTTTCTTCCTGAGAGGCAACCACGAGACCCGGGGCGCGTACGCTCGTCAACTGGCCGATTACCTGGTCCTCCCCGACGACGAGTATTACGCCGCGATGACCTTCGGCGCGGCGCGGGTGCTGTTTCTGGACACCGGCGAAGACAAGCCCGACTCCAGCAAGGAGTACAGCGGCCTGGTCGATTTCGACCCCTTCATGGAGCAACAGCGCGACTGGTTGGTTCGCGAGATCGAGAGCGATTCCTTTAAAAACGCCGCCTGGAAGCTCGTCGTCCAGCACATCCCTCCCGACTGGCGAACCCCGATGGAGGAAAAAAAGTGGTACGGTCCCCAGCGGGTTGAGAAGCTCTTCGGCCCCCTCTACGACCAAGGCGGAATCCACGCGATCATCGCCGCTCACAACCACCGGGCCGAAGTGATCCCCCCCTGTCCCGACGCCTCCCGAGGCTATCAGTACCCCGTCTTCATCGGCGACGCCCACCCGCTCTCCAAGGCCACCATCATCCGCGCCGACGTGTCTCCCAAGTCCCTCAAAATCACCCGCTTCCAGTCCGACGGCTCCATCGGCGCCGAACAGACCTGGAACAAGTAAGTAGGCGACGCGCCGAGCGAACCGGGCCGCGCCACTTCTCCAAAACCGCGCGGCCCCCCTCGCCTATTGCCCCGGGGGACGAATCCAACGGGCGCGTTTTGAGCATGAGGACGTCTCGGGGGGGAGTGTACAGAGGAGAGGGATCGCTCGTCGTCCGGGCGGGGCCCCGCGCGAGGCGCTTGACCGGGAGCGGGCGGCGGCGTAGCATGGATTGGAGTTCGCCTTCGCAATCACGATCGTCCTCCGGCCGATGGGTTTCGGCGGTGGAGCGTTCACGCCCGGCGTCGCCTTGATGGGCCTAAATCGACGCGCCTTCTCTTCATGGCCGACCATCGCATAAGGCGGCAAATCGCCTTTCTCGCCGCCCAGATGATGTATCAGCGAACCGAGTCGGAGTATTTCACCGCCAAGCGCAAGGCCGCCAAGCAGCTTGGCGTCGAGTACCGTTACCGACCGGCCGACCTTCCCTCCAACGCCGAGATTCGCGACCAAATTCAGACGATGGCCCGGATCCACGAGGGTCCAAAGCGGCTCGATCACCTCCGCGAGATGCGCCTAGAGGCCCTTCGCCTGATGCGCAAGCTCGCCCGGTTCCGCCCCCGGCTGATCGGCAGCGTCTGGACCGGGCACGTTCGCCAGGGATCGGACATCGATATCCACCTCTTCTCCAACAGCCAGGCCCTGGTCACCAACACGCTCGACGAGCATGGGCTGTCCTACGAGGTCGAACAGAAACGGGTCGTCAAGTACGGCGAGGAGCGGGTCTTCACCCACATCCACATCGACGATCGCTTTCCTTACGAACTGACGCTCTATCCCGAAGACAAGGCGCATTACGTCTTCAAAAGCTCGATCACCGGCCAGGCCATCGAGCGGGCCTCGATCGCCGAGCTGGAGGCCGCGCTGAGAGCCGAATCCCCCGGCATCGACCTCGATTTCGAGGTTGAGCGGGTTGAGGATCAGATCGACCGCTTCGAGCTGTTCCGCCTCTTGCTCCGGCCGCTCGAAGGAGTCAAGCAAGATCCCCGCCATCACCCCGAGGGAGACGCGCTTTACCACAGCCTCCAGGTCTTCGAGCTGGCCCGCGAGGAGCGGGGATACGACGAGGAATTCCTCCTGGCGGCGCTCTTGCACGACGTCGGCAAGGCGATCGACCCGTCCGACCACGTCTCGGCCGGTCTTCAGGCCCTTGAGGGGGCGATCACCCCGCGAACCGAGACGTTGATCGCCCTCCACATGGACGCCTTGGCGTACCGCAAAGGGACCCTCGGCGCCAGAGCCCGCGCCCGGCTCCAACAGTCCGAGGAGTTCGAGGACGTGATGCTCCTCCGCGAGCTTGACTCGGCGGGCCGTCAGCCCGGCGCCATCGTCTGCGAACTCGAGGAGGCGCTCGACTACATCCGGGACCTGGCCGACGAGTTCGAGGAGTACGAGGCGTAGGATTCCAAAGCGCCCCGTCGTCCCCGTCCCTTCCGTCGGCCCGATCCCTCTCCGCGCTTGACTTTAGCGGGAGGGGGGAACGATCGGCGACATCGCCCCGACCGGGTCGGGCTTCTTCTTCTTGGAGCCCCCTCCGGAGGACGGGATGTCGCTCGAGCCGGACCCGTGCGCCGGAACGAAGATGACCTGCGGGACCGCTTCGGTCGACTGCCCGGAGCCTCCGGAACACCCCACGACGAAGGCCGAGAGAACGAGGAGGACGGCGTAACGCAACATGGAGACTCTCATCGGAAATACAAGAGAAGATGAAATCCAAAAACCCGCGCTGGTTGAGCCCGACTCAACCGGCGCGGGATGGGTTGTGTGATGAGGGGGGGGAGGGGCGCGTCGGCCCCTCCCGCGATGCGATCAGTAGGAATCGGAGCTGACGACTTCCCCGCCGTCTCGCGTGCCGAGGGCCCACCAAGTCGGCAAATCGATCGAGTCCTTGATGAACTTGACCGAGCCGTCGGCGAAAGCCACGTTGACGCCGCCGGGGTGGTTGCTGTTGGGAGGGACCGAACCCGAGGGGCCGCCCCAGTACGCGTTGTCGTTGCCGCAGGCGATGCTGTTCGGGGCGCCGAAATGGGTGTAGGCGTTGATGGCCGAGTACGCCGGGTACGCCTTGATCCAGCTCAAGCCCGCGATGCTCGATTCGGCGGTCTGCGTCGTCGGAACGCTCTTGCAGAGGGCCACGTACGCCGCCGCCTGCGTCGGATCGCCCGTGTCATGGGGAATCGTCGAGCTGGTCGCGAACATGCCGCGCTTGGCGTTGCTGGAGTTCACCCGCATGTTGTGCACCGCGGTGCGGTCGCCGTACAGCTTCTCGCTAAACAGCGCGGTGTTGGAGGTGCCGTCGGTGACCGAGGCGAACGTCACCGGGCCGCCGGGACGGTACGAATCGCCGATCGTGGGCACAACCCCGGCCCCGTTGGGGATGACGAGGCCCGAGTGCGTGGCGATGACGCCCGGCCCGCCCAGGTTCCCGTAGTAGTTCATGGTTCCCCAACCCGGGTCGGGGTGTTGCCCCAGGCTCTCGGAGGGGCAAAGGAACGCCGCGACCTGGGTCCGCCCCACGGTCGAGTTCACCCAGCCGTTGCCGTTCGAGCAGGGGGTGTCATAATCCGCCCCCGCCGTCGAGAACGAGAAGTTGAAGGCGTTGTACAGCGGCATCTGCTCCAGACCCGGCAGAATCGCCAGCGGCCAAGAGAGCGACCAACCGCAGCTCACGTCGGCGACGTGGGGATACATGTCCTTCAGGGGAAAGCAACCGTTCTGGTCGCTGTAATTGTGGACGGCCAAGGCCAACTGCTTGAGGTTGTTGACGCACGAGGAGCGGCGAGCGGCCTCGCGCGCGGCCTGAACGGCCGGCAAAAGCAGCGCGATCAAGACGGCGATGATGGCGATCACCACCAGCAGTTCAATCAGCGTGAAGCCCGCGCGACTTCGCTTCGGACGGATTCCAAACGACATATGGACGACTCCAAAGGCGGGGATCGTCGGCCGGAGGAAGAGGACGGGCCAAATCAGCCTGGCCCGATGATGGCTCCGGACGAGATCGTGGGGGAGGACAAACACGTCGGAAAAATCACGCCGGCGATCCATGAGGCGGAGGGCGAGACAGCGCCCTCGGCGGAATCAACGCGCCTCCCGACACTCGGGTCGCCGAGCCGGTTCCATGCGCGCGTCTCGATCTTCCAGCATGAGTCCGACTGAATTAAGAGAAGCTCCATGCTAGGTAAAACACAAGAGATTATCAAGACGCCGCGATTATTCAGGGCGTGCATGCGCGTTGGCGTGACCTCTTAGTAGAGTGTTGATTTCGGCGAGGAGAGCCTCGACGTCGAGCTTCTTGCTCGTGGCGAGGGAGCCGAGGGTCAGCTCGGCGGGAACGGACCGCACTCGGGCGAAATAGCCGACGCCCGAAGCGATCAGCCGATCCTCGATCCAAGGGTGCTCGGCCAACAGCACCGCCGCGCGCGTCAACGGGGTGACTCGTCCCGTCCGAAGCAAGACATCCGGCTCCGGCCAGAGCGCGCGGAGGGCGTTGGCGGCGAAAAGCGCGAGCGCCGACAACTCCAAAAGCGCCGAGAACGGCATGATCCAAAAGGCGACCGGCCACGCCATCGTCGCCAGCTCCGTGGTAACCCGAAGCGCGTTGCCCACGCCGATCAAGATCAGGATCGGCCCCACGAGCCGGGGCCAGGCCAAAAGGTCGTGGCTGAGGATGGGCAAAAGCCGCTGGGCGACTCCCATGATCAGGGTGGTCAAAAAGCCGACGGTCAAGGCGTGGCGGGTCGCCCCCGTGTAGGCTTTGGGAAGCGGCTCGCCTCGAACCGCCGCGGCGACTCCCCCAACCGCCAGCATCGCCAGCCCGACCACGAACCAGAACAAGGCGAGTTGAATGTAGCGGGGGAGCAACGGAGGACCGGCCTCCGGGCGTGGGACCGACTTCGCCTTCACCCGCGTTCCGTGTAGACCCAAAACCCAAGGCAAGGCCCCGCCCGCGATCAACACCGCGCCCAGAGCTTCGAGAGGGCCGGCCCACCCCAACGGGGAATGCGAAACCGCCAACACCAAGACGCCCCCATTGTGCAGGGCGAAGGTCGTCTCGACGGCGGGTCGTTTGGGCGCTCCCTTGCCGAGCATCCCGGGCAAGAGGCGCAAGCCGAAGCCGTACACCGCGTTGAGGGCGAACCCAAACAGGGCCATCTCCAAGAGCAGGTTCCGAGCCGATTCGGAGTAGGCGCCCGGTCCCGCCTCGCCGGTCTGGACGCGAAGCGCGAAGGTGGCGAACGCCCAGACGATCATCCAGAAGACCGAGGCGAGGACGAACCGAGCCCAAGGGGTCCGCCACTTGTCGCCGACCTGTCCCAGAACCATTCCCAGATATCCCATCGCGGCCAAAACCGCCGCGAGGCCGCTCGCGTGGCCGAGCCAGGTCAAAGGCGCCGGCGCCATCGCCCACGCGAAGCCAAACAGCGCCGTCATCCAAAGCGCCGACAGCAGGGCGGCCAGCCCGGCGCGGGAGGAGCGAGGGCTCGCCGTCGTCTTGGGCAAAAACCCCGAGGCGATCCCGATGATGAACGGGGCGATGAACCCCCAGAATTGGGCCTCGCCGTGCGCGACGACCGAGTTCGCCGAAACGGCCGTCAACGAGCCCCTCAGGCCAATCTCGATCAAGAGCCAGGCGCCCCAGCCGGCGCCCAAGGTCAGCGTGACGACGAGGGCCATCGCGATGAACGGCCGATGAGGTTGCCAGGCGTCGGGATCGCTCCAAACGATTTGGGCTCCGGTGGCTTGGGAAAGCTCGTTCATGAGCGCCTTCAACGGAATCCCGCGCCGTTGGGCGAAGCGGTCGATCGGCTCCAGGTGGCCGAACTTGATCGACGGCCGCTCGGTTTCGCCGTGACGGCGGAAGACCTTGAGCGCCCCCGGGTAGTCCGAGGCCACCAGCCGAACCGTCATCCCCGGATGGATCGGCCCCCGAGTCGTCGTTCTCGCCGCCTGATTTTCCGAGTCGGTCGCCATGCGAAACACCTCGATTCCACAACCCCCGCGTCGTCCCGTCCCCTTCTCAATGCTCTCAAACTCAAATCCAAATGCCGAGCGCCTCGATTTTTGGGTTCGTTCGGCGCGGGGCCTTGGCGGTCGATTTTGGCTCAAACCCTTTCCGGAAGATCAATTGCGTCGATTCGGCGGCTGGGCCAATTGGGTTCGTTCGGTCATTTTTTCGCGATTCCGCCCGCGCCCGGTTTCCTGGTCATCAAGGTTCCGACGCGGGCGAGACCCTCCCACTTCATAAGATCCAGAAGACGAAGCCCGATATTTCACGAATCCGAAAAGGACCGGGCTCGCCCGCGTGGATTATGCCGATCATGCCGCGCGGAGACCGATTACCGACGGCGGCGCGCAAAGGCGGCCCAATGGACGGACGGCCCCCGTCCGCCCGCTTGGATGGGGTGGGCTGGAAACGGAAAAAGGCCGAGAAGGGTGACGATCCCCTCCTCGGCCTCATCGTGTTCGGAAGTCGGAAACCGACGCTTAGAAGCTATCCGACGAGACGACCTCGCCGCCGTTGGCCGAGCCGATCGACATCCAGGTGTCCATGGCGATCGAGTCTTTGACGAAGCGGACCGAGCCGTCGGCCAACAGGGCGTTGACGCCGCCGGAGTGGTTGCTGCTGGGGACGAAGAGATGGCCGAAGTCCGACCCGCACCCCGCGCCGCAGGAGTCCCAGCGGCAGTAGGAGAAGGTGTATTGGGACGAGTTGGGCGTGAGGACGATGTTCGTCAGGGTGAAGCCCGGCGACCCCAGCGCCCACAACTGCCCCCGGTTGGCGGAGGAGGCCGACGGATCGGCGGCGAAGGCCGTCTGGCACTGCTGTGCGCCCTGCAGAACCAACGACAAATTCTGCCGGGCGTCGGTGAAGTTGCTCGTCGTGTCGAGTCCCAGGCCCGAGACGCCGCGACGGTGGCGCGGCACGCCCGGGTTCGTGCCGGACGTGAGAGCCTCCACGTGCGAGATGGTGTTGGAGGTGCCGTCGGTGATGTCGGCAATGCTCACCGACGAGGCCTGCGGGGCGAAGACGCCATTGGTTTGCTGCGCCCACGGGTCGGTTCCCGTGCCGAACGACCCATGATAGCTGTTGCGGAAATCGCGGCCCGCGTTGCCGTCGGACGGGCACAAGAGGGCGTTGATCATGGTGTTGCTCGCCGTGCTGTTGTAGGCGGGGCCCCCCATGTCCCAGACGGTCCAGTCAAAGTTGCAGGAGTTGTAGACGGCCGTTTGCTCCATGTAGGGGAGCAACATCGCCAGATGCCCGAAGGTCCCCCAAGTGTACACATCGGTGGGAGATCCATAGGCCACCGAGTTGCCCAAGGGAAACGAACCAATGCCCTGGTGGTAATTGTGCATCGCCAGGCCGATCTGCTTCAGGTTGTTGACGCACTGCGCCCGGCGAGCCGCCTCGCGCGCGGCCTGGACGGCCGGAAGCAACAGGGCGATGAGCACGGCGATGATCGCGATCACCACAAGAAGTTCAATCAGCGTAAAACCACGGGATCGTCTGCGCGTACGCGGCATGTTGTCCTTCCGATTCTCTGGAAAAAGAAAAAGAGCATGTGAGAGCGCGTGAACACCAGACGCTCTGATCCTCCTCCCACTCGTCTTCAACGGGGAATCACCCTGAGAGGAGGAAAAGGCGGAGTCGGTCTCGTCAATTTCTCGAGGCCCGCTTGCCGCCCTTGGCGTTCTTGGTCTTCATGTACTCCATCATCGAGTTCTTGGCGTTGTCATCGATCTTCTGAGCCGACGCCGACGGGACGTCCTCGGTCGAACCGCCGCAGCCCGAAACCAGCGCGAGCGAGGTCGCGGTCAGCGCGATCGACGCGAACAAGATCGCCTTCTTAATAGACATGCTTTCACCTTGCGAGAAATCAGGTCGGCCCCGCGGACTCCAAGCGGTCGCGCGGGGGCGCGAAATCTTCGGCGAGGAGGCGGGGCGAAGGTGGGAGGAGGACGGACGACGCGATCGCGACGGTCTGGTCGGAGCGTGAGACGATCCCTCGCCGCGCGGCCGCCCAGCCCACGTCGGCCAAGCGACAACTCGCGAGTCGTTGAAGGAACGTCCGATCAAAAGACCGTGGATCCCCCAACCTCAGTCCGAACTTCTTAGTCCTAGTCATTTAAGAGACTATAGGACGAACGCGTCCTTGGTCAAGGTTGGCAAACGCATTTTTCTTACCGCGCAACTCAAATCCATGCGCCGACATACGACAAACACGTTATCAAAGCGCGCGGAAACGCGGAATCGCCGGCGTTCTCGGGCGGCTCCGCGCGAGGTGGTCGC
>Ga0180220_1002261_pt1 | contig 12687 bp, 13 predicted proteins | sample eDN5th37CBELigBY_FD_151335 | JGI IMG/M metagenome (GOLD analysis project Ga0180220, IMG submission 151335) | Enriched backyard soil microbial communities from Emeryville, California, USA - eDNA 5th pass 37_C BE-Lig BY (version 2) (version 2) | ecosystem: Environmental > Terrestrial > Soil >... | reverse complement strand
GCGCCGGCAAGGCGCATTTCGAATTCGTTGGCCCGGTCGCCGGCCCAGACAAGGTGGGTATGGCAATCGATCAGCCCCGGAGTAATCCAGCGCCCTTCGCAATCGATCGTATCGCCGGAGGCCAGCCCCGAAGGCATGTCCACTTCCGGTCCTGCAAAGACGATGCGGCCATGCTGAACCGCCACGGCCCCGCTCTCAACGACACCGAGGCCCGGCGCACCCTCGATCAAGGTGGCGAGGCGTGCATTGCGCCAGATGCGGCAGCCGCCATTCTGCGCTCCAGCCATGATGATTTCCGCTTCCTCCAACTGCAATTATGTATATACATATAACGGATCGATGCAAGCGCCAACTGGCCCAGAGCAGGATCGGGAGGACAGGCATGACGGCTATTTTCGCAGACGAGGCACTGCTGCCCACCGGTTGGACCGGCAGGGTGCGCATCACCATGGAAGGTGGAGTCATCCGGTCCGTGGAGGCGAACAGCAGCGCGCAAGCCCAGGACGAGCGCCACGCCATCCTTGTTCCCGCCATGCCCAACCTGCACAGCCATGCTTTCCAGCGGGGCATGGCAGGACTGGCGGAGAGGCGGGGATCCGACACCGACTCGTTTTGGTCCTGGCGCGATGTGATGTACCGCTTTGCGCTCGCCATGACGCCGGATCAGCTCGAAGCGGTCGCCGCCCAGCTCTATGTCGAGATGCTGGAAGCCGGGTTTTCCCGGGTTGGGGAATTTCACTATCTCCACCATGACCGGGACGGTCAGCCCTATGCCAATCTGGCGGAAATGGCCGAGCGTATCGCCGCGGCTGCCTCGGAAACCGGAATCGGCCTGACACTGCTACCGGTATTTTACGCCCATTCCGGCTTCAGCGGCCTGGCTCCCGGGGAGAGTCAACGGCGATTCATAAATGATACCGAACAGTTCTCGCGACTTGTTGAGAAGACAATAGAGGTCGTTGAACCGCTGGACCACGCTGTCGTGGGCGTCGCTCCGCACAGCCTGCGCGCGGTCACGCCATCCGAGCTGGGCGAAATTATCGGCCTTGCTCCGGGTGGGCCCATCCACATCCATGTCGCCGAACAGCTCAAGGAAGTCGAGGACTGTGTGGAATGGTGCGGCCAGCGACCCGTCGAATGGTTGCTCGCCAACGCGCCGGTAGACGATCGCTGGTGCCTCATACACGCGACGCATATGACTGAAGGCGAAACGATCGCGCTTGCCCGTAGCGGAGCGATTGCCGGTCTTTGCCCGATCACGGAGGCCAATCTCGGGGATGGAACATTCATGGGGCGGCTTTTCATCTCACATGGCGGCAAATTCGGCGTAGGCACCGACTCGAACGTGCTGGTGGGCGTAGCCGACGAATTGCGCCAGCTTGAATATTCGCAGCGCCTCGCGCACCGGGCACGAAACGTGCTGGCCGGCCCTGGCCAGTCCAGCGGCCGGGCACTGTTTGACGCGGCACTTGCCGGCGGAGGTCAGGCGCTTGGCTGCGGTTCGTGCGGTATAAAGGAAGGTGCAGCGGCCGACCTGATCAGCTTTGATCCCAGCCACCCTACCCTCAACGCCAGGTCAGGCGATGCGATACTTGATTGCTGGATCTTTGCTGGTGCGGCTGCCGTGGACTGCGTATGGGCCCAAGGCAGGAAGCTGGTCGAAGGCGGCCGGCATATCCGACGCCAGGTGGTAGAATCACGATTCCGTGCGACCATGCACGAATTGTCCGCAAACTGACCGGTCAGGCAGAAACATCCATGCCCGCAGACGCACCGAATGGGCCTGAAGGGGAAACGCTGCATCGGCGCATTCTCGCCGATATCAGCGAGCGCATACTGTCGGGCGTCTGGGCGCCCGGCCATCGCATTCCCTTCGAACATGAGCTGGCCGCCCAGTATGGCTGCTCGCGAATGACCGTGAACAAGGCTTTGTCGCAACTGGCAAAAGCCGGACTCATAGAACGACGCCGCCGCTCCGGCAGCTTCGTTCGCCAACCGCAATCGCAGGCGGCCGTGCTGGAAATCCACGACATCCGCACGGAAGTCGAGGCGCTTGGCCTGCCCTATCGCTACGAACTGCTGAGCCGTGAGATTCGCCGTGGCAGGGCGCAGGATCGCGCACTGCTCGGCCTGGAAGCCGACCATTCCGTGGTCGCGCTGGCTTGCAGGCATTTCGCAGGCACGCGGCCGTTCTGCCACGAAGTGCGCCTTATCAGTCTCGCCGCCGTACCGGATGCCGCAGAAGAGCCCTTCCGTGAGATGGCGCCTGGGCCATGGCTGCTTGCGCGTGTGCCGTGGAGCGCAGCCGAACATCGCATCCGTGCGTCCGCTGCGGACGCCGGCGTTGCCGCCGCGCTATGCATCGCCCGAGGTTCGCCCTGCCTGGTGATCGAGCGGCGGACATGGAGTGTGGGGCAACCGGTCACCCATGTCCGCTTTGCCTATAAGGCCGAAAGCCACGTGGTCGTGGCGCGCTTCACCCCTTCGCAGGGATAGATCCTGAGCGGAAGGCGCTCCTTCCGCCCAGGGCAAGTCCGTCCTGGTCGGTTCAGAGTGCTGCCGTGATGATGATCTCGACCAGATATTTCGGCGCGGCAAGCTTCGCTTCGCCGGTAGCACGGGCAGGCGTGTGACCTTCAGGTATCCAGGCCTCCCATTCCTTGTTCATCTCGTCGAAAGTTGCCATATCGGAAAGCCAGATGATTGCCTGCAGAATCTTGCTCTTGTCCGTGCCGGCCTTGGCAAGCAGCGCGTCGATCGTGGCCAGTATGTCACGCGTCTGCTCTGCGACTGTGGCGCCCTCGCCGGTCTGGCCGGCCAGGTAAACCGTGTTTCCGTGAATGACGATCTGGCTCATGCGGGGACCGACGTCGATGCGGCGAACGCTCATGGCATTTCCTTCCTTGTTGCCGTTGCTTCGCGGCCTGTTTAGTCGGCACGGATGCCGGCGGCAAGGCGTCCGGCCCCGCGATCCATAGGCCAGCGGCAGTCGTTGACATATGTAATAACATCACATAATGGTTTTCATCCCGAACCAGACCTTTGCCACCATGAGCCAGCCCTGCCTCACCTTCAACGATCTGACGCTGGGCTACCGCAGCCACCCGGCCGTGCATCACCTGAGCGGCACGGTGCGTCGGGGCTCGCTAACGGCCGTTGTCGGCGCCAACGGTTCCGGCAAGTCGACCCTCATGAAGGGAATCGTCGGCGTGCTGAAGCCCATGTCTGGGAATATTTCCCGAGCGACAGACGTTCGCATTGCGTATCTGCCACAGCAGACGGAACTGGACCATTCCTTTCCGGCGCGCGTGGTTGATCTTGTCTCGCTTGGCCTTTGGCCGAGGCGCGGCCTGCTGGGCCGCCATACCAGGCAGGACAAGGCGAAGGTAGCAGCAGCCCTGGAAGCGGTCGGCCTGGTCGGGTTCGAACATCGTCCGATTGACACGCTGTCGGGCGGCCAGCTTCAACGGGCGCTCTTCGCCCGCGTGCTGGTCCAGGACGCCGACCTCATCCTCCTCGACGAGCCGTTCAACGCGATTGACACCAAGACGGTCGGCGATCTTGTGGCGCTGATCAAACGCTGGCACGGTGAGAACCGGACGGTGATGGTGGTCGCTCACGACCTCGACCTGGTCAGGAACCATTTTCCAGAAACCCTGTTGCTTGCGCGCAGCCCGGTTGCCTGGGGCGAGACCGCCACGACACTGAAGCCCGAAAACCTGCTGCGGGCACGGCGCTTTCACGAGGCCTGGGAAGAGGATGCGCCCTGGTGCGAGCCGGACGGCGACCATCGCCATGGTGATGACCTGGACGATCACCATCCGCAAGGCGACGACCATGCCCTGCATGGAGCCGGGCCGAGGGCAGCGTGATGCAGACCCTTTACGCCTTCTTCATCGCGCCGTTCGCGGAGTTCAGCTTCATGCAACGTGCGCTGGCCGGCTCGCTGATGCTGTCGCTCGGCGCCTGTCCCACGGGCGTCTTCCTGATGCTGCGGCGCATGAGCCTTGCGGGCGATGCGATGGCGCATGCAATTCTGCCCGGCGCGGCCGCAGGCTTCCTTCTCTACGGTCTGGACATCCTGCCGATGACTGTTGGCGGGCTGGTTGCCGGCATGGTGGTGGCACTCGGCGCGGGTGCGGTGTCACGCTTTACCGTGCAACGGGAAGATGCCTCCATGGCTGCCTTTTATCTGATTTCGCTGGCGCTGGGCGTTCTTCTGGTATCCGTGCGGGGCTCCAGCGTCGACCTGATGCATGTTCTGTTCGGTACGGTGCTGGCGCTCAACGACGCGGCGCTGTTGCTGATCGGCGGCATCACGGCGATAACGCTGCTTGCCCTTTCCGTATTCTGGCGGGCGCTGGTAGCCGAATGTCTCGATCCGCTCTTCCTGCGTTCGGTCAGCCGATGGGGAAGCCCGGTTCACTTCATCTTCCTCGCCCTGGTCGTCATCAATCTGGTCGGAGGTTTCCAGGCGCTGGGAACCTTGCTCTCAGTCGGATTGATGGTGCTGCCAGCCGCCGCCGCCCGGTTCTGGACAAGCCGGGTGGAAATGATGTGCGCGCTGGCGGTGGGAATTGGCTTCGCCGCCTGCATTGCCGGGCTGCTCATGTCCTATCATGCCGCCCTGCCCTCAGGCCCTGCCATCATTCTTTCGGCAGGGATAATCTATCTTGCCTCCATCCTGCTTGGTCCGCGCGGAGCCTTGCGCTCGCGGATCGGTGCACACCGTCACAGGACTGCCTGACCCTGCCTCAGAGGACCCTTCCAATGCCGAAGTGCTTTCAAGCCGCGCTCGCCCTGGCCGTTATAACACTTAGCGCCATCGCCTCGCCGCCCGCGCTTGCCGAACGGTTGAAGGTCGTCGCCACCTTCACGGTCATCGCAGATATGGCGAAGAATGTCGGCGGAGATCGCGTGGAGATCACCACCCTCGTCGGACCAAATGGTGACACGCATGTCTATGAACCGCGTCCCGCAGACGTCGTGGCCATGGCCAAGGCAGATGTCGTGTTGGTGAATGGCCTCCACTTCGAAGGTTTTCTCGAGCGCCTGATAGAGACGAGCGCCACGAAAGGCAGGATAGTGGAACTCACCAGAGGCATAACGCCCATTGCATTTGAGCCTGACGGCCTTTCAGGAAAGGGCGAGGATCACCAAGACCATGATCACGCCGCCCGTGAGGGTGGTGGCGCCCGTGGGCATCATGACCATGATGCGGCCGATCCTCACGCCTTCCAGTCGATCCCGAATGCTCAAATCTATGTGAAAAACATTGCCGACGCGTTCTGTGCGGCGGATAGGCCAGGCTGCGCAGAATATCGAAGAAAGGCATCGGCTTATACCGAAACGCTCAAGTCGCTCGATGCCGAGATACGTGCGGCGGTCGCCCAAATCCCTGCAGACAGGCGCGTGGTCATCACCTCGCACGATGCCTTCGGCTATTTGGCGCATGAGTACGGCCTCACCTTCCTCGCGCCTGCCGGCCTTTCAACGGACGCAGAACCTTCGGCGGCGCATGTCGCCGTGCTCGTCAGGCAGATCCAACAGGAAAAAGCGGCGGCAGTGTTTCTGGAAAACATCGCAAACCCGCGCCTGATCGAACAGATTGCGGCGGAAACCGGCGTCAAGGTCGGGGGAATGCTCTATTCGGATTCCCTGTCGGAAAAGGATGGGCCCGCCCCCACCTATATCGACATGATCCGCAACAATATTACCCAGATCAAAGGCGCCATTCTCGGCAGTTGAGGCGTAAGGCCGCCCGCGCCCGTCTTTACGGTTGCCCCCTGCCTCCGCCGATGGCAAGACGGCACACCACCTTTATGCTTGCGAGGACGTCATGGAATACCGTCAGATCAGCGAGAACTATGCGGTTACCGGTCAGATTGCTCCAGAGGACGCTGGCGCCATCAAGGCAGCGGGATTCAAGAGCGTGATCTGCAACCGACCCGACAACGAGCAGCCCGGCCAGCCATCGCACGATGAGATCAGGGCCGCGGTGGAGGCCGCCGGGCTGGCCTTCCGCTACATTCCGGTGATCAGCGGGCAGATGACGCAGGACAATGTCGAAGACCAGGCAAAAGCGCTGCGCGAGCTGGAAGGTCCGGTCCTCGCCTTTTGCCGTTCCGGTACGCGCTGCACCAATCTCTTTGCGGCCATCCAGCAGGCGAACGGCTGAGAAATCAGATCGGTGGCGCGCTGCTTTCCTTCAGCGTCTCCAGCACAATGGCGGTCTTCACATGCTGCACGGATTCGTACGGCAGAAGCGGCGTTAACGAATTCCGACAAGGATTTCAGATCCGGCGTTACAGCCCCAGCCGTTTCACTTCGTCCTGTCTGAGGTGACGGTCATAGTCCAGAAAGAATTCATCCAGCTGTGGGGGCTTCACGCAAGTGCCGGACAGCATCGCATGCACCTGCCCACGATGGTGGATCTGGTGAATGAAGAGATGTGCGAGCAGGCCGCCAATGCGCTCCGGGATTCTGCCATCTTCGCGCCGGTCGGTGAGCACCCGGCGCTCGAGATCACCCGGTGCGATACCTTCGCAGAATGCGATCAGCCGCCGGTCTGCGGCCGACTGCGCTTCAAACAAGGGCGGCGCCGCTTCAAACGGGACAAAGTCGTCATATGCCGCGGCGCCCAGCGGTCCCTGCTCGAGAAAATCGAGATAGAGCAGATCGACTGCAAGTATGTGGTTCAGCGTGTCCTTGATGGAGGGAAAGAAACTCGTCCGCCGGGCCTCGAATTCGCCAGCTTGCAGCGCAAACACGGCACGGTAAAGCCGGTCATTGGACCATAAATTGTTTCGCGCCATCCGGCGAAAATGCTCCAGCAGATCGCTCATTTCCCGCGCCGATGCTCTGGTACCGGGTTATGCCCGTATTTCTCCACTGTCTGCTCAATCGCGCCGAAGATGGAACGACCGGCCCTGTCCTTCATCTCTATCCGCACCGTATCGCCGAAGCGTAGGAATGGAGTTTGGGGTTCCTTGTTTCGCATGGTTTCCACCACGCGCTGTTCCGCAATGCAGGAATAGCCAACTCCACCTTCGTCTATCGGTTTGCCCGGCCCGTCTTCAAGCCTGTTGGAGACAGGACCGGAGCCGATGATCGTGCCGGCAGACAGCGGCCGCGTTCGCGCAGCATGTGCGATCAGAGTGGGAAAATCGAATGTCATGTCGACCCCGGCATTGGCGCGGCCGTAGGGTTTGCCGTTGAGGTCGACAATCAACGGCAGGTGCAGCCTGCCACCGTCCCAGGCATCGCCCAGTTCGTCGGGCGTGACGGCCACGGGCGAGAAGGCGGACGATGGCTTGGACTGGAAGAACCCGAACCCTTTGGCGAGTTCCGAAGCCATCAGGTTACGCAACGTCACGTCATTGGCCAGCATGACAAGGCGGATGGCTTCCCCTGCCTCAACCGGCCCTGCTCCCATCGGCACGTCGCCAACGATTACTGCGACCTCGGCTTCGAAATCGATGCCCCAGGCCTCATCGGCCATATGGATCGGATCGCGCGGCGCCAGGAAGCTGTCGGACCTGCCCTGGTAAATCAGCGGCTCGGTCCAGAAGGCTGGCGGCATTTCTGCCCCGCGCGCCTTGCGCACCAGTTCGACGTGATTGGCATAGGCAGAACAGTTGGCCCACTGATAGGCGCGCGGCAAAGGGGACTGGGCCTGATGCTCATGGAACCGTTGCGAAGGAAGCGAGCCAAGCTCCAGCGACTGTGCCAGTGAAGCCAGATGAGGCGACAAACGCTGCCAGTCGTCCAATGCCACCTGCAGCGTGGGGGCAAGGAACGACGCGTCGGTGCAGCGTGTGAGGTCGCGCGAGACGACAACGAGTTTCCCGTCGCGGCTGCCGTCCTTCAAGCTTGCGAGTTTCATTCGGTTCCGTCCCCGTGGTCGTTTCGTTCGCCTGACTCCAGTCTCGTTCCGGCGCACCGTTGAAACGTTTGGTCAGAACCTTCCAAAGTCCACACTGGCCGCGCTTCCTCCCGGCCGCCCGGCCGAACCTTTCCAGGACGCTAGCTCACCAGTCCATCACGACCTTGCCGGAATTGCCGCTCTTCATCGCGTCAAACCCCGATTGATAGTCGTCGATGCCGATGCGGTGAGTGATAAGGCCGCTCACGTCCAGCGGGCCCTGCACCAAGGCGATCATCTTGTACCAGGTCTCGAACATTTCGCGCCCATAGATGCCTTTCAGGGTCAGCATCTTGAAGATGACCTTGTTCCAGTCGATCTCGAACCCGGTCGGCGCAATGCCAAGTATGGCTATCCTGCCGCCATTGTTCATGCTGTCGATCATGTCGCGGAAGGCGGCCGCCGAGCCGGACATTTCCAGTCCGACGTCGAAGCCTTCCGTCATGCCTTCCTCGCGCATGACGTCACGGAGGCTTTCCTTCGAGGCATCGACCACACGATGGATGCCCACCTTTCGTGCCAGGTCGAGCCGGTAGGGATTGATGTCGGTGATGATCACCTTGCGCGCGCCAACGCTCTGCGCCACCAGGGCGCCCATGATGCCGATAGGGCCGGCCCCTGTGACCAGCACATCCTCGCCGACCAGGTCGAAGGAGAGCGCGGTATGCACCGCATTTCCGAGCGGGTCGAATATGGCTGCAATCTCATCGGGCACGTCGTCGGGAATTGGCACGACATTGGGCTGCGGCAGAGAGACATATTCGGCGAAGGAACCAGGCCGGTTGACGCCGACGCCCAGCGTATTGCGGCATAAATGGCCCCTGCCTGCACGGCAGTTGCGGCAATGACCGCAGACGATATGCCCCTCGCCCGACACGCGCTGGCCGACCTTATACTCCGTCACGGCGGAGCCAACATCGGCGACAGTGCCGACGAATTCATGGCCCGTCACCATCGGCACCGGAATGGTCTTCTGCGCCCACTGGTCCCAGTTGTAGATGTGTACGTCGGTGCCGCAGATTGCCGATTTCCTGACCTTGATGAGTACGTCGTTGGGTCCGATCTCGGGCATCGGCACCCTTTCCATCCAGATCCCAGGTTCGGCCTTGGCCTTCACAAGGGCCCGCATCATATTGGACATGGGTTGCTCCTGAATACGGCTTGCCGACAGGTCAGGCTATTGGCCGCGCTTTTCTTCCTGTGACCTCGTCGATGGATATCCGGTAGAAAAGATGCGGCGCCGGCGCCTCCGCCACCGGTTTCAGGCCGCCTGGCTCCCACCATTGCGCATGCTGGCTGAGCAGGGCCCAGGCGCGATCACGCTGCACCTTTGTACCGATGCGATCCGGAAGCTCCTCATAGCGGCCATAGACGATGACGCTGCGCCAGTTGCGCTTGTTCTCCAGTTCATCGGCCTGAAGGCAGACCTTGGAGTTCTGCCGCATCCATTCGATCTTCTGCCCCGTCAGGGAGAAGCTGTAGATATAGCCCCCGTCCACGACGAAGCTGATCGGGATTACATATGGTTGATCGCTCGCAGAGCAGGCAAGGCGGCCTATCCGGCATTTTTGAAGCAAAGCCAGGCAATCAGCCCGATCCATTTCCGTAATAACCATCCCGGTCCCTCCGTATGACCTGACCCGATGCGCGGCTACGATATCACCCCGAGTGCCTTGCCCACCTCGCCGAAGGCTTCGACCGCGCGGTCTATGTCCTCGTGCGAATGGGCGGCTGACATTTGTGTTCGAATACGGGCCTGCCCCTTGGGCACGACAGGAAAGGAAAAGCCGACGACATAGATGCCCCGTTCCAGCATCTGCTCGGCCATGGACTGGGCAAGGGCGGCATCTCCTATCATGACCGGAATGATCGGATGGTCGGCCCCGGCCAACCGAAAGCCCAGTTTCGTCATGGATGAGCGAAACCGCGCTGCGTTATCGTAAAGCTTCTGCCGTAAGCCTTCGCCATGCTCGATGATCTCGAAAACCTTGAGCGAAGCAGCCGCAATGGCGGGCATCAGTGTATTCGAGAAGAGATAGGGACGGGAACGCTGACGCAGCCAGTCCACCACCTGCCTCCTGGCTGAAGTATAACCGCCGGAAGCGCCGCCAAGCGCCTTGCCAAGCGTGCCGGTGAGGATGTCCACCCTACCCTCCACGCCGCAATGCTCAGCCGAACCTCGCCCGTTCTTGCCGACGAAGCCGACGGCATGGCTGTCGTCCACCATGACCATGGCACCATATTTTTCCGCCAGGTCGCACACGCCTTTGAGATTGGCGATGATGCCGTCCATGGAAAAGACGCCATCGGTCGCGATCAGCTTGAATCGGCAGCCTTCAGCCTTCTTCAGTTCTTCCTCAAGGGCCGTCATGTCGTTGTTGGCGTAGCGGAAGCGCTTCGCCTTGGACAGCCGAACCCCGTCAATGATCGAGGCGTGATTAAGCGCGTCCGATATGATGGCGTCATCTTCGCCAAGTAGCGTCTCGAAGAGACCGGCATTGGCATCGAAACAGGAAGAATAAAGGATCGTGTCTTCCATGCCGAGGAAGGACGAAATCCTTGCCTCAAGTTGCTTGTGCTCCTCCTGAGTGCCGCAGATGAAGCGCACCGAAGCCATCCCGTAACCATAGTGGTCAAGCGCGGCTTTGGCGGCCGCCCGCAACTCCTCGCTGTCGGCAAGACCGAGATAGTTGTTGGCGCAGAAATTCAGCACCTTCCTGCCGCCCGCCACTTCAATCTCGGCAGACTGCATGGAAGTAATCACACGCTCCGACTTGTAGAGGCCGGACTCCCGAAGCTCCTGCAGTTGGCGCTCGATGTGGGCAAGAAATGGATGTGTCATGGTGTTGCCGCTGGCTGCGAGAAGATGCGGGCATGACTTAGCACAAATGGCGCTGGTGCACCTGCCATTTTGCCGTCGAGACCTGCTACCCGTGTTGACCTGAGCCTTAATTTCGACTCACCGCGACAAGTCAAGTCGCCACGAAACTATTCCAGGCCCTCGCCCGCGATGCACCGAAGCTCACTGAGCGTCCAGCCATGGGTCCTGGAGGCAATGTCGGCGACCTTCCATTCGCCACCTATCTCCTTCAGAGACCACTCCATTTCCCGCTGCACCTCCTCTCCGCCATCCGGAAAGAGGTCGAACGTGGCGATGACGGTCACCTCGTCTCCATTGCGGGTTTCCGTCAGATTGAGTGTCCTGGAGACTATCTTCTGGTCGAAGTCCTGGGCATCGAGCGCCGGTGCGAAATCAATGCAGGCGAGTTGGTCGGGGTTCTTCCTTTGCGCCTCGTCGTTCAATGCGAACAGCTTCGTCACGGGCTCGGTGAAGCGGCTTCGATATTGCGGATCGGACTCGACCTTGACCTCCGGCAGGTAGAAGAACTTCACCGCATCGGAGGCAGGGCCGGCGCAGGCTGGACCGGCGACGACGAGAAGGGCGACGAAGGCGAGCAACCTCTGCAATTTATTTTCCTCTGTTTTGGCCCGGGGGCCGTGGCCGGGGCCTATCCCCGCTATTTCGCAGCCATTGCAGTGCATCGGCTGCATTTGACACGCGAATCCGGCTAGAGTGCAGACATGCCGATCCTCCAGCTTTCCGAAACGATGGTCAACCAGATCGCCGCCGGCGAGGTCATCGAGCGTCCGGCCAGCGTCGTCAAAGAACTGGTTGAGAACGCGCTCGATGCCGGCGCTTCCCACATCGAGATCGTCACGGCGGGCGGCGGTCTCAGCCTGATCCGCGTCACTGACGACGGGATGGGTATTCCTGCATCGGAACTGCCTCTAGCCGTCTCGCGACACTGCACCTCGAAGCTTTCGGACGACATCAACGCCATACACTCGCTGGGATTCCGCGGGGAAGCTCTGCCCTCGATCGGTTCGGTCGCCCGGCTGACGCTGCGCTCGCGCACGGCAGACAGCGATAGCGGCGCCGAGATCGCCATCGAGGGCGGCCGCATGTCGCCGGTAAGGCCGGCTGCGGCAAACCGGGGAACCATAGTGGAGGTGCGCGACCTGTTTTTCGCCACCCCGGCACGGCTGAAATTCATGAAGGGGGAGCGGGCAGAAAGTACTGCCACCAGCGATGTGGTCAGGCGCACGGCCATCGCCTTCCCTGCCGTTCGTTTCACGCTCGCCGGTGCCGATCGTGCGATCCTCGAACTTCCACCTGTCGGGGATGACCCGAAAGGGCGGCTGAACCGCATCGCGCGTATCATGGGCGCGGAATTTCCAGAAAACTCCATCGAGATCGACGCGGAGCGGGAAGGCGTCCGTCTCTCCGGCCATGTCTCGATTCCGTCTTTCACGAGAGCCAATGCCCTCCACCAATATGCCTATGTCAACGGTCGCCCCGTTCGCGACAAGCTGATCGCCGGCGCGATCCGGGGCGCCTATGCCGATGTTCTGCCGCGTGACCGCCATCCGGTGACAGTTCTGTTCCTCTCGCTCGATCCAGCAATGGTGGACGTCAATGTTCATCCGGCGAAGGCAGATGTGCGTTTCCGCGATCCGGGTCTGGTGCGGGGGCTGATCGTCGGCGCCATCAGACAGGCCCTGGCGCAGGCGGGCATCCGGCCCGCAACGACAGGCGCGGCAGGCCTGATGGCGGCTTTCCGGGCCGAGACGGCCGAGCGCTGGCGCGGCAATATAACAAGCGAATGGCGCCCCGCCGCGACGCAGGAGGCATCGCGGACAGCCGATTTCATATACGAGGCCTCACCTCATCGACCGCTCGATCACGACCAGCCCACCGGTAC